>Ga0070741_10000850_pt1 | contig 101796 bp, 91 predicted proteins | sample Coa_R1_4_FD_66440 | JGI IMG/M metagenome (GOLD analysis project Ga0070741, IMG submission 66440) | Surface soil microbial communities from Centralia Pennsylvania, which are recovering from an underground coalmine fire - Coalmine... | ecosystem: Environmental > Terrestrial > Soil > Unclassified... | reverse complement strand
GTGATGATCGTCGAGGACAACGGCCCCGGCATCGTCAAGCAGCAGATCGGCAACATCTTCGGCCGCCTGCTCTACGGCTCGCGCTTCCACGCCATCCGCCAGAGCCGCGGCCAGCAGGGCATCGGCATCTCCGCCACCGTGATGTACGGGCAGCTCACCACCGGCAAGCCCGCGATCGTCTACTCCAAGATCGGCGAGAAGCAGCCGGTCATCCTCACGCACCTCAAGCTGGACACGCGCAGCAACCGCCCCGACGTCCTCAAGCAGGACCCGGTGTTCGGCGACGAGCACTGGGCCGCCAAGGAGCATGGCACGCGCATCGAGGTCGCCATGACGGGCAAGTACCAGCGCGGCCCGCAGAGCGTCTTCGAGTACCTGCGCAGCACGGCCATCGTGAACCCGCACGCGCGCCTCACCTTCAAGGAGCCCGACGGCACGACCACCGTCTTCGAGCGCGCGACGGACCAGCTTCCGCCGCCCACCAAGGAGATCAAGCCCCACCCCGAGGGCACGGAGCTTGGCACGCTGCTGAAGATGGCCAAGAACACCTCGGCCAAGACGCTCACCACCTTCCTCCAGGAGGAGTTCAGCCGCGTCTCGTCGGAGAAGGCCAAGGAGATGTGCGACGCCGCCGCGCTCTCGCCGGGCATGCACATGGAGAAGTTCGACCTCGACGAGGCGAAGGCGCTCCTCAGCGCCCTCCCCAAGGTGAAGCTCCTCCCGCCGCCCACCGACTGCCTCAGCCCCATCGGCGAGACGCTGGTGCGCAAGGGCCTCAAGAAGGAGCTTCCCGACACCGAGTTCATCGCCACCGTCACGCGCCCCGCCAACGTCTACAGCGGGCGCCCCTTCGTCGTGGAGGCGGGCCTCGCCTACGGCGGCGGGCTCCCCAAGGACGAGCCCGTGCGCATCATCCGCTTCGCCAACCGCGTGCCCCTCCTCTACCAGAAGGGCGCGTGCGTCAGCACCACCGCCGTAGAGGGCATGGACTGGCGCCGCTACGAGCTTGACCAGCGCGGCGGCAAGGGCATCCCCATCGGCCCCGTCGTGCTCCTCGTCCACGTCGCGTCGGTGAACGTCCCCTTCACCAGCGAGGCCAAGGAGGCCATCGCGGACATCGACCAGATCCGCAACGAGGTCGTCCTCGCGCTGCGCGAGTGCGCGCGCAAGATGGGCAGCCACGTTCGCAAGAAGGCCAAGCTCTCGCGCATGAAGGAGAAGGAGGAGATCATCCGCAAGATCATCCCCAAGATCGCGGAGAAGAGCGCCTCCATGCTGGGCAAGCCCGTCCCCGACTACGAGCCCATCATCGCGCGCATCATGAACAACATGATGATCACCGACCAGATCGAGCCCGTGCCGAAGAAGGGGCTCAAGGTCTCCATCCAGGTCACGAACTACTGCAACTTCGGCAAGACCTTCCAGCTCTACAGCGCGATCCCGCACAACGTCGCGCCCACCGACGTCTCCCCCGAGCCCGAGAAGGTGGAGGACGGCCTCATCACGTGGAAGATCAAGCGCATCCCCACGGGCGAGACGGAGACGCTCTCCTTCCTGCTCCCGGGGCTGGACGCCTCCGACTTCGACGAGACGGACCTCTACGTGAAGGGCATCGACGAGGAGCTTGTCATCGGCGCCGAGCCCTGGAAGGGCAAGGAGGAGCTCCCCCGCATCGAGGTCGAGACGGTGAAGACCATCACCGCCGAAGGCCAGGTCGTCGAGGGCATCGTCCAGAAGGATGACCCCGTCCCCGAGACGCCCGATGGCGAAGAGGACGTCGAGGCCGAGAAGGAGCTATCAAAAGCGAAGGGCAAGAAGGGGAAGGAGGTGGAGCTTGCGTCCAAGGACGCGCGCCCCGCCGCGAAGCCCAAGAAGGGGAGCGCCTTCCCCATGCCCAAGGCCGCGCTGGAGCAGCAGGCGAAGCTTGGCAAGCCCTTCCCCGGCGCGAAGAAGGCCCCCAAGCCCAAGGGAGGGAAGAAGTAGATGGCGAAGAAGAAGGCCGCGAAGGCCGACGGCACCGTCCAGATCACCGAACGCCAGAAGGCGGCCATGACGGAATTGCAGAAGATCGCGGAGAGCATCTACGCGGACTTCCAGCACCACCGCATCCCCAACCTGGAGCTGTCGGTCCGCAGCAAGAGCAACATCCAGTTCGAGGACGAGCTCAACGTCTGGAAATACGGCGAGAACACCACGGAGCGCAGCGCCAAGAAGACCGACGGCGCCTACATGCTCCTGCGCACCATGTACCTCGCCGAGTTCATCAAGCAGATGATCAACGAATCCAAGTCCTCCACGCTCAGAGAAATGTACTACATCAGCGAAGGCTGGGACATGGCGAAGTTCGGCGACCAGGCCGAATCCGACAAGCTCGCCGAAGACCTCGAGATCATCACCCTCTGCCTCCGCGAGGACTTCAAGCTCCGCCCCGAAGAATCCGGCGCCTCCGTCCTGGGCAACATCACCCTGGAAGAGGTCACCCGCGACGGCAACCGCAAACGCTTCAACTGCCGCGACGACGTCGGCGACGCCGGCTACACCATCCCCTTCAACGTCGAGAAGGACAAGCTCAAGATCCTCAGCCACGACGCCGACATGATCGTCGCCATCGAGACCGGCGGTATGTACGACCGCCTCGTGGAGAACCGCTTCGACGAGACCAACCGCGCCGTCCTCCTCCATCTCAAAGGCCAACCCGCCCGCAGCACACGCCGCTTCCTCAAACGCCTCAACGAGGAGAGCGGGTTGCCCGTGGTGGTCTTCACCGACGGCGACCCGTGGTCGTTCCGCATCTTCGCCTCGGTGGCCTACGGCGCCATCAAGACCGCGCACATCTCCGAGTACCTCGCGACCCCCACCGCGCGCTACCTCGGCATCACGCCCTCGGACATCGTCAACTACGACCTGCCCAGCGACAAGCTCTCGGAGCAGGACGTCAAGGCGCTGGAGGCGGAGCTCACGGACCCCCGCTTCGCCGACGACTGGTGGAAGGGCGAGATCGAGCTGCAGCTCTCCCTCCAGAAGAAGAGCGAACAGCAGGCGCTCGCGAAGTACGGCCTCGACTTCGTGACGGACACGTACCTGCCGGAGAAGCTCTCCGAGATGGGGATCCTGTAGGATCACTCCTTCGGAAGCACGATGCCCGCCACGACGACGCCCTCGCCGCCGGAGGGCGCGCCCTCGGGCCAAGGCAGATCGTGGTAGGCCACCTCGCCGTGCTCGGCCACGTCGAGGCCCACCTCCTCGTGGCGCTCGGAGACGCGCAACGAGACGAGCCTGTCGGTCGCCCCGAGGATGCCCCACGTCATGGCGAACGTGTACGCGACGACGGCCAGGACCGCGACGGCCTGCTTGCCCACCAGGAGGAGGCTCCCGTCAGCGCCCGCCGGGTTCACGGCGAGGCTCGCGAAGGCGCCGGTGAGGAGCGCGCCCAGGATGCCGCCCACGCCGTGCACGCCGAACGCGTCGAGGCTGTCGTCCAGCCGCAGCACCTCCTTGGTGAGCGCGACGCCGAGATGGCAGACCGCTCCCGCCGCGAGGCCGATGAGGATGGCCGCCATGGGCGCGACGAAGCCGCTGGCGGGTGTGATGGCCACGAGCCCCGCGACCAGGCCGGCCGACGCGCCCAGCACGCTGGCCTTCCCCTTGCGCCACCACTCCAGGGCGCACCACGAGAGCGCGGCGGCCGCGGCGGCCAGGTGCGTCGCCGCGAAGGCGGACACGGCGAGGCTCCCCGCCGCCAGGGCGCTGCCCGCGTTGAAGCCGAACCAGCCGAACCACAGCAACCCCGCGCCCAGCACGGTGAGGGGGACGTTGTGAGGCCGCATCGCATCGCGGCCGAACCCCTTGCGGTGGCCCACGTAGAGGACGCACGCCAGCGCGGCGACGCCCGCCGTGACGTGGACCACGGTGCCGCCCGCGAAGTCCAGGGCGCCCAGCCTGCGCAGCCAGCCGCCCTCGCCCCACACCCAGTGCGCCACGACGTCGTAGACCAGCGTGCTCCACGCGAGGCCGAAGACCACGAGCGCCTTGATGGAGAAGCGCTCCGCGAACGCGCCCACGATGAGCGCGGGCGTGATGGCGGCGAACATCATCTGGAAGAGCGCGAACGCAAGCGCGGGGACCGTCGCGGCGTACGCCGGCTCCGCCGCGTCGGCCCGCACTCCGGATAGCATCGCGCGGTCGAGCCCGCCCACGACGCCGCCGTGGTCGTGGCCGAAGGCCAGCGAGTAGCCCACGAACGCCCACTGGAGCGAGACGAGGGCCAGCAGCACGAGGCATTGCATCAGTGTCGAGAGCACGTTCTTGTGGCGCACCATCCCGCCGTAGAAGAGCGCGAGGCCCGGCACCATGAGCATGACCAGCGCGGCGCCGACGAGCACCCATGCGGTGTCGCCGGTGGAGAGATCGACCGCCATGGCGCGCTCCTGCGGGCCGGGCGTATTTGGGCGCATCGGAAAAGTTCAGCGACGCATGATCGCCAAGCGCCTCGTCTTCCGTTCATCCGCTTGGACGGATGACGAACTCCGCTTCACTTGGCGAGGGACTCGGGAGGGAAGGTCACTCCGCCCCTTCCCGCTCCTCGCGCCGCGCGATGGCCTCCTTGACGCGGCTGGGCACGCCGGGGCGCGAGCCGCCGATCTGCTCCTCGGCGGGGTACTGCGACGGCGCGGGCGCCTCGCCTCGCGGCGGCTCCAGGGGGAGGTCCGCGTCGCGCGCGCGGCGCATGTGCTCCATGTCGGGTGCCTTGCCTTCGGGGCGGTGCGGGTTGTGGCCGGGCATGCGGTCCACCAGGCGTGGGCGCGCCAAGGGGGTTCTGGCCGGGTGGTCGGTGGCGCGTCCTACATGCTCCCCCGCGTCGGGTCCACCAGCGCGGGCCCCTCCACGAGCCTGGCCCCCTTCGCGCGCGCGTTGCGCTCCGCCCGCTGGCGCGCGGCCTCGCCGTTCCCCGCCGCGAGGACGTTCGTCTCCCGCGCGCCGTCGGGTCGCTCCAGGACGTAGCGCCAGAGGGCCACGCCCTTGGCATGGGCACGGAGGTGGGATGGACGTTGCGCTTCCCGGGGGTTTCGCTTCTCCTGTCACGCCTAGACGCGACGGCGCCACGACGCGACGCTTGGGAATCGTCGCGTCGTGGCGCCGTGGCGTCGTCGCGTTGAGTGGTGAGAGAGCCTCAGTCCGCGGCGCCGCCCGCGCCCACCAGGGCCGGCAGCCAGAGCGGGTTGTCCCAGCGCGAGACCTCGAAGGGGCGCTGCACGATGGGGAGCGTGAGCGTCGTGGCCTTGTCGCCGTACTGCACGTCCACGGGCGCGGTCTGCGCGCTGGGGAGCACGTCGCTGCCGGCCATCTCCTGGGTGAGGACGAGCTTGAGCTTGGAGCCGGCGAGGAGGCGCGCGTCGAGAGGATAGAACTCCATCTTCGCGACGAGGGGCTGGCCGGGCGTCACGGGCTGCGGGTCCATGCCTCCGGCGGCGTAGCGCAGGTCCATCTGCGCGCGGCCGATCCAGATGTCGCTTCCGTTGGCGAGGACCTCGTGCAGCTCGGCCCACAGGAGGCCGCCGCCGCTGCGGGGGACGACGGTGACGTGGAACGTGGGCAGGCCCGCGATGCGCGTCTCGTTGGCGAAGGGCGCGGTGGTGAACGAGAGCAGCGTCTTCGCCGCAGCTTCAGGGACCTGGGCGGGGAGCGCGCCCTCGGCCATGGGCGCGTAGAGCGTGTCGGTGCCCTCCTGGGCGCCCTTCTCCACGAGCTTGCCCGAGGCGTCGGGGTGCAGGGCGAGGGGCGTCGCGTCCAGGGGCGGATAGGCGTTCACCGGCTCGGCGCGCCAGTTGCCGTGCGTGTCCTCCACCTGCACGGCGGGGCCTGTGTCGGTCTTGGCGCCCTTCAATTCCTGGTCGAACCAGCGCAGCAGCATTTCGGCCCAATCCATGCGGACGTCGGGGTGCTCGCTGGCGCGGTCGGCGTGGACGTGCGCCCACTCGCCGATGAGCGCCTTCTTCGGGCCGGGGAACTGGTTGTAGATATCAAGCCCCTGCGAGGGCTTCACGTTCCAGTCCTGGAAGCCGTGGATGTAGAAGAGCGAGCCGTGGAAGCTCTTCAGCGCGCGCTCGCGGTAGTCGCGGTCCTGCCAGTATTGCGCCTGCGGGCCCATGTCGGCGGGCGTGCCGCTCTGGCCGCCGCCGGTGAGGTAGCCGAAGGCGCCTTCGGGCGCGTGGAAGGGGCCGCTGAAGGGGGAGGGGCACGCGACGCGCGCCGCGGTCTGCGGGTCGTCGGGCGAAGCCCCGGGCCCGCCCTGCGTCGCGCCGTACGAGTAATATTCCTCGCCCAGGATGAGGCTCCGCGTCTCCGCGCTGCCGTTGCGGAAGTGGAGCTGCTGCATGGAGTCGATGCCCTCGATGGGCACGATGGTCTTGAGGTACTTGTTGCCGGTGGTGGCGGCCTCCCACGCGGTCGTGCCGTCGTAGGACTTGCCGATGACGCCCACCGCGCCGCTGCTCCAGGGCTGCGTGCCCAGGTAGGTGAGCATGGCGTCGATGTCCTTCTGCTCGGTGGCGCCCAGGTAGTCGTTGCAGCCCTCCGACTGGCCCGTGCCGCGCACGCTGGCCTGCACGACGGCGTAGCCGTGGGGGACAAGGTTGTCGATGAGGAACTTGCCCAGGCGCACGTGCGCGGGCGTGCCCACGTCGTCGTCAAGCTCGCCGTAGTAGGGCCCCACGTCCACCAGCACCGGGACCTTCGTGCCGTTGGGCACGTCGGGGAGGTAGATGCCCAGCGCGAGCTTCACGCCGTCGAAGCTGGGCATGAGGACGACCTTCGCGGGGAGCGCATGGTAGGGCCCCGTCTCCACGGGGCGGCTCCAGTCGAGGGGCTTGCCGTCGGTCCCGTTGACCTCGAACGCGCTGGCCGCCGGGAAGGGGAGCCCCGCCGTGGAGGCCGGCGTCGCCCCCAGGGGCGCGTCCGTCGTCGCGCCGGGGGAGAAGCACCCCGCGAGGCCGGGCGCGAGGAGGGCGAGGGCAGCGAGGGCGAGGACGGGCCGCATCGCCCGGGACCCCTCGGCGCGGAGGCATCAGCCTTGTGGTGGTGGAGGTGGGCGATGCCGCGCCCCTGTAGTTTCGCCCCTCCCCGTGGCGCCGGGAGAAGCCTCCACGCCCCTGAGGGGCGCCCATGGCCTCGCTCGCCCCCGCGGCGCCCGTCCCGTGGTCCTGTCCTGATTGCCAGCGCCCCCTCGTCGCCACGGGCGGCTGCGCCTTCTGCCCCGCGTGCGGGTACTCGCCCTGTGGCTGAGGGCGGGCAGCACTTTCAGGCCCCCCTGGCCCGGGGCCGCTTGAGGCGAGCAGGCCTCGCTTCCTCTGGAGATTGGCATGTTCTGCGCCCTGTGCGGCCAGCACGCGCGCCACCCCAAGAGCCCCGTGCCGGAGCTGCGCCGGAAGGAATGCCCCCGCTTCCCCGACGGCGTGATCCATCGCGGCTGCTGCGCGGGGGAGGTGTGCTCGTTCCTCGACCGTCGCGGCCACGTGCGCTGCGGCTGGGAGACGGGCGGCAAGGAGAGGCTGGAGGTGGCTCAGCGCCTCCGTGCGGCGATCCAGGCCGCCTCGGGAGAGCCCGAGGCCGACCAGCATTCGTGAAGCCATCCACGTCGGACTTCCGCGCAAGGATGACGATCGCCTCGCTCCGTCGGCGCGCCGCTTTTGCATCCGTGTGGGTCCTCCTGCTGCCGATGCGAAGGGGGGAGTCCATGCTCGCGGACCCCGGGTGAGCCATCGCACCGCTGGAGCTTCGTCGTAGCCGGGGGAGGACCCCCAGACCCCCCTTCGGAGGATGGCTCGGGGGTGGCGGCATCGCTTTCTGCCGGAGGCCAGATGGCCCCTCGTGCGAGCCTTCGTCGCGATCCTCCTGCTGGTCCTGGCCCCCGCGCTGGAGGGATGCGCGTCGCCCCCGACGACCCCCGCTTCGGCGCCCACGGCGCCCTCCGCGCTGCCTCTCCCCACGCACGTCGGCCACGTCTTCCTCATCGTGCTGGAGAACGAGGGGTACGACACGACGTTCGGGTCCTCGCCCCCGGCGCCCTACCTGGGGGCGACGCTCCCCTCCCAGGGGCGCCTCCTCACCCAGTACTTCGCCATCGGGCACTCCAGCCTGGACAACTACGTCGCCATGGTCAGCGGCCAGGCGCCCAACCCGCAGACGCAGAACGACTGCCTCGTCTACGCGGACTTCCACGAGGCGACGACGCTGGACGGGCAGGCCGTGGGGCAGGGCTGCGTCTACCCCGCGCACGTGAAGACCATCGGCGACCAGCTCGCCGCGAAGGGGCTCTCGTGGAGGATGTACGCGGAGGACATGAACGCCTCCGCGCCTGGCGTGCCCGGCGCGTGCCGCCACCCCGCCCTCGGCTCGCGCGACCCCTGGGAGGGCGCCTCGTCCGCGAAGGACCAGTACGCGACGAAGCACGTCCCCTTCGTCTACTTCCACAGCGTGATCGACGACGAGGCCTCCTGCAAGGCGCGCGTGGTCGACCTCAACCTCCTCTCCGACGACCTCAATGACTCTGCGCGCACGCCCGCCTTCTCCTTCATCTCGCCCAACCTGTGCGACGACGGCCACGACGCGCCCTGCGCCAGCGGCGCGCCGGGCGGCTACAAGTCCATCGACGCGTTCCTCCAGGCCTGGGTCCCGCGCATCGTGAACTCCACCGCATACCAGAAGGACGGCCTCCTCATCGTCACGTTCGACGAGTCCGACGGCGAGGACGACAGCACGGCGTGCTGCAACGAGCCCGCGGGCTACAACACGCTCCAGCCCGGCCTCACGGGGCCCGGAGGCGGCCACGTGGGCGCCGTCCTCCTCTCGCGCTGCCTCGCGGCGGGCACGAAGGACGACACGCCCTACAACCACTACTCGCTCCTGCGCACGCTGGAGGACGACTTCGGCGTGGACCACCTGGGCTACGCGGGGCAGGGCGGGCTCAAGGACCTGGACCTGGGCGCGTGCGCGCTGCGTTAGGCCAGCAGCGCCGCGGCGTCCGCGAAGGGGCAGGAGACGCAGACGCGGTGGTTGTCCACGATGGTCTCGAAGCCGGGGCGCCCGTCGAGGCAGTGGGAGCAGACCGGCGTGTCCTGCGCGGGCCCCGCGAGGGAGAGGACGCGCTCGGCGTGGCAGGAGGGGTCGCTGGCGGAGGACAGGGGGACGAGGGCGGCGAGAAGGCAGAGGGCGACAAGGAGCATGGTTCTCAAAGGGGTTCCCCGGGCCTGGAGCGGACTGGCGCAGAAAATAACAGACGACCGTGCAGCCGGCCTTCTGCGGGCGCGGCCTTGGGGGCGGGGTGTCACGGCGCGCGCGCCGGCAGCCGCGGCTTGGGGCTCGTGGGCCGGAACCGCAGGCGCAGGAGCGTCTGGAGGAAGCGCACGAACTCCGAGGGGCCCAGCTTGGACTTGCCCACGGTGCGGTTCTCGAACGTGATGGGCACCTCGACGATGCGCAGGCCCGCGCGGCGCGCGAGGTGCAGCGCCTCCACCTGGAACGCGTAGCCGTCGCTCTGCGCGAGCTGCACGACGCCCGCCGCGCCGCGCACGTAGGCGCGGTAGCCGCTGGTGGCGTCGCCCACGGGGAGGCCCAGCAGCATGCGCGCGAGGAGGTTGCCCACGCCGCTGACGAGCTTGCGGTACCAGTTCCAGCCCACGATGCGCCCCTGCGGCGTGTAGCGCGAGCCCACCGCGACGTCGGCGCCGCTCTCCACGGCCTCGATGAGCGCGGGAAGATAGCGCGGGTCGTGGGAGAGGTCGGCGTCCATCTCGAAGACGACGTCCCCCTTCGCCGCCGCGAAGCCGTCGCGGTACGCGCTGCCCAGGCCGCTCTTGGCGGGGCGCTGGATCACGCGGATCGGGTGCTTGGCCGCCAGGTCCCGGGCAAGGTCCGCCGTGCCGTCAGGGCTCGAGTCGTCCACGACCACGATCTCGTAGTCGATGGGCATGTGCTCGGCGATGGCCGCGACAAGGCGAGGCAGGTTCTGCCGCTCGTTGTAGGTCGGCACCACGATGCTCGCGTGACGCGCCCGGCGATCCATGCGCCCGCGGCTCGCTGCTGCGAGAAAATCGCCTGTGGTACACCCGTGGAAGGCGTCCGGCTGACCGGCTGGAGGCCGCTTCCCCGCTTCGGCCCGCGCCCTCTGTACCAGAAACCACTCCAACCACGCGGCCGACGCGCGCGCATGGCCTCGTCCAGGCTCAAGGCTGCCCTCCTTCTCGGTCTCGGCCTGGCGCTCCTCGCCGCCATGGTCCTCTGGGTGGGGCCCTCCAAGGTGCTCCTCGCCCTCTCGCGCGCCTCGCCGGTCTACCTCGCGCTGGCGTTGGCCGCCTACGCGACGTTCTTCGTGCTGCGCGGCTGGCGCTGGAAGACGCTCTTCGCCCAGAGCGCGCCCGAGGTGCGCATGCGCTCGACGACGGGCATCACCGCCGTGGGCTGGCTCGCCAACAGCATCCTGCCCCTCAAGGGCGGCGACGTGCTGCGCGCGGCCCTCCTGGCGAAGAAGGAGAAGGTGGGCCTCGGGCCCGCCGCCAGCACCGTCGCCCTGGAGCGCGTGCTGGACATGCTGGGCCTCGCCATCGTCGCCGCCGTGGGGCTCCTCCTCGTGCCCGACGACGGCGCGCTGCCCCGCGGCATCGCCCGCGCGCTGGAGATCGCGTGGATCCTCCCCATCGCGGGCCTCGTCATCCTCGCCGTCCTGGTCGTCATGCGCGACCGCGTGATCGCGCTGGCCACGCGCACCGTGGGCCAGTGGGGGCCCTTCGGCGTCCGCCTGGTGGAGTACCTCGCGACGACGCTCGCGGGCCTCGCCGCCCTGGCCAAGCGCCCGCGCCTGCTGCTTGCCCTCGTGCCGCAGAGCGTCGTCGTCGCCATCGCGCAGGCGGCCGTGTTCGCCTTCCTCGTGGAGGCGTTCCTGCCTGGCACGCCGCTTCTGCTGGCCTTCGGCGGCGCGAGCCTCTTCCTGCTCTCGTTCGTCGTGAGCATCACGCCGGGCAACGTGGGCACCTACGAGGCGGCCTTCGTCGCCGTCTACGCCGCGCTGGGCCTCCCCACGGCCCTCGTCGTCCCCGCGGCCATCCTCACGCACCTCACGACCACCATGATCGTCGCCCTGCTGGGAAGCCTCGGGCTCCTCTCGCTGGGCGTCGGGAGCAAGGGATTCTCGTGGCTTCCCGCGCGCCTCTCGCGCCCCAGGAGTGAGACGCCGTGAAGGCCGCCATGACGTACCCCACCTACGTCCACGACCTCGTCGAGGGCGTCAGCAAGAACGTGCACCACCTCCGCGAGGCGCTCAACGAGCGGGGCGTCGACGCCGTGGACGACTCGCCCCGCGTCGACGTCGCCGACATGAACAGCAAGATCGTGTACGTGAAGCAGGGCGTCCGCGCCTACAAGCGCGTGCGCGCCGCGCTGGAGGACCCCAGCGTGGACGTCGTCCACTACCACGTCTCCATCCCCGGCATGGCCGTGTGGGCGGCGCTGGCCCGCGCGCGCAGCCGCAGCCGCACGCCCATGGTGCTCCACCTCTGGAACCCGTGGTTCGACGCCAACGACATCCACGTCGACGCGGGCCGCGACGCGAGCTATCACCGCCTCTTCAACGGCGCGTTCACCGCGACGCCGTGGCTCGCCAGCTTCGATGGCATCGTCGTCTCCAGCGACTACCAGCGCCGCCAGCTCGCGGCCCGGGGCATCCCGCGCGTGAGCGTCATCCCCAACGGCGTGGACCTCGACGCGTACCCGCCGGCCCCGGCCGACTCGACGCGCCGCAACGCCCGCCGCGAGCTTGGCCTCCCCGTCGACCGCACGCTCCTTCTCTACTACGGCCACCTGACGCCGTGGAAGGGCGTGCGCGTGCTCGTCGACGCGCTGCCCCGCGCCCTGGCCGAGAACCCCGACGCGGACCTCGTCATCGCGCGCACGCGCTACGGCCGGGACGAGCGGGCGATCCGCGACCGGCTGCGCCAGCTGGGCCTCCTGGACCGCGTGCGCTTCCTGGGCGTCTGCGACGTGCCGCTCCTCCTTCAGGCCGTCGACTGCGGCGTCGTGCCCGCCACCGCGGCCGTGGGGACCGCGTGCCACCCCAACGTCGTGCTGGAGTACCACAGCGCGGGCGTGCCCATCGTCGCCTCGCACGTGGGGAGCATCCCCGAGGCGGTCCTGGCGGACGAGACGGGCCTCCTCGCGACGCCCGGCGACCCGCAGGACCTGGGCGACAAGCTCGCGCGCCTGCTCTCCGACGAGCCGCTGCGGCGCCGCATGGGGCAGGCCGCGCGCCGGCACGCCGAGGCGCAGTTCGACTGGCGCGACATCGCGCGCCGCTACGAGGCCGCGCTGGGCGACGTCATCGGCGCCTCCAGCGCCGAGCGCGCGGGCCGCGACGCGACGCGCGCCTGGCTGCGCGCCTCGCGGGCTCGCCGCTCCCCGTAAGGGGCCCTCCGCCGCCCGGCTCCGCGGTCCGTTCGACGGTCCCGGCGCCAGGGAGGCGGGCGTCTTCCACGATAGTACCAGAAAGGTCCAGCCCTCCCCGAGGAGCCCTCGCGCAGCCACCCCGCCAGGGGGAACTTCACCATGATCGCCAAGACCTCCACCTTCGCCACGCTCGTGCTCGCCTGCGCCCTGGCGCTGGCGGCGCCCCTCGTCGCCGCCCAGGACAACTCGGCGATGCACGGCCAGGACTCCGAGTTCGGCAGCGTCAGGGCCCCCTACACGCTCACCATCAACGGGCAGCGGGCCCACATCGACGGGCACGTCATCCTCAAGACGACGTACTCCGAGCAGAACGCCCGCTTCTTCATGTTCGCCATCAGCGTCGAGAACTCGCCCTCCCTCGACGTCACGTACGACCACCTCGTCCGCACGGACACCAACAAGGAGCTGCCCTGCGTGCGCCCCAAGGAGGGCGACTCGCACAGCAGCCTGCGCTGCTTCGTGGACCTCAAGGACCTCCCGCCCACCGGCACGGAGATCCTTATCCAGGGCACCGTGGGCGCCAGCAAGCTGGGCAGCTTCCAGGTGGGCTTCAACGTCATCGCCTTCGACTACAACTACGCCAAGGTCAAGATGAGCAACGGGCTGGAGGCCGAGCTGTACGGCTACAGCGAGGTCACGGTCCAGAAGACGACCGCCCAGGAGAGCGGCGGGCTCATCGGCATGGGCAACAAGGTGCCGGCCCCGGGCGTCGCGGGCGTCCTCGCCGTGGGCGCCCTGGCCGCGGTCCTCCTGGGCGCGCGCAGGCGCCGCGCCTGAGCCCCCCTTTCGCGAGCTTCAAGCCCGAAGCGAGCCCTGCCCGCCGCGTGGACGTGGCCAGCGGCAACGGCGTGCAGGTCGCTTCGGGGGGCCGGACCCTCTTCCTCGACCCCAAGCGCGCCACCGCCTCGTCTGTCGTGACGCACGGGCACACGGACCACCTCGTGCCCGACGCGCACATGACGCCCCCCACGCTGGATTTCCTGCGCGTCCGCAAGCCCGCCCGCAACGGGAGCCCGCTCCCCTACGGGAAGACGATGGAGATCGCGGGCATGTCCGTCCTCCTCCACGACGCGGGCCACATCTTCGGCAGCGCCATGGTGGAGGTCACGACGCCGGAAGGAACGCTCCTCTACACGGGCGACTTCAATCCGCGCGGCAGCTTCACCACGGGGAAGGCCGAGCCGCGCGAGGTCCGCGTGCTCGTCACCGAGAGCACGTATGGCGACCCCCGCTTCGACCTGCCGCCGCGCGAGCTGGTGCTGGAGAGCCTGGAGGCGTGGGCGCTCAACCGGCTCCTCAAGGGGCCCGTGGCGCTGGGCGCCTACCCCCTGGGGCGCGCGCAGGAGTTGATCTTCCTTGCGAACCGCGCGGGGGTCACGCCCATCGTGAGCCCCGAGATCGGCGCGTTGACCGCCGTCTACAACGCCCACGGGCACGACCTGGGCTACGCCGTGCTGGGCACCGAGCGGGCGCGCGACCTCGCCCCCAGCGGCGCGCTCCACATCGTGCCCCGCGAGTGGCTCAAGCGCGACCACGACTTCGCGCGCGGGCTGGAGGCGCGCGGCGGCTCCGCGGCGTACCTCAGCGGCTGGTGCCATCGCTACAGCTACTTCGGCGCGTTCGCCATCCAGGCGCAGTTCGCCTTGAGCGACCACGCGAGCTTCCCCGATCTCGTGGCGTTCGCCGAGGCCTGCCGCCCGCAGCGAGTCTACACGATGCACGGCGCCGCCTCGCACCTGGCTCGCGAGCTGCGCAAGCGGGGGCTCCAGGCCGAGCCCCTGTAACAGCGGGCGCCCGACGCGCCGCTGCTCGCGCCATCGCGCAAGGGCGGAGCTAGATGAATGGTGTGAAAGCAAGGATCGGGCCGCTAACATTATCCTCTGGACGACCATGCAAGGTCGCTCCCGGGCCGCAAGATCCCGCCTAACAAAACTCTTCCCCGGGAGTCGTCCCCGTGGGCCCGCAGGCCCGCCCCCTTTGCTCAAGCAACCTGCGGGCCCTTCTGCTCACCGTCAGGAAGAAAGGTCCCGCCGCGAGGAGGCTGAACGGGCGGCGGGTGCTGGGAGGCTGCCCGGCAAGGCCGGGTCGGAGGCTACGGGGGCAGCCCGCGTCCGCGAGCCGCTCCGCGTGGCCTCGTTCCTCCACGTGACCATAAGCTCCTCGCTTTCGCGCCAGGCCCGTTCGTCACGATGACGGCGCGCGCCGTCACGGTGACGGTCGCCTGGGGGAGTGCTTGCGGACGCGCACGTCCTCGGTGAGGACCAGCCCCTCGGCCACGAGCGCGGCGACCTCGGGGAGGACGGCCTCGATCTTCTCCGGGCGGTCCACGGCCTCGATGAGGATGGGGAGGTCCTGCGACAAGCGCAGCGGGCTCGCGGCGTGGAGGACCGATTTGGCGCCGAAGCCCATGACGCCGCGGAAGGCGGTGGCGCCCCAGAGGCCGCGCTCGCGCAGCAGCTTCACCAGGTGCTTGTAGAGCGCCTCGTGGCCGTGCTTGTCCGCCTCGCCCACGTAGATGCGCAGGATCATCGCGCGCTCGCCCAGGTCGTCCACGGGATCACCTCGCCGCCGGGATCGCCAGCGCCAGCGCGCGCCCCGCGAGCGCCATGCCGAGGCTGCCAAGGATCGTGAGGGCCGCGTAGGCCGCGGCGCGCGCCACCTCGCCGTCGTCCAGGAAGGCCGTGGTCTCGTAGGCGAAGCTGCTCATGGTGGTGAACCCTCCCAGGACGCCGGTGACGAAGAAGACGCGCGCGTCGGGGCCGAGCCAGCCCTGGTTGAAGCCGCCGAAGACCAAGAGCGCGATGAGGAAGGAGCCCGAGAGGTTCACGAGCACCGTGCCCCACGGGAAGTCCGCGCGCGTGAGCCACACGCCCGCGAAGTAGCGCAGCACGCACCCCAGCGCGCCCCCCAGCGCGACGAGGCCCGCCGCGCGCAGCGACCAGTCCGCAGCCATCGGGGCGCCACGCGGGCCGCGCCGCTTGACCCCTTCGATCCGTCGCCCCGCGGAGCTTCGACGGCTTCAGGCGCACCCGGCGCGTGCCCACGCGCATGGCCGCGGCCGGCGCCGCCTTCACCCCCGGCTCGCTCCTTCAGGGGGCATGGGACCTCCTCCGCGAGCACCCCCTTCCGCTGCTCCTGCCCCTGGTGGTCATGGGCCTCGTGGGCCTCGCGCTGATGGCCATCGTCCTGGTCTTCCTGCTCCTCGCGGCGCAGGTCGTCGTGTGGCTCGTCACGATGGAGTCCGCGCGGCTCGCCCTGGCCCGCCGCGAGGCGCCTCGCCTGGGAGAGGGGTGGCGGTCGGTGTAGCGGCGCGCGACCGAAGGGCGCCGCGGCGAGCTGGTCCTCGCGCTCCTCGTCCTCGTCGTCGCGCAGGTGGCGGCCGACGCCCTCCTGGGCCTGCTGCCGGCGCTTGGCGCGCTGCTGGCGGGCGTCGTCGCGGGCCTCTTCGGCGCGGCGCGGGCGGCGACGCTGGCCGTCTACCGCCACAGGAGGCTTTCAAGCACGGCGCCGGCCCCATGATATCATGGACAGCCCCGCCCTCCGCCCCGGCGCGCTCCTCTCCGAGACGCTCGACCTCCTCAAGGCGCACCCCGTCTCCCTGCTCCTGCCCCTGGTCCTCCTCGGCCTCGTGGACGGCGGCGGCCAGGGGCAGCCCCGCTACGCGTTCCGCCCCGGTGAGTCGCCCCTGCTCCTGCTGCCCTTCTTCGCGTTCCTGGGCGTCGTCGCGCTGGTGGTGGTCGCGCTCCTCGTCGCCGCCACCTGCTTCGCGGTCCTCATGACCGCCAAGGCCGCGCGCGCCGCGTCCATGGAGAGCCGCGGCATGGACCTCGCCGAGGCGTTCCGCGAGGCGCGCCCCCTCTTCGTGCCCAGCCTCGGCACGTTCCTCCTCTGGCTCCTCGTGGTGGCCGTGGGCTTCGTCCTCCTCGTGGTGCCGGGCTTCATCGCCCTTGCGGGCCTCCTCCCGCTCCCCGGCGTCGTCGTGGCGGAGGGCCTCCAGGGGACGGCCGCGCTGCGCCGCGCGTGGGACCTCACCCGCGGCCACCGCTGGAGCCTCTTCCTCGCCATCGTGCTGCTCTTCGTCATCGACCTCGCCGCGAGCGTGCTGCTGCGCTGGATCCCCTTCGTGGGCGCCGCGCTGGCGGGCCTCGTGGGCGGCGCCGTGCTCGCGGCCAGCGTCGTCCTGGGCGTGTGCGCGCACGAGCACCTGCGCCACGACGCGCCGCGCCACGCCGGCGTCGTCGCGCAGGGCGCGCCCTTCCCGTGAGGCGGCTCACGGCGGGGCCAGCACCCGCGCGCCCCACGCGTCCATGGCGAGCCCGTGCCACTTCCCGTCGTCCCCCTTCGCGACGGCGGTGAACGTCACCTGGTCCACGGGCTCTCCGTCGCGCCAACCCCCCATCTCGAAGTTCGGGAACTCTTGCGCGAGCTGCGCCGGGTGATAGCTCACCAGGGGCCCGCCGGGCGTGGTGGCCCGCGAGCCCAGCGCCCACCCGGGCATCCACGCCGTCGCATGCCCTTCGGCGGGCGCCGCGCCCAGCGCCATGTCGCCGCCCTGGGGCAGGAACGCGGGGGCCGGCGGGCTCAGACGCGACGCGCCGGCGTCCGCGACGTAGAAGACGTAGTCCGGCTGGCCCTCGTCGAGCCCGCCTTCGAGGCAGGGCCACGCGGCGTCCCGGGCGGGCGGGCACGCGACGACGCGCGCCTCCACGCGCCACACGCCCGGCTCGTCCACGACGAAGTTGAGGGCGGGGTCGTGCACGTGCCCCCAGGCGTTGGCCTGCGTCGCGAACGCGCGGACCTTGCCCGACGGGCTCGTGACGTTGAGGTAGAGGCGCTGCGGGCCCAGCGGCACAAGGTAGCCCCCGAAGTCCGCCGTGTCGCCCGCGACGAGGAGCGAGCCGGGCCGCGTCCCCGTGGGGTCGTAGAACGCGCGCACGTCGTGGCCGCCGATCCTGAAGAGCGGCGTCGCGGCGGGGTCGAACGGGCTGTCCACGCGCGTCCCCTTGGCGTCGCCCTGCGGGACGTCGATCCAGAGCGCGCTGTAGGCTCCGGTGAACGACGCGCCGGCGTCGGGCGCGCGCACCACGGCGCCGCCGAAGAGGAGCTTGTAGTCGTTGGGCGCGTCGCCTTGCGGCCCCATGCCAGGCTGGAGGGCATACGTGTCCTCGCCAAAGCGCCAGTAGGCGCGCGGCACGAGGTCCTCCCGCGCCGACTCGCGCACGCGAACGCCCGGCTTCTCCACCGTCGCGTAGGCGTAGGCCGTCCGCTGGAGCGTCCCGCCCACGTGGACGTCCGCGCCCGAGGCCGTCGCGCTGAAGAGCGGCCCGATCCCGGATTGATAGCGCGGCGCCACCACGTCCTGGCCGAAGCCCGGCGTCTCGGGGCCGTCGCTCTGGGGGAGCGTGATGCCGGTGACGCCCTGCGCCTTGGCCTCCAGCAGCGGCGCGAACGCGTTCGCGGGGTCGGCCGCGGTGAGGGCGACCTTCATGGCGTCGTCGTCCGTCTCCCACGCGACGTCGCCCGCGAAGTAGGGGAAGTTCAGGTGGTCGCCCCCCACGGGGATGCCCGTGTCGCGGCGCTCGAAGCGCGTCTTGTCCTGCGCCGAGAGGTCGATGCCGGGGCGGCCGTGCAGCTCGACGCCTCCCGTGGGGTCCGCCACCACGCCGCCGAACGACCACGCCGCGGCCCAGAGCCTTCCCGAGGCGTCCGTGTGGTTGGCGTAGACGTCGACGCGGTACTCGCCGGGCTGCGTGGGCCGGACGGGCTGGCCCGCGTGCGGGTGGACCCAGCCGAACTCGCTCGCGTCGGCCTCGGTCGTGCTGTCCACCGTCAGCGCGGCGTCGGGCCCCGTCCACTCGCGGAAGCGGTACGTCACGTGCGCGGGCATCGGCGGGTGGACCTGCACCGCGCGGTCCACGTACTGCCCCGTCTCCAGGGGCGTCCCGGGCAGCATGCCCAGGTCGAGGTCCAGCGGCTCCGCCACGAGCACGCGGTAGGTCCCCGAAAGGGCGTAGGCGTTCCCCTGGTCGTCGCGCACCTCGCCCGTCACGCGGATCGTGTGGAGCCCGTCCTTCGCGAACGCGTGGAGGAACGCCCCATCGTCGGCGGTCGCGAGGCGCGCGACGCCGTCCACGTGGTCGCCGCCGTTGTCGATCATGCCGCCCTCCGCGGTGGTCGCGGTGCGCGAGACCAGCGTCGCGAAGGGCGCCGGCCCCAGCGTCGTCGTGGCGCCCGACGGGTCGGTGATGGCGACGCTCCAGCTCCCGCCGGGGAGGACGGGGCGCAGCAGGCGCGGCGCGGCGCCGTCGCGGTCGGTGAGGAGCACCTGCGGCAGGTAGGGGTCGAGAAGGTAGCGGATGGGCGCGCCCGTCGCGTCCGTGCGCGGCGTCACGTGGAGCGGCGCCTGCCAGGCGATGGCGTTGGTCCAGCCCCAGGCGTCCTCGTCGGCCTGCACGCCGCGGTCCGTCTGCCCCAGCTGGTCGACCAGGAGGAGCGTCGCGAGGCGCATGGGGGCCGCGAGGCCGCGCGGCAGGATGGAGAGCGGCACGCCGTCCTCGATGACGTACTGCCGCGCGCTGGTCTCCACCACCTCGTTGGGCGGCGCGCGCGGGCCGTCCACCGGCACGAGGAGCTTCACGGCCCAGCCCCCGGCGGGGAGCCCCGCGGCCTTCGCGCGCACGTCGACGTCGCAGCGCAGCGTGCTGGCGTCCTCGCGCACGGGCTTGCAGAGCTCGGGATCGGAGAGCGTGGGGTCCGCGCCCTGCGTCATGCGCTCCAGCGGGAAGCCCGCGGGCGTGCGCGTCGCCGTGGCGAACGCGTCCATGAGGGGCGTGGGGCTCCCCTGCGCGTCGAAGGCGCGGGCGAGCCGCGCGTGGACGGGCACCGTGGGGAGGTCCGCGCTGGACTGGATGCGCAGCGTGCCGCGCACGCGCACCGTGGCGCCCTCGTCCGCGACCGCGCCGGCGAAGCGCCACCCCAGGTCGGGCGGCGAGTGCCCCGTGGCGACGGCCTCGCGCTCCCCGGCGGCCAGCGTCACCGGCGCGTGCGCCGCCCGCACGTAGGCCGAGCCGCGCGTGTGGAGGACGCCCGTGACCTGGTCCGCGATCCGCTCGCCCGGAGGAAGCTGCTCGGGGAGGGTGGCGACCTGCACGTCCGCGCCCTCGCCGCCCGTCACGTCCAGCGAGAAGGAGCCGTCGGCGGCCGCGCGGCCCAGGGCGGCGCGCCCCATGCCGAGGTCCGAGGCGTAGACGCGCGCGCCGCCCGGCACCGCGCCCGCCGCGCCCGCGACGCGCAGCGTCCACGGGCCCGTGGGCGTCGCGGAGATGAGGTCCTCCCGGGGCGGCGCGGGCTCGTTGTAGCCGGCGACCTCGAAGGCGGCGCCCGCGGGCGGAGGCGGCGGGGGCGCGGGCGTGGAGGGGGTCGGCGTCGCTGCCGTCGTCGCCGTGGGGGTCGAGGGCGTCGTCGCGCCCGTGGGGGAAGGGAGCGTCGTGGTCGCGGGCGGCGTGCTCGTCGTGGGGCTGGGCGACGAGGGCGCGGAGCAGCCCGCGAGCAGGAGGACGAGCAGGAGCGCCAGGAGCCGCATGCGCCGGCACCGCGGCCCCCGCGCTTAAGCGAATCACTTTGGCCTGACGGCGCGGTCGCCGAAGATCGCGCGCCCCACGCGGACCATGGTGGCGCCCTCCTCGATGGCGGCCTCGTAGTCCTCGCTCATCCCCATGGAAAGCTCCACGAGAAAGGGCCAGCGCGGCAGAAGCGCGTCGCGCATCTCGCGCAGGCGCCGGAAGTGCGGCCGCGGGTCCTCGCCCTGGGGCGGCAGCAGCATGAGCCCCACGGCGGGCGCGCCCGCGAGGGCCATGCGCCGCAGCGCGGGCTCCACCTCCTCGGGCGCGAGGCCGTTGCGGTGCGTCCCGCCGCCCAGGTGGACCTGCACGAGGAGCGGCGCGTCGCGCAGCGCGCCGGCAAGCTCGGGCCGGTCGAAGCTGTGCACGGTGGCGCCCACCTCCAGGATCTCCTTGAGCTTGTTGCGCTGGAGGTTGCCCAGGAAGTGCCAGCGCGCGTCGCGGGGGAGCGCCTGCGCCTTGGCGCGCATCTCGTCCACGCGGTTCTCGCCGAAGTCGCGCTGCCCCAGGGCGTAAAGCTCCTGGAGCGCCGAGGCGGGGTGCCCCTTGCCCACGGCGACGAGGCGCGCGCGGCCGCCGACGCGGCGGACGACCTCGCGATATCGCTCCTCCAGGCTCATGGCGCCAGCTTCGTGAGCTTCACGCTCTCGTCCCAGAGCCGCTTGCGCGCCGCGAGGTCGCTCCCCTGGCCCGGCGTCGCGATCTCCTTGCGCTTCGCGAACATCTTGCCCGTGACGGCGGCGTTCTCGGGCGCGGTGGCCAGCCAGACCACGGTGTCCGCGCCTTCGGCCGCGCTCTTGCCGAACGCGTTGGTCATCCAGCGGAAGACGCCGCCCACGTCGTTGAGCAGCTGCGTGTCCTTGACGAGGCCGGGGTGCAGCGTGTTCACGACGACGCCGGTGCCCTTGAGGCGCTCGGCCATCTCCTGCGTGAAGAGCACGCGCGCGACCATGGTCTTGGGCGTGGAGCGCATGTAGGAGTACTTCTTCTCCGTCTGGAGGTCGGAGAAGTCCACCTTCGCGCCGCCGTAGCGCGACGAGACGTTCACGACGCGCGAGGGCGCGCCGCGCTTCAGCGCGGGGAGGAGCAGGTTCGTGAGGAGGAAGTAGGCGAGGTAGTTCGTGGCGAACGTCTCCTCCAGGCCGTCGGGCGTGACGCGGCGCGCCTTGCGGAAGACGCCCGCCGAGTTCACGAGGACATGGAGCTTCTCGTGGGTCGCGAGGAACTCCGCGGCGGCCCGGCGGATGGAGGCCTGCGAGGAGAGGTCGCACTCCAGCAGCGAGACGGGGGGCGCGCCGGGCGCGGCGGCCGCGATCTCGCGCGCCGCGGCGGCGCCGCGCTCCTTGCTGCGCACGAGGATGGTGATAGCGGCGCCCTCCTTCGCGAGCCCGATCGCGGTGGCCTTGCCGATGCCCGAGGTGGCGCCCGTGACGAGGGCGACCTTGCCGTCCATGGTTCCCATGCCGGGCCCCATGCGCGCGGGGGCGCTTAAGCCAGCTTGGCGAGGCGGGCGGCGGCCGCCTCCAGCGTGGGCATGCTCTTGGCGAAGTGGAAGCGGACGTGGTCCCGCCCAAGCTCCTTGCGCGAGAAGAACGACGAGGCGGGCACGCCCGCGAGGCCCACGTCCTTCACGAGCCAGAGCGCGAACTCGCGGTCGTCCATCCCCGCGCGGGGCCGCAGCGCGGAGAAGTCGGCCATGACGTAGTACGCGCCCTCGGGGCGGCTCGCCCGGAAGCCCGCCTTCTGGAGCGTGCCCACGAGGAACTCGCGCTTCGCCTGGTACTCGGAGGCCAGCTTGTCGTAGTAGCCGCGCGGCAGGGCCAGCGCGCGGGCGACGCCCATCTGGAGCGGGTGCGGCGCGCCCACGGTGAGGAAGTCGTGCGTGCGGCGGATGGCGGCGGTCACCGCGGGCGGGGCGACGACCCACGCGACGCGCCAGCCCGTCATGCTGTACGTCTTGCTGGCGCCGCTCACCATGATCACGTGCTCGCGCAGGCCCGGCAGGCCGATGGGTGCCACGTGCTTCCGCCCGTCGTAGAGGATGTGCTCGTAGATCTCGTCCGTGACGAGGAACGCCTTGTGCTGGCGGCAGAGGTCGCCGATGAGCTGAAGCTCCTCGCGCGTGAACACCGTGCCCGCCGGGTTCGCGGGCGTGTTGACGATGATGGCCTTGGTCTTCGCGCTGAACGCGGCCTTCAGCTCCTCGGGGTCGAAGCGGAAGCCGCGGGAGGGGTGGAGCGGCACGAAGCGCAGCGAGGCGCCGCTGAGCGTGGCGTCGGGGCCGTAGTTCTCGTAGAACGGCTCGAAGACGATCACCTCGTCGCCCGGGTTCACGATGGCGAGCATGATGGCCATCATCGCCTCGGTGGCGCCGCAGGTGACGACGATCTCCTGGTCCGGGTCGACCTCGACGCCGTTGAACCAGCGCATCTTCTCCGCGATGGCCTTGCGCAGCGCGGGCGCGCCCCAGGTGATCGCATACTGGTTGAATGGGCCGTCCAGGGCCTCCTTCGCGGCGGCGACCACCTCCGCGGGCGGGTTCCAGTCGGGGAAGCCCTGGGCGAGGTTCACGGCGTCGTGCGCGAGCGCATGGCGCGTCATCTCGCGGATGACGCTCTCGGGGAAGAGGCCGGCGCGCTGCGAGAGGCGCGGGTCGGCGAGGGCGTGGGACACGCCTCGCCATCCGGCGGGGCGCCCATGAGGCTTCCCTCAGCCGAAGGGGGTTCGGGGGGGCGAAGCCCCCTGGCGTTTTCATCCCTGGATCAGACGACTTCACGTCAGGGGGCTTCGCCCCCTGAAACCCCCTCGGGTCGCCGCGCTGCGGCGCGGCGGAGACGATCCGATCATCCCGAGCGACGGGCGCGCCCAATCACGGGCGCCTCCAGGGCGTAGCGCTCGCGGACCCAGCGCGGCGGCCGGTGCGCCAGGAGCACGCCCGCGCTGGCGAGAAGCTCGATGGCCTGCTGGCCGGAGAGCCACCACGGATCGAGGGAGTGGCCCGACGCGCCCACGGCGAGGGTCACCAGGAGCAGCGCCAGGAGGCTCGCGGAGACCAGCACGACGCGCAGGCGCGCCTGGCGGTCGCCCACGCGGCGGAAGAGCGCCAAGTAGAGGCCCGCGACGATCACCTGAGGCACGAGGAAGAGCGAGTAGAACACGAGGTAGACGAGGCCCGAGTCGGGGAGCGGGTTCGCGTAGGCGATGCCCACGGCGTAGTCGTAGGCGCGGAAGCCCACGGGGCGCTGCCACGCCATGGAGGCCCCCGCCGCGACGTAGACGAGCCCGTAGAAGAAGGTGAAGAAGGGCGAGCCGCGCAGGCTCCCCGTGTAGAGGAACCAGAGATAGCACATGAGGCCGCAGAGGCCCATGCACGCGCAGAGCACGTAGAGGAACTGCGTCGAGGCGGCCGCCACGGGGATCCACGGCTGGTCGTTGGCGAAGGAGGCGAGGAGCCCCTGGAGGCCCGTGAGGGCCGAGAGGCCGGCGAGGCCCCACCACCAGAAGCGGAACGTGCGCGCGCCGTGGCGCCCCTCCTCGGTGAAGGAGGAGCGGGCGGCGTGGCGCCCGATCGCGAGGTAAAGCCCCGCTGTCGCGAGGCTCAGGACGGAGAAGACGGGAAGGCCTGCGGTTGCCATTGCCATCCTTGAGGGCTCGCGCGCCGCCTGGCTTCAGGGAGCGCGGCAGGGGCCCTGGGCCCCTGGGCGCTCACGAGAGGTGCGTGAACGCCGCGACGCTGGGCACGTCGCCCTTCCCCTCCACGTGCGTCCTCAGGAAGACCATCCAGTCGCCCGGCTGCGCGACGTCGGCGTCGGGCGGCGCGCGCACCCACACGCCGTCGGAGTCGCGCCGCTCCACGGGGAGCACGACCGCGCGCTCCGCCGCGTCCCACGCGTGCGTCGTGGCGCCGGGGTGGACGAGCATCACGTCCTGGACCTCCGTCGCGTTGGGCGTCTCCACCTTGAAGGGCTCGCCATACCCGACTCTGGAGGGCGCCTCGGAGATCACGGGGCGGTGGCCCCAGAAGAGGTAGGGCGGGTCGTAGATCTGCAGGCGCGTCTCGGCGATCTGGTCCTCGTAGGGCACGTCGTCCCGGACGGCGGTCCACGGCATGGGCAGCGGAACGTGGCCTCCCGAGAGCACGCGGCCGTCGGGCAGCAGGATGGCCGTGCTGTGGTAGGTGCGCGGCACGTCCATGCTGGCGCGCTCCTGCCACTGGCCCGTGGCGAGGTCGAACTGCTCGGCGTCCATGACGGGGGGGCTGCGCTGGCCGTGCGCCACGACGTTGTCAATGAGCCCTCCGCCCACCGCGAGGACGCTGCCGTCGGGGAGCAGCACGCCGTTGGGGAACCAGCGCGCGTGGTTGAGGAGGCCGGTCGCCGCGTGCGTGACGCCCTCGGGGCCCAGCGTCGTGACCTCGCTGGCGGGCGTCGCGACGACGCTGCGCTGGAGCGTGCCGCCCAGCGTGAGCAGGCGCGCGGTGTAGCCGTCCGAGGGGTCCAGGGGCAGCATGACGGTGGCGCCGTGCTGGCGCGCGCCGAACTCGCTGGGGCCGAGATAGCTCCAGGCGTTGGTCGCGGGGTCGTAGGCCTGCTCCAGGCTCCAGAGCCCCTCCTCGGGGCGCTCGCCGAAGGGGCCCCAGAGCGTCGCGTCCGTCTCGTAGAAGAGCTGCCCCTTCAGGGGGCCGCTGGGCACGACGAAGAGGCGCGGGTACATGGGCAGCAGGTGGTCCGCGCCCGCGACGGGGTGCCAGAGGTCGGCGCCCGCGGAGTAGGTCTCCAGGAGCGTGTCCATGGTGCGCGGGTCGGTGAGGTTCTGGATGCCGGAGACCGCCAGCGCGCTGCCGTCGGGAAGCTCCATGACCGTGGGGTACCAGCGGCCCACGCCCATGTCGGCGACGCGCGTCCACGCGCCGGTGGCCGGGTCGAAGGCGCGCGCGTCCTTGAGGCCGTTGACGATGGGCCACGGGTCCTGCGCCTGCCCTTGCTGCGCCGCGTCCGCGCTCGCCAGCGCCGAGCCGGGGAGCGTCTGCCAGTCGGAGCCGCCCGCCGTGAGCACGCGGCCGTCGGGGAGGATGGTCTGCCCGCTGCAGAAGAGGTCGCCCGCCGCGCCCTCGGGGTCCGCGGGCGTGGAGACGATCCCGGTCGCGGGGTCCCAGACGCGGCTCTGCGCGTCGACGGGCGTGCCGGTGAAGAACACGCCGTCGTTCTGGCCCGCCTCGACACCGCTCCAGTAGAGGACCTTCCCGTCGCGGAGAAGCACCATGTTGACCGCGGGGGCCTGGCCGTCGAAGGGCGCCTCCCAGACGCCCATGACGTCGGCGGGCCCCGAGGGGCCGCGCACCTGCGGGACGGGGGGCAGCGCGAAGGCGAGCGTGGTGGGGACGACGAGGGCAAGGAGCGTCAGCGCGACGAACGTCGGACGGACCACGATGGGGCCTCCCGCCGCGGCGACCAGTCGAGGGGGGCATGAGCATTCTCGTGGGACCACGCAGGCTTTTCCGTGCCCCGCGCCGTGCGCCCGCCATGGACACCCCCGCGGTGCAGGACCAGTACGCGCCCCACGGCATCTGCTTTGGATGTGGCCCCGCGAACGCCAAGGGGCTGCGCATCAAGAGCCGCTGGGAGGGGGACAAGCTCGTCGCCCACTGGCATGCGGAGCCGCACCACCAGGCCTTTCCGGGTGTCCTCAACGGGGGCATCTGCGGCGCGCTCCTGGACTGCCACTCCAACTGGTGCGCGAGCACGACGCTCCTCAAGCAGCGCGGCCTCTCCGAGGCGCCCACCACCGTCACGTCCGAGTTCCACGTCAAGCTCAAGCGCCCCACGCCCGCCGAAGGGGAGATCACCGTGGTCGCCTGGCCCACCAAGGTCGAGGGCGACGTCGTCACCGTCGAGGCGGAGCTGCACGCGGGCGGCAAGGTCACCGCCACCTGCACGGGCGTCTTCGTCGCCGTGAAGCCGGGCCACCCGGCGTACCACCGGTGGGGATGAGCGGAGCTGCCCGGCGCGCCGTGCTGGCGCCCACTGCCCCGGCCTCGCCTGGCGATCCCTCCCGCGACGGGCCCATGGGCTTCATCCGCGCCTGCGCCCCTGGCCGCGCGTGAAGGTCGCGGTCCTGGGCGCCACCGGCCACACGGGGCGCCTCGTCGTGCGCGCGCTGCGCGAGCGGGGCGCGGAGGTCATCGCGTGCGGCCGCGACGAGAGGGCACTGGCGGCGCTGGGCGTCGAGGCGCGGCGCGTGGACGTGGGCGACGCCGCCTCGCTGCGCTCCGCGATGCGCGAGGCCGACGCCGTCGCGAACCTCGCCGGGCCGTTCCTGAAGACGGGCCTGGGCCCCGCCCGCGAGGCCGTCGCCCGCGGCGTCCCCTACGCGGACACCACCGGAGAGCAGGCGTTCATGGCGGCCGTGCGCCGCGAGCTTGACGCCGAGGCGCGCCGCGCGGGCGTCGCGCTGGTGAGCGCGCTGGCATACGAGTACGCCTTCGCGGACCTGGCCGTCCGCGACCGCTGGCCCTCCGGCGGCGAGGCGCTGCACGTCCTCTACCGCAACCGCGGCGCGCAGGGCAGCGCGGGCACGAAGAAGTCGATCCTTCGCGTCATGGGCGCGCCCGCCCTGGGCCACGAGGACGGGCGCCTGCGCCGAGTGCCCGCCGCGCGCTTCGCCCGCGTCTTCGCCACCGACGACGGGCCGCGCACGGGCCTCTCCTTCCCCGGCGGCGAGATCCTCACCGTGCCGCGCCACACGCCGTTCCGCACCGTGCGCACCTACGTCCCCGCGCGCCACCCGCGCATCGTCCGCGCGGTGGCGCCCCTCGCGCGCGCCGCGCTCCGGGGCCCCCTCCTGCGCGCGGCCGAGGCCTACGTCGACGCGCGCCACCGCGAGCCGCGCAACGAGCGCGCGCGGGGCGAGGTCCATCTCCTGGGCGACGAGCGCCACCTCGTCGTGCGCACGCCCGGCCCCTACCTCGCCACCGCCGAGGTGATGGCCGAGGGCATCCTCGCCCTCCCCCGCTCGCCCGCCACCGGCGCGCTGGCGCCCGCGGAGGCGCTCCCCGCCGGGGCGATCCTGGCCGCCATGGCTCGGCGGATGCCGGAGTTCCGCGTGGAGCCGTTCACGGGCCGCGACGGTCACCGCCCCGCGGCTGTCGAAACCAGTATATAGTGGACCCCCGGCTGCTCGCCCCAATCCCCACGGATGGTGCCCTGGTGTCCCCCGAGGAGAAGCTTGCCGCCGCGCAGACCCACACGCCCAACCTGGGCATGACCGCGCCCACGCCCGAAGGGAAGGGCCCCCCCTCCCTCGCGGAGATGGCGCACCAGCAGTACGTCCGCGCGACGCACCACGTGAGCCTCGAGCCGTGGGTCGTGGAGCACCTCAGCCACCCCATGCGCACCACCATCGCCAGCGTCCCCGTCCGCATGGACGACGGCCAGGTCAAGGTCTTCACGGGCTACCGCTGCCAGTACAGCAACGCGCTGGGCCCCACCAAGGGCGGCATCCGCTATCACCAGGACGTGACCCTCGACGAGGTCATCGCCCTCGCGGCGTGGATGAACTGGAAGTGCGCCATCGCCGGCCTCCCCTACGGCGGCGGCAAGGGCGGCGTCGTCGTCGACCCCACGCGGCTGAGCATCGGCGAGCTGGAGCGCATCACGCGGCGCTACACGGTGGAGATGATCAACGTCTTCGGCCCCGAGAGCGACATCCCCGCGCCCGACGTGAACACCACCAGCGAGATGATGGGCTGGATCTACGACACGTACAGCATGATCAAGGGCGGCGCCGCGGCCGGCGTCGTCACCGGGAAGCCCCTCGCGCTGGGCGGCAGCCTCGGCCGCACCGAGAGCACGGGCCGCGGCGTCGTCGAGACCATCGAGGCCGCCGTGAAGCACAAGGGCAAGCGCATGCAGGACATGACCGCGTGCGTCCAGGGCTTCGGCAAGGTGGGCTACTACAGCGCCCGGTTCCTCGCCGAGCGCGGCGCCAAGGTCGTGGGCGTCAGCGACGTGAGCGCGCAGCTCTACAACAAGAACGGCATCGACGTCGAGGACCTCTTCGCCTTCGCCCGCAAGAACAAGGGCCTCATCAAGGGGTACGGCAAGGCGCAGGAGATCTCCGACATCCTCACCTCCGAGTGCGACATCCTCGTCCCCGCCGCGCTGGAGAACCAGATCACCAGCCGCAACGCGGCCAACGTCCGCGCCAGCATCGTGGGCGAGGGCGCCAACGGCCCCACCACCGTCAAGGCCGACGAGATCCTCCACAAGAACGGCGTCTTCGTCATCCCCGACGTCGTCGCCAACAGCGGCGGCGTCGTCGTCTCCTACTTCGAGTGGGTCCAGAACCAGCAGCACTACCCCTGGACCGAGAAGGAGGTCAACGACCGCCTCGGCGTCATCATGGAGCGCAGCTTCCGCAACACCGTGAAGATCGCCGAGAGCAAGAGCGTCGACATGCGGACGGCGGCCTACGTGCTCGCCCTCGAACGCTGTGGAGAAGCGGTCAAGGCACGCGGCCTCTTTCCGTAGCCCTATCTCCACTGCCGCTCGCGATGGGTGGGGCCTGTGGCTGCCACCTCAGGAGGAGTCCCACGGAAGGCGCGGTCGGCCCCGCGCGACGGAGGAGGGGCCCTTTGTGGGCCGCCACGGGGGATTTTGCTATCGCGGGACGCCCAGGTCGTCGGGCTCGTCCTCGGCGAGGACCGCGGCGCCGACGTCCTTTCTGGGGATGGCGGCCTGCTGGAGGAGGCGCTGGGTGACGAGGATGGGCGCGCCGACGCGGACGGCCAGGGCGATGCCGTCGCTGGGGCGGGCGTCGAAGCGGCGGCGGAAGGTCACGCCGTCGCGCTCCACCTCCAGGGCGAGCACGGCGAAGAAGGTGTCCGTCGCCTCCTGGAAATCGTCGATGAGGACGTGCTCCACGATGGCGCCCAGCTCGTTGAGGATCTGCGAGAAGAGGTCGTGCGTGAAGGGGCGCGGCGTCAATTGGCCATCCAGGGCAAGCTGGATGCTCATGGCCTGCGCCTGGTCGATGCTCATGGCGAGGACGTGCTCGCTCCAGGGGCCCGGCTGCGTCGCGGAGAGGAACACGCGCACGCCGTCCGAGGTCGTGTAGACGCCCTCCACCTGCACGCGCACGAGGTCGCCCGTCGCGGGCTCGGGCACCTCGCCGCGCGCGAGGGGGCGCGTCGCGAGGCCCTGCGCGTCCTGCTCCGCCGCCAGCGCGTCGAGGCGCTGGTCGTGGGGCACGCCCGCCGCGCGGAGCACCTTCGCGTGCGCGTAGATGGGGCAGCGCGTGCGCGCCGCCAAGGCCAGGCAGTCGCTGGGCCGCGCGTCGATCCATCGGCGGCGCTCCTGCGCGCCCAGGTGGTCCACCGCGATCTGGCCGTAGAACGTAGTCTGCTCCAGGTCCTCCACCACGATCTCGCCCACGCGCGCGCCCAGGGCGTCGAGCACGCGGCAGAGGAGGTCGTGCGTCGTGGGCCGCGTGGGCGCCACGCCGTGCAGGCCCAGCTGGATGTTGTGCGCCTGCACGGGGTCGATCCAGATGGGGAGGTCGGTCCCGGCGCCGCGGGCGTCCTTGGCGGAGAGGATGACGACCGGCGGACCCTGCGCGGCCTGGAAGACGCCGAGGATCTCCATGCGCGTGCGGTCGCCGCTCATGCCGCCCGCCAACGGGGGGTCCTCGGCATAAGCGTTCGTGGCAGACGAGACGCCGCGCTCGCTGAGCTTCGCTCAGCGAGCGCGGCGGGATTCGAACCCGCGACCCCTGGCTTAGAAGGCCAGTGCACTATCCGGACTGTGCTACGCGCCCCGTGGGGACGCACCAGCGGAGCGGGTCCCTCGCCTTGAGCCTTCGGAGGCCGAACCGGCCTCGCCTCATTCCCCTCAGGCACAATCCATACCTATTTCAAGGAAGGGTTGGCGAAACGGGAGGGAAAGGTATCCAGCCATGGGACTTGCGACGACGGGCATCGCCGGCCTCGACGCCCAGCTGGGCGGGGGCATCCCGAGGGGCACGACGCTCCTCCTCATCGGCGAGCCTGGCAACGCCATCCCGCTCTTCAGCGAGCAGTTCGCGGGAGGCGGCCTCGACACGGGGGAGGACGTGCACTTCTTCGAGTTCGACCGGCCCGTCAACGAGCTTCGCAAGAGCATCGGCTCCTACGTCATGCGCGGCAACGAGGAGAAGGCTCAGCTCACCCTCTACGACGGCTACGCGCCCAGCTTCGCCTCCGCGCGCAGCGTGAAGCTCCGCGAGGCCAACGCCAGCCCCGTCCACCCCGCGCAGGCCCTTGCGACCTGCATGGGCGCGCTCCAGGGAGTGGGCGCCAAGCCGTACCGCGTCGTCGTCGAGACGCTGTCTTCCCTGGCGCGCCCCGACAACGAGCGCGAGCTTGTCGAGTTCTTCCGCAACCTCGTCTTCATGGGCCAGGAGCTCGGAGGCATGCACCTCGTGAGCATCGTGAAGGGCCTCCACAGCGCCGCCTTCGAGACGCAGATGCGCCACCTCGCCGGCGGCGTCATCGAGTTCGGCGCCGAGCGCAAGGGGTTCGGCATCTACAACTACCTCGTCGTCTCCAAGCTCCTCAACGTCAAGGACCCCACCCGCATCCTCCTCTGGAAGGAGACCGAGAAGGGGCTCTGGCTGGAGAGCACGAAACGCGTCTTCTGAGCTTCGCTCGCGGAGGGGCCTCTGCTCGCGCTCCCGATGGGTGGGGCCTTTGTGGGGCTCGCAACGAGGGAGGGCCCTCAGGCGCGGGGCGGCGCGCCGCTTCCGGAGGGGGTCCTTTGGGAAGGTTCGACGGGGATATCCGCCCTGGCGGGCCGTCAGATCGCCGGAGTGCAGGGGCGCGGGAGGGGTCCCCTGGGATGACTCCCCGGGACTGGGGCGGTTGGGCGAAAGGAGACCTTTTATAATTCCTGTTTGAGGAAAACCCTCCGCAGCCATGACCCTGGAGGCGACGTCGGAGGACCGCAACCCGTCGCGAGGGCTGCTGGGGGACGAGGGCGTGAGCCCCGTCATCGGCATGATCCTCGTGCTCGCCATCTCCATCGTGGGGATCGCGGCCATCCTGTACTGGGGCCTTCCCGCCATCGACGAGATGAAGGCCAACGTCGAGCACCGCTCGGTGCAGAGCCAGTTCCAGGACCTGGACAGCACGCTCAAGGAGCTCGTCGCCGGCACGACGGAGAAGACCGCCAAGCGCTGGCAGCCCACCATCAACCGCGGCGAGATCGTCGTGCGGAACAACACCGAGCCGTGGCTCTTCGCGACCGACGGCTACCAGTCGGACGCCGTCAACGGCAAGGCCTACGACTTCGGCTGGTGGGGCTTCACCGACGGCGACAACACCTTCACCGTCCACAACAACGCGACGTTCAACATCCCCTCGGCGCAGGTCTTCGGCTACAGCGTCGGCGCGGGCGCCTCGCTCACGCAGTTCAACCTCTCCGGGCCCGGCGACGCCAACGGCGTGCAGAACGCCTCCGTCACCAACTGGGGCGCGAACACGTCCATCAGCTTCCGCGCCTACCTCATGAACAGCGCGACCTCCATGGGCCTGAACGGCGGGCCGTTCTACTTCAAGGTCTACAACGGCACGCAGCTGGTCGCCCAGGCGTGGTACGTCAACACGTCGCGCATCGACTACTCGCTCCACGCGGGCGTCTCCGAGCGCTCGGTCACGGAGAACAACGGCGCCGTCATCTCCAGCGTCTCGGGCTCCTACACGCTCCTCAACGCGCCCTCCATCCCGCCCCCCACGAACACCAGCGGCTCGCACCGCTTCTTCGCGCGCGCCCTCGTGCTCAACGGCTCCTCGGGCTTCGCGGGCAACAACCAGTTCGACCTCCTCGTCAGCCTCTACTCGACCTCCGTCCTGGCCAGCTACGACTGCGCGGCCACCGACCACAGCGACTGCGTGGCCTCCGCGAAGATCACGGACTTCGGCACGCTCCAGGCGCCCTGGTACGCGTACCTCAGCGATCCCAACCGCGGCTACGGCAGCCTCGTCCAGAAGACGGAGTACGGCAACACCGCCGTGAAGTACCTCGAAGACCGCCAGGCGTACATGGGCTACACGCTGATCGAATCGGCCCTCAACCTCTCCGGGTGACGCATGAGACGAGCGATGGACGACTCGGGCACCTCCGAAGTCATCGGCTTCATCCTCAGCTTCGCCCTGAGCTCCATCTTCCTCCTCATCGCGCTCTCCACCTACCACCAGGCCAGCGACAACACCGACGGCGTCGTCACCGGCGTCGAGCTCAAGGCGGTCGCCGACCGCATCGCGACGCGCGTCGTGGACGCCGGCCTCATCGGGCAGGAGTTCCCCAACGCGAGCCTCAACATCACCATGGACCTGCCGCAGACGGCCAACGGCCACTCCTACCTGGTCACGGCCAACGCGTCCACCATCAGCGTCGCGGCGACCGACGGCACGGTCTCCGCCTCCTCGACCACGTTCAAGCTGGACGCGGTGTCCGGCGTCACCGTCTCCGGGTCGGTCTACTCGACCCAGGAGCGCATCGTCATCACCTACAGCCTCCAGAACGGGGGCTCGACCAAGCAGATCGTCATCCACGGGGCATGAACATGGAAACGCAGATTCCCTTCCCGAAGTTCGTCCAGGGCCTCAAGGACGCCGGCGCGTCCATCACGGGCGCGCAGCTCCTGGCGGACCCCAACGGCTCGTGGCGCGGCCTCTCCCGCGAGGTCCGCGCCCGCTGGCTCGCGGAGGCGCAGATCGCCGCGGACCCCGACGCGGTCGAGCTGCGCACCGGCAAGCTGCCCGACGCGAAGAAGAGCCTCGACGCGATCCTCGTCATCCTCTCGTACCCCGAGCCCTCCGCGCAAGGCGCCGCCCCCGCCCCCGCGCCGGAGCCCGCCAAGAAGTCGCGCAAGCCCAAGGCGAAGGCCAAGGGCAAGGTCGAGTCCCACGAGCAGACGCCCGTCCATGCTCCCGCGCCGCCCCCCGCGCCCGAGGCGCAGGCCCCCGCCCCGGAGCCTGCCCCCGCGCCGGAGCCCGCGCCCGCCCCCGAGGCGCCCGCGGCGAAGGGCATCAAGGGTCTCTTCGGCAAGCTCACCGGCGGCGCCAAGAAGGAGGCGCCCGCGGCGGCCGCGCCCACGAGCGTCACCGAGATCCCGCCTCCGCCCGAGGACTCCGACCAGGTCGAGGTCTACGCGGTGCAGGAGCCCTACGCCTACGTGCGCATCCTCTTCCACAAGGAGAAGAAGGAGCACCGCTACGAGGTCATCGAGCCGCCCCTCACCGAGCGCGAGCGGAGCATCCTCGACTTCATCGAGAACACCATGATCGACGTGATCGAGGTGGGCCTGACCGCGATCACCAAGGAGCAGGCCGCGACCATGCTGCGCAAGCACGTGGACGAGGTCATCTACGACTACAGCATCTCGCTGACCGCCCTCGCGCGCGAGAAGGTGCTCTACTACATCCTGCGCGACTTCCTGGGGTTCGGCAAGCTCGACCCCATCATGCGCGACGAGTTCATCGAGGACGTCTCGTGCGACGGCCCCGGCACGCCCATCTTCCTCTACCACCGGAAGTACGAGTCCATCCGCAGCACGGTGGTCTACCCCACCGACGAGGAGCTTGACAGCTACGTCATCAAGATGGCGCAGCGCTCGGGCAAGTCGGTGTCCATCGCGGAGCCCCTCCTCGACGCCACGCTTCCGGACGGCTCGCGTCTCAACGCCACGCTCTCCGACGAGGTGACGGACGGCGGCTCGACGTTCACCATCCGCAAGTTCAAGGAGGACCCGTTCACGCTGCCCGACCTCATCCGGTTCGGCACCATGAGCGACGACCTCCTCGCCTACTGGTGGCTTGCGGTGCAGAACGGCGCCAGCGCCATCTACGCGGGCGGCACGGCGTCGGGCAAGACGACGAGCCTCAACGCCATCCTCCTGTTCATCCCGCCGCAGATGAAGATCGTCAGCATCGAGGACACGCGCGAGGTCAACATCCCCCACGAGAACTGGATCGCGGGCGTCACGCGCGCCGGCTTCGGGCCCCGCGACAACAACGGCCGCCAGGCGGGCGAAATCGACATGTTCTCGCTCCTGAAGGCCGCGCTGCGTCAGCGCCCCGAGTACATCCTCGTGGGTGAGGTGCGTGGCCAGGAGGCCACCGCGCTCTTCCAGGCCATGGCCACGGGCCACACGGCCTACGGCACGATGCACGCGGACTCCACCGAGGCGGTCATCCACCGCCTGGAGAGCGAGCCCATCAGCATCCCGCGCTCGCTGCTGGAGGCGCTCGACGTCGTGTCCATCCAGATCCAGACGCGCATCGGCGACCGCCGCGTGCGCCGCACCAAGGAGCTGGTGGAGATCGTCGGCCTCGACCCGCACACGCGCGAGATCCTCACCAACGAGGTGTTCCGGTGGGACTCCGCGACGGACACGTTCGAGTTCAGCGGCGTCTCCTACGTCCTGGAGCGCATCCAGATGGAGCGCAACATGACGGAGTCCGACATGCGCGACGAGTTCAACCGCCGCAAGCGGATCCTCCGCTACATGGTGGACAACAACGTGCGCAGCCTGGAGGAGGTCGGGCGCATCATCGCGACGTACTACCGCGACCCCGAGTCCGTCGTCGCCATGATCGAGGGCCGCGACACGCCCGAGGCGCAGCGCGCGGCCGAGGTCGTCGCCGCGGTGGCCGCCACCTCGGGCCCCAAGCCGCTCGTCGTCGAGGCGGAGCAGGCGACCGACTTCCCGGAGGTGCCCTTCCCGGGCGAGGAGAGCGGGTCCGATGGTCCTTAACGAGTTCCAGCGCGTCTCCTACAAGGTCTTCGGAGGCGCCGCGGTCCGCGGCATGAAGCTCCAGAAGCTGGAGAGCGACCTGCGCAAGGCGCGCCTGGGCGTCCGCGCCGAGGCCTACATGGCGACGACGCTCGCCTTCTCCGTCATCAGCGGGCTCTTCGGCCTCGTCATCAGCGCGTTCGTCTTCTTCGTCCTCGTGCCCGTGGCGCTCCCCCACGCGCCCAAGGTCCTCCTCGTCTTCTTCCCCGTCGTGCCCCTCATCATGGCCGCGATGTGCTACGCGACCCTCGTGGCCGCGCCCGCCAGCAAGGCCAAGAGCCGCGCGAAGAACATCGACCAGCGCGTGCCCTACGCGCTCAACTACATCAGCGCCATGGCCGGCGCGGGCGTGAACATCGACCAGGTGTTCCGCAGCCTCGGCGAGCAGGAGAAGGTCTACGGCGAGTGCGCCAAGGAGGCGCAGGCCATCTACCGCGACATGGCGTACTTCGGCAAGGACTCCGTGACGGCCATGAAGCGCGCCATCGAGCGCAGCCCCTCCGACAAGTGGCAGGAGTTCCTCCAGGGCGCCATCACGACCGTCACCAGCGGCGGCAACCTCCAGCTCTACTTCGCCAGCAAGGCGGAGCGCTTCATGTGGGAGAACCGCCAGAACCAGAAGGCGTTCGTCGACCTCATGGGCCTCATGGCCGAGACCTACGTCACGGCCGCCGTGGCCGGCCCCCTCTTCCTCATCGTGATGATGAGCATCATGGGCATGCTGGGCGGCGGCGGGCCCGGCTCGCTCTACCTCATCGTCTACATGATGCTCCCCGCGGCGAACTTCGGCTTCGCCTTCGCGCTGACCGCCATGACCCCGGAGGTGTGAGACGTGGACCGCAAGAAGATGGAATACCTCGCGCTGGCCGGCATGGGCGTCGGCCTCGTGGGCGCGATCCTGGGCGCCGTGCCCGCGATGCGCCTGCTCTCCCCCTTCGCGCTGGCCGCCGGCGTCGGCCTCGTGGCGCTCCACGGGTGGATGCTGGGCCGCCTCGCGCCCTCGGAGCGCCAGGAGAGCGACGACGAGCGCTTCCAGCGCGAGCTGGCGCTCAACGCCTCCAGCATCTTCCTCTCCGTCGTCTTCCTGCTCCTGGCGCTCGTGGAGGTCCTCGCGATCCCCGCGACGCTGGGCTACCTCGTCGTGCTTGACGCCCTGGGCCTCCAGCTCATCGCGTTCTACCCGGTGATCACGGCGGGCCTCCTCTGCACGCTGGCCGGCGCGGCGCTCCTCGCGGGGCGCGGCCACGGCGGCGCGCGCTTGACGAGCCAGCAGCGCGCGGGCGCGCAGGCCGCCCTGGGCCTCACGGGCGCCTTCGTGCTCGCCGGCCTCCTCGTGGGCGTGGGCGCGGGCCGGCCGCTGGACATCCAGCCCGAGCGCGCGGTCTTCCTCATCGCGGCGAGCCTCGTCTCGCTCTTCTTCTTCCTGCGCTCGTGGCTGGCGCTCCCCTCGTACTCGCAGGTCACCGAGTGGCTGGAGAACGAGGACCGCCTCAAGGACTCGGGCCTCCTGCGCAAGGTGGCCCTCTCCATGCTGGGCCTCGCGGCGGTGGGCATCGTGCTCTCGCTGGTCCCCATGTTCGGCGTGCTGCCGCGCAAGGCGGGCATCGCGGGCACGGGCGTCGCCATGCTGACGCTCCTCTTCGCCACGTTCAACGTCGGCGTCTCCCACGTCGTGCCCTTCGCGGGCCTCTCGGGCGATGCCGCCGACGAGCGCCGCAAGCGCCGCGTCATCCTCTCGGCCGCGAGCATCGTGCTCAACGTGCTCGCCCTCGCCGTGGGCATCCTCACCATTCTGGCGTTCTTCGCGCAGGTGGGCGGCGTCGTCATCTTCCGCTCGCTCCTGGCCGCCTTCGTCGCGAGCTACCCGGCCATCTTCGCCGCGGTGTTCCTCGCCCTGGGCGCCGTCGTCGCGGTGCGCATGCGCATCCGCAGCGACCTCGCCTACTCGGACAAGCTCAAGGCCCTCGCGCTGGGCATGGCGACGCTCGTGCTGGTGCTGGGCTTCTTCGGCATCTTCATCGGCAGCGGCCTCGCGGAGGGCAGCGGCATCGAGATCGAGAACGCGGTCCTCGCCCTGGGCGCGGCCGTCGTGTGCCTCATCCAGTTCGTCAAGGCCCGCACGCTGCTGCCCGGCGTCGTGGGCATGATCCGCGACTCCATCAAGTCCAGCGCCCAGGCCGACAAGAGCCAGCAGGCCAGCATCAAGAACCGCATGATCGCGACCTACGTCACGGCCCTGGTGTTCGTCCTGGGCTTCGTGGCGTTCGTCGCGGCCACGACGCTTGGCGCCATCCCCTCGCCCAAGTCGAGCCTGGGGACGGACGTGGGCTTCTTCGTCTACCTCCTGGGCGGCATCGCGCTCCTGGTCGTCGTCGTGATGCGCTACTTCCAGAGCGTCAACATCGACCAGCGCTGGCAGAAGCGCGCGACCGACGAGGAGAGCGCCATCGGCAAGAAGCGCCTCACCTCCCAGCAGGTGCAGCGCTACCTCATCCTGGGCTTCTCCTTCGGCATCGCGGGCGCCCTCGCCCTCATGGGCCTCCTCGTCACGCTGGACAAGGTCCACCAGCTGGGCCCCCTGCCCCTGGCCAAGAAGTACGGCACGGACTTCTTCGTCTTCGCCATCCTCATCGGCCTGGGCCCCTACGGCTGGTACTCGGCGCGCGAGGCCAACCGCATCGAGGCCATCGACCAGAAGTTCCCCGAGTTCCTGCGCGACCTCGCCGAGTCCCAGCGCGCGGGCATGACGCTCACCGAGGCCGTCATCACGGCGAGCAAGGGCAACTACGGCGTCCTCTCCAGCGAGATCCGCAAGATGGCGGCGCAGATCCAGTGGGGCGTCTCGTTCCCCAGCGCGCTGGAGCGCTTCGCCGCGCGCGTGAACACGCCCCTCATCCGCCGCACCGTGAGCCTGGTCATCCAGGCGTCCAACGCGGGCGGCAACACCGTGGACGTGCTCACCGCGGCGGCGGACGACGCGCGCGAGATCCAGCAGATCGTGAAGGAGCGCAAGCAGTCGATGAGCATCTACCTGATGATCATCTACATCGCCTTCGCCGTCTTCGTGGGCGTCATCGCCGTGCTCAACGCGCAGTTCATCCCCGAGGTCGCCAAGGCCGTGAGCAAGGCCGACGGCGTGAGCATCGGCGGCCTGCACTTCCGCAAGTTCGACCAGGACGACTTCAAGACGCTCTTCTTCCACGCCGCGGTCATCCAGGGCCTGGGCGGCGGGATCGTGGGCGGCATCATGTCGGGCGGGAAGCCCGTGCAAGGGTTGAGGCACAGCTTCATCCTCGTCTTCCTGGCGTGGGTGCTCTTCCGGATCGTCATCGGGTGAGGGAAAAAATGACAGACTGCCAGACGTCGTCGGCCGCGCCGCAGCGCGGCCAAAAGGGGGGTTTCAGGGGGGCTCGCCCCCCTGACGTCTCGTCTGGTGAGCCGACGCTCTTCCCGTCAGGGGGCTGCGCCCCCTGAAACCCCCGCGGGTAGCCGCGCTGCGGCGCGGCCGACGATCGGGTGATCATGGTCAACTGATGCTCGTCTCCGGCATCGTCATCACCATCGCGTTCCTCCTCACAGCGCTGACCCTCTCGCAGGTGAGCAGCATCGAGCGGCAGGCCGCGGCGGACAAGCCCACCTCCCTTTCGGCGGAGTGGCGCTTCCTCCACGACCGCCTCAAGACGAACCTCCAGACCGCTGTGAGCGTGGACACCACCAACGACACGCTCATCAACACCACCTGGCCCGCCGTGGCGGCGACGTTCCGCAACATCGAGGCGGAGAAAGGGTACGACCTCGTGCTCCGCATCGCGGGGAACACCACCTCGGGCGTGGGCACGTTCAACCTCAGCGAGAACCGCACGGGGATCACGTCGGGCGGCGTCTTCACGACCTACAACGCCACGAGCTTCGACGGACAGACGACGTTCAACTGGGCCGCGGACGGGAAGGACGACGGCTTGATCTGGCACGCCTCGTGCCTCGACCAGACCAACGGCAACGTGGGCTGCATCCAGGGGGTCCTGGTGGGCATGCACCTGGCGGACCAGTCGACGAACATCGATGAGGTCGTCCTCATCGCCGTCAACACCGGGTGAGGTGGACCGGTCCGTCCGGGCAACGCGGCCCTGGGGCGCCCGGGCGAAGCGACATATACCCTCGCTTGCAGAGCCAGGGGTGGGCTTTGGAGGACGTGCAGGCGATGCGCAGACCGCGGGACGACGCCGGAAGCACCCACGTGCTCGAGGCGGTCATCATCGCGACGATCATGGTCTCCTCCGTGATCTACGTCGCGACGTTCCAGTCGCCCCCCGCCGCGACGACCAACACGCGCGCGGGCCTCCAGCAGCGCTCGCAGGACGCGCTGGACATCCTCGCCGACACGCCCGTGCCGGGCTCCTCCTTCGGCGACAACATGCTCTCCGCGTACTCCGCGGCGTGCCTCCAGGGCAGCTGCGACGACCTGCGCCAGACCATGGAGCGCCTCCTGCCTCCGGGCACGCAGTTCTCGCTCTCCATCTCCAACGGCTTCAACACGTGGCCCGTCTACGAGCCCCGCTCGCCCCCCGGCGAGGCCGTCACGACGTCGCACCTCATGGAGCCCAAGTGGAGCTACACCTTCCTGGGCACGGGCCAGAGCCTCGTGAACCCCTCGCGCGACCCTCTCTACACCTACTCGCTGCCCGTCTTCGACTCCAACGTGCTCGACCAGGGCGGCAGCCCGCTGCGCGTCATCCTCCACGGCTCGGCCGGCAGCGGCAACTTCACGCTGAGCACGGCGGCCACGACGGAGGCGCGCAAGACGACCAGCGCGGCCACGCCCGCGGCGTCGCTCTTCTTCGTCGACGGCTCGGGGACCCCCGTGGGCGCGCTGGACATCGCCGGCACGACCGCGCACGGCACGCCCTCGACGCCCACCCACGCCAACGTGCAGTTCCGCCTCCGCCTCCAGGAGTCCGCCAACCAGCCCATCCCCGCGGGCGCGCAGCTGGACGTGAGCCTCCCCCGCGGCTGGAACGCCAGCGTCACCTCCGCGCTGGACCCGGGCTGGACGATCGTCGCCTCCGCCGCCAACGCCACCGGCGGCGCCACCGACGCCGTGCTCAGCGCCCGCCTCGCGACGGCCCTCCAGAACGGGACGCGGGACTTCGTGTTCAACGCCACCTACCAGGGCGACCTCGTGGGCGACTACCTCTTCCACGCCGCGATGTCGCGCGGCTCGCTGGCCCAGGCGGGCCTCGCCGTGCGCGCGGACACCTCCACGACCAGCTCCTACGCGACGCCCGTCTTCACCATCTCCGCGCCCCGGCCCATGGGCGCCAGCGCCACGACGACGTGGACGCTGGGCGCCACCATCCCCAACGGCACGGCCGTCACCGTCAACTCCATCGAGATCGTCGAGCAGGACGGGCGCTCCATCTTCGGCAACGCCTCGGTCGTGAGCGGCGGCGGCTCGGTCGTGGCCGGAGGCGACCGCATCGTGTGGACCGCCCCCGACGTGGACGTCACGAGCTTCCTCACCCTCGCGCTCAACGTCACGCCCAGCGGCACCGTCGCGAGCCCCGACAACCCCCGCGCCGAGTTCCAGCCCCCCATGACCGTGGCGAACTTCACCGGCCGCTGGATCGAGTCCGCCGGCACGGGCCTCTGGCGCCAGGCGCTCCTGCCCAACGTGACCTACGGCGGCTACGACACCAACTCGGGCCTCTCCCTCACGACGAACCACTCCATGTCCAGCGAGGGCACCTACAAGGGCATCGCGATGCCCGGCAGCGGGAACTACACGCTGGGCAACGTCAGCACCAGCAACACCGCCGCCTACGGCTCCTACGTCGGGCTGGAGCGCCGCCAGGTCGCGACGGGGGACACCGCCGTCGTGGACATCGACGTGCAGTCGCTCCTCTTCACGCTCTCCTCCGCGGGCCAGAAGGCCGGCATCACGCTGCACGTCTATCCTCCCTGGAGCGGCGACCAGCGCATCCCCATCCAGTCCAACACCAGCTTCGACACGGAGCTGCTCACGAGCGACGTCATGTCGATGACGCTCCTCGACGTCAACGGCGACGGCTACGCGGACCCCGTGCTGGGCACGAGCAACGGCCGCGTCCTCGCCCTCCACGCGCTCACCGGCGGCCGCATCGAGGCGGACGTCTTCTCCGCGCCCTTCGACTCCTCCCAGCAGGGGAGCACGGCGCCCTCCATCACGCAGCTGGGCCTCATCGACCTGGGCGGCCAGACCTACATCGTGGTCACGACGAACCAGGGCAGCGTCTTCGTGCTGGACCACTCGCTGCGCCTCGCGTGGTCGTGGTACTGGTCGTCCGCGTCCCCCTCCAACGTCGCGGCGCAGGTCATCTCCATGGACGCCAGCGCCGACGTCGACGGCGACGGCCGGCACGACGTCGTCGTGGGCGTGCAGGTGCAGGACCAGGGCGGCGCCAGCGCGGGCAACGTCGTCTTCGTCCTGCGCGCGCTCGTGGGCGACCCCTACCTGGAGGCGTGGGACCCGGCGGACGGCCCCTCGGGCCAGAACCAGCTCTACACCACCGTGGGCACGCCCAACGCGGTGCTGGGCCTCTCGCGCATCGGCCCCGCGGGCACGCACCCGGGCATCGCGACCACCTTCCAGTACACGCCCGGCCTCGCGGGCGTGGGCACCCAGTCCATCAACCCGCTGGGCCCCTCCGGCGCCACCGCCACGCTCTCGCTTCCCAAGGCCGGCATGCACGGCGTCAACAACGACAGCACCGACGCGTGGACCTTCTCGGGCCCGCCCATCACCGTCGCGCGCACCTACGACTACGAGGGCAACGGCATCCCCGACATCGTGGGTGGCGCCCCCGCGGGCTACGTCTTCATGATGAACGGCACCGAGCCCACCTCGCCCGTCGTCTCCACGTCGCTCACGAGCCCGCCCGCCACGGAGGTCATCGCCTCGGCGACGCACGACGGGCTGCGCAGCGCGTTCCTCACCCGCGACCGCTCCATCTACTACACCACCGACGGCTGGATCTCGCAGCACAACGTCTGCGACCCCGCGACGCAGGTCTGCCTGGCGCCCCTGGGCGCCGCGGCCCTGGCCATGAACGCGTCGTCCTCCTTCTGGGTCGCCGGAAGCGCGGGCGGCCTGTGGCGGACGCCCCCCGCGGCGGACTCGGCCAGCGCGTCCTCGCTCAACCTCGCGACCGTCTCCCCCATCAACGCGACCAAGGACGGCAGCGCGTTCGACCTGGGCGTCACGGGCACGCTCTACAACTTCAACGGCGTCTCCTTCCGCTGGGGCGACCAGGGCAACGTGGGCTTCGTCATCGGCACGCCCGTCTCCTGCGTCCTCGCGCCGTGCGCGGCGGAGGACCTCGTCATGAACACCAGCACCGGCGGCCAGACCTGGACCGTCGCCTCCAATGCGTCGGGCACGCTCCAGGGCCGCGACAACCGCACCGTCACGGCCCCGCTGGTCCGCCTCAACTTCTCCACGGACTCCCTGGGCTGGATCGTGGGCGGCAACGGCACGCTGCTGCGCACCCTCGACGGCGGCGCCCACTGGCACGGCGTCAACGTGTCGGGCACCATCGTGAACCTCACCGACGTCTCGTGCGCCGCCCTCGCGCCCGACACCTGCATCGTCGTGGGCGCCAGCGGCCACGCGTGGCGCACGACGAACTCCCGCGCCGCGTACCCCACGTGGACCGCCATCGACCTGGGCCCCGCCGCCAGCGGGCGCGACATCTCCTCGGTGGGCCTCGTGAACACGAGCGTCGCCTACGCGGGCGCCAGCAATCTCATCCTGAAGACCTGGGACGGCGGCGACCACTGGACCGTCATGCCGCTGAGCTACGTCCCGTCCAACGGGGACATCGTCAACGTGCTCCCCGACGGCCAGGGCTACGTCTACGGCGGCACCGCGACCACGCAGCGCACCTTCTACCTGGGCGCGCACAACCTCACCAGCCGCGCGCAGACGACCAACGTCGCCACGGGCCTGCCCCCCGGCTCCCAGGTGACGCGCGTCGACATGGAGGTCAGCGACTCGCAGAACTACGCGACCCCCCCCTCCACGTCCATGTCCATCGTCACGTTCAACGTGACCGCGGACGGCGGCGCGCACTGGTTCGCGGCCTCCACCAACAGCAGCGGCTACGTGGACCCGCTCACCAACCTCGTCACCGCGTACTACCCCAAGGCCTCCAGCCACGCCGAGTGGGGGAGCCAGGTCTACGACTACGTCGAGGGGTGGACGACGAGCACCGCGACCGCGACCGGCTCCGACGTGCGCGTGCGCATGGACTTCAACACCACCGGCGATTTCGCGGCCTTCACGGCCTCGGTCCACGCCATCACGCTCAACGTCACCTACTGGAACGGCAGCGCGTACAACATGATGCCCTTCACGGTGGACCTCAACAGCACGGCGAAGAAGGACGCCGCCAACACCGACGCCGTCTGGGTGGATGGCGGCGGGAGCGTCTACCAGCCCCTCGTGCAGCCCTACTGGGTGCGCAACGTGAGCGGCTCCGTGCAGGACCTCCTCGTGGGGCTCAACGTCACGGGCGACTCGCGCGCCGAGGTCTACGTCTCCACGGGCGCGGTCATCGCCGAGAACAGCCCCGACAGCATCCCCTACGCGGGCAACAACCCCGGCATGACCATCGCGCCCGACGACAACCGCGTCTACCTCCTCGACGGGAAGAACGGCACCATCGCCGCGCAGACCGCGAGCTTCGGCGGCGCCGTCACGCACCTGGCCCTCAGCGACTCCAACGGCGACGGCGTCCCTGAGTACCTCTACGCGACCGTGTGGGACGGCGCCAGCACCGCGCAGCTCGTGTGCATGGACCCCGCCACGCTGGCCATCAAGTGGCAGAAGACCATCGGCGCGACGATGCCCACGGCGCTGGCCGCCGGCGCGCTCCAGGGAGCCAACGCCACCGCCTTCGTCACCGACCGCACCGGCGGCACGCCCCCCGTGCCGGGCCGCGCCATGGCGTACCGCGGCTGGGACGGCTCCTCCGCGTGGAGCGCCGTGCCCGACCAGCAGGGCCACTACACGGTGAACATCCCCGTGGGCAAGAACTGGCTCTTCGGCCCCTACGTCGTCGAGGCCGCGGTGGACTGGAACACCACGGGCTACCAGGTGGGCAACGCCACGCCGCAGGCCCTCGTGCAGACCGAGCGCTTCTACGACTACTTCCTCGTGACGCCGCCGGGCGCGCTCGCGCCGCCCTCGCCGGTCTACAACGTGCAGCTCACCACCTGGTACGAGGACTGGAGATGAGCCCGCCGCGCGACGGTGCGATGGTGCAGGCCCTTGAGGCCGTCATGGTCGCCCTCATCGTCCTGGGCGCGGCGTACAGCGTCGTCACGCTGCGCGCGGTGTCGCAGACCCACGACAAGCCGCGCGCCAACCTGGAGAAGCTCGCCGCGGACTCCCTCACCGTCCTCAACGGCCTCGTGGACGCCAACGGCACCATGCTCGACCAGGCCCTGACCGAGCAGTACCACTGCTCGCGCGACGTCAGCCCCTCCACGACGACGTGCGCGACGGGCCGCGCCGACAACATCACCGAGAAGCTCCAGTTCTACCTGCCCCCGGGCGCCGCATACGCCATCGCCATCGACAACGGCATCCAGGCGCGGGAGATCTACCGCGCGAGCACGCCCGCCGGAGAGGCCGTGGGCGCCTCCTACGCCTTCGTGCCCGCGTGGAACTTCACCTTCGTCGCCTCCGAGCTGTCCTGCTACGACCCCGGGATGCCGCTCAACGCGACGCTCCTCCCCATCGCCCACGCGCGCAGCGTCAACGCCTCGCGCGTCGTGCTCACGCTGGGCGCGACGGGCGTCAACGTCACCGCCAACGCCACGGGCAGCGGCCGCTGGAACGCCACCTTCGCCGCGGCCGCGCGCCCCGCCAGCGGGACCCTCGTGGCCAACGCCACTGCGGCGCGCAACGCGGGCACCTTCCCGGGCCTCGCGACCTACGGCTCCTGCGCGCTGGGCGCCACGGGCAACGCCACCGTGACCGCCCTGCGGCAGGACTCGCTGACGCTCCCCGCCTCGGCCCCCATCGGCCAGGCCGCCACGCTGCGCGCCAACCTCACGCACCTCGCCGCCGTCTCCGGCGCGACGCTCCTCTCCAGCAACCTCACCGTCTACGAGCCCATCCCCGACCGCCCCGGCGAGGCCGACACGTGGATCCCCGCGACCACCATCGCCCTGGGCAGCGGTTCGACGCCCAGCGCCACGTGGACGCCCCCCGACGACGCCCTCTTCGGCGCCCACCCCGTCGTCCTGCGCGCCCTCATGCAGGCCGGCGGCGTCACCTACGAGGCGCGCCTCGTGGGCATCCTGCCCGTGGCCCTCCCCAGCGGGGTCGTGCCGCTGGACCCGCCTTACCGGGCGGTGCTGCAGGCTTGGTTCGGCGACTGGCGCTGAAGCGCTTCGCGCCATCAGCGCCAGCGGAGTGTTTTTGTCTCTTCTTGCAGCGGTGGCGGGGGGTCCTTCGGACCCCCGGCGACCGCGGATTCCGATCAGAATTGCCCTTGGGGGCGCTCCGGCGGCGCTGCGCGCCGCCTCCGGCCCCCACAAGGAATCCGGACAATTCTGATCGGAATCCGCGGTCGGTTTGGCCGTCTGTCTGACGAGGGGGATATCAATTCGCCGGCTCGTCTCGATATAAGGCCCCTTGTGGCGTTCCGCGGTTTCAAATAGGCCTGCTTGCAGAGACGTTTGTCATGCTTGGAGGCCGGTGGCGCCGGCCCAATCTGGCCCATGGCCGGAGAGGGCGGGGCCTGGCTCGCGTCCTGAGGCTGCGCAGGGACCCGGGGTCCACGTCGACCCTGGGGCTCGCCATCGCGGCGGTCATCTTCGCCGCGTCGTTCGTCGTGGCGCAGCTTGTCGTGCAGCACCCCACGAGCGTCGACGGCAAGCGCGAGCAGTTCGACGCGCAGGCCGCCACGGGGCTCGACCTCCTCGTGGGCACGGCGGGCGCCACGTCCACCGGAGCCTCGTGGGCGTCGGACCCCGACCACCTCACGCGCTTCGGGCTCGCCCTGGACGGGAACCCCAACTTCCTGGACTACGCCAAGATCCGCTCGCTGCGCAACGGCACCATGAGCTCCACCGCCAACGGCCAGCCGGACTACCCCGACGTCATGGCCGCCATGGGGATCAAGACGGGCGACATCCACCTGAGGACCTACCCCGTCATGCCCAGCTGGGACGACTCGCGCTTCGTGAAGGAGCAGCACGGCCGCCTGGCCTACATCGCGCACTACACGGGCGCCAGCGCGCCCGTCAACGTCACGGCCTTCACCGCGACCGTCGCGGGCAACGCCCTCAACGTGAGCGTCACGCTGCGCAACGAGGCGACGTTCAGCGCGATCTTCGTCGCGAGCGTGTCGCTGGGGCAGGCGGGCGACGACGACGGCGTCGTCTCCACCGGCCTCAACACCGCGCTCCTCGCGCCGGGCGCCTCGCAGACGCTCTGGACGCGCTTCGACCGCCTCCCCTCGTGGGACGCCTCGATCCAGGCGGTGACGCTGGACGTGACGGACCCCTTCGGCAACCCCGCCGTCGACGGCGCGGGCAACCGCGTGGGGCCCTCGTCCATCCTCACGACGCCCCCCACGGGCGGCTCCAGCTCGTACAACCTCCTCGTCTCCGCCTCCGACGTCTACGTCGTGAGCGGCAGCACAGTCTCCTTCGCGCTGGACGACTACAAGGGCGACGGCTCGCGCGTCAACGGCGCGCAGGCCCGCTTCGTCCTCGTGGGCCCCGACGGCCACGAGTGGCAGAACTCCACCGTGAGCCTCAACAAGAACAAGCAGACGACGGTGTCGTGCGCGAACTGCACGACGAGCGGCGTCTACACCGGCATCGTCTGGGACACGGGCATGACGCGCCGCGAGCAGGACGCCGTGTACGTCAGCGCCGCGTCCATGTTCACGCAGAAGTCCACCATGGACCCCGTGGCCTCCAAGGAGGTGACGCTCCTCCTGCGCCTCGTCAACACGTTCAACCCCACGCGCTACGACGCGGCCACCAACCCGGAGGGCGACGTCTTCGCGGACGACGTGAACGGCGCCTCGGACATCGCCAACGTGATCCCGCGCTACACCACCATCGTCGTGGGCAGCCAGATCTCGCAGAACTGCCTGACGCCCAGCGCGGTGAAGAACGGCATCGCGGACTGGGTGCAGGGCGGCGGCAACCTCGTGGTGCTGGGCACCGCGACGCAGAAGTCCGAGTGGCTCCAGCCCATCTACCACGCCGCGCAGACGACGGCCAACGGAGGCATCAGCGCGCCCGACCCCACGAACCCCATCCTGGTCGCGCCCGAGCACCTCCAGTACCAGACGTACCTCGACCGCGGCCGCGCGTGGGAGATCAAGAACGACGAGCCCTTCACGCACGTCCTCACGCGCGGCACGGCGGGCACGAGCACGGACGACACGCTGGCCGTGGCGAACGCGGGCGCGTTCAACAACGGCACCGTCGTCCTCACGAGCTACATGCCCGGCTCGCTCACGAGCCCGCAGGACGACGCGGAGGCGACGCGCCTCCTGCACAACCTCCTCAGCCAGGCCTACACGATGCTCTTCCTCGACTACGGGCCCCCCATCCCGCCCGGCGCCAGCGTGGGGAGCGACGCGCGCCTCGTCGCCGTGCCGCACCCCAACGTGCCCGGCGCGGTGGTCGAGGTCAGGCTCGTGCTGTACGTGTTCGGGTAACCGCAGCGAAGCGTGAACGATTGGGATAGGCTTGCTCGCGAAAGGTGATATCCTGCATTCGTTCTAGGCCGTTCGGGTTCCCTTGCGAGGCATCCACACTCTTGCGGCCCTGGTCCTCACGATCGCGTCCCTCCCGCTGGCCAGCGCGGGCGGGTTCCCCACCGACTGCCAGCCCGGCGCGGCGGCCACGTTCCGCAGCGTGGACGCGGGCCCCGCCGGCATCTACTACGTCCGCGAGTACGCCATCGGCGGCAACACGTGGGTCCAGATCTGGCAGGAGTCCAACGGCGTCCCCGGACTCCAGCTCGACCCCACCTGGAACTGCGGCAACCCCGGCGACACAATGCTGGCGCAGCGCTGCGTCGGGCGCGACTGCCCGCCCACCGTCGTGTAGTTCGGAGGCACGGCGGCGCCGCAGCGCCGCTACCCGCGGGGGGTTCGGGGGGCGCAGCCCCCTGACGTGAAGGAACGTCGAGCAGACGATCAAAACGTCAGGGGGCTGCGCCCCCCGAACCCCCCGCTTTTGGCCGCGCTGCGGCGCGGCCGAACGATTTTCTCAGGGAGACGTGGCCCGCTCGATGAGCGTCCGCACCACGATGTTGGTCGTGGTCCGGCGCACGCCTTCCAGCGGCTCCAGGCTTCTCAGCAGGAGGCGTTCGAGGCCGCGGATGTCCGTGGTGCGGACCTTGACCAGGAGGTCGTCCTCGCCGGTGATGGCGTGGACCTCCAGGACGTCAGGGTCCTTGCGAAGCTGCTCCGCCACGGCCTCCGTCCGCGGCGTGTCCCCCTTGCGGCCCCCTTCGAGGCCGATGCTGACGTAGGCCGTGAGCGTGCGGCCCACCTTCTCGGGGTCCAGCTCCGCGTGGTAGCCGCGGATGTACCCCTCCTTCTCCAGGCGCTGCACGCGGGCGTGGACGCTGGGCGCGCCGAGGTCCACCGACTCGCCCAGGCTGCGGTAGGAGCGGCGCGCGTCCTCCTGGAGGAGGCGCAGCAGCTTGCGGTCGGTGGCGTCCAGGGTCATGCGCGGCCCCAGCACGCGGCCCGCGCATCAACCTGCCTCAAGAGCCGAACGAACCGCGAGAGAGGGGGTCTGCTGGAGGGCTCCCGTTCGCCGGAGGGCCCGACGCAGGAGCGGAACGTCCGGCGAGGGGCCTCCCGGGAGGGGTCTCATTTGGTGGGGTGATCCTTCTGCGTTCGCCGAGGGGGCGGATTTTGTATGCGGGAACGAACGAACGCATGCTGATGGGGCTTCGGACGTGCGATGCGTTCGGCATGAGGGCCCACCACATTGATATCGGGGGTGCGCTTCCTGCCGCTTGCGCACGCCCACGCCGTGGGCGGAGCCCCCTCGCGCCGGGCGGCAGCAACAGCCTCCCAACACTCCCAACAGCCTCCAACTCGCCCGGCGCGCGGGACGTTTTCTCCAACACCCTCTTCCCAGCGCAGCCCAAGGGCCCGCCGAGCCGCAGCTCGAAGAAGGGAATCCAGAAGGGGTTTGCCCCAGGAGCCGAGGATGCTCCCGGCGGGATTTGAACCCGCGTCGGAAGCTCGAGAGGCTTCCATCCTTGGCCACTAGACTACAGGAGCAGGACGCTCCTGGGGCACGCCCACAATCAAGTTCCCCCATATGTACCTTCCGTAGGCTGGGGGCGTTGACTTTCGATCGCATTCGACTTCGAAACCATCATGTCAACCGAGCGCCCACCCCCACCCACGGGATGCACATGCGACCATACCACTACGGTGAATACACCCTCTACAACCGCGACGTCGTGCTGAAGAACGACAACGGCACGCAGAGGATCTACTTCTTCGCGAAGAACACGCCCAAGAGCGGGTCCCCCTCGCCGCTGCCCACCGGCTACCGCGTCGAGGTCTCCAACCGCACCGGCATGCCCTACATCAAGAAGGACCCCGAGTCCGTCGGGGCCCAGGGCGGCTGGCTTCGCCGCCTCTTCAACTGAGCCTCCGTGCTCCCGGCCGGGCGCCTCCAGCCCGGCCCCCTCTTCCCGACCTGTTCTCGCATCCCCTTTCTGTGTCACGACCCCGGGTTGCACAACGGAGAAATAGACTCGTTCCGTTTGGGCCGCCGGGAGGTCTTGTCATGACCAAGCTTACGATTGCCCTTCTGGTCGGCACCCTGATCCTCGGCGGCCTCCACGTCGCCGCCGCGGACGAGTCGAAGGCCGACTGCGAGAAGAACGTCGAGTGGTACGACGCCAACGGCGTCAAGCACGACGACCCGCAGCCCTGGGCCGGCTACAAGGACACCGACCCCGTGCGCAGCCTGTTCTACCAGGCCGACGCCTCCGAGGGCAACCCCGTCTACTTCAACAACTGCGAGGGCGAGCAGTGGGACGGCCAGGACTCCGTGAGCACCTACCACGCCACGGACGACCCCTGCCAGCCCGACGTGAACCCGGACGCGACGCACCCCGCCGTCGTCCAGTGCATGGGCGTCGACCCCAACACCGGCAGCTCCAACCCCCTGGGCGGCGCGACGATCCCCGTCCGCCTCCGCCTCACGGGCGACAACGAGGGCTCCACCAGCCAGCAGTACTACCTCGGCGTCCAGATCGGCGCCGTGGGCTGGGCCGTCATCTACCTGGGCGAGTGCAACGGCGGCTCGGGCCTCGAGGGCGAGGCCAGCTGCGAGCACGGCCACGACGCGCGCGAGGGCGTCTACCTCCGCGACGACTCGCCTGGCAACCCCCTGGCGACCGTCGTCTCCTCGCTGGGCCTCACCAAGGGCTACGTGTCCGAGGGCGACTGCTCCGAGGCGACCTACATGAAGGGCGCCGAGGAGGGCAACCGCCGCGAGTGCGGCCGCGACAACACGGCCCTCGGCGCCGACGAAGGCACCGACGCGCTCAACGCGCTGGCCTGATTGGACCCCCGGGCCCGCGAAGGGCCCTTCTTTTCTTTCCATCTCTCTTTCTTCGTTTGCCCTGCCATCGTCCTCGCTGGGGGCGGAGCCCCCAGCGACCACGGACCGAAGAGGGCCGAACCGCAACGTCGACCCTCACCTCAAAGGCCATGCGTCGGCGGGCGGGTCCGCAGGCGCATGCCCATCGAGCTGCCCAAGGAGACGCGCCTGCGCCTGCTGGAGTCCATCAAGCGGTTCTCCTCGGAGCACCTGGAGCAGGAGATCGGCGATCTCAAGGCGACGCTCGTCCTGGACTTCTGCCTCCAGGAGATCGGTCCCAGCGTCTACAACCAGGCGGTGGGCGACGCGCAGCGCCACCTCGTCGATCGCGTGGAGGAGATGGGCGGCGCGGTCCACCAGCAGGAGTTCGCCTACTGGAGGCGGTGAGGGGAGGGCAACGCTTTCCTGCCTTCGCGGCGTGCCAGGACCAAGGAGCGGCGTGATCCCGTGCTGGGCATGAAGACGTATCCCAAGGAGTACATCGCGGCGTGCCGCGCGAGGGTGGAGGACAACCTGCGCGCGTACCGCAAGCAGGTGGGCAAGGAGCCCTCCCCCGAGTTCGAGTCGCGCTACTTCAACGACCAGGTGCTCCTGCTGGACCACATGTTCGTGCACCGGCTCTCGGGCGTCGAGGGCAAGGACGGCAACCCGTTGAACGAGGTGCGCGTGATCGTCAACTCGCTCCTGCTCAACAGCGGGAAGCTCCAGGTGGAGAAGCTCCCCGAGTGGCCCAACTCCGCCGTCTCGGGGCTGAAGCTCCCGCCGGAGAAGTCCCTCCTCAAGCTCAAGCCGGGCGACGAGATCAGGCTCACCGAGGCCGACTTCGTGAAGCTCTCCAAGGCCTTCTTCGCCGAGATCGAGAAGAAGTACGGCTGACGCAGGAGGAACGCCATGATCGTGGAAGCGCAGGTCACCATCAAGGGGTCCAAGGCGGCGGTCTGGGCCGCCATCGCCCGCATCGAGGACGCCGCGGAGATCCTCAGCGGGGTCGAGAGCATCGAGGTCCTGGAGAAGCCGGCCAACGGCCTCGTGGGGCTGAGGTGGCGGGAGACCCGCATGTATTTCGGGAAGCCCGCCACCGTGGAGAAGCGGGTCACCGATGCCGCCGAGAACGAGTTCTACAAGACCCGGGCGGAAAGCGACGGGTTCCTGTTCCTCTCCACCCTTAGCATCTCCGAGGACGGTCGCAGCGTCACCTTGACCAGCTCCCACGAGACGAAGCCCCAAAGCTTCCTCGCAAGGCTGCGGGCGAGCCCCATGTTCCTGTTCAAGGGCGTCATCAGGAAGGCCCTCCTGCAGGACCTCAACGACGTCAAGTCCGCCGTGGAGCGGGGATCGCCGCCCGCGGCTTGACGGACGCGCGTTGCCAGAACCGTCGAGTCCCCCCTCCCAGATTTGAACCGGGGACATCCTGATGTCTGCCACGAGACGCCAGTCGGGTGCTCACCCGAAGACTGTGAGTATGACTACAGTCAGGCACTCTAGCCAGGCTGAGTTAAGGGGGGCGAATGACCCCGAGCAGGAAGGATCCCACCCCAGGGGGCGGGGCGCCTATCCCCGACGCCCTATTTCAGGGTTTGGCGGCCTCGCGCGCGCGGCCGCGATCTTTTTTCGCCGGCTGTCGGCCTGGGCGAACAGGAGCGCATCGCGCGTTTTCCGGCCGCCGCGCAGCCGCAGGACCGCACCATTGGCCCGGCCCCCGCGCGCCTGTCTGACGCCCCATCGCGGCCGACAAAGGAGGGCCACGGGTGCGTTGTCTGACGGGTCCGATCGGGGGGCAGGGGCCTCGGCGCGGGATCGTACATGTTCCGGAATCCTTGCACATGCACACTTGCGGGCGGTGGATGGGTCCCAGCCTGGAGGGCGGGCCCGAACCGAGCAAGCCCCCCAAAACGACAGATTCTAATAGGCCCACCTCGGATCAGGGTGTCGGACAAGCGTCAGACAAACGCTGCCTGATGGCAGCCGGTGAGACGCCCTTCGGGCGCTCAACGGGCTGCGGTCGGACGGCTGCTGGACGGCCCCTGTCTGCGAGACGGACCCCATGCCTGTCGAGACCGAGCGCGTGACCCTTCGCCTGCCGGTGCAGGACCTCCAGGACCTGGACATGCTGATCCAGGCCGGGGCGTTCATGAACCGCAGCGACGCGATCCGCGCCGCGATCAAGGACTTCGTGAGCCGCCGGGCCCCTGAAGTCAAGCAGAGCCTCGACGCGCGCAAGACGCTCATGGAGTCCGTGAGCCAGCACCAGCAGCTCAAGGAGCTCGCGGAGCAGCTCAAGCAGCAGCAGGAGATCATCCAGAAGCTCATGCAGAAATGAGTCGGGCGCTTGGGGAACCACTGGCTCGGGGGGGCGACTCTCCGAGGGACGGGATGCACAAGGTTCTCCCGCAAGGGATAGCGGGAGCGCTACGGGGTGAGCGAACCCCTCCGCATGTGCGGCGGGGGACCCCGAACAACAGCCAGGACCAAGGAGTGATGGGATGCAATCGATCATCGCAAGCGCCATGAAGTTCAGCGGGGGAGACGCCCCCGCCGGGAACACCGGAGCCCAGGCCCAGGACGAGGAGTTCGAGGCCTTCGGCGAGCCCCGCATCGTCATCGTCGGATGCGGCGGCGCCGGCAACAACACGATCAACCGCCTCCACAAGCTCGGCGTGAAGGGCGCGGAGACCATCGCGATCAACACCGACAAGGTGCACCTCGACATCATCGAGGCCGACAAGAAGCTCCTCATCGGCAAGTCGATCACGCGCGGCCTCGGCGCCGGCGGCTACCCCGAGGTGGCCGAGCGCTGCGCCGAGATGGCCCAGCCCGCCCTCGAGGAGCTCCTCGAAGGCGCGGACCTCGTCTTCGTCACCGCGGGCATGGGCGGCGGCACCGGCACCGGCACGGCGCCCATCGTCGCGCGCACCGCCAAGAAGAAGGGCGCCATCGTCATCGGCATGGTCTCGACCCCCTTCAACGTGGAGCGCGCCCGCCTCGTGAAGGGCGAGGAAGGCCTCAACAAGCTCCGCAAGGAGGCCGACACGGTCATCGTGCTCGACAACAACCGCCTCCTCAAGTACGTCCCGAACCTGCCCATCGACCAGGCGTTCAGCGTCATGGACACGCTCATCGCCGAGACCGTCAAGGGCATCTCCGAGACGATCACGCAGCCCTCGCTGATCAACCTCGACTACGCCGACGTCCGCACCATCATGGGCTGCGGCGGCGTCGCCGTCATGCTCTACGGCGAGAGCAAGAGCAGCGACCCCCAGAAGGTCGTGCACGAGGCCCTCAACCACCCGCTCCTCGACGTGGACTACCGCGGCGCCACCGGCGCCCTGGTGCACATGACCGGCGGGCCGGACCTGAGCCTCAGCGCCGCGGAGGCCGTGGCGCAGAACCTGACCTACGAGCTGGACGCCCACGCCAACGTCATCTGGGGCGCCCGCATCATGCCCGAGTTCGAGGGCCGCCTGCGCGTCATGGCCATCATGACGGGCATCCACAGCCCGCAGATCATCGGCGCGGTCACCAACAAGGAGGCCAACAAGGCCACCTTCACGCCCCAGGGATCGCCCGCGGCCCCCAAGGGCCTCGACCTCCCGTGGGTCGGATGACGAGAGCCTGAACACTCCGCCTGCGCCCGTCCGGTTCGCTCCCGGGCGCGGGACTCGAAAGCCAGTCTCCACGGGACCCGCTCCGCGTCATGGCGGCGAGGTCTCCTCGAAAGCCAGTCTCCCCCGAGATGGGCCGGGCTTCGCTGCTCGCCCATCCCCTTGAAAACCAGTCTCCCCCGGACGGGAGAGGGCTTCGCTGCTCTCCCCGTTCATCGAAAGCCAGTCTCCCCCGAGATGGGCCGGGCTTCAGTGCTCGCCCATCCCATGCTCCCGCTGCGGGCGGGAGCAGGCAACAGGCAACGGTTGCCAGCGCGACGGGGATGCCGAATCGAAGGGATCCGAACACGCCACCAAGCCGCGAACAACAAGGGATGGAATGCACGAGCGGCTGGAGAGCGCCTCACACCCGAGGCCCTCAACCCTGACAGGCCGGGACAACACCCCCTGCCACCAGGCGACGTGCGTGGACGGTTCGACGCGATAAGGAATCACGGTCGCCGGAGCCGCGCCCATCAACGACGGGATGGGATGCACGCGGGCGCGGCTCCTCACTTTTCTCCGCCCTTCCGTTGTTAGAGGTCGCCTCCTGGCGGTTATTTCCGGCACCAGGTCCGCTGCGCGCGCATGGCCGGTCCCCCCTCGCCCCGGAAGCCCGCGTGGCGGCGCGCGTTGTGGATTGTGCCCCTGGTCCTCGTCGTCGCCCTTGTCGTCGCGTCGCTCTATGCGGCCTTCTCCCCGTCCCAGGAGGAGCCCGCGCATCCTCCGGAGAAGGCGCCCACCCCCGTGGGCAGCTTCGAGGCCACGCAGGCTGGCTCCTACGACCCGGCGCCCGTGCCCTCCACGCAGGACGCGCTGCAAGGCTCGGTGAGCCGGCTCGACGCCTCCATCCAGACGCTCATCGCCAGCATCGCCGCCCTCACCTTGGCCGTCCAGGCGCTCACGGCCCCCCTCGCCGCGCTGGCGGGCCTCCTGGGAAGCCTCGGCTCCCTGGTGGACGGCCTCCTGGACCTCCTCCACCTGGCGGGCCAGCTGCGCAGCCTGCTGCGCCCGGTCCTCGTCATGGCGCTGCTCGGCGTCGCCCTCGTCCTTCTCGTCCGCCTGGTCAGGAAGGTGAGCCGGCGTGGCCGCCCTGCGAGCCCGTGACGTCCTCGTCCTGCTCCTGCTGCTCGCGCTGCCCGGCTGCGCGGCGCCCACGCCGGTCACCAGCCCGGAAGGCTCCGTGGGAGAGACCCTCCACGGCATCATTCCCCACGCAGCAGAGGTCGTCCTCGTGGGCGCCGGCGGGGAGGGCGAGGCGCATCTGGCGACCTCGCCCTCGGGCGTGCTCCTGGCCTGCGGCAATGGCGGGATGAAGGGGCCTTCGCCCACTTGGATCTCCCGCGACGGCCGCAACTGGACCTCGGTGTCCATCCTGGGCGTGCCACCCGCGTCGGGCTGCGACGTGGCCGCGGGGCCGCAGGGGAGCCTCTACGTCGCCTACGCGTCGGCCGGAGGGATCGTCGTCGCCGTCTCGCGAGACGGGGGCGCCTCGTGGGTCGTCGCCACCGCCTCGCGCGTGGGCGCACCCGTGCGCGACCACCCGCGCCTCCTTGCGACGCGCGATGCGCTGCTCGTCACCTCCGAGTCCGTCTCTGGCCCCTACGCTCTCTTCGCGTCCCGGTCGCAGGACGGGGGCCAGACGTGGACCGAGGACACGCTGGTGGCGCCCACGATCCTCGCCACCGGTCGCGCAGGCGGACCGGTGGAGGCGAGCGGCTCGGTCGCGGTCGCGGTCCGCCTCGACGGCGCGAGCCCGGGCCTGCGGCTCCACGTCCTCTCGGGGCTGGGCATCTGGAACGAGAAGCCCATCGACCTGCCGGGGGCCGCGGTGGCCGGCTTCGTCCCCGAGATCGCGGGCGATGCGCAGGGGCGCCTCTCGCTTCCGGTCCCCGTCCGGCGCGACAACGGCACGGATGTCCTTCTCCTTCAGTCCGACGACCTGGGCGCGTCGTGGAGCCCCGCCATCGTCCCCGCCTTCCAGAACGTCACGCTGGGATCGCCCCCCGCCTTGGCGGTGGACGCGCGCCAGGACGGCGGCCTCACGGTCGCCGTCCAGAACGAGTCGATCCAGAAGACGTGGGTCGTGAGCGTGGCCCGCTACGACCCAGGGGGCTCCTTCGTCGCCGGGGGCCCGGTGGGAGACCCTCCCGCGCCGCCCGGAGGCGCCGTGGGCTCGCTCTCGGTCCGCCACGATGCCCAAGGGCTCGCCCGCATCGCGTACCCCGCACGTGAGTTCGGCTGCGGAGGGGCGACGCTTCCCGGCGACGCTGGCTACTGCGTCTACCTTCTCTCGGAGCGGATGGTCGTGCGCAGGCCGTCGTAGGCTCAGCGCATCCGCTTGGCCGCCGCGAGGATGCGCTCCACGATCTCGTCCGCGTCGCGGGGCTTCTCCAGCGTCTCGGCTGCGCCGCGGCGCACGTCGTCGTGCATGGGCCAGACGGCGAGGCTCCACCCCACGCGCCGGAAGACGGGCACGTCGTTGCGCCCGTTGCCCACGTGGCACGCCTCGCTGGGGGCGACGCCGCGCGCGGAAAGATATCGTTCCAGGTTGGCCCACTTGTCGTGCTCCAGCCGGTAGGTCCCCGCGACGCGGCCGTGGCGCAGGTCGCCGTGGCTGCACACGAGCCCGTCGACGCCGAAGAGCTCCTGCGTCGCGGCGGCGAGCCAGTCGGGCTGGTCGGTGGTGACGACGACGTGGAGCCCCGCGTCGTGGAGGCGCCCGATGGCCTCCGCGAGGCCGGGCGTCCACCGGTCGCTCGCGCGCAGCGCCTCGCGCATGGGCGCCACCTCGCGGCCCACGAAGTGCTTGTAGTCCGCGTGGAACGTCTCGTCGGCGCTCATGCGCCCCTCGAAGTAGGCGCGCGTCGTCTCCTCCAGCTTCTCGCCGAAGCCCAGGGCGTCCGCGACGGCGTTGAAGATCGCGGGGTGGATGAGCGTGCCGTCCAGGTCGAAGGAAACGAGCTTCAACGCCACGCGGGGCACCGGGCGGGGGCGCTCATGAGCCTACTGGTCGACGAAGGTCCCCGCGGGGTCGGTCGCGTCGTCGGCGCGCCCGGGACGCGAGTACGCGTCGTGGCCCCCCATGTCCCAGAGGAGCCCGACGCCCAGCGCGGCGGCCTCGTTGGCGGGGCTGGGGCCCAGGTTGAGGCGCGCGCCGGTGGAGCCCTGCGTCGTCGCGGGGTCGTCGCGGCTGGCGCCGGGCACGCCCGCCCCGTGGGCCTGGACCTGATATCGATCGTCGCCGGCCGCGTCCACCAGCGCGCCCACGGCGTCGAAGTTCGAGCGCCCCTGCCCGTCGCGCGTCGAGACGTCGCACCCCACGAACGCCTCGAACTCGTTGAAGAAGGGCGCGTCGTTCTCCAGGGCGTAGACGTCGTTCCCGCCTTCGTCGTCCAGCAGCCCCACGGAGCCGAAGATGCCGGCCCCCTGCGCGAGCCGCACGCCCGAGTAGCGGTCGTCGCCGCCCGCGTCCACGAGGACGCCCACGCCGCCCACGTGCCCCACGCCCTGCGTGAGGCTGCGGCCCCCGTAGAAGTCATCGCCCCCGTCGTCCCACAGGACGCCGATGCCCGCGAACGCGGCCCCCGCGGTGAGGTTGCGCGTCCACGTCTCGCCCGCATCGCCCATGGCGCGCGTGTCGCACCCCGCCGCGTTGCCCCCGTCGTTGACGCCGGTGAACCCCTTGGGCGGCGCGAAGCGGTCGTTCCCCGAGAGGTCGAGCCCCACCGCGACGACGTGCTCGTCGCCGTCGGTGAGGATGCCGCGGGTGTAGAAGTCCGACGCCCACGCCGGCGCGTCGCCCGGCCCCTGGGGGAGGCACCCGGCGTCCGGCGCGGGCGACGCGGCAAGCTGCGCGGCGCGCTGCTGCGTGGGCGCGCCCGGGTCCGCGACGAAGCGCTCCGCCTCGGGGAGGCTCGCCTGCGTCTCCTGCGAGGCCAGCTCATCGCCCACGTCCTGGCCGTAGGCCTCGGCGAGGAAGGGCGCTTGGGTCGCGTCCGCGGAGCACGCGCGCCCCAGGAGCGCCCCAGTGGAGGGCCCGTTGCGGTCGGGCGAGAGGGGCGTGCAGTCCAGGGCGCCCGTGGTGACGCAGCCGGGGAACGCCTGGATGACGAAGTCGGGCATGGCCGCGCCCGCGTTGTCCTGCCAGTCGTCGTCGCCGCCCAGGTCGATGAGGAGCGTGCGGTCCTCGGCGTGCACGTCGTTCCCTGTCCCTGCGATCTCCACCGAGCGCAACGGGTCCACGAAGGAGACGCCCGCCGCGTCGCCGCGCTCGACGGCCGCCTTGAGGTCGACGCGCGCCGCGTCCACGGCGTCAAGCACGAGCCGCGCGGCGCCCACCATCTTCGCCTCGTCGAGGCGCGAGAGGACGTCCGCGAGCCGCGCCTCGTCCCGGGCTGAAAGGGGCGCGCCGGAGAGGGTGGCGTCTCGGGCGAAGCGCGCGTCGTCCACGCCGACGCGGGCGAACGCCTCGTTCCGCAGGCGCGCGGCCTCGTTCATGGCCGCGAGGATGCGCGCCGCGGGCTCCTGGATCGACGCGGGGACCTTCGCCAGCGAGGCGTCCAGGCCGAGGAGCCCGCGGGGCGTCGGCTGCGCGCCCTCCAGCGCGTAGAGGTCGAGGATCGCGGCGCGCAGCGTGATATCACCGGGAGCGGGCTCGTCCTGGGCGCGGATGCCGCCCAGCGCCGCCACCTGCGCGAGCATCGCCCCGGGCGGCAGGCCATGGACCGCGCTGGCGGGGAGGGGGGCCGCGAGGAGGAGCGCGAGGGCAAGCGCGGCCTTCACGGCGACCCCTCCGGCGTGACGCGCACGACCACGAGCCCCGCCGGCGCGGGCGCCAGCGCGTGGACGGTCCCGGTGAACGTCGCGCTCCCGGGCCCCGAGGGGTTGTCGCACACGAGGAGCGAGCCGCGGATGCCTCCCGGCGGCCCCTGGAGGTCCGCGGTGAAGCCGGGCGCGTCGCGGAGCGCGAAGGCGCCCGGCGTCGCGGCGTCGAAGCCCGTCACCGCGAGGCTTGCGTTGCCCGCGCGCGCCTTCGTCGTGGCCTCCACGAGCACCTCCGTGAAGTCGCCGTCCCACTCGGTGCAGGTCGCGCCCGCCTCGAAGCGGTGCGAAGGGCCCCCGTCGCGCCCGGCCAGCTGCGTGAACCCCACCTTCGTCGAGGCCAGGCCGTCCGCGTACTCCGCGTGGACGACGACGAGGCCGCCCCGCGCGAGGACGAACGCCTCGGGCGCGGCGGGCGCCACGAGCGCGGCCGTGAGGGGGCGCGACGTCGGGTGGTCGATGGCGCCGTTGAACGAGACGCGCGCGGACGCCGCGATCCCGGAGCCCGAGAAGCTGGGCGTCTCCGCCGCGACGTCGTCCGGGAGGGCCGCGTAGGTGAAATGCTCGGTGGCGAGGCCCCCCTGGGAGGTCGTGCAGCGCGTGAAGTCGCCCGTGAGGCCCGAGGCGTTGAGGGCCCACGTCGCGCTGGGCGAGGCGTTGAAGGAGTAGGCGTCCATGGGGTCCGAAGGGGCCGGGTCCGAGCGCTCGTGGGCAGACTCCGCGAGGATCACGCCGAAGGCGCGCACGTCGGTCCACCGCTCGCGCGCCACCGTGCCTTGGCTCTCGGCGGCGCCGCCCGAGACGAGCGCCTCCCCCGAGAGGCCGTTGCCCTGGGTCATGCGGAGGGCGAGCGAGCCCTCGGGGTCGCCGGTGAAGCGCCACGTCGTGCAGGAGGCGCCCTCCGCCTGCGAGTCGAAGATGAGCGCCGGCGCGTGGAAGTCGAACTGCGCGGTGGCCATGGCGGCGTCGACGCGCAGCGCGGCGTCCGCGTGCTCGTCCACCTGCTGGCGGACCTCCTCGTCGTGCGCGCGCTCCTCGGGGGGCGCGCACGGCTGGACGCCGCCCACGAGGGGCGCGCACGGGTCGGGCGGCGCGGCGGCGAAGGCCCAGGGCGCCAGGAGCGCGAGCGCGGCCACGACGGCGAGGATCCTCCGGGGAGCGCGCGGCACGGGAGCCGGAGGGGCGGGCCCTATTAGAAGGATTCCCGGCGGACGGTTTCTGATGCCTCGTGGGACCCTGTTCGCGTCAGCGCAGCGCGCCGCCCACCTCGGCCACCAGCTGGCACGCGCGGCAGACCGGGCCGCTGGTGGGCTCGCCGCACTTGCCGCACGCGCCGATCTTCGCGCCCCCCGAGAGGAGCGGCTGGAGGCGGTCGTACCCCGCGAGGAGCGCGTGGCGCGTCCCGGGCTCCTTCTCCTCCAGGTCCAGCAGCAGGTCGCGGTAGCGGCCCCGCGTGGCGTCGAGGCTGTAGGGGCACTCGCCGTCGTGGAACGCCCACCCGCGCAGGATCGCGTAGAGCGCGACCTCCTTCTCGGGGATGGAGCGCAGCGGCAGGATGCGCGGCACGAGCCCCGGCTGCACGTGCTCGGGCCGGTGCGGCCCCATGCGGCCCAGGCGGTCCACGTCGCCGCGCAGGTGGTTCATGAGGATGGTCTGCGCCGTGTCGTCCAGGTTGTGCCCCGTCGCGAGGTGCGTGGCGCGGAGGCGCTTCGCCCCCTCGTTGAGGTTGCGCCGCCGCAGCACGCCGCAGTACGCGCACGGAAGGTGCTGCCGCCGCGGGTCCGCCGCGACGCGGTCCATGGTGAGCCCCGCCGTCTCCTCGTAGGAGAGGACCAGGTGCTCGACGCCGATCTCCCGGCAGTGGGCCGCGGCGATCTCCATGGACGGGGGCCGGTAGCCCGCGATGCCCTCGTCCACCGTGAGCGCGCTCACGCGGACGAGGGGGTTGTCGCGGAACGTCTCGTGGACCAGCCGCAGCGCGACGACGCTGTCCTTGCCCCCCGAGAGCGCGACCGCAATGGAGACGTCCCGCTTGAAGGGCCCCTGCTGGCGAAGCTCGCGCCGCACGCGCCGCTCGACGCTTTCCTGGAAGTGCGTGGCGCAGAGGTGCTCGCCGCTGTAGCGCGCGTGGTGCACGGCGGGGGCGCCGCAGCGGCAGGAGGTCACGGCGGCCCATGGCGCGGCATCGGTCTTGAGCGCTTCGCCCTCAGGGCCCCTTGACGTGGAAGGCGCCCGAGGCGTCCACCGAGACGATGCCCCCGTCGGGCACCGCGGCCCACGCGGCGCCGCCCAGCCCCAGGAACTCGTGCTCCTGGCTTACCACCGTCGCGCCGCCGACGCGCGCGACGCCCAGCGTGTAATACTCCGCGGGGCAAGCGTCGTCCGCGCACGCGACGGGGTCGTTGCCCACCTTGCGCAGACCCCAGAGGCCGCGCCCGTCGGTGAGCAGGCACGTGAGCGACGTGTAGCGGCACGAGGCGTCCACCTCCCGCGCCAACGCCTCCAGCGCGGCCTCCGGCTCCGCGCCCGCCCGCAGCGACGCGAGCAGCCGCGCGAACAGGGCGCGAGAGTCGCTCTCCCCCGGCGGCGCGACGCCCCAGACGGTGCCGTTGTGGCAGAACGCCCAGCGCCCCTCCACGAACGGGTGGCTGTTGGCGACGTCCCTCGCCCCCGCGCTGGCCTTGCGCAGGTGCCCCAGCGCGACGCCGCGCGCGTCCCGCAGCGCCCCCAGCGCGCGAAGGTACTCGGGGTCCGCCGCGGCGTCCTGCGCGGAGCGGCCCGCGTAGGAGGGCTCGCCGTTTTGATAGCGCACGATCCCCCAGCCGTCGCGGTGGCCCGGCGCCATGCCCTTCCCCACGCGCCCCTCCGAGGCCTGCCCGCGGAAGCGGGAGAAGAGGTCGGCGGGCACGCCGCCGGGGGCCACGACGCCGAGCATGCGGCACATGGGGGCCGACCAGGGCCGCCGCGCCGGAAAAGGGTTCCCGAGGGGTCCTTACGGGAGGCCCGCCTTGCGGCGGCCGTGGCGGGCCGCGGCACTCACGTCCTCGTGGAGCACGGCGGGCTGGACCGGGAGCGCGCGCTGCGCCTCTTCGAGCGCTGCGGGCCCGCGCGATATCAGGGCCGCGGCGCGGCGGTAACAGCCGCCGACCGCGCGCGCTGGGCCGACGCCGCCGAGGCAAGCGGCTGGGCGCAGGCCTACGCGTGGGACGTGCCCGGCCCCGGCGGCCGCCTCGTGCGCGTGAGCCTCTCGCTCCAGGCCTCCGCCGTGAAGCTGCGCGGCGTGGCGCCCGCCTCCTGGCTGCATCTCGTCTGCGCGCTCCCCTTCGACGACCCCGCCGAGGCCCTCTGGCTGGGGGACTACCTCGCGGCCATGGGGGACGCGCTGCCCCTCTCCTTCGCGTTCGCCGACACGGAGCACCACCTCCGCGAGAACGCCAACGCCGACCCGCGCAAGCTCGCGTGGCCCATCATGCTGCTGGGGCCCGCGCACGTGCAACGCCTCGGCGAGGAGCGCATCCGCTCCGCCCCCGCGGTCGTGCGCGAGGTGGGCGGCTCCCTCCTCGTGCTCGCCTCCGAGGCGCCCCTCGCCGCCCGTGCGCGGACCCTCGACGCGCTGGCGGCGCACCTGGGGCGCAGCGCGAGGCGATAGGGTCGCCGTGCCGGCCTGCGGATCAGTCGTCTTGCGGGCGTCCGAACAGCGACCGGGCGAGGTCCTCGACGAACGGGTCGTAGGGAAGGGCCGCGCCCAGCCAGACCACGTCGAGCGTCTTGCCCGCTTCGGGAGGCCCGCTGGTGGCGATGCCGATCCCGTTCCGGGTCTGGAGCGCCTGCTGCGCGATCATCAGCATGGAGGTCAGCGTCGACGCGCGCTCCTCCCGGGGCAGGTCGGCGCGAGCCACGAAGAACACGATGCAAAGGCTCTCCGCGTGGCTTGCCGAGAGGCCTTGGCCCGAGCCGTCTCCCCGGATCGCCCGGCGAAAGGTCGCGGCGTATTCCTTCCCCAGGCCGATCCGCTGGAGGCGGGACAGCCGGGCGAGCCAGATGCCGACCTTCACGTAGTCCGGGCCCGCGGCTGGGACGTCGAGCAGGAAATGGCGCATCCCGGGGATGGCAGGGTCCTGCCGGTGGAGCGCCTCGATGACGTCGTCGATCAGGCTCCCAAGGCGGGAACGCTGGCCCTTCAGGTGGCCGACGTATTCCTGGACCACCTCCGGCGTGAGGTCATCTGCGCCCGGCTCTTCCGCAAGCTCGTAGGCTTCGCGGCGCAGCATGCGGCAGTGGGCATCGAGGGCGGGCGCCTCGTCGCCGAAGGCGGGGCGCCGGTCCGGCGCGATCCTCGATCGATGGACGAGATACCTGACGAGGTCGCGGGGGGTGTCGAGGAGCGCCGAGACGCGCGTGAAGTCCTCGAACGAGAGGACGTGGAGGTCCGCATCCACGTCCACGGGGAACGTCTCGGCGTCGCACCGCAGGACGACGAGGCCGATGAGGAGCTGCGCATTCTCCACGTCGACGCTGATCTCGCCGCGTCTTGCGTTGGCGACGCGCGCGACGCGCCCCGCGCGGAGCGACTTGATCGCGCCCTCGACCTGCCGGCAGGCCTTGGAGAGGGCCTTCTGCGCCCACGCCTCGGCATCGCGCCGGGGCGCGTCCGCCGAAGGCTCCGCCTGCGACTTGACCTCGACGACGACCCGGACGTCGTCGTACACGACGAGGATGTCCGTGGCTTCGTGGCCGTCCGAGAGCCTGGGGGACCGGAAGACGAAGTCGGGTCCGAACGCGCGGGCTACGCTCGCCTCGACCTCGTCTTCCGTGATGGACCCTCGGTTCATTTTCCGCTTGCCTTCTTCCCCAGCTCCTCGCTGCGCTTCGTGGCGGCCTCCACGGCGTCGATGAGCGTCGCGCGCAGGCCGCTGCGCTCCATGCTGTGGAGCGCGGTGATGGCCGTGCCGCCAGGGGAGGTGACGCGGTCCTTGAGCTGCGCCGGGTGCTCCCGGGTCTGCATCGCCATCTTCGCCGCGCCCAGCACGGTCTGGAGCACGAGGGCGTTGGCGACGTCGCGGGAGAGGCCCACCTTGACGCCCGCGTCCGAGAGGCCCTCGATGAACTGGAAGACGTACATGGGGCCCGTGCCCGAGAGGCCGGTCACGGCGTCCATGAGGTACTCGTCCACCTTGTGCGCGGTGCCCACGGCCTCGAAGATGGCGCGCACGGTGGCCTCGTCCTTGGGGTCGGCCCCCGCGCCGAAGCAGTACGCCGTGGCGCCCGCGTCCACGAGGACGGGCAGGTTGGGCATCGTGCGCACGACGCTGGCGCCGGGCAGCGCCTCCTCGATGACGGAGGTGGGGACGCCCGCCGCGATGCTGATGACCAGCCGGCCCGCGGGCACGGCGGGGCGGATCTCGGCGAGGATCTGCGGAAGGATCTGCGGCTTCACGGCGAGGACCAGCACGTCGGCCCACGCGGCCGCCTTGAGGTTGTCCGTGTGCGCGTCGATGCCAAGCTCGCGGGCCAGCGCGTCGGCGCGCTCGCGGCTGCGCGTGGTGGCGACGACGTTCGCGGGCTTCGCGCCGTTGGCCTTCAGCATGCCGCGCAGGAGGGCCCGGCCCATGTTGCCCGCGCCCAGCACCGCGATGCGGCGGTCCTTCATGGGCCTGCCAGCGCGGGGCCCCCGCTTCAAGGTGGCCTTTCCCGTCGTCGCGTGGCCTCGCCGGGGGCTCCGCCCCATGAAACCCCGAATCTCCGAATCTCGGAATCCCCGTCGGAGATTCTGTGATTCGGAGATTCGCGTCTTTCCCGAGGGGAAAGGGGGCGGAGCCCCCAGCAAGAGACGCCGAAGCTTCAAGCGCAAGGGACCCCTCCCCGCGTCCGATGCGCCTCATCACGCTGGGCACCGCGGCGGCGGGCGTGCCGCGCCCGGGCGACGCCGGGAGCGGCCACCTGCTGGAGCACGGCGACGTGCGGCTCCTGGTGGACGCGGGCGGGGGCGTGCTGGGGGAGCTCGTGCGCCACGCGCCGCTCTCCGCGCTCTCGGGCGTGTACCTCTCGCACCTGCACCACGACCACGTGGCGGACCTCTACCCCATCGCGCTCTGGGCGCGCTTCACGAAGCGGCCGCTCCCCGTGTTCGGCCCCCCGGGCACGCGCACGCTGCTCTACCGCTGGTTCAGCCTCTTCTCCTCCGACCCCGACCCCTACGTCGAGGCGCTGCGCATCACCGAGATGCCCGAGTGGACCGTGCACACCCTGGGCGAGATGCGCTTCATGGCGTGCCCGGTGGAGCACAACGTCGCGTGCCTCGCGCTGCGGGCGGAGGCCGACGGCCGGCGCTTCGTCTACTCCGGCGACACGCGCGCCGGGGCGCTCCTGGAGGAGGCCGCCCAGGGCGCGGACCTGGCCCTCTTCGAGGCCACCTTCCAGGACCTCCGCGAGGCGCAGACGCCGGAGAAGACCCGCGACCACCACATGACGGCGCGCGAGGCCGGCGAGGTCGCGCGCAAGGCGGGCGTCAAGCGCCTCGTGCTCACGCACCTGCGCGACAACCTCGACCCCGCGGTGTCGGCGCGGCAGGCCCAGGAGAGCTTCGGCGGGCCGGTGGAGATGGCCTCCCCCGGGCGCGCCTTCGACGTGGCCCCGAAGGCTTGATGAGCCTGGCCGCCAGCCCGCCTGCCATGGCCGACTTCGTCGAGGACGTGCGCCGCGGCGCGCTGGGGCCTTTTCCCGGCTCCGCGGAGGGGGGCGAGCGCGTGGGGCTCGTCCTCTGCCGCGTCTCGGTGTACCTCCTGCCCGCCTCCCTCGTCCTCCTGGCCTTCGGCGCGGAGGCGATGGCGCGCGCCATCGAGACGCAGGCCGCGCAGACGCCCCCGTGGTGGCTCATCCTCCTGACCTTCGGCGTGATCCTCGTCTTCAACGCCATGCTCTTCGCCCTCGCCGCGCTGGCGCACGTCGTGGCGATCCTCGGCTTCCTCCTGGCGCTCCCCGCGGGCCTCGCCGAGGCGTGGGCGCTGGGCCGCATGATGGACCCCGCGGCGCCGCCCCGCGACGGCATCGCCCTCCTGGGCGCGGTGGGCGTCGCGGCCCTCCTCCTGGGAGTCCTCTTCGTGGCCTTCGCGCCGCTGCTCCTCCTGGCGTGCGCCGTCCCCTTCGTGGGCTTCCTCCTCGTGGCGGGAGCGCGACGCAGCCCTTCGGCGCCCCGGCCAGGCGCCTTCTGCCACGCCTGCGGCGCGGCGCGCGGCGCGGCCGGCCCCCTGGCGGCCTGCCTCCGATGCGGCCACGTTCCAGGAGAAGCACGGGTGACGCCCGGACAACCCTGAAGCCTGGGAAGGCATAACCCAGGACTCGATGCTCGACCAGGCCGCGGTCCTCGCCGACCGGCTGCGCTCCGCGCGGTCGGTGAAGGTGGTGAGCCACATCGACGCGGACGGGCTCACCAGCGCCGCGGTCGCCGTGCGCGCGCTGGAGCGCCTGGGGAAGCCCTACGAGGTCGAGTTCCTCAAGAGCCTGCGCCCGCCCGACGTGGAGCGCCTCAAGGACGAGAACCCCGACACGCTCTGGTTCACCGACCTGGGCGCGGGCGCGGCGGCGCTCCTCTCGGACGTCGAGCCCGTCATCACCGACCACCACGTCCCCACCGCGGGCGGACGCTATCACCTCAACTGCCACTTCTCGGGGGAGGACGGCTCGCGATATCTTTCCGGGAGCACGACGACCTACCTCGTGGCGCGGGCGATCGACCGGGCGAACCGCGACATGGCGCCCGTGGCCGTCGTGGGCTGCGTGGGCGACCTCCAGGACACCGACGCGGGGCGCCTCGTGGGCATGAACGCCGCCATCGTGGAAGACGCGCGCGCCGCCGGCATGCTCGCCGCGGTGGACACGCGCTACTTCGGCCGCGAGACGCGCTCGCTGGTGAAGATCCTCCAGTACGCGGACGACCCGTGCGTGCCCGGCGTCTCGGGCCGGGGCGAGGCGTGCGCGCAGTTCCTCGACGGCCTGCACGTGGCGCACCACCACGGCGAGGACGAGCGCCGCTGGGGCCACCTCTCCACGGAGGAGCGGCGGCGCGTGCTCAGCGCCATCGCCAAGAGCCTCCTCTCCAAGGGGTACGGCCACCGCGCGGTGCGCAGGCTCGTGGGCGAGGTGTACGTGCTGCCCGGCGAGGCGCAGGGCGAGCCCGTGCGCGACGCCAAGGAGTTCGCCACGCTGCTCAACAGCACGGCGCGCTACGGCGCGGCCGACGTGGGGCTCGCCATCGCGCTGGGCGACCGCGGCGAGATGTACGCGCGCGGCCTGGAGCTCCTCAAGGGGCACCGCCAGAACCTCGTGGCCGGCATCCAGCTCGTCAAGGAGAAGGGCTTGACCGAGCGCAACCACCTCCAGTGGTTCGACGCGGGCAGCGGCATCCGCGAGACCATCGTGGGCATCGTCGCGGGCATGATGTACAACGCGGCAGGCGTGCGCCGCGACCTGCCCATCTTCGCCTTCGCCGAGGCCGACGCGGAGCACGTGAAGGTCAGCGGCCGCGCCGCGCGCTCCCTCGTGGCGGCGGGCGTCAACCTCGCCGAGGTCATGCGCGTCGCGGCGGGCAAGGTGGGCGGGGCCGGCGGCGGCCACGCGCCCGCGGCGGGCGCCACCATCCCCCGCGCGAAGCGGGACGAGTTCCTGGCGGCCGCCGACGACGCCATCGGCGAGCAGCTGGCCGGCCGCAAGGCGTAGGCCGTTCGGCGCGCGCCCACCCGAAAGCGAGCCCCTATCCTCGGCCAGGCCGCCTGGCGTGCGTGCGACGCGCCGCCGGGCTCCTCCTCGCCTCCCTCGTCGCTTCCGGTTGCCTCCAGGGGCTCGACGGCGCGCGCATCCTCCCCTCGGGCCCCGAGCCCCAGACGCCCGACGGCTGGCCCGCCACAGCGGGCGCCGCCGACCGCGGCCCGCTCCACCTGAGCCTCCAGCCCACGAGGACGCAGCCGGGCGCCAACGTCACGTTCCTGGTGAAGCTGGTCGTCGATCGGCCGGTCCGCGTCACGCTGCGCGGCTGCCCCGGCGACCTCGTGGACGCTTGGATTGAAGCCAACGGCACGCGCGCGTGGCTGCCCGACCTCGCGCAGCCCGAGGCGGTGGGCGCATGCGCCCTCGTCCCCGCCGTGCTGGAGCCCGGCGTCCACGCGCGCCTCGCGTCGTGGAACGGCGAGCTGGCGGGCTGGCCCGCGCCGCGGGGGACCTACGTCGTCCACGCAGGGACGGGCCTCGTGGGCGAGCCCTTGGAGGTCCGGGCCGCCGTGAGCGTCCCCTGAAGCGATCCCGCGGCCAGAACCGCCAGGTCCAGAGGGCCCCGCGCCCGGGGCATGCCGGACCGCCTCCCCGCCCTGGACGGCTACCGCGGACTCGCGGCCCTCCTCGTCGTCGTGTACCACGCCTGGCAGCACGCGAGCCCGACCCACGCCGGCGCCTTGGCCGGGACGCCGCTCTACCTCGTGCTCCGGAGCCTGGAGGCGGGCGTCGCCTGGTTCTTCGTCCTCTCGGGGCTCCTCCTCTACCTGCCCTTCGCCCGCGCCGCGCTGGAGCAGGACGGGCGCCCCTCGACGCGGGCGTTCTTCGCCAAGCGCGCGCTGCGCATCCTCCCCCTCTACTACGTCGCGATCCTCCTGGTGTGGGCCTCGCGCTACGACGGGCTGGCCGAGGAGCGCGTCGACCTCGTCGAGCACCTCACCTTCACGCAGACGTTCAGCCAGGCCCACGTCTTCTGGACCATCGGGCCCGCCTGGAGCCTCGCGGTGGAGGTGGGCTTCTACCTCCTGCTGCCCGCGCTGGGCGCCCTGGCCTACGCGGCGTGCGCCAGGCTCCGGACGCGCGCCGGCCGGCTGGCGCTCCTCGCCGCCCTCCCCCTGATCGTGGGCCTCGCGAGCCTCGCCTTCAAAGCCTGGGCGCTCTGGGTGTGGCACGCGCCCATGGACCGGTGGACCGTCTGGTTCGGCCTCCCCGCGCGGGCCGACGGGTTCGCCGCCGGCATGCTCCTGGCGGTCGCGCGCCTTGCGGGCCTGCGCGCGCCGGCCCCGCTGCGCCTCGCGGGCCTCGCCGTGCTGGGGATCGCCTTCGCGCGCCACGACGCCGCCCCCGCGTGGCAGGCGTTCTTCCACGCCGCCAGCGCGCTGGGGTTCGCCCTCGTCCTCGCGCCCAGCGTGGCGCGCAAGGGAGCGGAGGGCCCCTGGGAGCGCGTCCTGGGGAGCGCGCCCTTCTCCTTCCTGGGCGCCATCTCCTACAGCGTCTACCTCTGGCACGAGCCGCTCATGATCGAGCTGGCCAAGCGCGGCTGGCTGCTCCACAAAGGGGCCTCGTGGCTCCTCCCCAACTCCGTCGCCATGGTGGGGCTCTCCGTCGCGGCCGGCTGGGCGTCGTACCGCCTCGTGGAGGCGCCCGCGATGCGCTGGCGCTCCCGCGGCGCAATCCGCAAGCTTGAATTGCGCCCCGCGTGACTGCACCGCCGGATGCACGCGCAGGACGCCCTCCTCGCAGCCGGGACCCTCGTCGCCGCGGGCGGCGCGGGCGTCCTCGTGGCCCTGGCCTTGCGCGCCCGCCGCTCCGCCCGCGCCGAGCCCGACATGCCCATCGAGTTCGAGCTGGTCCCCGCGGCCACGCCCGTCCCCGTCGCCGACATGGACGCCGTCGCCTTCACGCCCGTCGAGGAGGAGGCGCGCGGCCCCATGCCGCTCCCGCCCATCCTGCGCCAGGGGCGCTCCGCGCCTCCCCCCGCGCCCGAGCCCATCCCCACCGAGTGGGCGCGCCGCCAGGTGGGGCCCGCGCCCCCCGGCCGCACCAAGGGCGCGTGCTCCGGCTGCGGCGCCATGCTCTCCGTGAGCGCGGCGCGGCCCCTCCGCATCGCCTGCCCGGTGTGCGGGCGGACCCGACTCCTCGCTTAAGCGCAGGACGCGCCATGGTCGGGCCGTGTTCGAGCAGGTCACGGAGACCGTGCGCTACGCGAAGGCCCCCACCGCCATCGGCGTCGTGACGCGGGGCTCCGACGCGCTGCTCGTGGACACGGGGCTCGACGAGAACCTCGTGCGCAAGGTGGTGAACGCCCTGGCCAACGAAGGGCGCACGGTGCGCGCCATCGTGAACACCCACGCCCACGCCGACCACATCGGGGGCAACGCTTTCGCCGTGAAGCGCACGGGGGCCAAAGTGGTGGCGCCGCACTACGAGCACTTCTTCATCGAGCGGCCCGACCTGGAGCCCTGGACGCTCTTCGGCGCGGCGCCGCCCCGCGCGCTCCAGGGGAAGTTCCTCCAGGCGCAGCCCAGCCGCGTGGACCACGCCGTCGGGGGCGAGGGCACGCAGGACGTCGCGGGCTTCCAGGTGCGCTTCCACGCGCTGCCGGGGCACAGCGTCCGCCAGATGGGCGTGGAGGTGGACGGCGTCCTCTTCGTGGGCGACGCCGTGCTGCCCCCCGAGGTGCTATCGAAATACGGGCTCGTCTTCGCGGTCGATCCCGTCGCCGCGCGGGCGAGCACGGAGCGCCTGCTGCAGCTCGCTCCGGCGCACGTCGTCGCGTACCACGGCGGGCTCGTCTCCGACCTCGCGGGCGCCGTGAAGGCCAACGCGGACGCGATGCGCGAGGCCGAGGACGCGCTCCTCGCGCGGCTGCGGCAGGGCCCCGCGGAGGACGAGGAGCTGCACGCCGCGCTCATGGACCGCTTCCCCGCCACGGCCCGCTCGCTGGAGCTTCACGCGCTCAACCTCGCCACCGTGCGGGGCTATCTCGCGGCGATGGAGCGCGCGGGGCGCGTCGAGCCGTTCCTGGAGGGCCCGCGCCTGCGCTGGCGCGCGCGATGACATTTTTGATCGCAGTATAAACCGCGTCTCCGCGGCTTCCCGGAACGTTCTTACCCGTCCGACGTCGTTTTCGCGACCCAGCATCATGGAGATGCGATCATGACTGTCTCGAAGCGGATCCTGTTCATCGCGGCGCTCGCGCTGGTGGGCGCTCCCATCCTGGCGGGCTGCGCCACCAACAACACGACGACCACGCCCACGTCGTCGACGACCACCTCGAGCACGCCGGTCTCCTCGACCCCCACGTCGACCCCCGTGACCTCGACGCCGGTCATCACGACCCCCTCCACGACGCCCCTGGAGCTGAAGCTGGGCGTCTTCATGCCCCTCACCGGCGCCCTCAACACGCTGGGCCCCGACATGCGCGACGGCGCGCTCCTCGCGGTTGACGAGATCAACGCGGCCAACCTCGGCCTGCACATCACGACCGACGTCAAGGACGACGGCACCACCGACTCCTCAGGCGACCCCAACAAGTTCAACCAGTTCGCGGGCGAGGGCGTGACCGCCGTCGTCGGCCCCTGCTGCTCGGGTGTGACGGCCTCCGTCCTGGACCTCGCCGTCCAGAACCAGATCGTCGTCGCCTCGCCCAGCGCGACCTCCCCCACGCTCACGCTGGACCGCGACAACCAGGGCTTCTTCTGGCGCGTCAGCCCCAGCGACGCCGTGCAGGGCAAGGTCGATGCGGCCATCGTGAAGAACGACAACAACACGAAGGTCGTCATCATCTACGTGAACAACGCCTACGGCAACGGCCTCAACAAGGTCTTCACGCAGACCTTCGGCGCCTCCAACGTGGTCACCGCGCAGGCGTACAACGAGCAGAACACCGGCGACTTCTCCTCGCAGGTCACGGCCGTCTGCCAGAAGACCGCCGACGCGCTGGTCATCTTCGGCTACATCAACGACGGCGCGAACATCCTCAAGGAGATGCAGAAGCAGAGCTGCCTCTCCAAGTTCAAGATCTACGGCTCCGAGGGCCTCTACTCCTCGGAGTCCAGCGCGGGCCTGCCCACCAAGGCCGGCCAGGACTCCTCGGGCAACTGGCTCGCCGCGGGCATCAAGGGCACGAACCCCCAGAGCGGCAACCTCTCCGCGTTCAACGCGAAGTTCAAGGCGAAGTACGGCCACGACCCGCAGCAGTACAGCGCCGAGAGCTACGACGGCGTGATGTACATCGCCCTGGCGGCCCTCAAGGCGGGCAGCGTCAAGGGCGACGACATCCAGAAGCAGATGCTCACCATCGCGAACCCGCCCGGCACCTCCTGCCAGGCGTTCGCCGAGTGCGCGCTCCTGGTCAAGGCCGGCACGGACATCGACTACAAGGGGTACGCCCACGACTTCCAGTTCGACGACAAGCACGAGCCGAAGACGGGCATCTACTCCGAGTGGCAGGTCCAGACCGACGGCACGACCAAGATCATCGCCACCGACCTGACCGCGTAGGCGGCTCGACGCTTCGGGGGCCCTTTCTGGGGCTCCAACTTTTTTTCCTGTTTTTCTTGGCTCACTTGGGGGACTGCATCCCCCAAACCCCCTGCTTCGCGACGACGCCACGGCGCCACGACGCGACGGACGAGGAAAATAACACGAGCCTCTCCCGGCGTCGCGTCGTGGCGCCGTGGCGTCGTCGCGTTGATGGGAGAAACGCGCTTGGGGAGGCCGCTTGCTCGGGCTTGATGAGAGGAAGATCGCTCACGCGGGTCGCGCTCACGACGCGTCGCGGTCGTCGAGCCCCGCGCCGTCCATGGGCGCCGCAAGCTCCTCCAGCTCCTGGCCCTCCAGCGTGTAAGGCCACCACTGGGGCTGGCGGCGCGCGCCGAGGCGGTCGTAGAAGCGCTGCGCCTCCGCGTTCCAGTCCAGGACGACCCACGCGAGGCGCGCGCAGCCGCGGCGCAGGGCCTCGCGCGCGAGGTGGGCCACCAGGGCACGGGCTGCGCCGTGGCGGCGCTCGGCCTCGGTGACGAAGAGGTCCTCCAGGTAGAGGATGGGCCGCGCGCGGAAGGTGGAGTACGTCTCGAACGCGGCCGCGTAGGCGATGACCAGGCCCTCGCGCTCCGCGACGAACAGCTCCAGCCGGCCGCGCTCGAAGGCGTCGGCGCGCAGGCGCGCGGCGGCCTCCGGCGAGGGGGGCTCCATGCGCTCGAAGCGGGCCAGCTCCTCCATGAGCCGCGCGATGGCGGGGAGGTCCTCGGGCCGGGCGCGGCGCACGATCACGGGAGGCTCAACGCGGGCCCGCCGGAAAGCCGTGCTGGCGGCGGGCCCAAGGGTGGAGTACCGACACGGACTTGAAGGACAGGGAGGCCAATCCAGCCCCATGGGCGGCGGCCAGCCCCTCCTCCTCGTCGTGGACGACGAGCCGGACATCCGGGAGAGCCTGGCCCAGTGGCTCGCCTTCGAGCTGGGCGACGTGGAGATCATGGAGGCCTCCAGCGCCGAGGAGGCCGAGAAGGCCATGGCGTCGCGGGAGGTCGACCTGGTCCTGTGCGACTTCCGCATGCCCGGCGAGGACGGCATCTCCTTCCTCGCCCGCGCGTCGGTCTTCGCCCCCGCCACGTCGCGCCTGCTGATGACCGCCTTCGCGGACCAGGGCGTCGCGCTGCGCGCCATCAACGAGGCCCGCGTGGAGCGCTTCCTCCGCAAGCCCCCCGACCTGGCCGAGTTCGCGGGCGCCGTGCGCGATGCCCTGGCCTCCCGCAAGCGGCGCGTCGCGCAGGCGCGGGACGTGGCTCGGGCCTTCGGGCGCGGCGGAGACGGGTAGGCCCCGTCGCGAAGGCTCCCGCGCGGGATGCCCCCGCTTCACGCGAAGCGGTGCAGCGCGCCTTCCTCGGCGCGCTTGCAGATGGACGACTCGCGCTCCAGGTAGCGGTTGATGCCGATGACGGCGATCTCGCTGCCGTACTCCGCGATGCGGCGGATGCTCCACGCGACGCTGCGCAGGCTGGCGACGAGGGCGGGGTCGTCGTGCTTCTTGAGGATGTCCGTGAGGACCTCCTCCTCGATGCGCTCCACCTCGCCCTGCGCCTCGATGGCCTTGTTGGCGAGCTTGAGGTCGTGGCTGAAGATGCAGGCAAGCCCGTCCTGCACGATGCGCGCGGAGACGTCGCTCACGCGCTGGATGCGCTTCACCAGGGGCGTCTCGATCTCGGCGCCGCTCTCCAGGATGTCCAGCACGCTCTTGGCGATGTTGTCGGCGTAGTCCGCGACGTGCTCCAGGTTCTTGCAGATGAGGCGGTTGCCCACGATGGGGAGCTGGTCCACGATGCCGATCTGCTCGGCCACCTGCGGATCGACCTGCGCGGTGAGGAGCAGGCGAAGCGCGAGCCAGTAGACCATGTCGGCCTCGTCCTCGCGGCCGCGGGCGTCCTGCGCGAGGCGCGGCTCGCGGGTGGTCAACGCCTCGATGGCCTCCTTCTGCATGGTGGAGCCGATGGTGTAGAGGCGCTTGATCACCGTCTCCATGGGGAAGCGCGACGCGTCGATGCTACACTGCAGCTCGATGGTGTCGGGCGTCTCCAGCATGATGCCCAGGCCCATGAGCTTGGCCACGGATGTGCGCACCTCCTGGATGTGCTCGCTGCGGATGCGCGTCTTGCTCTTGATGACCAGGTGGTTGCGGCCAATCACATAGTTGCCCACGACGATGCGGCCCAGCATGCCCTTGTCCGTCGCCATGTCCGCGTTCACGACGTACACGGCGTCGCGGATGCGCGGCCCGCCGAGCTTGCTGGGGGCGATGCGCAAGCTGCCGTCGCGCAGGTCCTCGAAGAGGAGGATGTCCCCCTTCTCGATCCCGGTGCGCTCGGCCCACTCCTTGGGCAGGCTGACGCTGAGGGTCGACGTGCCTACTTTCTGGACCTTCCGGCTTTCGACGGACATGAACTTGGGCCTCGCAGTATCGAGAATTATCTCAAAGTATATATTTTCACGCCCGGGGGGTCCCGCCGCGACGTCGCCCCGTCAACCCTTATGGGGCCGCGCCGTGTGGCCTGGCCGTGCTGCGCGTCGCGCTCGTGGCGGGGCTCATCCTCCTCGCGCTGGCCCCGGCCTCCGCGCAGCAGCCCTCCGGAGCCCCCGTCCTCGTCGTGTACCACGCCTGGCCCGACCCCGAGGCGGGCCGCCCCGACGCGGACCCCTTCAGCTCGCCCGACGCGCTGCCCCTTCCCGGCCTTCCGGCCGAGCGCCTGCCCGCGACGCGCGCCGACGGCGTGCTCGACGCCGATCCCGCCCCCGAGGGGAACCCCGACTCCGCCGTGACGCAGGTGCGCGAGCTGCAACGCCTCGTCGACCTGCGCGCCGCCACCGGCTCGCCCGCCACGCTGGACGTGGACGGCGCGCTCCAGCCCGGCGCGCTGGCCGTGGACGTGAACGTCACCGCGCAGGAGCCCTTGGGCCTCGTGGAGGCGCGCGTCGTCCTCGTGGAGGACGGCATCCCCTTCGACGCGGGCGGCGGGACGCAGATGCTTCGCCACGTCGCGCGCGCCAGCGCCCCCGCCGAGCGCGCCAACCTCTCGGCGGTCGGAGCCTCGTTCGGCCTCCACCGCGAGATCGCCCTGCCCAACGGCACCGACCCCGCGCGCGTGGGCGTCGTCGTCGCGCTGCGCGTCGTCGACCCCTCGGACCCCGCGCGCGAGCCCGGCGAGGTCGTGCAGGCCGCCTCGTGGACGGCGCGCCAGGCGGGCCCCACGCACCAGGCCGAGAAGGCCGTCCTCGTCGAGCGCCTCACCGCGACGTGGTGCGAGCCCTGCTCGCCGGGCGACGCCGCCGTCTCGCTCCTGGCCGCCCGCGACGCGCCCGCCGCGCAGTCCGCCGGCGCGCGTTACCTCCAGCCCGTGGGCCCGTGGGCCGCGGCGGGCCTCGCGGCGGGCCTCGGCGCCTTCGCCCTGCTCCTGAGGAGGCGCGCCGCGTGATGACGCTGGGCGCCATCCTCCTCCTCGCCGCCGCGCTCCTCGCCGGCGCGGCCCTCGCGGCGCCCGGGCGCTGGCGGCTGCTCCTCGCGCGCGCCCACGCGACGGCGGTGCTGCTGGCGTTCGCCGTGATGCTCGTCGCCTTCCTCGCGGGCGACCTGGGCTACGCCTACGTCTGGGACCACACGCGCCAGGACTACGCGCTGCCCTACAAGCTCGCCGGCCTCTGGGGCGGCGAGGAAGGGACGCTCCTCCTCTGGAACGCGGCCGTCGCGGCCTTCCTCGTCCTCGTGCTCCGCAAGGAGGGCGCGCTCCACCGCCGCGCGGCGGGCTTCCTCCTGGCCATGGGCGGCGCGCTCGCGCTGGTCAACCTCCTGGCGGGCGCCTTCGACGCCACCGACCCCGCGAAGCTCGCGCTGGCGCCCCAGGGGCGCGGCCTCGCGGACGTGCTGCTCACACCCCTCATGGTCATCCATCCTCCCGTGCAGTTCGTGGGCTACGCGCTCATGGCCGTGCCCGCCGCCTACGCCCTCGCTGGCTGGTGGGGCCCGGAGCGTGACGACCGCTCGTGGGCGGGCCCCGCGTTCCGGTGGGCCCGCGTGGCGTGGCTCTTCGCGACGCTGGGCCTCGGCCTGGGCGCCCTGTGGGCCTACTACGTGCTATCGTTCGGAGGCTACTGGGCGTGGGACCCCGTGGAGACGTCGAACCTCCTCCCGTGGCTCGCCCTCACCGCGTTCCTCCACGCGGGCAAGGGGCTCACGCAGCGCGGCGACCACCCCGTGGCGGCGCCCCTCCTGGCCTTCGGCGCGCATGCGCTCACGCTCTTCGCCACCTTCGCCACGAGAAGCGGCCTCTGGGTGAGCGTCCACGCGTTCACCGACCCCACCAACCGCTTCGAGCCCGACGCGGGCCTGCGCCTCCTGGCGATCCTGGGCGCCAGCCCCGAGAGCCGCCTCCTCCTGGGCCTCCTTACCGCGACGGTGCTATCAGGGATGGCCCTCTTCGCGCTCCGCCACGCCCGCGGCTGGGGCCTGCGCCTGCACGCCGCGCTGCTCCTCGCCCTCGCGGGCGCCGCCGCGCTGGACCCCGCCTTCGTCTGGGGCCTCGCGCTCCAGGCGGGAAGCCTCGCGCCCTTCGGCCTCGCCATCCTCGCGGCGCTCCTCCTGGGCGCGCCCCCGGTCGCCGTCTTCCTGCGCGCGGACGAATCGCGCCGCAAGCTGGCCCTGGACCAGCGCACGCTTCTCTCCATCGCCGTCGCCCTCCTGGCCATCGGCCTCGCGGTGGCGCTCCTCCTGGACGTGCAGGTGGTCAACGGCCCCGACCGCCGCCTCTTCGACGAGCGCGCGCCCGTCCTCGTCCTCCCCGTCATCGCGGCCCTCACGCTGGTCCTCTCCGTGGGCCCGCTGGGAAAGCGCGGCGCCACCCTCCTCGCGGGGGCGGGCTTCCTGGGCGGCGTCGCCGGTTTCCTCCTCTTCCCCCAGGCCCGCGTGCTGGCCCTCGCCGCGCCGCCCCTCGCCGCCGCGCTGGCCGCCGCGCTCCTCAAGCTCGCCCACGTGCAGGGCCCCGCGGGCGGCGCGCGCCTCAAGGCCGCGGGATTGCTATCAGGCATCGCCTCGCTCCTGGGCCTCGCGCTCTGGGGCAACCCGCCCACATGGGTCTCGGGCCTCGCCATCCCCGAGGGGCTCTCCCTCGCGCTGGGCTTCGTGGGCGTCGCGCTCTCCGCCCTGGGCCTCGCGGGCGCCTTCGTCGCGTGGCGCGGGCGCGCATACCCGCTCGCGTTGGCGGGCTCGCTGGCCTCCGCGCTGACGCTGGGCTACGGCGTGGGCCTCGCCATGGGCCTCGCCGCCGCGGCCCTCGTCGTCGCGGAGCGCCGCCGCTTCGAGCCCCCTCGCTGGCGCAGCCTCGGCGCGCGCCTGCGCGAGACGGGCGTCTACGCGCTCCACCTCGCGCTCCTGCTGGGCCTTCTGGGCTACGCCGCGAGCACCTACAGCCAGGACCGCCAGGTCTTCGCCGCCGAGCCCATGGACGCACGGGTGGGCGCGGGCGGGCACGCCTTCGCCCTGGCGGCCGCGCAGACGCGGACCGACGCCTCGGGCGGCCTTGCCTCGGTGGAGGTGCCCATCCAGGTGGACTCCGGCGGCGCGATCCCGCTCTCCTTCTCGTGGTCGGGCAACCACTACGCGGGCGACCTGCACGTGCGCCGCGCGCTGCTGGAGGACGTGTACGTGACGCCCCTGGCGTTCCACACCTCCGCGGGCTGGGTGGGCGCCAACAGCGCGGGCACGGAGGCGCCCGCGGGCGCGGTCGACGCCGTGTCGTTCAGCGTGAGCGTGCTCCCCATGGTGGGCCTCGTGTGGGCCGGCCTCTGGGGCATGCTCCTGGGCATGCTCCTCGTCCTCGTGGGCGCCCGCCTCGAAGGGCGCGGACGGCGCGTCCCCGTCGCGCAGCCCGAGGAGCCCCTCGCGCGCGCCGCGGAGCGCTGATATACCGCTGCGGGGTTGGGCGCGTGTGAACCCGCTGACCATCGTGGGGGGCGTCGTGCTCCTCTTCCTGGCCCCCGGTTTCCTGCTCCTCTCCGCCCTCTTCCCCGGCCGCCGCTACTTCGGCCCCTTCCACGCCGTGGCGCTCCCCGCGCTCTCGGTGGTCGCCAGCGTGGCCATCCTCATCGTCGTGGGCACCGTGCTGGGCCTCCTGCCCGGAGGTGTCGGCGGCCGCGGCTGGTTCCAGGGCAGCCAGACGGGCGCGCCCGTGCTGGAGATCGTCCTGGGGTCCCTCTGCGCGGCGCTCTTCGTCGTCGCCCTGCTGCGCGGCGCGTTCCCCCTCCTGGGCCGCCGCGCCGAGTACGAGCCGTTCAAGGAGCGGGGCGAGCCCGAGGAGGTGACGCTCCTGCGCGACCTGCGCCTGGAGGAGGAGCGCCTGCGCAAGGAGGCCATCCGCGTGCGGCGCCGCGCCCGCGAAAGCCGCGACCTGGGCGTCCGCAGCGCGCTCACGGAGGCCGCCGACGAGCTGGACGCCGAGCGCAAGCAGGTCGCCGCCCGCGCCCGCGCCGCCGAGGAGGGCGCCGGCGAGCGCCGCTACGGCAAGAAGGCCACCAGCCACCGGTGGCGCCTGCAGCGCCGCTGACCGCCGCACGCGCGGTTCAAGCCTTGGAGACGCCACGTCCGCGCGTGGCCATCGAGATCGCCTTCCACGTCGAGGGCCGCGCCCCGCTGGACGAGGGCCTGCTCGTCGTCGGCAGCCCCACCCTGGGCCTCGCAGGCGCCATCGTCGCGCAGCACCTCGTCAACGCCCTCGCGATGCCCCTCGCGGGGCGCGTCGAGTCGCCGGCCTTCCCCCTCCTCATGCCCGTGCGCGCGGGGCGCCCCGTGCCGGCGGTGCGCCTCCACGCCCTCGCGGCCTCCTGCGGCGCGGGGATCGCGTGCTCGCGCCTCCTCGTGCTGGCGTGCGAGTTCCCCCCGCCACCGCCGCTCCAGCGCCGCTTCGCGGAGGCCGTCGCGCGCTGGGCCCGCGAGCGCGACACGCGCATGCTCGTCGTGCCCGACGGCGCGCCCACCTTCGCCGAGACGGAGGCTCGCGCGACGCGCGGCGTGGCCAGCAGCGACGCGGCGCTCGCGTTCCTCGGCGAGATCGGCGTGGCGCCCCTGGAGACGGGCACGGTCGTCGGCTTCACCGCGGCGCTCCTGGAGGCCGGCGCGCGGGAGGGCCTCGACACCGTGGGCATCCTGGGCGAGGTGCGCCCCCAGATCCCCGACGCCCGCGGCGCGGCGGCCATCGTGCGCGCGCTGGGCCCCGCGCTCCCCACCCTCGACCTGGAGCCCGGCAAGCTCGCCCGCGCCGCGGAGGAGATCGAGGCGCAGGCGCGCCAGATGCGGGAACGATATCAGCAGCAGGCGCCGGGCGTGCCCATGTTCTCGTAGCGCTCCTTCTGCGGGGCCCTTGCTCCGGGGGCGGCGCTCGATGAGGCTGTATCGGTCGGTCACCACTGGACGCGACGACGCCACGACGCGACGATTCCCAACCGTCGCTTCAAGACGTGACGCGCGGCAGGTCCGAGGCCACGCGGGTTCTGGCGGGCCAACCTCGTCAGCCCGTCGGCTTCTTGAGCGCGACGACCTGCCCGCGCACGTCGCGGTCGAGGAGCTTGCCCTTCTCGAAGCGGCCCCAGAAGCGGCCCGCGACCTGCCAGGGGACCTCCAAGGTCGTGTGGGCCTCGTGCATCTTGACCTGGCCCAGCGTGCTCTCGTCGAAGCCGCACGCCTTGTTGACGGCCTTGAAGATCTCGACCATCTTGAGGCCGGAGTCCTTGCCGACGTCAAGCTCGAACTTGACCATGCCCGTGTTGTCGGACAATTCCTTCCAGTCGAGGACCTTCTTGACGCGGTCGCGCTCCTCGATCTCGGGCACGTCCTCCAGGCGCAGGTCGCCGCCCGCGATGTCGCCCAGGTCGAGCAGGGCGCGGCCCTCCTCGCGCGTGACGAACGTGATGGCCTTGCCCAGCTTCCCCATGCGCCCCGTGCGGCCGATGCGATGGACGTACCACTCGGGGTCCTCGGGGATGTCGTAGTTGATGACGTGGGAGCAGTGGGAGACGTCGATGCCGCGGGCGAGCACGTCGGTGGCGACGACGATGCGCACCTTGCCGTCGCGCGCGGCGTCCAGCACCTTGTTGCGCGCCTTCTGCGCCATGTCGCCGTGGAGCGCCTCGGCCCGGAAGCCGTGGGCCTTGAGCTGGTGCACGACCTTGTCGCACTCGAACTTGGTGCGGCAGAAGACGAACGCCAATTCGGGACGCTCGGCCTCCAGCACGCGGTAGAGGGCCCAGAGCTTGTTGCGGTAGCCCACGGTGTAGTAGACCTGCTCCACCGAGTCCACGGTGAGCTTGTCCTCGCTGACCACGATGGTCTGCGGGTTGCGCATGAACGTCTCGGTGAGGTTCACGATGGCGGTGGGCATGGTGGCGCTGAAGAGCTGCACCTGCACGCGCGGGGGGAGCCGCTCCATGACCCACTGGATGTCCTCGATGAAGCCCATGTCCAGCATGCGGTCCGCCTCGTCGAGGCAGAACAGCTTCACGGCGTCCAGGCGCAGGTTGCCGCGGCGCATGTGGTCCATGACGCGGCCGGGCGTGCCCACCACGATGGCGGTGCCCTCCTTGAAGGCCCGGATTTGCGGCGTGAACGACGCGCCGCCGTAGACGGGCACCGCGTGGATCGCCTTGAACTGGCCGATCTCGTTGATCTCGCCCGCGACCTGCTCGGCCAATTCGCGCGTGGGCACGAGGATGAGCGCCTGGACCTTCTTCAGCGCCGGGTCGCACTTCTCGACCATGGGGATGCCGAAGGCGGCGGTCTTGCCCGTGCCCGTCTGCGCCTGGCCGATGAGGTCGCGCCCGGCCAGCGCCACCGGGATGCTCTCGCGCTGGATGCGCGTCGGCTCCTCGAAGCCCATGGCGGCCAGCGCGTCGAGCACGTCGGCGGAGAGCGGCATGTCGGAGAAGCGCTTGGGACCGGGCACGGGGCTTCGGGCGGGGATGCGGCCCCTCCTTGAAAAGCCTTGCACGCGGGGAGGAGCAGGCCCGTTGGCGGCCTGCGGAAGCCGGACGATCCAGGGAGCCGGCCGATCAAGGCATGCCCCCGGAAGGCGGCGCGAGGGCTTGCCCAACGCGGGCTGATAGCAATGCTCCCCCGAAACCCCCTCTCCAAGCGCTCCCTCCTCGTCGCCGCGCTCTCCGTCGCCCTCCTGGCGCCCCTCGCGTGGGCCGCCGCGCCCTCGCCCGTGGGCCCCGGCGCGCCCCAGGGCCTCGCCGCCTCCGCGGGCCCCGGCGCGGGCGAGATCACGCTCTCCTGGGGCCCCGCCACGAGCCTCCTGGGCGTCACCTCCTACTCGGTCTACCGCGTGGCCCCCGACGGGACCCTCTCCCCCGCGGGCCAGACCAACGCGTCGACCCTCTCGTTCGCCGACGCGGGCCTTCCCAACGGCGCCACCTTCACCTACGTCGTGACCGCCACGGACCCCACCGGCGAGGGCCCCGCCAGCGACCCCGCCAGCGCGACCACCTTCTCGCTCCCCTCCGCGCCCCAGGACGTGCAGGCCGCGCCGGGCCCCGCGGGCAGCGTGGGCGACGTGGCCCTCTCGTGGTCCGCGCCCGCCAACGACGGCGGCATGCCCGTCGTCTCGTTCGACGTGTACCGCGACGGCGCGCTTGTCGCGACCCTCGACGGCGCGGCCACCTCGTGGACCGACCACGGCCTCACGCCCCTCTCGGACCACCGCTACGCCGTGAGCGCCGTGACCGGCGTCGGCGAGGGCCCCGCCAGCGACCCCTCCTGCTCCATGCCCTCCCCGTGGGGCCTCGGCGCGGGCGAGCCCTCGTGCCTGGGCATCGCGTGAGGGGCTCCCTCCGGCGGGGAAATCCTTAATTAGGTCCAACGGAAGTCCCCGCCGACTCCCATGGCGTTCAACCGTTGGACGGTCCTCTCCCTCATCCTCCTGGCCCTCGGCGTGATCTTCTGGGTCTGGCAGGGCGCGACCCACTCCAACTGGACCGACGTGGGCGTCTACGCCGTCGGCGTGACCCTCATCGGCTTCGGCCTCGTGGGGACGCTGGTGAGCCTCGCCCAGCCCAAGGCCGCGTGAGGCGCCCGTGGCCCAGGCCTTCGTCCTGGTCGCGCTCCTCCTCGCCGTCTCCTTCATTCCGCCCCTCCTTCTGGCCGTCCGCATCCGCAACGCGGAGCGCTCGCGCCGCGAGCCGTGGCGCGCCATCGTCAAGGCCTTCCTCTGGGGCGCCATCGGCGCGGCGACCCTCTCCATCCTCGTCGAGGAGTGGCTGGCCGGAAGCCTCGGCGCGGACCCGACCCTCGTGGGCGAGGTGTCGCTCCTCTCCGTCGTCGTCGCGCCCATCGTCGAGGAGTCCGCCAAGGCCATGGGCCTCCTGACCATCCGCGACGCGGACCCCGAGCCCGAGGACGGCCTCGTCTACGGCGCCGCGGCGGGCCTGGGCTTCGCGGCGGTGGAGAACCTGTTCTACGTGGGCGGCGCGTTCCTCCTGGGCGGGCGGGACCTCGCCCTGGCCACCGCGCTCTACCGCAGCGTCGCCACCGTGGGCATCCACGCGGCGGCCACGGCCCTCAGCGGGTACGGCATCTGGGCGTCGCGCTTCCACACCGTGCAGGGCTCGTGGCTGGGCGGCCTCGTCGCGGCCATCGGGCTGCACGCGCTCTACAACGCCGTCGCGGGCATCGACGCGGCCTGGTCGGTGGCGCTGGCCATGGTCCTCGCCCTCTACGCTGTCGCGCGCCTGCTCCGGCGCATCCGCCACCTGGACGAGCGCGGGCCCCCCTCTCCATGGCGCCTTCCGCCGCAGGCACCTTGACTTGCTCCTCCTCCGTCACCACTTGCTCCTCCTCCGTCACCACTGGACGCGACGAAGAGAAGGAAAGCCCACGATCAAGGCCCCCCGCAGGCGGCGCACCTTTTTCCCCGAGGAGCGGCCTGCGCGGTCCGTGAGCGCGGCCGTGCTTGACTGGACGGAGAAGCACCGCCCCAAGACGCTGGACGAGATCGTGGGCAACGGCCCCGCCGTCGCGGCGATGAAGGAGTGGGCCGGCCTGTGGGCCAAGGGCGCGCCCGAGGAGCGCGGCCTCATCCTCGCGGGCGAGCCGGGCATCGGGAAGACCAGCGCCGCGCACGCGCTTGCCCACGACATGGGGTGGGGCGTCATCGAGCTCAACGCCTCCGACACGAGGAACGAGGAGGTCATCAAGCGCATCGCCGGCACGGGCGCCACCAACCGCGCCTTCGGCGCCGACGGCACGTTCAACGCCAAGGCGGGCGGCCGGCAGGTGGTCATCCTCGACGAGGCGGACAACCTCTTCGGCAACGCCGACCGCGGCGGCATGAAGGCCATCACGGAGACGCTGCGCGAGGCGAAGCAGCCGGTCATCCTCATCTGCAACGACTACTACGAATTGACGCGCCGCGGCTCGTCGTTGAAGACGCTCTGCCGCACGGTGAAGTTCACGCGCCCCTCCACGAGCATCCCCAAGGCCCTGCGCGGCATCGCGGCCAAGGAGGGCATCCACCTGGAGGAGGGCGTCGACAAGGCGCTCGCCGAGAACGCGGGGGGCGACATCCGCGCCGCGGTGCGCGACCTCCAGGCGCTCGCCATGGGGCGCTCCGAGGTGACGCTGGAGGCCGTCAAGGCCATGGGCAAGCGCGACACGTCGGGCGACATCTGGGGGTACATCCCCAGCGTGTTCTTCGCCAAGGACGCGGCCGAGGCGCGCAAGGGCTCGTGGGACCTGGACCTCACGCCGGAGGAGCTGGCCCTCTGGATCGACGAGAACCTCCCCCTCTTCTACCTGGACAAGGCCGACCTGGCGGATGGCTACAAGGCGCTCTCCAAGGCGGACGTGTTCCTGGGCCGGCGCCAGCGGCGGCAGGACTACGGCATGTGGAGCTACGCGGGCGAATTGATGACCAGCGGCGTCGCGGCGGCGAAGCACCAGCGCCCCGCCGGCGCGCGCCCCGCGTTCCCGCGCTGGCTCTCCAAGCAGAGCGCCAGCAAGGCGGCGCGCGCGCTGCGCGACGGCGTCGCGACGAAGATCGGCGCCGCCATCCACACGAGCCCGCACCGCGTCCTCGCGGACCAGCTCCCCTACCTCAAGGCGCTCATGCAGGACGAGGCGTTCGCCACGTGGGCCGCGTGGCGCCTGGAGCTGACCGCCGAGGAGCTGGCCTATCTCCTGGAGGACAAGGCGACGAGCCCGCGCGTGAAGCGCATCCTGGAGGAGGCGCCCAAGAAGTTCAGCGTGCCCGTGCGCATCCTGCAGGGCTCCGCCGCCTTCTCGCGCTTCGCGGGGTCCGAGGACGAGGACGCCGCGCCCGTGGAGGACGAGGAGGACGACTCCGCCGCGCCCCCCGCCGCCGCGGCCGACGAGGACGAGGAGCCCCCGAAGCCCGCGGCGCCCGCGAAGGCCGCCGCGAAGGAGGCGCCCAAGGAAGCAGGCAAGCGGCAGAGGAGCCTCAGCGATTTCTGAACCAGAAGCGAGTTCCCTCTGTCGGCTGGAGAGGGGGCCGTGCGCTCCCATCCCGTCGTGGGCTCTTTCTTCCTCGTCCTGGGCGCGGGCCTCGTCGTCCTGGGCGCGTTGGCTGGAAGCTACGTGCCGCCCGTCCTTCGACACCTGCCGCTCCCGCCCGAGGTGGTCGTCCCCCTCGTCCTGTGGCAGCTTGCCACGTGGGCGCTCCTCTTCGCGCTCTTCTTCCTGCGGCCCCGCACGCGCGGCGGCTGGCGCTCCTCCGCGCGCCGGCCCATGCCGCGCATGTGAGGCTCAGCGCGGCTTCACCACGAAGCGGCAGTGCTCGTGCCCCTGCGACTGGCAGCGGACCTCGGCCCCCAGCGCGGGCCGGCCGTGCATGATCGCCACCGCGCCTTCGAGGAAGCCCAGCGCCAGGTGGCAGGTGGGCTGCGAGGAGCGGGCGACGCGACCCAGGAGGTCGTCCCCCGTGAACGAGTACGTGCTGCCGGAGATGGACTCCAGCGCGAGCCGCCCCAGGCCCAGCGACGTGAACGCCTCGGCGTACTCTTCGGGCGTCGTGAGGCGGATCTCCCGCGCGAGGTCGCGGCCGATCTGCGCGACGACGGGGCCCGGCGTGGCCACGCGCTCCAGGAGCGCGCCCATGATGCGCACGACCAGCGGGCGCGCGAGCGTCTGGGCGCGCATGGCCTTCTCGGCGCGCAGGCGCTCCGTGATGTCGTGCTTGATGGACGCGACGCCCACGACGCGCCCCGAGGCGTCGCGGATGGGCGTCGCCGTGAGCGCGACGGGCACGCGCGAGCCGTCCTTGCGGACGCGCTCGACGACCAGCTCGTGGATGGCCTCGCCGCGGCCCACGCGATCCATGATGCGCTGCTCCTCCTCGCGCCGCTCGGGGGGCACGAGGAGCATGACGGACCTCCCCAGCACCTCCTCCGCCGCGTAGCCGAAGAGGCGCTCCGCGCCGGGGTTCCAGCTTGTGATGCGCCCCTCCAGGTCCTTGCCCACGATGCCGTCCAGCGAGCCGGCGACGATGGCGGCCAGGCGCGAGTTCGCCTCCTCCACGCGCCGCCGCTGCGTGACGTCGCGGATGGCGGCCGTGACCAGCGTGCCCTCCGGCGTCTCCAGGGGCGAGAGGCTGATCTCCACGGGGAACTCGGAGCCGTCGCGGCGCAGGCCGTAGAGCTCCAGCCCGGCGCCCATGGGGCGCACGCGCGGCGCGGCGAAGAACGCGCCGCGGTGCCCCACGTGCCGGCCGCGCAGGCGCTCGGGGATGAGCGCCTCCACGGGCTGGCCCAGGAGGTCCTCGCGGCGCCAGCCGAACATCGTCTCCACCTGCGCGTTGGCCAGCACGACGCGCCCCTCCGCGTCCACGATGACCATGGCGTCGGGCGCCGACTCCAGCAGGCCGCGGAACTTGGCCTCGGCGCCTCGCCGCTCCGACACGTCACGGATGGCCGCCGTGACGAGCGTCCCCTCGTCGGTGCGAAGCGGCGAGAGGCTGATCTCCACGGGGATCTCCGAGCCGTCCTCGCGCAGCGCCCAGAGGTCGAGCCCCGCGCCCATGGGCCTCACGCGCGGGTCGGCGAAGAAGCCGGCGCGATGCTCCGCGTGCGCTCCGCGAAAACGGTGGGGCAGCAGCGTCTCCAGGGGCTGGCCGAGCATCCGCTCGCGGGGGCGGCCGAATAGGCGCTCGGCCTGCGCGTTGACGAGCACGATGCTCCCCCCGTGGTCCACGATGACCATGGCGTCGGGGGCGGCTTCCAGGAGCTGGGCGAAGGCCCGCTCGGAGAGGGTGGGGCTGGCCACGGCGCTCCCCCATGGGGCCTTCACCATGAAGGCTCGCCCGTGGTTCCAACGCCTGAGAACCAGCGTCAGCACGTCCCCGCCCTTGAGGACGTGGTCGACACGGCCGAATTCCTCTCCTCGCGGCCCAAGGGCCGCTCGTCGGGTTCGGCCTGTCGATCACGTTTTGCGTGATGGGGATGTGCTGACGCTCTCGTCCTTCGGCTACCGCCTCAGGACGAGCGTCAGCACATCCCCATCACGCAAAACGTGATCGATCCCCACGATCTGGTTGGCGAACTTGGCCGAGGGCCCGGTCACGATGGCGTAGCGGAACTTGAGACGGAAGTCGCGGTGCAGCGCGTCGCAGACGAGGCCCACGTCGCTGCCGCTCTTGATGACGAGGGGCACGTCCATGTCGGCCTCGCCGCCCTGGGGCTTCATGAAGACGCGCATGAAGCGAAGCTCGTCGTAGATGACGTCCTTGAGCTGGTCGATGCCCAGCCCCTTCTTCGCGGCGATGGGGGCCACGGGCCAGCCGCGGTCCTGGAACATCTTGATGGTGGCCTTGGTGTAGTCGAGGTCCTGGAGGTCGACCTTGTTGAGGGCGACCATGGCCTGGATGTACGTGCGGTTGCCGGCCAGCACGTCGATGAGCTCGTCCACCGTCGCGTCCTGGCGCACGACCACGTCGGCGTTGACGATGCCGTACTCCTTGACCATGTCCTTGACGACGTCCTCGTCGAGCCCCTTGCTCTGCGGGACGGTGAAGCTCACGTTGATGCCGCCGCGCTGGCGCGACTTGTAGAGCTTGATGTCCGCCGGCTGGCGGTTCAGGCGGATGTTCGCGTCGTAGAGCTCGTCCACGATGACGAAGATCTGCTCGGGGTGGAGCGCGTCGGCGACCAGCAGCACGAGGTCGGTCGTCCGCACGACGGCGATGACCTCGCGGCCGCGACCCTTGCCGCCCGCCGCGCCGCGGATGAGGCCGGGAAGGTCGAGGATCTGGATGTCGGCGTGCTTGTGGTGCAGCATGCCCGGGATGCACGTGAGCGTCGTGAACGCGTAGGCCGCGACCTCGCTCTCGGTGCCCGTCAGCTTGTTGAGCAGCGTCGACTTGCCCACGCTGGGGAAGCCCACCAGCGCGACGGAGGCCATGCCGCTCTTCTTGACGTCGTAGCCGCCCTGCCCCCCGCCGCCGCCCGCCGCGGCGCGCTTCTCCTTCTCCTCGCGCAGGCGCGCGAGCTTGGCCTTGAGCTTCCCGATGTGGCCCTGCGTGGCCTTGTTGTACTGGGTCTTCCCGATCTCGGCCTCGATGGCCGCGATGTCGTCGTCGATGGCCATGGGACGGGGGCTCTCGCGGGGAGGCGGACTTCCCGGCTATAAGCCTTTGGCGCGGGGGCGCGGGCCCGCGCGGAGAGGGGCCCTGCGCCCGCCTGCACGCTGCGGCTCCGGCGCACGTACTGGACAGGCGTCGAAGGATCGGCGCCTGGCGAGCGAGTCCCCCCGAGGGTTGCTCCAAAACGCTTGAGGAGACTCCCACGGGCGTTGGCGCAGAGCCTCACAGGGATGCCCAATGAAGACCAAGGAAGAAGCCCTCGAGCTGGATGCGCGCCGTCAGATCTACGAGTACATCCTGGCGACGCCCGGCACGCACCTGCGGGGCGTGCACCGCGCGGTGAAGCTTCCCTTCGGCCAGGTCCTCTATCACCTCAACTACCTCGAGAAGCTGGACCTCGTCGTCGTCAAGAAGGACGGGAAGTTCAGCCGCTATTTCGTGAAGAACCTCATCGGCCGCAAGGAGAAGGACGTGATCAGCGTCCTGCGCCACGAGGTGCCGCGCACCATCGCGATCCTCCTGCTGTTCCGCAAGGAGATGAGCCACAAGGCGATCCTGGAGCACGTCGGCGTGAGCCCCTCCACGCTCTCGTTCCACCTGGCGAAGATGGTGGACGCGGAGGTGCTGGGGCGCGAGCCGCGCGGCCGCGAGAGCATCTACCGCCTGCTGGACGAGCAGGCCGTGACGAAGACGCTCATCCGCCACCGCGCGAGCTTCCAATGTGGCGTCGTGGACCGCTTCTGCCAGGTGTTCGAGGCGGTGGCGACCGGCGAGGGCGAGGAGCGCATGCTGCCCGTCCAGGAGCCCGCGCGCGCCGCGGAGCTGGTGCGCATCATCCTCACGCCGCCCGAGCCCGCCACGGTGCCCTCCGACTTCCCCGCGACGACGCTGGGCTTCTGAGGGCCCTCACTCGCGCGCGACGCGGTAGCCCTTCTCGGCCAGCGCGCGGATGACCTGCGCGACGTGGTCGGGGCCGCGCGTGTCGAGCTTGAGGAGCACCTCGGCCTTGCCCAGGGCGACGTCGCCCCGGGCGCGGTCGTGCTCGATGCTCTCCACGTTGGCGCCCGTCGCCGCGACGGTGGCCAGCAGATCGCGCAGCGCGCCGGGGCGGTCGTCGAGGACGGTGCGCAGGCGCACGGCGCGGCCCGTCTGCGCGAGGCCGCGCTGGATGACCTGGTCGAGAAGGGTCACGTCGATGTTGCCGCCCGAGCAGACGACCGCGACCTTCTCCCCCTTCTCCACCTTGACCTTGCCCGAGATGAGGGCCGCCAGCGCGGCGGCGCCCGCGCCCTCCACCAGCGTCTTGGCGCGCTCCAGGAGGAGCAGCGTCGCCAGCGCGATGACGTCGTCGTCCACCGTCGCCGTCTCGTGGACGTGGCGCCGGATGATGGGGAACGTCAGCTCGCCCACGCGGCGCGTGGCGAGGCCGTCCGCGATGGTGTTGACGCCGCTGAGCGTCTGGATGGTCCCCTTGTGGAGCGAGTCGGGGAGCTTCGCCGCGCCGGTGGGCTCCACGGCGACGATGCGCGCGTCGGGGCGCTTCGCCTTGATGGCGGTGGCGACCCCCGCGATGAGGCCGCCTCCGCCCACGGGCACGATGATGGTCTGCGCGTCGGGCAGGTCGTCGAGGATCTCCAGCCCCAGCGTGCCCTGGCCCGCGATGACGAGGGGGTCGTCGAAGGCGTGGACGAAGGTCTGTCCGCGCTGGGCGCCCACCTCCTTGGCCTTGGCCTCGGCCTCGTTGTAGTCCTTCCCGAAGAGGATGAGGTCCGCGCCGTAGCCGCGCACCGCCTCCGCCTTGGCGAGGCTCGCGCGCTCGGGCATGACGATGGTGGCGGGGACGCCGGTGAGCTTCGCCGCGAGGGCGACGCCCTGCGCGTGGTTGCCCGCGCTGGCGGCCACGACGCCGCGGGCGCGCGCGGCGGGGTCGATGCTGGCGATCTTGTTGTACGCGCCGCGGATCTTGAACGAGCCCGTGCGCTGGAGGTTCTCCAGCTTCAGCCACACGTCGGCGCCCGTCATCTCGCTGAAGGTGCCGGAGGGCTCCAGGGGCGTGTGGTGCGAGACGCCCGCGAGGCGCTTGCGCGCCTCCTCGACGTCCGCGAGGGTGGGCAGGTTCACGCGCGGCTCATCGGGGGTGCCCGGGAAGAAGCCTTCGGGCCGCGAAGGCCGCCACCGCGACGGCCGCGAGCGCCAGGACCGGCGGCAAGGGCGTGGGCGCCGGGGCGGGAGGGCCCTGGCCGGTGGTCTCCTCGTCGGCCCACGCGATGCGGTAGACGGGGTCCAGCGTCTCGTTGAAGGTGCGGTTCCCCGCGACGACCTCCACGTGGCCCGTGGCGTTGAACGCGTCGTTGAACGTCCACGAGTAGCGGAAGTCGCCGCGCTCGTCCACGGGGATGGGCTCGCAGAGCGTGGCGCCCTGCTGCGAGGGCGGGCAGAAGCGGCTGCCGTCCTTGAGCACGAGGGCGAGGCGCACGTACCCCTGGAAGGGCCGCGCGTCCAGGCTCCCGGTGCCAGGGTCGTAGGAGGGCACGCGCTCCAGCAGGCGGCCGCTCACGGTGGCGCGCGAGCCCCACGGGGTGGGCTGCGCGTCGGGGCACGCGCCCTGCGTGTGGCCCGGGTAGCGCAGCAGGAAGTCGGAGCGCCGGAAGAACGGGTCCAGCCCCTTGCTCTGCGAGCCCTCGCCGTCGGGCCCCTTGATCGCGACCGTGATGGAGCCCTTGGGGTTCACCGCGTGGAGCGTGTAGTAGCCGAAGAACGTGCCGTAGCAGTCGGTCCCGATGGAGAGGGGCGTGGCCTGCACGCCGGGCGAGTCCAGGGAGGCGGTCACCGTGCCGCGCACGATGGGGTTGCCGTCGGCGTCGAGGGCGCGCCCCGCGATGACGTAGACCTCCCCGTAGGCCCCCTGGATGGGGTTGATGCGCTCCTGCGCCGCCGCGAGGGGCGCGAGGAGCGCGAGGAGGGCGAGGGCGGCCGCGAGGCGCCGCATGGTCTCACTTGTTCGCGCGCTTGCGCGTCGCGCGGTCGCGCATCGCCTGCTCCTCGCGGCGGGAGCTCATCTTCTTGAAGCCGTACCAGCCGCCACCGCCGATGACGGCGAGGCCCACGACGACGCCGCCCGCGATGAGCATGCCGCGCAGGAAGGGGTCGGCCGGGGACGCGGCGTTGATCTCCACCGAGAGGACGCCCGGGGAGGCGGGGTCCACGTTGAACGTGTGCGTCTCGCCCACGCTCTGGATGGCGACCGTGCCCGAGGTGGGCATCTGCGTGACGTTCACGCGGTACGCGAAGTCGCCGTAGTTGTTGGTGCGCGTGGAGAACGTCTCCGTCTTGCCGTCGTGGGTGAACGTGATGTTGACGGCCTCGTTGTTGACGGTGTTGCCGAAGACGGGGTTGCCCTCGACGTACACGGTCTTGCCCGCGGGGCGCCAGATGCGGCCCTGGATGACGTAGGAGGAGTTCAGCGCGTCGGGGTTCGCGTGCGCGCTCACGTGGTCGAGCTGCTCCGTGGTCTGCGTGATGCGGAAGTACGGGTCCACGTCGAACGTGCGCGAGTAGTTGTTCTCCTCGTCGATGCGCAGCGTGATCTTGCCCGGCAGGCCGCGGGAGAGCCCGTGGTGGTGGAAGCAGAACATGAACTCGCCGTACTGGTTGGTGACGGGGACGGTCTTCGTCACGCCGTAGGCCTCGGTCTCGGTGTCGGGCTGGTTGGCGCAGGGGCCCTCCAGGTTGCCCGCGAACACGTCGTCGTAGCCCACGCTCACGGTCACGTTCTGGACGGGGTTGTGGTTGGCGTCCACGACGCGCCCGTAGATCAGGTAGCGGTGGGAGAACGAGTGGTCCGCCGCCGCCAGGGGGGCGAAGGACGCGATGAGCAGGAGGGCCAGCGCCACGAGGAGGCCGGCCCGGGCGCCGAAGCCTCGGGACATCACCCCCGGACGCCATGCGCGTGCTTATCAAGGTTTTCCTGCCAGGGGCCCGGAAGGTCCGCGGGAGTTCCAAAAGCGAAAGCCCATAACCCCTGGCGAAGTGCCCAGGGATCGGATGGATGCACGTGAGCAGCGGCTTTCTCCTCCTTGAGACCCTGCCAGGACGCGAAGGCCAGGTCCTTGAGGCCCTCGCCCGGATCCCGGCCATCACCCACCGGAGCCTCCTCTACCCCAACGCCATCGCGCTGAAGGTGGAGGCCCCCGACGTGGGCCGCGTGCAGGCCGACCTGAAGCGCATCGACGGAGTCCTCGCGACCCGGCTCTACCGCGCCCGCAACACCTGAGGTCCCTCCCATGCCCCGCGGCGTCACCGACCAGTTCCTCTCCCTGCTCAAGCGCGAGCGCAAGGCCCACGCCCGCACGCTCGTCCTCATGGCCCTCTTCGCCGTCCCCGCCTACTTCATGGCGGAGTTGACGGACCAGCCCCTGCTGGGGTGGATCGTCTGGATGGGCGCCGGAGCCCTCCTCCTGGGCGGCGGCCTGGGCGCGCTTGTCGGGCGCTTCGAGACGCGCCGCCACGAGGCGAGCCTGCGCGAAGGGTGGAACGCCTGGATGCGCATGTCCCTCACCGCGGGGCGCCTCTCGGACGTCGAGCGCGCGGTCCGCCAGAAGGGCCCCGCGATGCGCGTCGAGGCCATCGCCTGGACCGCTCTCCTCGTGGCCAACGCCGTCCTCTTCGGCGCGCTCTGGGCCGACCAGCCCTGGGCGCTCCCCTTCGGCGCGGGCGTCACCGTCGCCAACGGCATCGTCCTGGGCGCCCTCGCCGGCCGCGCCGCGTGGACCTTCCGCTGGGTGAGCACCTTCAGCCGCGCGCTGGACTCCCTCATCGCCGAGGGGCAGGTCGGGCTCTGGGGCGAGGTCTGAGTCTGAGAGGGCTGGCCTGCTCGGGGCCTTCTCGGGTTTGATGCTTCGTTACCACTGGACGCCACGACGCAACGCTTGGGGAATCGTGGCGTCGTCGCGTTGAGGGGTGACGAAAAGAGCAGACCCTCAGGCGGAGTCCGAGGTGGGCCTACCCTTCTCCAAGCGCGATCTCCTTCTCGATGGCTCCCGGGTCGTCCGGGGCCACGGGGCCAGGCACCACGACGCCGGCCCGGAGGCGCGACCGCCGCGCGCCGTAGCCGGCGTAGATCATGAGGCCGATGCCCATCCACATGAGGAATCCCATGAGGGTGAGGGGCAGGTTGGGCAGCGACGCCACGAGGCCCACGCACAGGGCGATGCCCAGGAAGACGCTCCAGGGCGTGGCGGGCATGCGGAAGGGGCGCGGCACGTCGGGGTCCTTCTTGCGCAGGTAGAGCACGCCCGCCATGACGATCGCGAAGGCGAAGAGCGTGCCGATGTTGGTGAGCTGGAGGAGGAGGTTCAGCGGCAGGAGGGCGGAGAAGACCGCCACGAACGCGCCGCTCACCAGCGTGATGCGCGTGGGCGTCTTCCAGCGGGGGCTCACGCGCGTGAACGCGGCGGGGATCAGGCCGTCCCGCGCGAGGGTGAAGAAGATGCGGCTCGTGCCCAGCTGGAAGACCAGGAGCACGCTCACCGTCGCGAGGATGCCGCCGAGGTTCATGACGATGGCGACGCTCGGGTGGCCCGCGGCGTTGAGCACCGCGGCCAGGGGATCGCCGCTTCCGGCGAGGGCCTTGTAGTTGACGACGCCCGTGAGGCCCAGCCCCACGAGGATGTAGAAGACGGTGCAGACGCCGAGGCTCAGGAGGATGCCGCGGGGCACGTCGCGCTGCGGGTTGCGGGTCTCCTCGGCGGCCGTGCTCACGGCGTCGAAGCCGATGAAGGAGAAGAAGATGAGCGCCGCGCCCGCGAGGACGCCGCCCACGCCGAAGGGCGCGAAGGGGGAGAGGTTGGACGCCTTGACGTTGGGCAGCGCGATGACGAGGAAGAGCGCGATGATGGCGATCTTCGTCACGACGAGGACGAGGTTCGTGCGCGCGCTCTCCTTCACGGGGCGCAGGAGCAGGAGCGTGACCAGCATCACGATGAGGAACGCGGGCAGGTCGACGATGCCGCTGGCCGTGCACGGGGGCGCGACGCAGGGCGCGGCGCGCAGCGCGGTGGGGAGATGCACGCCCGCGGCGTCCAGGAGCGCGCTGAAGTTGGCGCTGAAGCCCGAGGCCACGGCCATGTTGCCGATGGCGTACTCCAGGAGGAGCGCCCAGCCGAGGACCCATGCGGTCAGCTCGCCGAAGCTCGCGTAGGCGTAGGTGTACGCGCTTCCGCCCAGGGGCATCATGGCGGAAAGCTCGGCGTAGGCGAGGCCGGCCAGCGCGCTCACGACGGCCGCGATGATGAAGGAGACGGCGATGGCGGGGCCCGTGTAGGCGCCCACGATGATGCCCGTCGTGGTGAAGATGCCGGCGCCGATGATGCCGCCGATGCCCAGCGCGGTCAGTTCCCAGACGCCCAGCGTGCGGGCCAGCTGGCTCTCCTGCGCTTGGCGGCGCATGGCGGAGGGGGGCTTGCGGGCGAGGTAGCGTTCGCGGACCTGGGCCCAGAAGGGTGGCAAGCGCGCCGCGATGGCGCGAATGGGTCAAGAACTAAGCGGACAAAAGCGGGGGGTTCGGGGGGCGCGGCCCCCCGAAGCAAATCGTCGTCCGGCCGCGCCGCAGCGCGGCGACCCGAGGGGGTTTCAGGGGGCGAAGCCCCCTGACGTGAAGGAAACGTTCCAGCAGACGACCAAAACACCAGGGGAGCGAGCCCCGCGTTTGGCAGCGGCCGAGCGGGCGCCTATGCGGAGGCTTCGTCGCGCTTGCGGCCGATGCGCTCGGCCTGGAGGTTGACCTCGCGGGAGCCGATGATCTCGGTGCCTTCCATGCGGTATTCGGTCGCCTTGAGGGCGTCCGCGGGGACCTTGACGTAGGAGATGAGCGCGGTCACGCCGCCGGGGAGCAGCTTGGGGGCTTCCCGGGCGACGACCTCGGCGTTGTGGCTGAGGGGGACCGTGAGGGTGGAGGACTCGAGGCTGATGGTGTCGGTGATCTTGACGATCGCCTCGTTCTCGCCAAGCGACTCCTCCGCTGCCCGGAAGAGGCGCTCGCGGCCCTGCGAGTTCTCCACGATGAGCATCGTCTTCATGCGGGGTTCACCACGGGGGCCTTCCAACCCCCCGGGCGGGCGCGTCGGTGCGGCGCTGTCCGCTCAAGCATCAAGCGGTCCGTGCGCGTATTAAGCATTGCGTATTGGGCGGGGTGACGCTCGTGAGCGTGAGCGTCGCGGCAGGGCAGGCCGCCAGCGCGGCTCAGGCGACGAAGCGGGTGACCCGGTTCGGCCGAGGCAGCGGCCCCGGCCCCCGACCTTGACGCCGAGGATGTCGCAGACCATCGCCTTGCCGTCCTTGCGCGTCAGGCACGCCGAGGAGGACAAGGCCGCCCTCGGCATCTCCGCTGGGGTCGCTTCGTGGAGGCGGGCGCAGCGCCCAGGCCGGCGTGCCCCCGGGGGCGACACGTTGAAAACATGCCGCCCCCATCGTCCGCGAAGAGACGCATGTCGGCTCCCCACGAGACCCCGGCGCGGCGCGACGAGATCCTCGTCCACAACTACAACCTGGAGGCCGGCCTGCCGCGCACGCTCCCGGAGCGCGTGGTCTTCTGGGACGAGACGCTGCGCGACGGCGAGCAGACGCCGGGCGTCTACTACACGCTGGAGGAGAAGGTCCGCCTCGCCAAGATGCTCGACGAGATCGGCGTGGACATCCTCAACTGCGGCATCCCGGCCATCTCGCCCGGCGAGGTCGCGGCGGTGAAGGCCATCGCCAAGGAGGGGCTCCGCGCGAGCGTCCTGGGCGCGTGCCGCACCGTGCAGAGCGACATCGACGCCTGCCTCAAGGCGGACGTGGACGAGGTCTCCCCCTTCATCGCCATCAGCGACGTGCACCTGAAGTTCAAGCTCAAGAAGACGCGCGAGGAGGCCATCGAGATGGCCGTGAAGAGCGTCGAGTACGCCAAGAGCCACGGCCTGAAGACCACCATCGTCACCGAGGACACCGTGCGCGCCGACCTGGACGTCGTGCAGACGCTCTACAACCGCTGCATCGACGCGGGCGCCGACCGCGCGCTCTTCTGCGACACCGTGGGCGTCATGACGCCCGCCGCCACGCGCTGGTGGTTCCGCGAGATCAAGCGCCGCGTCAGCAGCAAGGCCGAGTTCGGCTTCCACAACCACAACGACTACGGCCTCGGGACCGCCAACGCCCTCGCCGCCATCGAGGAAGGCATCCCGGTCATCAACTGCACCATCAACGGCATCGGCGAGCGCGCGGGCAACGTCGCCTTCGAGCAGGTCGTCATGGCGCTGCGCGACCTCTACAAGGTCAAGACCAACATCAAGGTGGAGAAGCTCATGGAGCTCAGCCGCGCCGTCGAGATGGCCAGCGGCATCCCCGTGGGGCTCACGCAGCCCGTCGTGGGCTACAACGCGTTCACCCACGAGAGCGGCATCCACACCGACGGCGTCATCAAGAACGCCGCCACCTACGAGCCCATCCAGGCCGAGGACCTGGGCCGCGAGCGGCGCTTCGTCTTCGGCAAGCACACCGGCACCACCGCGGTCGCGGACCGCCTGGAGAAGAACGGCCTCGCGAACGTCCCCAAGGAGCAGCTCCTGGAGATCGCGAACCGCATCAAGGCCCACACCGAGGGGCAGAGCAAGGGCGGCGTCGCGTCGTTCGTCGAGCGCTACCGCAGGTGGGACGTCGAGCACAACGGCGTGGACAACCCCACCTTCTGGCGCATCGTGAAGGAGGTCACCGGGAAGTCTCCCCCCGCAGGCGTCGCGGAGAGGACGTTCCGGTGGTGAGCGTGCCCGGGCTGCGGCGCGTGGGCCGCGTGCTGCTGCGCGTGGGCGTCGCCGACTTCGTCATGGCGCCCGTCGCGGTCGGCGTCGCGATCCTCGCCTACGACCCCAGCCTCGTCGGAGCGGCGGCGCTGGGCTTCGCCCAGGACTTCTCCTTCCCCTTGCTGATCCAAGCGCTCGCCCTGGTCCTCCTCGCAATCCCCGTCGTGGCGGGCCTCGCGACCGCGCTGGCGGGGCGCGAGCTTTCCGGCGCGATGCTGGAGCGCGCCATCGGCCCCGTCCTCATCCTCCAGTGCGGGCTGGGCGCCGCGGCCGCGTGGGTCGGGGTCGCCCTGGCGCTGGCGCGGCCCCCTGGAGGCTTCGCCGCGTGGCTCCTCCTCGCCGCGGGCCTGGCGGCCGCGCTGCTCGTGTGCGCGCGGACGCTCGCGACGGCGATCATGGGGCGCGTCTCGCAGCGTCCCTGGACGCAGCTCTTCTACGAGCCCGGCGTCGTGGCCCGCCCCGCGCTGCTGGCGGGCGCCGCCGTGGCGCTGGCGGCGGTCCTCGCGGCGAAGGCGACCAGCGCGCCCGGCCTCCTCGCGGCGGCCGACGCGTGGGCGCTGGGCGGCATGGTCGCGGCGCTGGGCCACCGGCCGAGGCCCACGACGTTCACCCCCGCGTAGGGCGCGCCCATCGACCCCTCGGCCACAACGCCTGACCCCCCGCCTGCGCAACCTGCGTCGCGATGCCCCAGACCGCTGGCCGGAAGGAGCGGCGCCTCGCGCGCCGGCAGCCCCTTTTCGGCGAGGATCACCACGGCGCGGCGCGGCGCCTGGGCAACGGCGCCCTGGACTTCGCGCGCTGGTTCCTGCGCAGCAAGTATCGCCTCATGGCGAGCTTCCTGGGGGAGCTGGAGAGCGCGCCCGAGTCGCGCGACGAGCCCGCGCTGCGCGAGCGCTTCTGCAAGGCCGTGACCCACGCGGTGCGCGTGCAGCGCCTCCGCTCGGCGGTGACGCTCCTCCTTGCGCTGGGCGTCGTGACGGCGGCCTTCGCGGGCGTCGTGCAGGTGGTGAGCCTCCCCGCGGCCCTCGCCCAGGACGTGGCCCTCACGCGGGCGCTGCTGGCGCGCGTCGCCGCGTGGAGCGCCTCGGCGAGCGTGCTCCTGGTCGCGCTGCGGCTCGCGTTCGACCGCTATCTCGGGCTCGTGGACGTGAGCGCGACGTTCCTCGCCATGGAGATCGCCAGCGCGAGGCCGCGCTGAGGCCTACCCCATCTCCTGCACGTGCGCGACGACCTCCAGGGGATCGCGGCGGACCAGCGAGAGGGTGGTGCGCGCGCGCACGACGCTTCCGTCGGGGCGCACGTACCCCTCCTCCAGGACGGCGCTGGCGGCGCCCTTGTGGACGAGCTCGCCCACGGCGGCGCGGCTGGCGTGGAGGTCCGCGGGCGCGGTCACGTCCTCCAGGGCGCGCTCGCGCAGCGCGGCCTCGTCGAGGCCCACCATGCGGCAGAACGCGCGGTTCGCCTGGAGGAAGCGGCCCCCCTCGCCCACGATGACGACGCCCAGGGGCGCGTTCTCGAAGGCGCGGGCGAAGCGCGCCTCGCCCTCCTTGCGTGCGGTGACGTCGCGGTAGTAGACGGAGAGGCCCTCCTCCCCGGGGTACGCCTTCGCCTCGAACCAGCGCCCCATGCGCGGGTAGTGCTCCTCGACGGAGACGGCGACGTTGTCGCGCATCGCGCGGCGGTACTCCGTCTCGAAGCGCGACCCCTTGAGGTCGGGGAACGCCTCCCAGAGCACCTGGCCGAGGACCCTCTCCTTGGGGGCCGTGCGCATCTGCTCCGCGACCGGGTTCATGTAGATGAGGCGCCAGTCGCGGTCCAGCGCGAAGAAGGCGTCCTGCATGCTCTCGTAGATGCGCAGGATGCGGTCGCGGGAGCGGCGCTCGGCGTCCGCGGCGGCGAGGCGCGCGGTGACGTCGCGCAGCACGACGAGCGCGTAGGGGCCGCCGCTGCGCGGCGCGTCGATCTGGCGGGCCATCACCTCCAGGTCGATGATGGAGCCGTCCTTGCGCAGGCCGCGCGCGTGGCGCACGCGGTCGGGGTCGAGCCGCTCGCTGCGAGCGGGGCGCCGGGCGAGCCAGCCGAGGCTGCGCTCGCGCTCCTCGGGCGGCACGAGGGCGCCCAGGTGGAGGCCCAACGCCTCCTGCACGTCGTAGCCGAACGTCTCCTCCGCGGCGGGGTTCCAGAGGACGACGCGCCCGTGGGAGTCCGCGACGACGACCGCGTCGCCCAGGAGGTTGAACAGCATGCCGATGCCCAGGTCGCCCGGCTGGAGGCGCGGGAAGATCTCCAGCTCCTGGCGGCGCAGCGGCAGGGGCGCGGCGAGGTCCCACGCGGCGTCGAAGGATGATATCATGGACCTCAGCGCGGCGGGCTCGCTGGTGTGGACGACGATCTGGCCGCGGCCGTCCATGGGCGCGATGGCGAAGAACCCCTCGCGGTCGTCCAGGAGCCAGCAGCGCGCGGAGACCTGCGGCGAGAGGTGGCGGATGGAGAGGCCGGGGTGCGCGCGCTCCAGGGCCTCGTAGGCGCTTACGACGGAGGGGGTCGGCAGGTTGAGGACCGCGCGCAGGGAGCCTCCTCGAGCCTCCAGCGTCGCGGCGATGGCCTCCGCGTCCGGCAGCGGCGCGCCCGCGGGGCTTCCGTCGAGATATCGGACCTCGCGGCCGCCGCGCTGGAGCGCGTCCTGGAACGCGCGCCACGCCTCGGCGCCCGACGGGTGGACGCGCGTGAAGGCGGGCAGGCGCCCCGCCTCGATCTCCTCCCGCCGCGTCTCGTAGGGCGTCGCGCGGTCCCACAGGGGGTCGAGGATGGCGAGGATCGCCGCGACCATGGCGTCCTGGTCCGTGTGCACGCCGACGTCCTTGCCCTCCTCCAGGCTCCCGTCGTCGGGCACGAAGTGGATGAGGAAGGCGCGCTCCGCGTCGGAGACGACGATGGCGACGGTGTCCCCCTTGTGGTCCTCGCGCAGGTCGCGGGCGCGGACGCGCGCGTGGGGCGCGAGGCGCGCGAGGGCGGGAAGCGTGGCGGCCTCGATGGGCGCCACGACGCGCACGTCCACGCCGCGGGCGCGCGCGGCGGCGAGCGTGGGGACCAGGCTGTCGGCGCGGGCGAGGGAGCCGGGCGTCGCGAGGACCAGCAGCGTGCGGCGCGTCGCCTCGGCGATCTCCTCCAGGCGCCCCAGCACGTTGCGGCGGCCGCGCAGCACCGTGAAGAAGCCGCGGTCGCCCACCTCGGCGTCGCCCACGACGCGGAAGAGGGCGGCCAGCTCCTCGCGCTCGCGCTCGATGGTGGCCGCGGCGCGCGTGTGCTCCTCGAAGAGGCGCTGGAGGTGCTCCTCGAAGGGCACGGGCGCGTACTTCTTGGGGAACTCGGGGAGCACGAGGACGAGCCCCTTCTCCTGGAGCTGCTCCAGCACGGCGTAGATCTTCGCCTGCGGGACCTTGGAGAGGGTGGAGACGTCGCGCGCCTCCGCGATGCCCAGGTCCAGGAGCGCGAGGTAGGCGCGCGCGGCGTAGTCCGAGAGGCCGAACGCTCGCAGCCGCCCGAGGCGGTCCTGGTTGTGGGTCGCGGTCAATCCCCGGCGATCAAGGGGGCGGCTGCGGATAGCCTTGCTGGAGACGACGTCGCGACGACGCGCTATGCCCGCAGGACGCGGGAGAGGTCCTCCGCCAAGGCGCGCGCCGTGGGGACGCGCTCCTCGGGGCGCTCCGCCAGCGCGCGGGCCAGGAGCGCGGAGAGCGCGGGGGGCACGTCGCTGCGCAGGATGACGGGCGCGTTCGCGCCGGGCGGCGCGCCGTAGAGGCACTCGTGGAGCACGGCCGCGCACGCGTAGACGTCCGCGCGCCGGTCGCCCGCGCTCATGCCCGCACGGACCTCGGGCGCCATGTAGAAGAGCGTCCCCGCGCGGGCGGTGGAGCCCACGTCGAGCACGGTGCGCGTGCTGACGACGGGCAGCGCGATGCCGAAGTCCGCGACCTTGGGCGCGCCCTCGCCGTTGAGGAGGATGTTGCTGGGCTTCACGTCGCGATGCACGATGCCCGCGCTGTGGACCGCCTCCAGCCCGCGCGCCACGTCGATGACGAGCGGAACGGCCTCGCGCCAGGGGAGCGTGCCGCGGGAGCGGAGCAGGTCGGAGAGGCTTCCGCCCTCCAGGTACTCCATGACGATGATGGGGCTGCCCTTCCCTTCGACGACCTCCTCCACGGAGACGACGTTGGGGTGCCGGACCTTGGCGGCGAGGCGCGCCTCGCGCAGCACGGCCTCGCGCGTCTGCGGGTCCTGCTGCCACTGCTGGAGCGGCTCCTTGAGGACGACGAGGCGGTCGCGCTGCCGGTCGCGCGCGAGCCAGGTGCGTCCTCCTCCGCCTTCGCCAAGGAGGCGCAGCCGCTCGAAGGCCTCGCTGGCCTTGCGGTCGCGCGCCACGATGACGCTGCTCTTGGCGTAGTGGCGCAGCACGCGGTCCTCCGCCTCGCTGATGCCGAAGCGCTCGCGCAGCGCGCCGAGGAAGTCCGCGTCCTCCTCCATGGAGTCGCGGGCGAACGACGCCTCCAGCGCGGCGCGATAGGCGTCGATGCGCTGGCCGTACACGGCGTCGTCCGCGGCGCGGGTCGACGTGCGCGGCTGCACGCCGAAGAGGCGCCGCGTGAAGCGGACCGCCGGGAACAGCGAGCCGCCGGCGATGAGCGCGGCGAACGTGGAGGGGAGGGCGAGGGAGGGGCTCGCGGCGAGGCCCACGCCGAACGCCAGCGCGCCGGCGGCGGTGGCGAGCGCGACGCCGCCCGCGGAGGAGGCCGCCGTCGCCGCGCGCTGGGGCAGGTCGTGGACCCTCCAGCGCAGGAGGCCGTAGACGATGACCCCGACGCCCGCAAGGCGCCAGAGGCCGATGGTGTAGAAGTCGTCGGTGTAGACGAGGCTCAGGGCGCCCTCCACGAGGCCCAGCCCGAGAGGGATGCTCAGGGCCCACGCCGTCTGGCGCAGCGTGCGGCGGTCCAGGGCGTGCCCGGCTTCGCGCGCG
>Ga0070741_10000849_pt1 | contig 101813 bp, 95 predicted proteins | sample Coa_R1_4_FD_66440 | JGI IMG/M metagenome (GOLD analysis project Ga0070741, IMG submission 66440) | Surface soil microbial communities from Centralia Pennsylvania, which are recovering from an underground coalmine fire - Coalmine... | ecosystem: Environmental > Terrestrial > Soil > Unclassified... | reverse complement strand
CGCGACAATCCGTGGGTGCTGGTCAACGTGTTCGGCCGATTCCCGCCGTCGTCGCTCAACACGCTGATCGGTCCCGACGAATGCCGGGCGGCCACCGAGCGGGCATGGCGCGACGACGACATCGCGGGGGCGGCGCGCGTGCTGGGCGTCGACGTGGCGCGCTTCGGCGACGATGCCTCGGTGATCTTCCCGCGCCAGGGGCTGGTGGCTTTTGCGCCGCAGCGCCTGCGCCATGTCGACGGCCTGCAGGGCGCGGGCGCCGTGGCGCGCAAATGGGCCGACTGGAACGCCGACGCCTGCTTCGTCGACGATACCGGCGGCTGGGGCGCGTCGTGGATCGACAATCTGCGGCGGCTCGGCCGCGAGCCGATCGGTATCGGCTTCGCCTCGGCGGCGAGCGATCCGCGCTACGACAACAAGCGCACCGAGATGTATTTCGAGGCGGTGCAATGGATCAAGGCGGGCGGCCAGTTGCCGGCCGAGTGCGCCGAGCTGATCGCCGCGCTCAGCCAGACCACCTACAGCTTCCGCGGCGATCGCCTGCTGCTCGAGCCCAAGGAGCAGGTGAAGCAGCGCCTGGGCTATTCGCCCGACGATGCCGACGCCTTTGCGCTCACCTTCGCCCAGCCGGTGGCGGCGCGGCCGGTCTACCACGACCGCACCATGCAGGGCCTGGCCTTCCTCGAGGCGCGGCGGGTGCGCCACGAGACCATCCACGAGTATGACCCGCTGGCCCAGGATGACGAAGAAACGGCACCTTTTTGAATGTGCAAAAAGCTTGCCGTGTTATGCAGATATGAGAGTCGCGAGGGGAGAATAGGGATATCTACACTCAACGCGGGGTAGCAAACGGATCGGTTTGCCGGGGGGCAGATGATCAAAGTTGCTTATGCCGCGCTGGCGTCGCTGTTCCTCTGCGCCTGCGGTGCGACGATTGCGGGCGAGTTGATGGTGCCGGCGGGCACGCCGCTCGACGATTTCCGCAAATGCCTGAAGGCGAACGGCTTCATGGCGCAGAACGAGGAGCTTTCCTTCGGGCTGATCCAGTCCCGTCTCACGACGGGGATCATCCCCCGGCGCTACGTGTCGGAGAACGTCGAGGCCGCGGAGTATTTCTCCAAGGAAGCCGAGGCCAGCCGCGTGATGGCGCGCCTGATGATCAAGGGCGAGGTCTCCAAATATCTCGACTGCTATCTCTCGGCGCCGGTCGACATGGCCGACATCGAGGGCCGGCTGCTGCGCGGCCACGTCGTGCTCACGCTGCTGGCCGAGTACGGCCAGGCCAGCCTGATCGCCAAGAACCGCATCTCCAAGCCCGACGACGCCATCGCCATGATGGGCCACATCAAGCGGGCGCAATTCTATCTGCTGTCGGCCAGTCCATACGGGCTGCGCGCCGTCTACTTCAGGGGTAACGACCCGAACGGCGCTGCCTACATGACCGACGCGGTGCTGGCGGCCAACGCCCGGAAGATCGGGCTGATGGCGCTCCAGGACCTGCCCAACTTCCACAACGCCCAGCGCGTCGCCGCCGTGTTCGATGTCGGCCTCGATATTGCGAAAGTCGACGGCCGCTATGTCACCGACATGGTCGGCAGTGCCTTCGACATCGTCTCGGGCGCCGTCGCGAGCGGCGGCTTCTCGCTCGCCGCCGCCGCGCCCAAGCTCCAGGAGATCATGAAGGGCGTCACCGCCGGCCTGCAACTGGTGGCGGCCAACATGTGGTACGGCCCGCCCTTGATCGACGACGCGGCCCTCACGCTCCTCTCCGATCCCGGACCCGCCTCCGCCGTTCCCTACTATCGGGAGACCGGCACCGGCTGGATCTACTGGCAGCGGCGGCTCTCCGCCTCGTGCGATGCCTTGCAGACGCTGGCCGGCGACAAGAAGACCGCCTGCCTGCCGACCGTCTCGGAGATGGCGGACTTCATCCAGGTCGAGATGCCCGACCATCCGCTGCTGCAAACGCTGCGCAACAAGATCAAGGACGACGCCATCAAGAAGGCGACGTCGTCCGCGTCCGGAGGCTGATCAACCCAGAGGAGCGGTCGCGATGCGTTCCTATCAACAGGCCGATCTCACGCTCGCCGCCGGCAACGGCAGCGATCCCAAGCTGGTGAAGGACTTGCAGGCCGACCTGCGGGCGCTGGGCTATCTGTGGCGCGGCATCGACGGCGACTACGGCAGCGGCACGAAGAGCGCGGTGCGGGCTCTCTGTGACGATCTGATCAACAACGACGGATCGTCGACCGGCGGCGATGGCCGCGCGCCGGTCGCGATCCGGGACTACAACAAAGGTCGCGTCACCGGAACCGTCGAGGTGGTCGCGCAGAACCTCGCCGCCTGCATCGACGATCTGATGATGGATCCGAGGGTGCCGAAGCTGCCGCGCAGCGACGTGCCGCAGCAGGACAATGCCAGGGCGCTCGCCGCCGTGCGCGCCAATGTGAGCCGCATAGCGCCCACGCCGTTCCTGCTGGCCATGGTGATGCAGGAGAGCAACTCACAGCACTTTGCCGTGCCCGGCAAGAACGACGAGGACACCTACGTCATCGTCGGCCTCGACCGCAACGACAGGAACGGCAACAAGGACCGCATCACCTCGCGCGGCTACGGCATGGGGCAGGCGACGCTGTTCCATCACCCGCCGCGGCCCGAGGAGCTGCAGGGCTTCATCGCCGATCCGGTCGGCAACGCCAATGCCGCACTCGCCGAGCTGCGCCAGAAGTTCGACGACAACGTCCTCGGCAAGTATGGCGCCGACGATCGGGCGGCCGAGCATCCCATGCTCTCGCTCCGCCCCTGCCGCTATCAGCCGGGCGATGCCAGATACATGAACGACTGCGTCGCCTGCGCGAAGTCGCTGCCCTCGGCGACCATCAACACCGGGACGCCGTGGTTCGTCGGCTCATCGGGCAGCTACCAGCCGGACGGTCTCTATCCCTCGGCCGACTATGGCGAGCTGCCGAGCCGCGTCGCCTTCCTGTGCGACTGGCCGTATGCGGTGCGCCGCTACAACGGCAGCGGCAACGATTCCTATCACTACCAGGCGATCATTCTTCGAAACCTGCGCAACCTGCCTGTCGCGGTTGCCTAGCCGGGAGCTGGCGTCATGTCCCTTGGAGCCGTGCTGGATACCGCGATCGGACTGTTCTTCACTTTCCTGCTGATGGCGATCATCGCCTCGGGCCTTTTCGAGGCGGGCTCGGGATGGCTCAGCCTGCGGGGCAGAGCCCTCAAGAAGGCCGTGGGCTCGATGCTGTCGGGGGTCACCAACGGGAAGACCGACACCGCGCTGTTCGACAAGGTGTTCGGCCACGGCCTGATCGAGGACCTCGCCAGGAACAAGCTGCCGGCCTACGTCGAGCCGCGCAACTTCTCGGCCGCGCTGTTCGAGACCCTGAAGGGCCTGACGAACAACAATTCGCTGCCGATCTTCGGCCAGATCGAAAAGGCGGTGGCCAACCTGCCGCCCGGCACGGCGCGCGAGTGCCTCAGCGCCTTCGTCGACCAGGCCGCGGGCGACCTCGATGCGCTGCAGAAGAAGGTCGAGACCTGGTACGACGACGCGATGAACCGCATCTCGGGCGATTACAAGCGGCACAGCCAGCTCTGGATCGTCGGAATCGGGCTCGTGATGGCGGTCGGCCTCAACGTCGATGCGCTGGTGGTGACCAAGACGCTGTGGACCAACTCGAGCATCCGCGCGACGGTCGACCAGGCCGCCAGGAAGATGATCGAGGCGTCGACTGGCGCGCCGGCGCCGACGCAGGAGGCCGCGAAGGCTGCGATCAATACCCTGATGGACCTGCCGCTGCCGCTCGGCTGGCAGGATCGCAATGCCCCTACCTGTAAGCAGCAAGACGACAAGAAGTCGGATTCAGTGGCAGCCAAGTGTCCGCGCGCTGCCATCGTCCTGTTCGGGGATGCGATGACCTCCGATGGCGCCGGCTGGAAGATCGTCGGCTGGCTGATCACCGCGATCGCCGCGGGCTTGGGCGCGCCGTTCTGGTTCTCGCTGCTGCAGCAGCTGCTCAACCTGCGCAACACCGGGCCCAAGCCACAACCGACGCAACCGACGCAACCTGACGCGCAGACCAGCACGGGAGGCGGCTGATGGTTTTTCCCGCAGCCCTCACGCAAGCCGAATTGGACACGTACTTCCCGCGAGTCCGCGATCGCCTCAAGGTCGATCCCAACGAGCCCGATCCCAAGAAGCAGCCGCCGGTGTTCGAGCTCGGCCTGGTGCTCGCCGGCACCGTCTCGGCCGGCGCCTATACCGCGGGCGTGCTCGACTACCTGGTGCAGGCGCTCGACGCCTGGCAGCGCGCCAAGGAGGACGGCGATCCGCTGGCGCCGCCGCACAAGCTGGTCATCAGCACGATCGGCGGCACGTCGGGCGGCGCGATCAACGGCGCGCTGCTCCTGCGCACGGCGAGCTGGGGCTTCGCCCGCGGCGCGGTGAAGGCCAATCCGTTCTACGACACCTGGGTCAACCGGATCTCGCTCGATCAGCTGCTGGCGCCCGAGAGCGGGCCGAGCGCCACCACCTTTGCCTCGGCGCTGAACTGCTCAGCCATCGAGGCTGCGGCGGCCAATGCGATCGGCGTCACCGGCACGCCGCTCGGCTCGACCCCCGACACGCCGCGGCACCGCGCCTATTTCGCCAATCCGCTGCGGCTGTTCATGATGGTCGGCAACGTGACCGGCGTGCCCTACACGATCGACCTGCTGGGCGCGAGCGGGCTTTCCCACGAACTGAGCGCCCACCAGGACTACATGCGCTTCGCGCTCGACGTGCCGGGCGGGTTGTCCAATCCGCCGATCCCCCGTCCGGACGAGATCGCACTGTCGTCCAATCCGACCAACAGCAACTGGCCCATCCTGCGGAACGCGGCCCTCGCCACCAGCGCCTTCCCGCTCGCATTCCGCGCGCGCGATCTCAGCAAGAGCTGGGAGGCCGTGGCCTACAAGGTCGCCGTCATCCCCGGAGTGAACGAACCGGGCCAGGTGATCCAGCTCATCCCGCGTTGGACCCGTTTTCCGACAAGCACATACAACGACCCGACAACGACTTTCGCCAATGTCGACGGCGGGACCTTCAACAACGAGCCGCTCGACGTCGTGCGTTGCGCGCTCGCCGGCTACGGCAGCCGCAACGACCGCCAGGCCGACACCGCCGACCGCGCGGTGGTGATGATCGACCCGTTCAGCGACGCAGAGAACATCACCGCCCTCGACTCCAGCCAGCTCCTGAAGATGGTGTTCCCGATCCTGGGCTCGCTGATCTCGCAGGCGCGCATGAAGCCCGAGGACATCGCGCTCGCCTACAAGGAAGACGCCTATAGCCGCTTTCTCGTCGCCCCCGTCGGGCCGGGCGCTGACGGCAGGGGCGTCGTCGGCGCCGACGCGATCGCCAGCGGCCCGCTGGGCGGCTTTCTGGGCTTCGTCGACCGCTCGTTCGTCGACTACGATTTCCAGCTCGGGCGCTGGAACGCCCAGGCTTTCATCACCAAGCACCTGATGTTGCCGGAGGCGGCCGACAACCCGATCTTCCGGAGCTGGACGGCGGCGCAGCGCAACGCCTACCGCTACATCGTGGATGGCATGGCCTACCTGCCGCTCATCCCGCTGATGCAGTCGCTCAAGAATGCGTCGCCGACCGACTTCACGCTGCCGTGGCCCGCGCTGAAGGCCTTCCCGCCGACGCTCAAGGACAAGCTGAACGGCCGCCTCGACTCGATCTACGACATGGTGAAGTCCAGTTTGCCGTGGTACGCCCGGGCGCTGCTCAGTATCGGCATCCTGAGCGCCATCAAGAACGCCATCACCGCCAAGGCTCTCGCCGTGATCTACAAGGCGCTCAACGACCACGGACTTTGTCCGCCGCCGCCGCCTTCCTGACAGCTCGTCTCAGTGTCGATGGTGCGCATCACCCCGGGCGCGACGCCGGTCGGTGACGGACGCTCCTTTGGGCGAGGAGCAGGGTCTGCTATTACACACCCAATGAATCTCAGGGGGTATTTCGGGCTCGCCGAGCCGCATGACCCGGCGCGCATGCTGGTCCTGGTGGCGGCGGGGGCTCTGGGGGTCGTGCTCACCGGGCTCACCGTCTGGCTGGTGCTGGCCGGCGAGTTCATCCCGGGCTCGCCGCGCGAGCACTATCTTCTTTATCTGACGGCGCTGATCGCGGCCGGTGCCGGCTTTGCCGCCAAGCCGCGGGTTGCCGCCGCCTTGCTGAGCCTCGCCACCATCGACATGGCGCTGGGCTTCGGCTCCTTCGTCATGGTGCGGGCGGGGCTCGCCTACAGCGACGTGCTGCCGGACAAATACTGGGATCCGCCGCGCTTCGAATGGCATCCGCTGCTGCAGGGCGTGCCGATCCCGTCGATCTCGCGCCGCGTGGTCAACCTCACGGTGAGCCACAGCTCGGCCGGCACGCGTGGGCGCGACTACAGCGCGGCCGAGCTGCGCCACAAGACAGTGATCGCGGTGTTCGGCGGATCGACGACCTACGACCTGATGGTGAGCGACGACGAGACCTGGCCGGCCCGGCTCGAGGCGCGGCTCGGCGCCAGCGCCTATGCCGTCATCAACAACGGCGTGCCGGGCTACTCGACGGCCGAGCATGTCGTACAGACGGCGTTCTACGAGAAGAAGTTCGGCGTGCTGCCGCGCTGCGCGCTCTACTACATCGGCTGGAACGACATCCGCAACGCGCGCCGCCCGCATCTCGACTGGGGCTTCGCGCGCTACCACCTGCCGTCGCAGATCGACAACCTGCAGATCCGCCGCGCCGGCACCGAGTTCGAGACGTTGTCGCCGCTCATCACCATCGCCGGCCGCGTGGTCGGCCAGCTCGCCGACACCGCCGTACGGCGCGACGACCGGCCGACCGGCACCGAGGTCGGCTCCGGCGATTCGTTCGACGACGTCGTGATCCAGAACTTGCAGACGATCTCGGCGATCAACCGCGCGCGCGGCATCACGACGATCTGGGTGCCGCAGGTGCTGAACCTGGCGGCGCTCGACCGCGACGGCCCGGCGACCTGGGTGGCGGGCGCCACGCGGCGCGAGGTGCCGGTGCTGATGGCGGCCTATGCCCGGGTGGTGAAGCGCGAGGCCGCGGCACTGGGCGATCTCTTCATCGAGCTCGATCCGCACGCCTTCGGCGCTGAGGATTTCCAGGACTCCGGCCACTTCGCCCCGGTCGGCTCGGCCAGGCTCGCGGCCCTGCTGGCCGGGCCGGTGACGCGCGCCTGCGAGTAGGGGCGGCGAGTCCTCATGCTCTTCTGGACCGCGAGCCTCTGGCCCGCCTCATGAGCGAGCCGGAGGCTCGCGGTCCGGAAGAGTGCAGAGAGTCACTGCCTCTCGATCGGGTTGCCGGCCGGCCGGCTTATTCCCGACATCCACAGATCGATCCCCGGGAATCGTCCGACGGCCTGCAACCATCGATCGCCGGCCGCCGTTCGTGCTCGTCAGGGCTGTCGCCCGGCGGGCTGGCTTTCCGGGTCGGAGAGGCGCCGCCGCACCGTCTCGAGGTCGGGTTCGAGGTCGGGCAGCCGCGTGCTGCGCGGGGTGGCATGGCCCGTCCGGGCCGGCGTCTTCTGCGGCGCCCGCACCAGCCAGCGCAGGTTGGGCAGACACTGCCGGGCACCTAGATAGAGGGAGATCAGCTCGGCGCCGCGGCACATCACCGGCGCCACCAGCACCCACGGATCGTCGCTTCGTCCCAGGCCGGCGAGGAACGTCTTCGCCTCCTTGAGGCTCGCGCAGGCGACCACGGTGTCGCCGGAGGCGGTGAGGGCGCCGGCCATGGCCCGGCGCAGGCCGTGGGCCGGCTCGTAGAGCACGATGTTCAGCTTCTCGCGCTTGGGCGCCGGGGCCTCAAGCTCGAGGCCGGCGAGATAGCGCGCGATCCAGGCGGCCTCGAGGTCGTGTCGCAGCGGGATCCACAGGAGCTCGTCGAAACGCCGGGCGAGGTCCTGGCGCAGGCGGGCACTGGCCGCCCCCAGGAGCTTCTCGGCGATCAGGATGACCGAAGGCGCTTCGGCTTTGGTCCGGGCGAACTGCAGCATCTCGCTCGCTTCCTCGACCGACGAGCTCAGGGTGACGCGATGGGAAGCGGCTTGCAGCGCCTTGACCAGGCGCACGCGCGACAAGGCTTCATCATGGATGATCAGAACGTCCACGGTTCGAACTCCCCTCTCTGTCCTCCTCCGCTCGGTATCGACTGTAGGCCAAGAGGGGCCGGCGGCCCGGGCAATCGCCGCCAATATGGAGGGGTTGTGATTTTTCTGTGGCCGCGTCACATCCGTTTTGGATGGGTTCAGCCAGACCGAAACTTGTTCGCCGCCCTGGGTACGGAAGCGGACTGATGGGCCGGGCCGGCAAAGTTCTATACGACAGAATCGTCGCCTTTTAGCGGTCGGGGTTATGTAGCGGCGCATGACCCAACCGACCGATCAAGACCCCCAAGTCCCCAATCTCCCCGCACCCGCCCACGGCGATTGGCGTATCGAATTGCGCTACCTCCCCATTCTCACCGCGGCCACGCGTTCCTGACCCTCGTCGATCCCGAGGGCAACACTCAGGCAGAGTTGCATGGTCTGGCCCAGTCGCGGAACCGCCCAGGCATTGATCTGTCGGCTGGTCCGGACGGTTCCCGCCTGGTGGCGAAGGTCCCAACGTCGCGAACATCGATGTGGGCCAACTCCGAGAAACTCGGCGAACTCGCGCATGGCCCCTACGACAGCGTCGTCCGACGCAATTGGACGGATGCGTTGACGGCAGCTGACGAAATTAACCGCCGCAACCTCGACTACAAGATGGATGATCCCAGCTACGAAATAGTTGGTGGCGATGGCGGCCAAATCCAGAACAGCAATTCTGTTGCCTACACGGTCAGTAAAGCCGGAGGAATGGACGCGGACGAAGTTCTGCAGGACTCCGGCAAAGGACGCCTGTTTCCCGGTTGGGGCCGCGACCTGCTCGACCCCGACTACAAGCCATACGTCGCGCCGCCGGTCTTTCCAAATGCGAACACGCCGTGATTGCTACCATAAGTAGATTGATTGCTTATCCATACACGATATGATCGCAACTTTAAATGGACAAGATCATGCGAGCCTGCCTTAAGTTGAATGCTGCGTACCTGCTCTCAGCTTCGTTGCTGATGTCAGGCTGCGGTGAAGCTTGTCCGCCCGCCGGGCTCGAGACTGCCGCTGCGTACGGCAATGTCTACATGGAGCCGCTGGCCAAACCGCAATATCCGCTGCTGGCCGACGATCAATGGGTACGTAATCCGGAAGTCGAGGCATTCCTGAGCGACGTTCTGCACGGGCCAGGCATCACCGCCCTCAAGGCCAAATACGGGATGCAGTGCGTGCCGCGGACCGAGCCGGCGGCCTGCAAGGATTGCTTTGTGTGTAGCAGGAGCTTCCCCGGCAAAACGCTCCCCGGTCCGTTCGTGGCCTGCCATGACCACGGCCAGATCTCGGTGCGCGCCGAAATCGGACCGGGCGATGCCGTGACGGCGATGACCTATCGGCATTGGCCGCCATTGAAAGCGCCGGCTCGGTAGGCCCGGCAAAGTTCTATACGACAGAATCGTCGCCTTTTAACGGTCGGGGTTATGGTCCCCGCCATCATGGGCATCTTCTCTCCTCCCTCCGTTCCCTACGTTCCTCCCATCGCGTCGCTGCCGACGCCGCCTTCGCCGCCGACTCCGGTGGACAAGGCGGCCGAGGACGCGGCGTCACGCACCAAGGCCGAGCTCGCCGCACAGGCGGGCTACGGCTCGACCAACCCGACCGGCGGGCAGGGCGTCACGACGCCTGCCTCCACCACCTACAAGACGCTGTTGGGGCAGTAGCTCACATGGACGAATTCGATCCCGAGCTGCGCACCTACTACGTCAACCGCCTGGGCACGCTCGACCGCGAGCGCACTTCCTACTGGCCGACCTGGAAGGACATCGCCGGCCAGTTCGCGCCACGGCGCGGCCGCTTCCTGCAAGGCACGAGCGACCAGTTCCGGCGCGGCGCGCGCAAGGACGGCCGGCTGATCGACAACACGCCGCTTCTGGCCGCGCGCACCATGGCGTCGGGCATGATGGCGGGCATCTCCTCGCCGGCCCGGCCGTGGTTCCGGCTGCGCTTCGCCAACGACAGGATCAACGACCTGCCGGGCGTGCGCGGCTGGCTCGACGAGGTGCAGAAGCGCCTGCTGCACGTGTTCGCCCGCTCCAACCTCTACAACTGCCTGCACACGCTCTACGGCGAACTGGGCACCTTCGGCACCGCCGTGCTGTGGGTCGACGAGGATGCCGACGACATCGTGCGCGGCTACACGCTCACGGTGGGCGAGTACTGGCTCGCCTCGTCACGCCGCCTCGCTGTCGACACGCTCTACCGCACCATGTGGTGGACGGCGCGCCAGATCGTCGACGCGTTCGGCCGCGATGCCGTCTCGCCCGCCATCCGCTCGGCCTACGACACCGGCCAGGTCGACCAGGAATTCGAGATCGTGCATGCGCTCGAGCCGAATCCGCTCGCGACCGCTGACGTCCCCGACGGCAACTGGCGCGGCTCGCTGGCCGCGCGTTTTCCCTTCCGCTCGGTGTGGTTCGAACGCGGCACGGCCTCAGGAGGCCAGGGGGGCGAGCGCGCGCTGCTGCGCGTCTCGGGCTATTCCGAATTCCCCGCCATGTGTCCGCGCTGGGAGATCGCAGGCTCCGACACCTATGGCTGGGGTCCGGGTTGGACGGCGCTGGGCGACAGCCAGCAGCTGCAGTCTCAGCAGCGCCGCAAGCTCGAGGCGATCGACAAGATGGTGAAGCCGCCGATGGTCGGCCCGCCGTCGTTGCGCAACGAGCCGGCGTCGCTGCTGCCCGGCGGCATCACCTATCTCGCCGATCCGACCGGCCAGAGCTTCCGGCCGGCGATCGACGTGCGTCTCGATCTTTCGGCGCTCGGCGCCGACATCCAGGAAACCCAGGGCCGCATCAAGTCGGCCTTCTACGCCGATCTCTTCCTCATGCTGGCCGAGAGCGACCGGCGCGAGATCACCGCGCGCGAGATCGACGAGCGGCACGAGGAGAAGATGCTGATGCTCGGGCCGGTGCTCGAGCGCCTGCATGACGAGCTGCTCGATCCGCTGGTGGCGCGCGTGTTCAGGATCATGGCACGGGCCGGGCTGATTCCGCCGCCGCCGCGCGAGATCAACCTGGCCGCCATGCAGGTCGAGTTCATCTCGATCCTGGCGCAGGCGCAGAAGGCGGTGAGCGCGGGAGCCATCGAGCGCTTCTGGCAGTTCGGCGCGCAGATCGGCGCCATCAAGCCCGAGGCGCTCGACCGGCTCGACCCCGACGGCACGATGGACGCCTACGCCGACATCACCGGCGTGCCGAGCACGACCGTGGTGCCGCTGAAGCAGGCTCGCCAGGTGCGGGCGGCGCGCCTGCAGGCGCAGACGCAGCAGAACCAGATCGCGGCGGCCGAGCGGATCGCGGCGATCGGCAAGACGGCGTCGGCGATCGACGTCGGCGGCGGCCAGAACGCGGTCGCCGCCATGCTCGGGAGGTCGTGATGGACGACCTCGCCGATGCGACCGGCGCGGAGGCGCTGCAGAACGACTTCCTGCGCGGGCGGGCGGCGACGCTCGACGACGGGCTGTTCCAGCTCGAGGGCGGCGATGCCGTTGCCGCCGCGCCGGGCGCGGCACGCCAGCTCGCGGGCCTGCGCGATCAGCTGCTGCAGCGCGCCGGCAGCGCCGGCCAGCGGGCGATGCTGGCCGACGATCTCGATGCGCACATGGATGTGGCGCAGGACGCCATCGCCCGGCACGTGGCGCGCCAGGCCAAGGTGTGGGACGAGAAGGTGCGGGCCGACCGCATCGGCCTGCTGAACGACCAAGCGCGGCGCGACCGGGACGATCCCGACAAGCTCGCGCTCTATGGCGATGCGGCCGCCTCGGCCAGTGCCGGCGATGACGCGGCTGCCGACGCGGCACGCTCCGGCGTGTGGCGCTCGGCGATCGATCAGGCGCTGACGCAAGGCCAGCACGGCGCGGCGATCGACCTGCACGAGAACGCGCAGGATCACCTGACGCCTGAAGATGCCGACACGCTGGCGCCGGAAATCGCCATCGCCCGGCAGATGCAGACCGGCCGGGCTTATGTCGACGGCCTGGTGCAGCGATTACCGGACACGCTGCCGGAGATTGGCCCGGCCCATGCCGACGCGCTCAGCCGCAACACGGTCGACTGGCCGGACGATCGCGAGCAGCAGGCGACCAACCGGCATCTGATCGACGTGCTGTTCGGCACGCACCAGCGCGCCCTGCAGCAGGCGGCCAGCCAGCGCGACCGGGCAGTGCAGGACTGGCTTGGCCGCCGCGATGCCCAGGGCAATCCGCAGACCGAGCGGCCGCCGCCGTCCCTGTGGAAGCAGCTGGACGCGGATCAGCGCCGGCAGGTCGACTCCCGCCTCGCCCAGAATGCGCGCGGGGAGACCGCGTCCGACAGCCCCACGGCTGAGGGGCCGGAACACCAGGACGGTTTGCAGCTCGCGAATGCGGAGCCGCTAGAGCCGTCACGACGCGGTGTGAGTGCTCGGGAAACCACGCCGGGAGAAGAGGGACGGCTTGACTCCTTTCGTGCTTTGACCGAGGCAATTCGAAGGCTCGAGCCTGACAATCCGATGCTGTCTTACATCGCGCGTCCCGGTTGGGTGCCGACGCAGCGAGCCATTGATGCGGCAAAGGAAGAGCTGCAGAACGCCCGCCAACGAGCTGCTGAGCGCGCTGCGGGCGAACGGCCATCGGCAACGGCACAGGCTCTTGAAAGCGTCATTCGGGGTACCGAGGCCGGCCCGAAATCGAACGCAACCACGCGCTACAACAACGTCGTGGAGATCCTCCGCAAGGTGGATCCGGAAACAAGGATCAAACAGTATTCGTTGGGAGCCGAACCGCCGACAGAGCGCGAAGTACAAGAGGCGCAGGCCGCACTGGGCTTCGCCCTTCGGCGAGAGGATGCGAATCGGTCTGACAGTCGGCAGTCCCCTCGGGACAAAGCGCGGATAGAGGCCGAGAATGCCGAGACGGTGCAAGTTCGCGGCAAAATTCTGCCAAAACCGCAAGTTACGCCAATCAATGAACCACAACCGGTACCCTTGTCATTGCTTGACAGTGAAATCCAGGGCGGCATGAAAGGAGCGAACTATGCCCAACGAGACTATAGCGAGGCGTATCGGAACGACAGCCGCTTCAAGGATTGGACGATCGACGATATCGCGGAGGCTCTTCGCTCAGGCAAGCTGTTGCCGAGGGACGTGGTCGTCGACTTCGTCAATCGCGACGGGCATTGGCTGATGCACAATACCCGTACACCCCAGGCCCTGCTGCGCGCCGGCATTCCAAGAGAGGAATGGTACGTGCGTGACATGACGGGCGATCCACGCACCCAATTTAGAGTGGGCAATCAACTCTTGCAGAATCGGCTCTCGTCTGAAGGCATCCCGGCAGTCAGGCCGCGAGACGTCAAGGAAACTCAACAATGAAGAAAACGCTCCTGTATGAAGTACCGCAAGAAATATTCGAGCCGAAGGTGAACCTGTTCGGCGAACAACTGTTGCGTATTCAATATGAGCGGGACCACGATCGAAAGGTTCGCGCCGGCATTTTTTTCCATGCCGTCGCAGCCACCAAGATTCGCGATACGGGCCTTTGTGGCGATCTCGTCGAGAACAAGACACTGCCCAATGCGCTTTACGAGATCGAGCACTCGCCTTGGAAGCAGGCGGTGCTCGCCGAATACCCCGATGCTGCATACCGGGAGAGGAAGCATCACTATTTGTTTTGGGCTTACGACTGGGCATACGAGTTCCTGTCTGACGCATGGCAACTTCTTCCCGAGCGCGACGGCTGGGAGACTGACGAGTGGTTCGGGGACTGGCACCGATTGCGTTGGTCGCGCTAGGGATTGGACGATGTCCAGGGAGCTATCTCGGCTCAGCCGCGCTCTCTCGCATGCCCTGCGCCACGAACCGTGGCTCTACGAGCTTGAGCTCGATGAAGCAGGTTGGACCCCCGTCGACGCCGTGCTGATGGCGCTGCGCCGGGAACAAGCTGAGTGGAGCGACCTGTCGGAGCGCGATCTTGTCGAGGTGATCCGGACATCGCCCAAGCGTCGCTTCGAGCTGGTGGACGGGCGCATTCGTGCCCTTTACGGCCATTCGGTGCCCGGCAAGCTGCTCAAGACGCCGGCGGCGCCGCCGACTCGGCTCTTTCATGGCACGTCGCCGGACGTCCTGGCGGGAATACGCGCGACGGGATTGCGGCCGATGAATCGTCAGTATGTGCACCTCTCTGTCGATCGAGAGGGTGCGCGCGAAGTCGGGCGTCGAAAGTCGCGCACTCCGATTATCCTAGCCGTCGATACAAACCTGGCCGTGCAGGCTGGTGTGGTATTTTATGCGGGTAACGAGAAGGTCTGGCTCGCCGACGGAGTCCCGTGGCCATATCTGGCCATTGAAGACGAAGAATAGAACGGGGTGTAAGCGGACATTTGAGGCGAGCACGATGAGCAGCCACAACAAGAAGAGAACGTAGGAAGGAATCGATCTCGGCAAGAGTCCAAAGGTGAACTCGTGATACTGAATATTGTCGACAATCGGAAGTACGCCTACCGCTGGAAGAGCGTTGACGTTGTGGCCGAACCGACTTGGCATGACAATAGATGCGAAGATTCCGACCAAGCGGATCGATGCGAGAATGAAACAGAGTATGAGGCCAAAGAAGGTCTCTCCGTTTCCGACGCGATCTCTTGGGCGGCTGGGCTACCCTATGACGTAACACTTTACCTGTACGATGCGGGAACGCATGCAGCGGATGTTGACCCGGCTTCGGGCGTGAAGCTGCCGCACCTTCGCTAGCCGGACGGTGCGACGGATATCGCCTCAGAAGGGGATGGCGACCAGCGTGTCGAAACGGCCGCCGTCGCAAACGACGATGCGCTCGGCGAAACGCAGCCCGCCCGAGCCGTCGGCCCTCACCTTGTCGCGATAGCTGCCCGTGGCGAATAGATCCATCTTGCCGTCGCGCATGATGCGTACGATGAGGAATGGCGTTTCCGCCTCGACCACGCCGTTCTTCTCGCCCAGAAGGACCGGCAGGCCGACGATATGGCGATAGCGCTGGCGCTCGTAGATGTTGGCCTTGCGCAGCGCCGAGATGCGATCCTCCAGCATGCCGCGCGAATCGGCGTAGATGATGCCGGCCTCGAGGCCTTGGGCCACGTTCTCGACCGTCGTCACCTTGTAGAGGCAGGGATCGTGGAACAGCTTGGGCCATTCCTCGAACTGCTCGTTGTCGATCACGCGCGCGTAGGCAGCGTTCAGCTCGACCAGCTTGCCGACTTCCATCGCCTAGTAGCCCATGCGCTCGCGATAGGCTTTCCAGAAGCCGCGCACCGAGGCCTCGGTGGCGCGCGTCGCCTGGCTCTCGGTCGTGTCGCCGCCCATCTCGATGGCCGAGACCTCGTCGCCCGCTGCGGCGATGCCACGTTGCACGAAGCCGCCGACGCAGCCGTCCTCCATCGAGACGAAGCCCGCTGGGCCCACCAGGTTCTGCTGCTTCAGTCGCCGCGTCGTCATTTCCGGCGAGTCGTCGGCGAAGCCGAAATAGGTCCAGCGGATTTCCATCTTGTCGGTGCCGAGCGGGACCACCTGCCGCACGGCGAGGCAATTGTGGATCTGCTGCAGGATGAGCGCCGGAAACACCGACAGGATCTGGAGCTGGATCTTGTCGCCGAACTCCTCGACCGTGTCGAGCAGGGTGGGGTCGGCGAGCTTGTAATCGGTCTCGGTGCGGATGCCCTGGTCGCGATAGGCCGTGGTCTGGCGGTCGTCGGCCTTGTCGATCGTGTAGCTCGCGTGATGGCCCCCGTCGGGGCTCACCAGCACGCCGCCGCCCTGCGTCAGCCGCGTGATCCGGAAGGTGCCGAAGAAGAGGTGAAGCAGGCTCGCGTGATAGGTGTCCTTCACGTTCTCGACGTAGAGCTTCCAGTTGTTGGGCAGCGCCTGCACGAAGCGGCCCATCACCTTGATCGGCCGGTTGAGCACGCGCTTCACGCGGCCTGAAATCTCGGTGCCTAGATATTGCTCGATCGGCGGCGTCTGATCGGAGAGCGTGGCGAAGACCATGCCGCAGAAGGTCGTGGTGCGGAGTTTCCTCGGGCCGAAGCGCTCGCGGTCGAATGGCTTGGCCATGCCGCCCACCCCGTTGATGCCGCGCTCGAAGGCGATGCCGCGCAGGCTGCCGCTGAGATCGTAACTCCAGGCGTGATAGATGCACTTGAATTGGTTGTCGACCTTGCCGCCGTCGTCGAACGCGATCAGGGCGCCGCGATGGGCGCAGCGATTCTCGAAGCAGTTGATCCTGCCGTCGGCATCGCGCACGACGATGACCGGCATCGCGCCGACCACGTTGGTGCGGTAGTCGCCCTTGGTCGGGATGTCGGCCTCGAGGCAGACGAAGTTCCAGGTCGGGCCTGCGAACAGGCGCTCGAGCTCGCGCTTGTAGTTCGCCTCATCCTGGTAGACCCAGTAGGGGACACGGGCCGTGGAGTTTTCAGGCCACACGCCGATGTCGCGATGGGTGTCCATGCCGGCCTCCTATTCCAGCGTGACGTTGGCCGATTTGATGACCTGGCGCCAGCGCGCTTCTTCCTCCTTGATGAAGGTGGCGGTCGCAGCGGTGCTTTGTCCGACCGGCTCGGCGCCCTGGTCGAGGAACCTGGTCCGCACATCGGCCAGCTTGAGGATGGCGGCGGTGTCTGAATTGATCTTCTGCACGACCGGATCGGGCGTGCCGGGCGGCGCGGCGATGGCGAACCACGCGCTGGCCACCAGGTCGGGCAGGCCGATCTCCGGCGCGGCCGGTGTCTGCGGCGATACCGGGCTGCGCGCGCGGCTGGTCACGCCCAGAATCTTGAGCTGGCCCGACTTCGCGAACCGCAGCGCGGCCGATACATTGCCGAAATAGAGGTCGACCCGGCCGGCCGCGAGGTCGAGCAGCGCCGGCGCTTCGCCCTTATAGGGCACATGCAGGAGCTGCGTGCCGGTCATGGTGGCGAACATCTGCGCGGTGAGGTGCGAGGTCGAGCCGTTGCCCTGGGTGGCGAACGTCACCTTGCCCGGATTGGCCTTGGCGTAGGCAATCAGCTCCTGGGCCGACTTCGCTGGGAAGTCGGCGCGGGCGGAGATGATGTTGGGCGACAGCGCCAGCACTGTGACGGGCGGGAACTTCGACCAGTCGTAGCCGAGCGACTTGTAGAGATTGTGGTTGATCGACAGCGGCCCGGGCGGGCTGCACAGCAGGGTGTAGCCGTCGCCGGCCGCGTGGTAGGCGATCTCGGCACCGACATTGCCGCCGGCGCCCGGCTTATTCTCGACCAGGACAGGCTGGCCCCACATGCCGGAGAGCTTCTCGCCGACGATCCGGCAAAGAACGTCGTTGGTGCCGCCGGGCGGGAACGGCACGACGACGCGCACCGGCTTCTGCGGCCAGGTCTGGGCATGAGCCGGCAAGGCGAACAGGAGCGCCACTATCAACAAGCGCAAGATGGGCTTCATGCCCATATGCTACGGCATGTCCCTGCGCGACGCGATCACTTCGGCCTATCGACGGCCCGAGCCGCAGTGCCTGCCGCCGCTGATCGAACTGGCGCGGCAGCCGGCCGAGGTCATGGCCCGGGCGACGGCGCTGGCACAGCGCCTGGTCGAGCGGCTGCGCGCCAAGGGGCCCGGCTTCGGCGTCGAGGGCCTGCTGCACGAATACAGCCTGTCGAGCCAGGAGGGCGTGGCGCTGATGTGCCTGGCCGAAGCGTTGCTGCGCGTGCCCGACGACGATACCCGCGATGCGCTGATCCGCGACAAGATCGGCGGCGGCGATTGGCAGGCGCATCTCGGTCATAGCCCGTCGTTGTTCGTGAATGCCGCGACTTGGGGCCTGCTGCTGACCGGCAAGCTCACGGCGACGCATAGTGAACGCGGCCTGTCGTCGGCGCTGACCCGCATGGTGGCCAAGGGCGGCGAGCCGCTGATCCGCCACGGCGTGAACCTGGCCATGCGCCTGATGGGGGAGCAGTTCGTCTCCGGCCAGACGATCGACGAGGCGCTGGAGAAGGGCCGGCCGATGGAGGCCAGGGGCTTCCGCTACTCCTACGACATGCTGGGCGAGGCGGCGGTCACGGCCGGGCAGGCGGCCAAGTATTTCGCCGACTACCAGCAGGCGATCCACGCCATCGGCCGATCGTCGGCCGGCCGCGGCATCTACGAGGGCCCGGGTATCTCGGTGAAGCTCTCGGCGCTGCATCCGCGCTACAGCCGCAGCCAGATCGAGCGCGTGCATGCGGAGCTGTATCCGCGGCTGAAGGCGCTCGCGGTGCTGGCGCGCGCTCACGACATCGGCCTCAATATAGACGCCGAGGAGGCCGACCGGCTGGAGATCTCGCTCGAGCTGCTCGAACGGCTCTGCTTCGAGCCGGAGTTGGCCGGCTGGCACGGTATCGGCTTCGTCATCCAGGCCTATCAGAAACGCTGCCCGTTCGTGGTCGACTGGCTGGTCGATCTCGCCCAGCGCAGCGGCCATCGCCTGATGGTCCGGCTGGTCAAAGGTGCCTACTGGGACGGCGAGATCAAAAGAGCGCAGCTCGACGGGCTGGAGGGTTTCCCCGTCTTCACGCGCAAGATCCACACCGACGTCTCCTACATCGCCTGCGCGCGCAAGCTGCTGGCCGCGGGCGACGCGTTGTTCCTGCAATTCGCCACCCACAACGCGCTGACCCTGGCCACGATCCACGAGATGGCCGGCGCCGCCGACTACGAATTCCAGTGCCTGCATGGCATGGGCGAGGGCCTGTATGACGAGGTCGTGGGAGCGCAGAAGCTCGGCCGCGCCTGCCGCATCTATGCGCCCGTCGGCACGCATGAGACGCTGCTCGCTTATCTGGTTCGTCGCTTGCTCGAGAACGGTGCCAACACCTCGTTCGTCAACCAGATCGCCGACCCGGATTTCCCGATCGAGCGGCTGCTGGCCGATCCGGTGGTTGCCGCGGCAACGCTTCAGCCTGCCGTCGGTGCGCCGCATCCGCGCATCGCCCTGCCGCGCGATTTGTTTGCGCCCGAGCGCCTGAACTCAGCGGGGGCCGACCTCAGCAACGAGTACGTACTGGCCTCGCTCGAGCGGTCGCTGAAGCAGGACCGTACGGTCGACTGGCGCGCGGCGCCGCATCTCTACGATGGCACGCGTGACGGTGCGGCGCGCGAGATCCGCAATCCGGCCGAGCGGCGCGAGGCCGTCGGCCGGGTGGTCGAGGCGACGCCGGCTCTGGTCGATGCCGCCTGCGCCGCCGCCCGGCAATGGCGCGTTCCGCCGGCGCAACGGGCGAACATCCTCGAGCGCGTCGCCGAGGCGCTGCAAGATCGCCAACCGTCCTTGCTCGGCCTGATCGTGCGCGAGGCCGGCAAGACCTTGGCCAATGCCGTGGGCGAGGTGCGCGAGGCGGTCGATTTTTTGCGCTATTACGCGAGCCAGATCCGCGGCTGGGGCGAGGACACGCACGTGCCACTCGGCACCGTCGCCTGCATCAGCCCGTGGAATTTCCCGCTGTCGATCTTCACCGGCCAGGTCGCGGCCGCGCTGGCCGCAGGCAATGCGGTGATCGCCAAGCCGGCCGAGGAAACGCCGCTGATCGCCGCCCAGGTGATTCCGTTGTTCCTGCGATATGGCGTGCCGGCCACGGCGCTGCAGTTGCTGCCCGGCGACGGCTCGATCGGCGCCCGACTCGTCGGCAATCCGGCGATCGACGGCGTCGTCTTCACCGGCTCGACCGAGGCGGCGCGTTCGATCCAGCGCTCGCTCGCGCAACGGCTGGGCCGCGACGGCAAGCCTATTCCGCTGATCGCCGAAACCGGCGGGCAGAACGCGCTGGTCGCCGATTCGACTGCGCTGCCCGAGCAGCTCGTCAACGACGTGCTGACTTCGGCCTTCGATTCGGCCGGGCAGCGCTGCTCGGCGCTGCGCGTGCTCTGCCTGCAGGAGGACATCGCCGACCGGGTCGTGCCGATGTTGAAGGACGCGATGGCGGAGCTCGGCGTCGGCAATCCGCTGAAGCTTGCGACCGACGTCGGTCCGGTGATCAGCGAGGAGGCACGGCAACGCTTGATTGATCATGTCGAGCGCATGCGCGGCTCGGGCCACGCCGTGCATCAGCTCGACATGCCGGAGGAGGCGGCGCACGGCGTGTTCATGCCGCCGACCCTGATCGAGGTCTCGTCCGTCACGGAATTGAGACACGAAGTGTTCGGCCCGGTGCTGCACGTGCTGCGCTACGCGCGAGAGCATCTCGAAGAGGTGATCCGGCAGGTCAACGCCACCGGCTACGCCCTGACCTTCGGCGTGCACAGCCGCATCGACGAGACAATCGAACGCGCCACCGCGGCGAGCGCGGCCGGCAATCAGTACGTCAACCGCACGGTGATCGGCGCCGTGGTCGGCGTGCAGCCCTTCGGCGGCCATCGGCTGTCAGGCACCGGACCCAAGGCCGGCGGACCGCTCTACCTGCTGCGGCTCCTGTCGCGGCGCCCGGCGCCGGTAGCGCCGGCCAGCGGGCTGCTGGTCGGACCGGTGGGCGAGGAGAACTCGTATGCGCTGCGGCCCAAGGGCCGGATCCTGTGCTTCACGCCGGAACAAGCCGAGCTGATCCGCGCCAGCGGCAACGAGCCGACCGTGGACGAGCAGGAGCCGCATCTTGCGGCTGCCCTGTTCGACGGGCCGCCGGCGGAGCTGCTGGCGCTGGGCCAACGGCTGGCCGCCCGCGACGGGCCGATCGTGCCGATTTACGTCCCGCCCTATCCGCTCGATTTCCTGTTCGACGAGGTGTCGCTCAGCGTCAACACCGCCGCGGCCGGCGGCAATGCCAGCCTGATGACGATTGGATGAAAACGATCAGTAGAAGCCGTACTTGGTCGGCTTCTTGGTCTCATTGACGCACAGGAAGCGCTCGGGATTGACTTCTTTCAGGCGCTTCACCTCGCACTCGTCGTAGCTCATCGGGCCGCCATAGACCGCCGGGCCGCCATAGATCACGGGGTACGGCAGTTCGAGGTACCAACCGGGCGCCGTCCAGGCAACGCTCGGCCCCTTGCTGCAGGCCGCCAGGGCGCCTGCCAGTACCAGCACCACCAGAACCGTCCGTTTCATGCCGCTCCCCGAACGCTACCGGCCGAAAGTAGCACCGGGACGGCGGGCCTGCCACTTCGCCTCTTGCATCGCCCCGGCTAATGTCGGACATCCTTGACGAGAAGAGGGGAGATGGGGGGCCGCGCCAGGACGGCCTGCCGAAGCGTGACCTGAATGGGCCTGCCGGAGAAACAGGGACTGTACGACCCGCGCAACGAACACGATTCGTGCGGCGTGGGATTCGTGGTCAACATCAAGGGCCGCAAGTCCCACGACATCATCCGTCAGGGCCTGCAGATTCTCGTCAACCTCGACCATCGCGGCGCCGTCGGCGCCGATCCGCTGGTCGGCGACGGCGCCGGTTGCATGATCCAGACGCCCGACGCGCTGCTGCGCGACTGGGCCAGCAAAGAGGGCGTCGACCTGCCGCCGCCTGGGCATTACGCGGTGGCTATGTGCTTCCTGCCGCAGAGCGAGGCGGCGCGTAAGTTCGCCATCAAGCGGCTCGAGCATTTCATCAAGGTCGAGAAGCAGAAGCTGATCGGCTGGCGCGACGTGCCGACCGACACGACCGGCCTCGGCGCCGCCGTGATCGAGCGCATGCCGGTGATCAAGATGGCGATCGTCGGCCGCGGGCCCAAGGTCGCCGACCAGGACGCCTTCGAGCGCAAGATCCTCGCCATCCGCAAGCAGACCCAGAACCCGCTCGCCGATCTCGAGAAGAAGCACAAGCTGCCCGGCCTGACGCAGATGTACATGCCGTCCTTCTCGACGCGCACCGTCGTCTACAAGGGCCTGCTGCTCGCCCACCAGGTCGAGAGTTTCTACAAGGACCTGCAGGACCCGCTGACCCAGTCGGCGCTCTGCCTCGTCCATCAGCGCTTCTCGACCAACACCTTCCCGTCGTGGAAGCTCGCGCACCCCTATCGCTTCATCGCCCACAACGGCGAGATCAACACGGTGCGGGGCAACGTCAACTGGATGTACGCGCGCCGGCGCATGATGGAGTCCGACCTGATCGGCGCCGACCTCGACAAGATGTGGCCGATCATTCCCCACGGCCAATCGGACACGGCGTGTGTCGACAACGCGCTCGAGCTGCTGGTGGCGGGCGGCTACTCGCTGAGCCACGCCATGATGATGCTCATTCCCGAGGCATGGGCCGGCAATCCGCTGATGGATGCCAAGCGCAAGGCCTTCTACGAGTATCACGCAGCCCTGATGGAGCCGTGGGACGGCCCGGCCTCGATCGCCTTCACCGACGGCCGCCAGATCGGCGCCACGCTCGACCGCAACGGCCTGCGGCCGGCGCGCTTCCTGGTGACCAGCGACGACATGGTGGTGATGGCCTCGGAAGCGGGCGTGCTGCCGATCCCGGAAGACAAGATCGTGCGCAAGTGGCGCCTGCAGCCTGGCAAGATGCTGCTGATCGACCTTGAGCAGGGCCGCATCGTCGAGGACGACGAGCTCAAGCGCACCCTGGCCGAGGCCGAACCCTACGAGGAGTGGCTGCGCCAGACGCAGTACAAGCTCGAGGAGCTGTCGGAGATTCCCGATGCGCCGGCGCCCGCGCCGTCGAACGATCCCTCGACGTTGCTCGATCGCCAGCAGGCCTTCGGCTATACACAGGAGGACGTCCAGTTCTTCCTCGAGCCGATGAGCAAGGATCCCGACGATCCGGTGGGCTCGATGGGCACCGACACGCCGATCGCCGTGCTCTCGAAGAAGCCCAAGCTGCTCTACAACTACTTCAAGCAGAACTTCGCGCAGGTCACCAATCCGCCGATCGATCCGATCCGCGAGGAGCTGGTGATGTCGCTGGTGTCGATGATCGGCCCCCGCCCCAACTTGCTCGGCCGCCACGCCGGCACGCACAAGCGCCTCGAAGTAAGCCAGCCGGTGCTGACCAATGCCGAGCTGGAGAAGATCCGCTCGATCGAGGAGCTTTTGGACGGCGCGTTCCGCACCGCCACCATCGACTGCACGTGGCCAGCCTCGGAAGGCGCTGCCGGCCTGGAGCGCGCGCTCGACCGCGTCTGCTCGGAAGCCACGGACTGCGTGCTGGCCGATCGCAACATCCTCATACTCTCGGATCGCGCGGTTTCGGCCGAACGCATTCCCATTCCGGCGCTGCTGGCGACGGCCGCCGTGCACCATCATCTGATCCGCAGGGGCTTGCGCACCCAGACCGGCCTCGTCGTCGAATCGGGCGAGGTGCGCGAGGTCCATCATTTCTGCTGCCTGGCGGGCTACGGTGCCGAGGCGATCAATCCGTACCTCGCCTTCGAGACGCTGGAGCAGCTGCGCGTGCAGAACGCGCTGCCGCTCAAGCCCTACGAAGTGCAGAAGAATTATATCAAGGCGGTCGGCAAGGGTCTCTTGAAGGTCATGTCCAAGATGGGCATCTCGACCTATCAGTCCTATTGCGGCGCGCAGATCTTCGATGCCGTCGGCCTGCATTCGGGCTTCGTCGAGAAGTACTTCACCGGCACCGCCACCACCATCGAGGGTGCGGGCTGGAAGGAGATTGCCGAGGAGTGCGTCCGGCGCCACCGCGACGCCTACGGCGACAATCCGATCTACCGCACCATGCTCGATCCGGGCGGCGACTACGCCTTCCGCCTGCGCGGCGAAGATCACGCCTGGACGCCGCAGAGCGTCGCCAAACTGCAGCATGCCGTGCGCGGCAATTCGTCGGACGAGTACAAGGCCTTCGCTCAGACGATTAACGAGCAGAGCGAGCGGCTGCTGACCATTCGTGGCCTGATGCAGTTCAAGTTCGCCGATCAGCCGCTGCCGATCGAGGAAGTCGAGCCTGCCGCCAACATCGTCCGGCGCTTCGCCACCGGGGCGATGAGCTTCGGCTCGATCAGCCGCGAGGCGCACACGACCTTGGCGATCGCCATGAACCGCATCGGTGGCAAGTCGAATACCGGCGAGGGCGGCGAGGAGGCGGATCGCTTCAAGCCGCTGCCCAACGGCGATTCGATGCGCTCGGCCATCAAGCAGGTGGCGTCCGGCCGCTTCGGCGTCACGGCGGAATACCTGGTCAACGCGGACGATTTGCAGATCAAGATGGCGCAGGGCGCCAAGCCCGGCGAAGGCGGCCAGCTTCCCGGCCACAAGGTCGACGAGAACATCGCCCGCGTGCGCCGCTCGACGCCGGGCGTCGGCCTGATCAGCCCGCCGCCGCACCACGACATCTATTCGATCGAGGACCTGGCGCAGCTGATCCACGATCTCAAGAACGCCAATCCGCGGGCACGCGTCTCGGTGAAGCTGGTCTCCGAGGTCGGCGTCGGCACGGTCGCCGCCGGCGTCTCCAAGGCGCGCGCCGACCATGTGACGATCTCGGGCTTCGAGGGCGGCACGGGCGCCTCGCCGCTGACTTCGCTGACGCATGCCGGCTCGCCGTGGGAGATCGGTCTTGCCGAGACGCAGCAGACGCTGGTGCTGAACGGCCTGCGCGGCCGCATCGCCGTGCAGGTGGACGGCGGTCTGCGCACCGGCCGTGACGTCGCCATCGGTGCCCTGCTCGGCGCCGACGAGTTCGGTTTCGCGACCGCACCGCTGATCGCCGCCGGCTGCATCATGATGCGCAAATGCCACCTCAATACCTGCCCGGTCGGGGTGGCGACGCAGGACCCGGTGCTGCGCAAGCGCTTCACCGGCCAGCCCGAGCACGTCATCAACTACTTCTTCTTCGTCGCCGAAGAGCTGCGCGAGATCATGGCTCAGCTCGGCTTCCGCACGCTGAACGAGATGATCGGTCGGGTCGACAAGCTCGACATGCGCAAGGCGATCGATCACTGGAAGGCGGGCGGCGTCGATCTGTCCAGGCTGCTCTACCAGGCGCCGGCCAAGCAAGGCGTGGCGATCTGGAACAGCGAGCGGCAGGATCACGGCCTCGACAAGGCGCTCGACCACAAGCTGATCGAGGCGGCAAGGCCCGCGATCGAGCAGGGCCAGCCGGTGCAGGTCGATCTGCCGATCAGCAACGTCAACCGCACCGTCGGCGCCATGCTCTCGGGCGAGGTCGCCAAGAGGTACGGCCATCCAGGCCTGCCCGACGGCACGATCTCCGTCCGGCTCACCGGCACGGCTGGCCAGAGTTTCGGCGCCTTCCTGGCGCGCGGCGTCTCGCTCGAATTGACGGGCGATGCCAACGATTATGTCGGCAAGGGCCTGTCAGGCGGGCGCGTCGTGGTTCGCCAGCCGAAGGACAGCAAGCGCGATCCGCTGCAGAACATCGTGGTCGGCAACACCGTGCTGTACGGCGCCATTGCCGGCGAGGCCTACTTCCAGGGCGTGGCGGGCGAGCGCTTCGCCGTTCGCAATTCCGGCGCGGTCTGCGTCGTCGAGGGCACAGGCGACCATGGCTGCGAGTACATGACGGGCGGCGTCGTGGTGGTGCTGGGCGACACCGGCCGCAACTTCGCCGCCGGCATGTCGGGTGGCGTGGCTTACGTCTATGACCCCAAGGCGCGTTTCAAGGATCTGTGCAATCCCTCGATGGTCGAGCTCGAGCCGGTCGGTGCATCGTCCGACGCCAAATTGGACGATCCCGGACGGCCGCACCAGCGATCCGCCAGCGTCGAGGACAACGGCATGGGCGACGTGCTGCGCTTCGACGCCGAGCGCGCGCGCATCCTGGTCGAGCGGCATTTGCTGCATACCGGCAGCGCGCGGGCGCGGGCGCTGCTCGACGATTGGGACAACGCGGTCAAGAGCTTCGTCAAGGTGATGCCGAAGGATTACAAGCGCGCCATGTTGCAGGCGCGCGAGCGCGCGGCGGCAAAAGCGGTGGCAGCCGAATAGTCATGGGTCTTCCAACGGGGTTTCTCGAGATCGAGCGTCAGGACCGGCCGTACGAGAAGGTCGACCAGCGCCTGAAGCACTGGAAGGAGTTCATCCAGCCGCTGCCGCCCGCCGAGGTGAGCAAGCAGGGCGCCCGCTGCATGGATTGCGGTATTCCGTTCTGCCACAACGGTTGTCCGGTCAATAACCTGATCCCCGACTGGAACGAGCTGGTGCGGCGCGATCGCTGGCAGGCCGCGCTCGACGTCCTTCACTCGACCAACAACTTCCCGGAATTCACCGGCCGCATCTGCCCCGCTCCCTGCGAGGCGTCGTGCACGCTGAACATCGACGACAACCCGGTCACCATCAAATCGATCGAATGCTCGATCGTCGATCGCGGCTGGGAGGAGGGCTGGATCCAGCCCTTCGTGCCGACCCGCAAGACCGGCAAGAGAGTCGCCGTCGTGGGCTCCGGCCCCGCCGGCATGGCCTGCAGCCAGCAGCTCGCGCGCGCCGGCCACTCGGTGACGCTATTCGAGAAGAACGACCGCATCGGCGGGCTCCTTCGCTACGGCATTCCCGACTTCAAGATGGAAAAGCGCCTGATCGACCGGCGCATGCGGCAGATGGAGGCCGAGGGCGTCGAGTTCCGCACCGGCGTCGAGGTTGGCGCCACGCTCTCGATCAAGTCGCTGCTCGAAGGCTATGACGCCGTCGCTCTGACCGGCGGCGCGGAGTTCCCGCGCAATCTCGACGTGCCGGGCCGCGAGCTCGGCGGCATCCACTACGCCATGGATTTCCTGGCGCAGCAGAACAAGCGTGTGGCGGGAGACGAGGAATCGCGTGCCGCGCCCAAGGGCACCATCACCGCCCAGGACAAGCATGTCATCGTGATCGGCGGCGGCGACACCGGCTCCGACTGCGTCGGCACATCGAACCGCCAAGGGGCCGCCTCGGTGACCCAGCTCGAAGTCATGCCGCGCCCGCCGGAGAAGGAGAACAAGGCGCTCACCTGGCCGGATTGGCCGCTCAAGATGCGGACCTCGTCGAGCCACGAAGAGGGCGCCGAGCGCGACTTTGCCGTGCTGACCAAGCGGGCGATCGGCAAGGGCGGCAAGGTGACCGGCCTCGAATGCGTGCGCGTCACCTTCGACAAGGGTCAGATGAAAGAGGTCGAGGGCAGCAAGTTCGAGCTCAAGGCGGATCTCGTGCTGCTGGCGATGGGCTTCCTGGGGCCGCGCAAGCCCGGCATGGTCGAGCAATCGGGCGTTACGCTCGATCCGCGCGGCAACATCCTGGCCAATACGGTCGACTACAAGACCTCGGTGCCCAAGCTGTTCGCCGCGGGCGACATGCGGCGCGGCCAGTCGCTGGTGGTGTGGGCGATCCGCGAAGGCCGCCAATGTGCCCGTGCGATCGATGAAAGCCTGATGGGTTCGACGACCCTGCCTCGCTAGAGCGGAATGGGGCTGGTTCAAATTCGCGAGAAGCTGTTCTATTCTTCAACCGCCGGGCGGTCTTGGGGTCGCCCGGATGAGTGGGAAGAAAATGAAACTGCTGCTGATCCAGGGCGCCAACATGGAGTACCTGGGGCGTCGCCAGCCTGAGCTTTACGGCACGATGACCGCCAAGGAACTGGACGCCTTGCTTCGCCGACGCGCCCGGGCGCTCGGCGTGTCGCTCGACATTCTCTACACCAACACCGAGGGCGAGGCGGTGACGGCCATCTACAAGGCCGAGCGGGCCGGCGTGCAGGGCTTGCTGTTCAATCCCGCGGGCTTCCTTCATGCCGGGCACGCGCTGCGTGACTGCCTGAAGTCGGTCAAGCTGCCGGCCATCGAAGTCCACATGACCAACATCGAGAAGCGCGGCCGCCGATCGGTCACGGCCGAATCGGCGATCGGCGTAATCGCGGGCTTTGGTGTCGATTCCTACGTGCTGGCGCTTGACGCGATGGTGTCCCGGCTGGGCTAGGCTGCGGCCGGCCAGAGGCCGGTCGCCAATGTCGTCAGCGCAAATTCGCCGAATTGCCAGGTGAAGGGGAATGCTCGCCGACGCCGCCAGCCGCGCTCGATATGGCAGCGCCAGTTCCGGCGGGCGCCGGCCGGCACTGCGATTCTCGCCGCCCACTCGATCGATGCCCGGCCTTGGAGCTGAAGCAGATCGCCCGTTGCGAAATCCACAAACAGCAGACCGGCCCGTGGATCGCCCAGCAAATTGCCCAGCGTGTTGAAGAAGCGGTTGCCGCGGAAGTCGGGAATGTCGAGCGTCCCACCATCGATCCGCACGAACCCGGGACGGCCGCCGCGATGCGAGATGTCGAAGCCGCCGCTTTCGACGAGCCCGGGGCGGGAGCGCGAGGCGACGAAGAAGGTGTCGGCTTCGGCGATGATGCGTTTGGCATCGTCGTCCAGGCCGCTCAGCGTCTCGACCGCACCGGGCTCAAACGAGCGCGCGACCGGCCGCCGGGTCTGGATGTATTGCGCGCAATTGCCGAAACTTTGCGCGACAGCGACGGTGAGATCGTGATCGTCCACGGCAACGATGCGGCCATTGGCGCGATTGCGGCGACGATTGGAGAAGTCGAGACCGAGCAGGCCGATATCGGCGCCTTCCTGGAGCGCCGAGCCGATCGGGTCGCCTGCGATCGGACGTGCGCCGATATGCAAGGTCGTCGGATCGGGCGAACGAACGAAGCCTGGCGTTCCGGCGAACACCGAGGCGAGCGGCCAGCCGTCCTCATCGCCCGCGCCGACGAAGATGTAAGGGAGCAAGGCGAAGAACTGCCGGTGCTGGTCCGGCATGAAAGAGCGGATGCCGGTGCCCCGGCTGCTCTCGCCGGCCAGAGCTTGGGCCGCGAGTTCGTCGACATGGAAGGGAGGCATCGGCCCAACATAGGGTGAAAGAGTAGGGCTTTGACCGAGATTTTCTCATCGTCTCCCAAGCGTTCGCGCGGCGCGCTTTACCGAGATGGTAGCGTTTCTTTTGGATGAACAATCGTCATCACCTCGTCGAGGGCGCGCCGGTTTTATCCGCAGCCTTGTCGGCTCAACCAGGAGGCGCAATGGGACCTTTCTGCACTTTCCGCTGGTGCGCTACCTCCGGACACTGGGTACGGGGAAATAGCGCAAGTAGCGCTACCCGCTGCCGGTGCCACGCTACGACTACGCGCTGGGCTGAGCCTGGCCTGCTCTAGTCGGGCGTCGTGCCGAACCGGCGCTGCCAGAACTCGCGGCTGCGCTTTTCGCCGATGTCGCAGCCGAGCTCGTACTCCGGCCGCACGAACTTTGTGTAGTCCTCGCCGCGCGGGCGGCGCGGCTTGCCGGCTTGGGCGAGCCTCGTGCCGTCGCGCAGCTCGGGCAATGCGCCGACGTCGATGCCGGGCCGCGGCCGGGCGTCGGCCACTTCCTGCAGCAGCTTCTTGCGCACGGCGCGCGGGAAGTCGTCGAAGTTGCGCGCCACCTCGACGAACGAGTGCGGCCCGCCGGTGACACAGGCGAGATAGTACTTGTCGAGGTCGGTTTCGTTGGGGAAGCCGAACGGATTGGGCCGGTCGTTCATGATCGGCAGGCCGTTGATGACGATGCGCTCCTTCAGCGCCTCGTAGCGCATGTCGGTCACCAGCATGCCGTCGTTGTTCGAGCCGTCGCCCGAGATGTCGAGCACCTTGCGGTCGGCGTCGTAGGGCGCGCGGGCGAACAGCGGGATGGAATAGCGGATGGCACCGCTGATCGACGTGCGGCGCGCGATCGAGATCGGCGCGTCTTCGAGGCGTCGGGCGAAGGCCGCGATCGATGGCTCGCTGTCGAGCAGGGTCCAGTCGACGAGAAGCTTCTGCATCCACGAGTCGGACCATTCGAAATAGGCGACGGCGATGCGGCCATTGGGCCCGCCGAGAATTGCGTGGACGATGGTCGGGTCGCGGAACGCGAGCACATAGCCCTCTCGCTGGAGCTTCGCTTCCTCCGGATCGATGCTGCCCGAGATGTCGATGGCGAGCGCGAGCGCGAGGTCGACGGGCTTGCGCTCCTGGGCCGTCGCCATCGTGACGGAAAGGAGCAGGACGAGCAGACAGGCGAGCGATCGTCGCATGCGCGGTCTCCGTGTCGGCTGCCGACACGAGAACCATACCGCCCGGCGGAAGCCTCTGTCAGCCTTGCTCTGGACGGCCGCCGCCGCGGGCCGCTAGCCTTTGCACAAGGACTGACTTCCGGAGGACATCGTGGATCTGGCCCTCAGCCCGCAAGACGAAGCCTTCCGCGACGAGGTCCGCCGCTTCCTTGACGAGAATTTGAGCGAGGATCTGCGCGAGGCCGGCCGTAAGACCGGCGGCGTGTTCGCCGAATTCTCGGCCGGCCAGCGCTGGCACAAGGTGCTCGCCAAACGCGGTTGGTCGGCGCCGAACTGGCCCGTCGAATATGGCGGCACCGGCTGGAACGCGACCCAGCGCTACATCTTCGCCCGCGAGTGCATCGCCGCCGATGCGCCGCGCATCTTCGCGATGGGCCTGCGCATGGTCGGACCGGTGATCATGAAGTTCGGCACGCCCGAGCAGAAGGCCAAGTACCTGCCGGCGATCGTGGCCGGCGACATGGTGTTCTGCCAGGGCTACTCCGAGCCCGGCTCGGGCTCCGACCTCGCAAGCCTCAAGACGCGCGCGGTGCGCGACAGCGATGACTACGTGATCAACGGCACCAAGATCTGGACGACCGGCGCCCACCTCGCCGACCATATGTTCTGCCTGGTGCGCACCGCGGCGGACGGCAAGCCGCAGGACGGCATCTCCTTCGTGCTGATCGATTCGATGAAGACGCCCGGTCTCAGCGTGAAGCCGATCGTGACGCTTGCCGGCGACCACGAGGTCAACCAGGTGTTCTTCGACAACGTGCGCACGCCGGTGGCCAACCGCATCGGACCGGAGAATGCGGGCTGGACGGTCGCCAAGTACCTGCTCGAGTTCGAGCGCGGCGGCGACGCCTATACGCCCAATCTCTACGCCCGCCTGGAGGATGTGCGGCGCATCGCGCGCGAGGAAGCGGCCGACGGCTCGGGCCGGCTGATCGAGGACAGGGGATTCGCCGAGCGGCTGGCCGAGGCCGAGATCGAGGTCCAGTCGCTCGAGATGATCGAGCTGCAGGTCCTCTCCGATCTCAGTCGGGGCAGGAACCCGGGCACGGTGTCGTCGTCGATGAAGATCCGCGGCAGCGAGACCCTGCAGAAGATCGATCACCTCGGCGTCGAAGCGCTGGCCTGGTACGCCGCACCGTTCGAACCCGAGGCGCGGCTGCTCGGCCATAACGAGCCCAATGTCGTGCCCGATTTGGGCACCACGGCGATGCCGCTCTACCTCAACAACCGGGCGGCGACGATCTACGCCGGATCCAATGAAATTCAGCGGAATATCATCGCCAAGGCGGCGCTCGCTCTCTGAAATGTGCGGGCAGCTAAGCGTGCAGCCGTACTGAAAACTTGCAAAAGACATTGTAAGCTGTTGCGAGATTGAAGAATTCGCGACTCGCCACCATTTAATTGCATAAATACTGCAGAGAGACCTTGGAACCCTCATTGTCGTCAACCATCGGCGGAACGCTCGCGGGCCATGCGCAACGGACTCCGCAGGCGCTGGCCATCGTATGGCCGGGCATTGCGCCACTGACCTACGGCGAGCTGGGGCGCCATGTCAGCCGGCTCGGGGCCGAACTGCGCGCCGCCGGCATCGGCCCGACATCGCGCGTCGCTATCGTCCTGCCGCGCGGTCCAGAGGCCGCGGTGATCAGTCTCGCGGTGTGTTCCGTGGCGGTCATGCTGCCGCTCAATCCGGGCTTCAGCCCTGCCGACCTCAAACTCGAGCTCGAACGCGGCCGGCCCGACGCGTTGATCGTGCCTGCCGGCGCCGAACTGCCTGACTGGGCCAAAGGCGCGAGCGGCCTGTTCCAAGCCACGCGGGCGACCGCTTCGTTCGACGACGTGGCGCTTCGCCAACTGACGCCGGTGGCGCGCCGGATCGACAATTCCGCGGCGATCACCCCTAAGTCGGTGGCCGTCATCTTTCGCACGTCGGGCACCACCGGAAGCGCCAAGCGCGTGCCGGTGACCCACGAGAACCTGCTCTCGATGGCGCGCAAGATGCAGCGCTGGCTGCGGCTCACGCCGGCCGACCGCTCGGCCTGCATCATGCCGATCTATTACAACGCGGGCTTCAAGGCGACCTTGCTGGTCCCGCTGCTGGTCGGCAGCAGCGTCGCCATGCCGGTCGCCACCGCGCCCGGCGAATTCGAGCAATGGGTCAGGGAGCTGAGGCCCACGTGGATGACCGCCGCACCGGCAACGCTGCAAGCGATCCTGGAGAAGCTCGGCGCGCGCAATGAGCCCCTGAAGCACAGCCTGCGCTTCGTGCTGTCGACGGCTTCCTATCTTGCCGATCCGGTTCGGTGCGAGCTCGAGAAGGCGCTCGGCGTGCCGGTCGTGGAGTTCTACGGCCTGTCTGAGGCCGGCATGGTGACGGCGCCGCCGGTGCCACCGGCGGTGGCCAAGCCGGGCACGGTCGGGCGTATACCGGAAGGCGAGCTCGCCATCCGCGGCGAGGACGGCAAGTTCCTGGCCGCCGGGCAGACCGGCCACGTGCTGGTGCGCGGACCGAGCGTCGCGCCGGGCTATATCGACGACGTCGACGACGCGCCGAGCGGGCTCGAGGATGGATGGCTCGACACCGGCGATCTCGGTTCGGTCGATTCCGACGGCTTCCTGACGATCGTCGGCCGCAGCAAGGAGATCATCAATCGCGGCGGCGAGAAGGTCTCGCCCTACGACGTCGAGAAGGCGCTGCTGCTGCATCCGGCGGTGCGCGAGGCGGCGGCGTTCGGCGTGCCGCATCCGCGCCTCGGCGAGAACGTCGCCGCGGCGGTGACGCTTAATCCCGGCATGCAGGCGACGTCCTCGGAACTGATCGAGTTCATCTACGACCGGCTGGCACCGTTCCAGATGCCGCGCCAGGTCCATGTGCTGGACAGCCTGCCGCTCGGCGCCACGGGCAAGATCTCGCGGCCCCAGCTCGCCGAGACGTTCGCCTCGCACGTGCGCGAGATCGTGCCGCCGGAACAGCCGCTGCAGGTCCAGATCGCCGAAATCTGGCGGCGCTTCCTAAATCGCAGCGACATCGGCCTGGATGACGATTTCTTCGACCTAGGCGGCGATTCCCTGCAGGCGACCGAGATGCTGCTCGAGCTGGAGACGACGACCCGCCACACCATCTCGCCGTCCGACATCCGCGCCCAGCTCACTATCCGCCATCTCGCGCAGGCGCTGGCACGCGTCGCCGCCAGCAGTCAGGTCGTCAGCAAGGTCAAGGATGGCCGCGGAGCGCCGCTGTTCCTGTGCCACGGCGATTTCGACGGCTGGGGACTGTATGCGCTGCGCCTGGTCGAGCTGCTGCGCCATGACGGGCCGATCTTCCTGCTGCATTCCAATCTCGACAAGACGGCTGGCATCACCACCATCGAGGAAATGGCGCGGACCTACATCCCGCACCTCCTGGAAGCGTGGCCGCAGGGCAGCTTCAAGCTCGCCGGCTACTGCCATGGCGGGCTGGCGGCTTGGGAGATGGCGCACCAGCTCGAGGCGCTGGGCCGCCGCGTCGACAGCATCGTGCTGATCGACACCTATTCGATCAATGCGCGCGCCTCGGTGCGCGGCATCGCGCGCACGCTGAATGCGATCGGCGAGCTCGCGCCGCAGACGCTGGGCCAGAGGATCCACGGCATGGCGATGCCCGCGCTATGGTCCGGCACCCGTCGCGTGCTGCAGAAGGACAAGGCAATCCTTTGGCGGGTCGCGCGCCGGCTCTACGGCGCCCAGCGGCGCATGCAAGGCGGCGGGGCCGACCCTGACGGCGGCATTTCGCTGCGCTGGGCGTACTATCAGGCGATGTCGAACTACCTGCCGCCCAAGATCGACAGCGACGTGGTCTGCGTGCTGAGCGACGAATACGCGCCGCGGGCGGAGTTCACGCCGGTGGCCTGGGAATCGCTGGCCCGCCATGTCGACTTCGAGCAGGTGCCGGGCAAGCACAACACCTGCATCACCAGCCACGTGGCCGATCTCGCCAGCACGCTCAACCGGCATCTCGCCGCCGGCTAATCGGGCGGCCGGGCTTGAACCGGCGAAAATCGGCATCAAATCTTGAGGCTGTGCCCGAGCGGGGCCCGAATTCGAAATGCCGAGCGCCATGACCGATCCCTACGCCGTTCTGGGCGTACCGAAGACCGCGTCGCAGGACGACATCCGCGCGGCGTTCCGCAAGCTCGCCAAGAAGTACCACCCCGATCTCAATCCGGGCGACAAGGCGGCCGAAGCCAAGTTCAAGGACATCGGCCAGGCCAACGACCTGTTGTCCGATCCCGAGAAGCGGCGCCGCTTCGATGCCGGCGAGATCGATGCCTCGGGCCAGGAGATGCCGCCGCGCGGCTTCTATCGCGACCAGGCGGCCGGCCCGGGCGGCCGCAAGTACCAGCGCGGCGCGGGGCCGGAGGAGTTCGTCGACATCAACGACATCCTGTCGGGCATGTTCGGCGAGCGTCATGGCTTCGGCGCCGGCGGCGGCGGCTTCGACACGAGCGGCCTGCCGGTGAGCTATACGCTCAGCGTGCCGTTCCTGATCGCCGCGCGCGGCGGCAAGCGGCGCGTCACCATGCCGGACGGCCGAACGCTCGACATCGACGTGCCCGAGGGCACCACCAACGGCACGACGTTGCGCCTCAAGGGGCAGGGCATGCCGGGCGCCCAGGGCAAGCCGGCCGGTGACGCCTATGTCGAGATCCACGTGCAGCCGCATGCCTTCTTCGAGGCGCGCGACAACGACATCCATATCGAGCTGCCGGTGACGCTGACCGAGGCGGTGCTGGGCGGCAAGGTGAAGGTGCCGACGGTTGGCGGCCCGGTGATGCTGAACGTCCCCGCCGGTTCCAACACCGGCGCGTCGCTCCGGCTCAAGGGCCGCGGCCTGCTCGACCGCAAGTCGGGCCAGCGCGGTGACCAGTACGTCAAGCTCAAGGTCGTGCTGCCCGATCAGCCCGACGACAAGCTGAAGGAATTCCTGCAGGGCTGGGAAGCCGGCCGCAGCCACGACCCGCGCAAGTCGATGGAGCAGTTCACATGACCAGCCTCGAGCAACTGCTTCAGCTCCATGCCGGCCTCACGACCGTGCGGGTCGAGCGCTGGGTGGCGCGCGGCCTGCTGCGCCCGCTGGGCGGCGGCGATTCCTGGACCTTCGAGCAGGTCGACGTGGCGCGCGTGCGTCTGTTGGCCGAGCTGGGCGACGACATGGGGCTCGACGACGACACGATCGAGGCGGTCGTGTCGCTGATCGACCAGGTCCACACCTTGCGCGATCGGCTGAGCCTGCTGGCGCGCGCCGTCGCGGAGCAGCCGCCCGCCACGCGCGAGGCCATCGCCGCCGCGGTGCGCCGGCTGAGCGGCCGCTAGCCCGCGTCAGCGAGCGTCGAGGCCCTGCCAGATCGATACGATCTCGGCGACCGCCTTGGGGTCGGCAACCATCTGGTCGTGCTCGATGCCGCGGATCAGGCGCAACTTCAGGTGCGGATTGTCGATGCTGCCCAGCCGGCCGGCATTGGTGAGGTCGTCCTCGTCGCTGGTCAGGATGACCGTCAGTGACTCGATGTGCGCCAGATCGCGGCGCCAGTCATCGGCCTGGAGGCTGCGCTGCATGCGGTAGGTGTAGGAAGGCGTATGCCTGCCGTCCGGCCTGGGATCGACGGCATAGCGCACCACCGTCAAATCCTCGAACCAGGGCAGACCGAGACGCTCGAGGCCGAGCAGACCGACGATCCGCAGGCTGGCGCGATTGGCCCATGGACCGATGTGACGGCCGCGGATCTCGGTGAAGGCCGTCACGAAAGGCGAGATCACGATGTAGTCGTCGAACGAAGCGCGCATCCGACCACTGGCGATGCGGAGCGCGAAGCCGCCACCGGCCGAATAGCCGATCAGCGTGCGGTTGGTGCCGGGCTTGTCGAGGCCGAGCGCCTTCATGAAATCAGCCAGGTCGTCGTCGAGCTGGCCGATATAGCTCACGTCGCCGCTCGTCCTGCCGCTGCCGCCGTGGCCGCGCAGGCTGAGCGCGTAGGCCGTGGCACCGGCGGCCTGCAGGGCGAGCGCCACCTTGTGCATGTCGAGGCTGGTGCCCGTGGAGCCGTGGATCAGCAGGACGATGCGCTCCGGCCGTCCGGGATAGGCGCGATAGACGAGCGGCGCGCCGTCCCGCGCCGTGACCCTCTGCACCGGCGGAATTTCCGCCGGATTCCAGGCGGCGAGGCCCGGGATAGCGCCGCCTCCAGAGACGATCGGCGGCGGCATCGGCTCATCGAAGGCGATAGCGCCAGCCCATAGACCCACCACCAGCACGACGAGGCCCGCCGCGGCGAGACGCAGTCTCCTGGCGAGCGCCCGCTTCACGATTGCAGCGCTTTCCAGATCTTGGCCGCGGTGAGCGGCATATCGAGGTGGCGCACGCCGCGGGGCCGCAGCGCATCGAGCACGGCATTGGCGAAGGCGGCCGGGGCGCCGTTGGTCGGCAGCTCGCCCACGCCCTTCAGGCCGAGGAAATTGTTGGGCGAGGGCGTGGCGATGGTCTCGACGTTGAAGAAGGGCACGTCATCGGCGTGCGGCAAGGCGTAGTCCATCAGCGTGCCGGTCAGAAGCTGGCCGGTCTCCTCGTCGTACACGGCCGCTTCCATGGCGCCGTTGCCGAGACCATGAGCGATACCGCCATGCATCTGGCCCTCGATCAGGCGCGGATTGACCACGACGCCGGCGTCGACCACGGCCGTCAGGCGATCGATGCGCGCCGCGCCGGTCTCAGGATCGATCTCGACCTCGCAGACCATGACGCCGGTGGGATAGGTCTCGATCTTGTCGGCGAATTTCGCGTCGCCGCCGAACGGGTTGTAGGCCGCCAGCTCGAGCAGGCTGATGCGCCGGTCGGTGCCCACGACCTCGAAGCTGCCGTCGCGGAAGACGATGTCGGCCGGCGCCGTCTCGAGCCGTTCGGCGGCGAGATCGCGTCCGCGTTCGATAACGACGTCGGCGGCGCGCCGCAGGGTCGTGCCGCTGATGATGGTCGAGGACGAGCCGCCCGTGCCGCCGCCGTGCGGGATGGTGCGCGTGTCGCCCTGGCGTAGCTCGATCCGGTCGACCGGCACGCCCAGCACGCCCGACACGATCTGCGAGAAGACCGTTTCGTGGCCCTGGCTTTGCGTGCCGGCATGGGCGATCACGCGGTCGGGCATCACCTCGATCACCGAATGCTCGTCGGCGATGCCGCCGGTGCCGTGCAGGTGACACGAGAGGCCGATACCGCGCAGCAGGCCCTTCGCCTCGCTGCCGGCACGGCGGCCCGCGAAGCCTGCTTCGTCGGCGGCCTTCAGCGCCGTCTCGAACAGCCGCGGGCAATCGGCCGCGTCGTAGGTGTAGCCGACGGCCGATTTGTACGGCATGTCGGCGGGCTTGAGCAGGTTCAGCCGCCGCAGCTCCGCCGGCGTACGGCCGGTCTCGTGCGCCGCGCAGTCGATCAGCCGTTCGAGCAGGAACAGCGCCTCGGGCTTGCCGGCGCCGCGGATCGCGTCGACCGGCACGGTGTTGGTGAAGGCGCAGACGAACTCGATGTCGATCGCGGGAATGCGGTAGAGGCCGGAGATCACCTTGGCGAGGCCGGTGGTCGGGATCGACGGCGCGAACATCGAGAGGTAGGCGCCGAAATTGGCCTCCGCCCGCACGCGCAGGCCGAGGAACCTGCCGGCACCGTCGAGCGCCAGCTCGGCGGAGGCGATAAGGTCGCGCGAATGGCTGTCGGACAGGGCGTGCTCGGCGCGCTCGGCGCTCCACCGCAAGCCGCGCCTGAGCTTGCGGGTCGCCCAGGCGATCAGGGTCGATTCGACGGAGATCGGATATTTGGGCCCGAAGCCGCCGCCGACATCCTGCGTCACCAGCCTGAGCTTGTCCCTCGGCAGATTGAGCACGCGCTCGCACATCAGCCGGTGCGGGATCTGCACGCCCTGCGAGCCCATTGTCACGGTCACGAGATCGCTTGCGGAATCGTAGGCCGACCACGCGGCGCGGGTTTCCATGTAGTGCACGATCTGGCGTGGCGAGCGGATGGCCAGCCGGCTGACATGGGCGGCGCCGGCGATCGCCGCATCGGTGGCAGCCCGATCGCCGCGCTGCCAGTGGCACATCAGGTTGCCTGGCACGTCGTCGTGCACCAGCGCCGCACCGGGCGCCAGCGCCTGAGCAACGGTGACGACGGCAGGGAGCTCCTCATAGTCGACGACGAGCGCTTCCGCGGCATCGCGTGCTTGGTCGAGCGTGTCGGCCGCGATCATGGCGACAATGTCGCCGACATGGCGCACCTTGCCGACCGACATCGGCAAATGCGGCGGCTCGCGATGGCGGTTGCCGGCCGGATCCTTGATCTCGCTGATCGTCGGCAGATGGCCGAGCTTGTCGGCCGCGGTGTCCTCGGCGGTGTAGATTGCGGCCACGCCCGGGACGGCGCGCGCGGCGTCCTTGTCGATGCTCACGATCCGCGCATGCGCATGCGGCGAGCGCACGAACAGAACCGCCAATGCGTCCCTGGGCGCGGTGTTGTCGGTGTAGCGCCCGCGGCCGGTGAGGAAACGCTGGTCTTCGCGGCGCGTGATCGACTGGCCGATGGTCACGCTCGGGGGCTCACGCCGCCAGCACGTCGCTGATCACCTTTAGCGCGGCATCGATATCGGCGCGGTTGACGTCGAGATGGGTGACGGCGCGGATGCGCGTGGCGCTGCTGGCGCCGATGCCGAGCCCGCGCTCCTTGCAGGCCTGCACCAGCTTCGGCGCCGTCCAGCCCGGCTTCCTCACCTCGAAGAACACCAGGTTGGTCTGCATCTTCTCGACCTCGCACTCCAGCCCCTTGATGTTGGCGATGCCCGAGGCGAGGTGATGGGCGTTGTCGTGGTCCTCGGCCAGGCGGTCCCAATTGTGCTCCAGCGCGTAGAGCGCGGCCGCAGCGATCACGCCGGACTGGCGCATCGAGCCGCCCAGCATCTGCTTCTGCCGCCACGCTTCCTTGACGAACTCCCTGGAGCCCGCGAGCGAGGCGCCGACCGGTGCGCCCAGGCCCTTGGTGTAGTCGAGCCACAGCGAATCGACGCAGGCCGCATAGTCCTTGGCCTTGGTGCCAGACTTGACCGCGGCATTGCAGAGCCGCGCGCCATCCATGTGGACGGCGAGCCCTGCGCCATGCGCCACCTTGGCGACGCCCTGCAGGGTCGCGAGCGGCCACACCGTGCCGAAGCCGCCGTTCGAGGTGTTCTCGACCGAGACCAGGCGTGAACGCGGCGCGTTGCGGTTGTTGGGATCGCGCAGCGCGGCCTGCACCTGCTCGGCGGTGAACACGCCGTTCGGCCCATCGAGCATGCGGATCATGACGCCGGAGTTGGCCGCGGTCCCGCCCGACTCGGCGTTGATGATGTGGGCGGTCTTGTCGGCGATCACCTCGTCGCCCAGCCGGCAATGCACGCGGATGGCGGCCTGGTTGCACATCGTGCCGCTCGGCATGAAGACGGCATCCTCCTTGCCCAGGATCTCGCAGATCTTGTCGCGCAGGCGGTTGACGGTGGGATCTTCGTATTTCTGCTCGTCCCCCACCTCGGCCTCGGCCATCGCTTTCCGCATGCCGGGCGAGGGCTTGGTCTTGGTGTCGCTGTAAAGATCGATGAAACGGTTTTGCATGGCGTGGCGTGTTCTCCTGCGCCACCATACTACAGAATATTCAGTGAAAGCCCTCCCCAATGGACACGAAGCGCCTGCAGAAATTCGTCGACACCTTCTGGGACGACGCGATCCTGCCGTCGATCACCGAGTACATCGGCATCCCCAACAAGTCGCCGGCCTTCGACGCCCAATGGGTCGAGCACGGCTACATGGAGGACGCGGTGAAGCTGATGCAGGCGTGGGCGCAGCGCGAGCTCGCGGCGTTTCCCGGCGCCACGCTCGAGGTGGTCCGCCTGCCCAGCCGCACGCCGCTCCTCCTGATGGAGCTGCCGGGCGACAGCGCCGACACCGTGCTGCTCTACGGCCATCTCGACAAGCAGCCCGAGATGAAGGGTTGGTTCGAGGGCTTCGGCCCGTGGATTCCGCTGCGCAAGGACGACAAGCTCTATGGCCGCGGCGGTGCCGACGACGGCTATGCGATGTACGCCTGCCTGTGCGCGCTGAAGGCGCTGGCCGAGCAGAAGGTGCCGCGCGCGCGCTGCGTCGTCATGATCGAGGCCTGCGAGGAGTCCGGCAGCTACGATCTGCCGTTCTATGTCGATCATCTGCGCGAACGGATCGGCAAGCCGTCGCTGGTGATCTGCCTCGATTCGGGCTGCGGCGACTACGAGCGGCTGTGGCTCACCACCTCGCTGCGCGGCATCGCCGCCGGCACGCTCAGCGTGCGCGTGCTGACCGAGGGTGTGCATTCGGGCGACGCCTCGGGCATCGTGCCGTCGTCGTTCCGCCTGCTGCGCGGGCTGCTGTCGCGCATCGAGGACGAGACGAGCGGCGCGATCAAACTGCAGGACCTCTACGTGCAGATCCCGCCGCAGCGCATCGAGCAGGCCAAGGAGGCGGCGCGCATCCTGGGCGACCACGTGATCGACCGCTACCCGTTCGCCGGCTCGACCAGGCCGATGGCCGACGAGAAGGCGGAGCTGGTGCTGAACCGGACCTGGCGGCCGCAGCTCGCCGTCATCGGCATGGACGGCTATCCGGCGCCGGAGAATGCCGGCAACGTGCTGCTGCCTTATTCCGTCGCCAAGCTCAGCCTGCGCCTGCCGCCGACGCTCGAGGCCAAGGCCGCGGTCGCGACCTTGAAGCGGACGCTCGAGGCCGATCCGCCCAACGGCGCCATCGTCGAGTTCGACGGCAAGGACGGCCAATCCGGCTGGCACGCGCCGCAACTGGCACCGTGGCTCGAGAAGGCGGTCGCGCAGGCCTCGCAGGACTCTTTCGGCAAGCCCGCCGCTTACATGGGCGAGGGCGGCTCGATCCCGTTCATGGGCATGCTGGGCGAGAAGTTCCCCGACACGCAGTTCGTCATCACCGGCGTGCTGGGCCCGCACTCCAACGCGCACGGCCCCAACGAATTCCTGCACATTCCGACCGGCAAGCATGTGACCGCGGCGGTGGCGAGCATGATCGCCGCTCATCATCGCGCGCGGTAAGTTCTATAGGACGGAATCGGGAACTTCCGGCAACGCGACTATAATGGCCTGGTCGGTCTGGCGCGGCATGAGCCGATCTAGGGCATCGGCAGGGGGTCCCATTATTTTCCCATTATTTTAATGGGAACGTCGGTAAATGCCCAAATTGAGTTAGGGTCGGGTTGGGCAAGGAGAGCGAGCGATGAAATTCACCTGGTTTCACCTGATGCCGTGGCCGCACATGCCGGACGATTTCCGCCAGAAGCACCGGTCGGTGTGGGTCGACCTGCCCAACAAGATGTACGAGCCCGAGCTCGGCCACATCGCCTACCACCAGTATCTCGACCAGCTCGAATTCGCCGAGAAGGTGGGCTTCGACGGCATCGGCGTGAACGAGCACCATGCCAACGCCTACGGCCTGATGCCGTCGCCCAACCTGATGGCGGCGACGCTCACGCGGCGCACCTCGAAGGCGGCGCTGGTCGTGCTCGGCAACTCGATCGCGCTCTACAATCCGCCGCTCCGGGTGGCCGAGGAGTTCGCCATGCTCGACGTGCTGTCGGGCGGTCGCCTGATCGCCGGCTTCCCGGTCGGCACGTCGATGGACACCAACTACGCCTACGGTACGGTGCCGGCGCTGACGCGCGAGAAATACGCCGAAGCGCATGATCTCATCCGCAAGGCGTGGGCGGCCGACGAGCCATTCGCCTTCAACGGCCGCTACACCAAGCTGCGCTACGTCAATTGCTGGCCCAAGCCGGTGCAACGGCCGGCGCCGCCAGTGTTCATCCCGGGCGGCGGCTCGGTCGAGACCTACGACTTCTGCATCGACAATACCTACTCGTATTCGTACCTCAGCTACTCCGGCTATCTGCGCGCCAAGCTGCTCATGGAGGGCTACTGGAAGCGCGTCGCCGAGCGCAAGGTCGACGAGTCGCCTTATCGCGCGGGCTTCGCCCAGGTGATCTGCGTCGCCGACACCGACGCCGAGGCCGAGCGTCTCTACTGGCCGCACGTGAACTACTTCTACAATCGCTGCCTGCACGTGTATCCAGGCTTCGCCGACGCGCCGGGCTACCGCACCATCAAGACGATCCAGAGCGGCGCGCTGTCGCAATTCGCGCCGGGCTCGGGCCGCGACTATCCCAACATGAGCTGGAAGGACCTAACCGACGGCCGCTACGTCGTCGCCGGCTCGCCCGAGACGGTGCGCCAGCAGATGGAGGAGCTGATCAAGACCCTGCGCGTCGGCAACGTCTTCTGCCTGCTGCACATCGGCAACATGCCCGACGACAAGGTGCGCCACTCGAGCAAGCTGTTCGCCGAGAAGGTGATGCCGCAGCTGCGCAATCTGTGGCCGGAGTGGAAGAACCACGACGACCGCTTCTGGTGCCATCCCATGCACGAGCCGGTGCCGATGCGGGCGGCCGCCGAATGAAGTCCCGCTTCCTCGCGCTCAAGAAGCCGCCGGCCAGGATCGAAGTGATGGAGGCCGGCAAGGGAAAAGACCTGCTGTTCCTGCATGGCGCCGGCGGCCACCTGCCGAACGATCCGCTGCTCGCGGCGCTGGCCACGAAATTCCACGTCGTGGCGCCGCTGCTGCCGGGCTACGGTCGCTCGGAAGGCGAGGACGGCTTGCGCGACATGCTCGACGTCACCCTGCACGCGCTCGATGTGCTGGAGAAGCTGAAGCTCAGCAAGCCGATCGTCGTCGGCCATTCGATGGGCGGCATGATTGCCGCCGAGATGGCCGCGATCGCCCATACCGAGATCGAGCGGCTCTGTTTGCTGGCGCCGGCCGGGCTGTGGCTCGACGACCATCCGATCGCCGACATCTTCGCCAAGCTGCCCTACGAACTGCCGGCGCTGCTGTTCCACGACGCCGAGCTCGGCCGCAAGCTCATGACCGCCGGCGGCGGCGACATGGGCGACATCGAGTTCCTGAAGCAGTTCCTGGTGATGAACGCGCGCCGGCTGGGCATGGCGGGCAAGCTCCTGTTTCCCATTCCCGACCGCGGCCTGGCCGAGCGCCTTCATCGCGTTACGGCGAAGACGCTGATCGTGTGGGGGCGCGAGGACGTGCTGATCCCGCCGGTCTACGGCGAGGCCTTCCGGAAGGCGATTTCCGGCGCGAAGTTGGTTAGGATCGCCAAGGCAGGGCACGCCGTCGGACAGGAGAAGCCGGCCGCGGTCCTGGAGGCGATCAGGGATTACTTCTGAGCGGAGGCGGGCGGTGAGGAAAGCGATCCTGGCGGGCGTGGCGCTGGTCGCGCTCGGCATCGTCGGCACGGCGTGGGCCGAGCCGGCAGTCTACAGCCTGACAGGCATGGGTTCCGGCGTCCCCGGCAGCTCGAAATGCGCCACCTATCAGATCACCATCGATCTCACCGTCGACGGCAAGGCGGTGAAGGGCTCGTTCAAGCAGCAGGGCCGGCCGGAGCGCGCCTTCGCCACCACCCTCGACGACAAGGGCGCCTTCAAGGCCACGGCCGATGTCGGCGAGGGCAACGTCATGGATGTGAGCGGGACGCTGGCGGCCGACGACGGCCGCATCCTGCTCGACGGCTATTGCAAGTTCGAAGGCAAGCTCACCCGCAAGAAGTAGGAGATGGGATTCATGACGAAGATGGGAACGGCCGCCCTCGGCGCCGTCGGCACGCTGGCGCTCGTAGCGGCGGCGCAGGCCGCGCCGGTGACGTATTCGTGGACCGGCAAGGGCATCAACGTGCAGGGTGCTTCGAAGTGCCCGACCTACGAGATGACCGTCGACGTCCAGGTCGACGGCACGGACGTCAAGGGCGAGTTCCAGCAGAAGGGCCGCGATCGTCGCCACTTCGAAGCCAAGCTCGACGGCAAGGGCATGTTCAAGACCAAAGCGCAGTTGGGCGGCGGCAGCACGATGGATGTGAGCGGCACGATCAACGACAAGGAAACCAGGGTCCTGCTCGACGGCTACTGCAAGTTCGACGCCAAGCTCATGAAGAAGTAGTTTTCTCGGGCACGCCGAGAAAGATCTCAGTCAGTCACGGCTGACGGCGCAAACTGTAGTTGGAAGCGGTGTGCCAGCGATCCCTGTTGGTGCGAATGTTTGTCAATTCGTCGATGTGAAAGCATCGCCAATCGCCTCCACGAGGCAATCGCGAAGTGGTCAGGCCTCCATATTGGAACGCGAACACGGCGAGCTCGTGACGTGATGTTAGTCCAATTGCATGAGGGGCAAAGCGCCGTCTCGTACCTCGATGATCAGCAGTGATACAACGCTGATCCAGGATCGCGCTTGCCAGGCGATGGAGCACCTTATCGACGTTCATTCCATAACAACGGCCAGTCGGCCGATCGCGTTGCGCTCCAGCAGCGCCCGCATCGCCTCGGCGGCCTGGTCGAGGCGGAAGGTGCGATCGACATGCGGCTTGCAGAGGCCGGCCTCGCACCAGCCGCGGATGCGCTCCATCAGCGCGAAGGTGCGCGGGGCCTGCTCGAAGCGCGCATCGTGCGGGCTCCAGCCGACGTAGTAGCCGTAGTTGAAGCCGGTCACCGCGATCGACTTCACCAGCAGGATGTTGGCCGGGATCTGCGGGATCGTGCCGCCGGCGAAGCCGATGGGACAGATGCGGCCCTCGACCGCCAGGCAGCGCAGCGACTGCGTGAACACGTCGCCGCCCACCGGATCGAAGACGCGGTCGACGCCGCGGCCGTCGGTGAGTTTCAGCACCTCGTCGCGGAAGTCGATGGCGCGGTAGTCGATGACGTGGTCGGCGCCATGCGCTCGGGCGAACTCGGTCTTGCGCGCGCCGCCCGCCGTCGCGATCACGGTGGCGCCAAGGATCTTGCCGATCTCGACCGCCGCCATGCCAACGCCGCCCGCCGCGGCATGGACCAGAAGGGTCTGGCCCTGATGCACGTCGAGCGCCATCGGCCAGGTGAGCGCGCCAGCCGAGGTCGGGTAGGAGATGCAGAGCTGGATCGCCTCGACGAAGCCGATGTTTTTCGGCTTGGGGAAGACGTTGACCTCGTGCGCCACGGCTTCCTCGGCCAGGCCGCCCCAGTCGAGCACCGCCACCACCTCGTCGCCGACCTTGAGCCGCCTGCAGGCGGGATCGGCCTCGACCACCACCCCCGACACCTCGGTGCCGGGCGCGAAGGGCAGCGGCGGCTTGCGCTGATACTTGCCGGCGATGACCAGCGTCGTGGCGAAGCTCACGCCGGCCGCCCTTGTGCGGATGCGGACCTGGCCCGGCTCGAGCGGCGGTCGCGCGACGTCTTCGAGCCGCAGGTCGTCGGGACCGCCCCACTGGCGGCAGATCATCGCCTTCATGGCGCCTTTCTAGGACGCGGGCCCGGCAAACAACAGCAGGTTTCCGTCGGGATCGCGCGCGATGAAGTCCTGCGCCCCCCACGGCTCGCGCCGGAGCGGGCGGAAGAAATCGACGCCCGCCGCCTGGTACTGAAGGAAGAGCTGCTTGATCGCGGCGGCACTGTCGACCGTCAGCGAGGCGCCGAGCAGTTCCTCGCGCTCGCGCACGCCGGCGAGGAAAGGCGAGCGGTCGACGTGGCGGAGATTGATCGCGGCCTTGTCGCGCTTCACCTCCGCATAGAAGGCGGGCTCGCCGTAGGTGAAGGCGATCTCGAAGCCGAGCTTGCCGGTGAAAAAATCGAGCGTCCTGTTCATGTCGGTCACGAACAGGCACGGTTCGGCGGCGGCGAGAGCCGGCGCGGCGGTGCCTGCGGCGGATTTGGTCATGGTCTGCACTCCTTGCTTGAGCGCCTGCCATGTCTCGTAGCCCGCCTGGCGGGCGACCAGCTCCTGCGCGTCGCCGAGCTTGAACACGCCGTCGAGGATCTGGCGGTCGCTCAGATCCTTGAAGCGCGGCAGCACGGCGCGGATCTGCGCCGCCACCGGATGGTGGCGGTCGCGGTGCCAGCGCAAATAGAGCTTCGCCTGCTTGCGGAGATTTTCGAGATTGGGCACGGGCGCAACGACGTCGGTGGTGGGTCGTAGGTGGGCATGGCCCCTTCGGCTTGCGCCGATGCGCCCTACAGCAGCCCTCCAAGCATGAGCGCTGCGTCGCAGCCTGTCAATTCAGCGCCGCGATGCCGAGCGCCTTGCCGAAGCGCCGGCTGCAATCCAGCGGATCGCCGTACTTGCGGTGCTTGGCGGTGTGATGCGCCGCCGCCATCAGCAGCAGGCCGCCCTCCGGATTGCGGTTCTTGCCGTAATCCTCGAGCAGGCAGAGCGCGATCTCCTGGTTGTGCGGATCGTTGCCGAGCCGCGCGCAGGCAAGCGCGATCTGCTGCACCAGCGGCGCCGTGTCCTTGCCGGCCTCGAGCCAGGCCTGCACCGCACCGACCGCCTTCGGTCCGTCGAGCGCCAGGCAGGCGGCCTGCACGTCCATGCCGGATTTCTCGGCCTTCATCGGCGTGCCGTCGCCGATCAGGCGCTGGTGCGCCGCCGCCTGGTTGAGGTAGGCGGCCGCCAGATACAGCAGCTTGATGCGCTGCGGGTGCTCGAAATTGTCCCAGAACCAGGCGAGCGTGTTCATGTACTCGTAGCAGTGCTGCGACAGCGAGAAATTGAGCTCGCCGTGGGTCTCGAGCACCGCCGTGGCCGAGCCGATCTGCAGCCCGTCGAGGATGGCGCGCGGGCTCTTGCCCGCCTTCAGGAGCTCGGTGAGATGCAGCAGGTAGGCGGGCTCGGGCTGGCGCACGACCGCCTCGATCAGCGCCTCGGTCTCGGCCTTGGTCAGCGGTACCTTGTTGTCCTTGGCGAGCAGACTGCGCTCGATCTCGATCGTGCCACCATAGGGCACCGCGTGCAGCGTCTGGCCGTCGAGATAGACGGTGACGGCGTTGCAAGCCACTTCGTAGAGCGAGTACCAGCGCGGGCCGACGGCGATGTCGAGCGCGCCGGCATAGAGCACGTCGTGGGCGGCGTCCCAGCCGATGAAGTCGCCGAGCTCGACGGTGGCGCGGGCGCGGAAGGATTTGTGGCCGGTCGTGTAGGAGCGGTTCTGGAACGAGCGGTCCTGCACGTCGATCAGGCCGGCGAAGCAGAGCTCGGCCAGCGCAGCCCGCCGCTCGCCGGGGTTCTGCATCAGGCCGAGGAAGACGCGGTAGGCCTCGACGACGTTGCCGCGGTGGACCAGCGTCGCCCATTGGCCGAGCCGGTCCTTCAGCGGGCCGTCGAGCGCCAGCGGCTCCTGGTCGGGCCAATGCACGACCGGCGCCGGCGGCGGCCCGTCCGCGAGCTGCATGCCGCGCGAATAGTGGCCGGGCGCCTTGCCGATCTTCTGGTTCCAGATGTCGAGCCCGGTCGGGATGTACCAGATGGTCTGCGCCATCGGCAGGCCGGCGGCCTCGCTCGGCACCATCCGGGAAAGATGCGTGGTGGCGCGCGCGCTCAAGAGGCAATGGTCGTTGTTGACGAAGTTCACGTACCCGTCGTCCATGCGCTCGTGATAGGGCACGTGGGTGTAGGGGGCGTGGATGCGCACCGCCTCGCGCAGCATCTCCTTCAGCGGCCGGCCGGCCTTCACCAGCCTGTAATAGACCTCGCTCGCGCCCTTCTGGTCGCGCGCCAGGATGCGCTCCTCGAGCGCGGCATAGTCGGGATCGGAGCGCGTGCTCGCGGTGACTGAAGCGTCGGGCGCCATGTTTTCCTCCGCAGAGGTCTATTAGACGCCGGCCGGTCGTGGAATGCTATTGGAAATCGGAGGACCAGCCATGCTCACGATGCGTCCCCAGAAGGCCGTCGTCTTCAGTCTCGTCGCCACCGAGAAGTCTTACGACATCCTGGACGACGGCACGCCGGTCGCCGTCGTGTCCTACCTCAAGAACAAGGGCGGCAAGATCGCGCTCGACGGCAGGGAATATTCCGTGAAGCGCGAGGGAGGGCCCAGCGACGAGATGCTGGGCCAGGCGCTGCTGCGGATGGTGACGGGGCGCAAACGCGTGCCCGCCACCTGGAGCCTGCTCGGTCCGGACGGCAAGATGCTTGCGTCGGCCGAGCACTCGAAGGAGGGCTTCGCGGTGACGCGCGGCACGGACAGGCTCGCCTTCCGCAATTCGAAGAAGGCGGGCTTCCAATTGTTCCGCGAGGGCAGTGCCGAGCCGCTCGGCTCAAGCAAGGGCATGAGCCTGCCGGCCGAATTCGATCTGCCGTTCCAGGCGTTCCTGTTCGTGCTGGCGATCGCCCTCGCGGAAGAGGATCTGGCCGGCGTCGACGGCTCGGCGGTGTCGGTCGACACCTAGCGCCACGGGCCGAACGGCGGCATGTCCTTCGACGGCTTGAGCGGAAAGTTGGGCGCGCGCTTCTCGAAGAACGACTTGATGCCTTCCTGCGCGTCGGCCGAGGCGGCGAGGTAGCCGACGCAAGCGACGTCGAGGGTCACTGCATCGAGCGGGTCCTCGGCGCCCCACATGCTCCACATCAGCCGCCGGTTCACCGCGGTGGCGACCGGCGAGGACGTCTTCGCCGCGAACTTCCGGGCCAGCGCCTGGGCGGCCGGCAACAGCTCCTCCGGCGCATGGACCGAGCGCACCAGTCCGCCCTTCAGCGCTTCCTCGGCGCCGAACAATTCGGCCGTCATCACCCACTCCTGCGCCTGCTGCATGCCGACCAGCCGCGGCAGGAACCACGACGAGCCGGCTTCCATCGCCATGCCGCGCTTGTTGAACACGAAGCCGATCCGGGCCGCGCTCGACATCAGGCGGATATCCATCGGCAGGCACATGGTGATGCCGACGCCGACCGCTGCGCCGTTGATCGCCGCGATGATCGGCTTCAGGCAATTGAGGATCGCTAGGGTGATCGATTCCTTTGGATCGCGCTTCACTGGCGCGGCCCCGTCGTTCCACACGGTGAAGGCGGAACTGCCGCCCGAGATGTCGGCGCCGGCGCAGAAGGCGCGGCCCGCGCCGGTGACGACGATGGCGCGCACCTCGTCCATCGCGTTCACTTTCGTGAAGAAGTCGATCAGCTCACGGCTCATCGCCTGATTGAAGGCGTTGAGCTTGTCGGGACGGTTGAGCGTCACCGTCATGACACCGTCGTCGAGCGTGGTGAGCAACGTTTCGTAGGCCATGGCGCGCTCCTCGGCGAATTTCCGCCACGCAACACCGAATGTCGTTGCGCGACTGCGTGGTTTACGAAACCATCGCCCCAACCGACGTCACAGGCAATCCCGGAGGAGCTTCCCATGTCGCATGTCATCAAGACCGTCGAGGACGGCGTGATGAAGATCGTTCTCAACCGGCCGGAGGCGATGAATGCGCTGAGCCGCGAGATGATGACCGGGCTCACCGAGGCGCTGGAAGAGGCGGCGGACACGCGGGCCATCGGCTGCGTCGTGGTGCGCGGCGCGGGCGACAAGGCGTTCTGCGCCGGCGGCGACGTCAAGTCGATGGCGGCCGGCCGCGACCAGGACAAGACCTTCGAGGACAAGGTTCACGACATCCGCAACCGCATGCGCGTGTCGGAGATGCTGCACGAGATCGGCAAGCCGACCATCGCCATGGTGAACGGCGTGGCCGCGGGCGCCGGCCTGTCGATCGCGCTGGCGGCGGACATGCGCTTTGCCGGCAAGAGCGCGCGCATGACGACGGCCTTCGCCAAAGTGGGCTTCTCGGGCGATTTCGGCTCGCACTATTTCCTGCACAAGCTGGTTGGCACCGCCAAGGCGCGCGAGCTCTACTTCACCTCCGAAATCCTGAACGCAGAGCAGATCGAGAAGCTCGGCCTCGCCAACCGCATCGTCGACGATGCCAATCTCGAGAGCGAGACCATGGCGTTCGCGAGGAAGCTCGCGTCCGGGCCGCGCACGGCATGGTGGCACGTCAAGAAGAACATGAAGGTCGCCGAGGAGGGCACGCTTGCCGAGGCACTCGACAGCGAGGCGGCGCGCCAGATCAGGACCGGCGAGACCGAAGACCACAAGGAAGCCGCCCGCGCCTTCGTCGAGAAGCGCGCGCCGGTGTTCAAGGGTTACTGAGGCGTCCGGACCCCGAGCCTCTGGCCCGCTCACGGTCCAGAAGGTGCTTGAAAGCCCCGGCGATGCCGGTCGGCATCGCCACGATGGCGGCGATCAGCAGCACGGCGTAGAGCAGGGCCGACAGGCCCTTGCCGAGCGGCGCCACGATGTCGGGGAAGAATTCCAGGAACACGCCGCCCAGCAAGGCGCCGAGCGGCGTGTTCATGCCGCCGACCACAAGGCCGAACAGCATCTGCACCGACAGGGCGAAATTGTAGGCGGTCGGCCCGACGAAGCCGTATTGATAGCCGACCAGGCAGCCGGCGAGCGCGAGATAGCCGCCGGCCAAGCCCGAGGCGACACTGCGCACATGCAGGACGTCGATGCCCTGGGCGACCGCCGCCAGCTCGTCGTCGCGCGCCGCCATCAGCGCGCGGCCCGACCGGCCCTTGACGATGTTGTGCGCGATCAGCAGGCCGGCCGCGAGCAACGCCAGCGCGATGAGGAAGCTCCAGCGGTCCTGGCCGACGATGGCGAACGGCGGCGGCGGCGGATCGATGTAGAGGCCCTGTACGCCGCCGGTCCATTTCTCGATCAAGCGCCAGCGCAGCAATTGCGGGAAGGCGATCGCCAGCGCGTAGGTCACCAGCGCCTGGGTCCAGATGCTGTGGCCGGAGGCGACGCGGCCGAGGCCGTAGCCCGCCGCGAAGCCGACCAGCGGCGCCACCGCGAGCGCTGCATAGGCGCCGACGGGATTGCCTTCGCCGCCGACGATCGCGGCGGTATAGCCGCCCATGCCGTAGAGCGCCGCCTGGGCGAACGAGAACTGGCCATTGATGCCGCACAGCAGGACGAGGCCGAGCAGGGCGATGGCCCAGATCGTCGCCTGGGCGAAGCGGAAGACCATGAAGGTCGGGAAGAGGAATGAGAGCGCGGCGACCGCCACGAACCCGATGGCCCAGGCGGTCCGCATGGCATTAACATAGGTCAAAACCAGGAGGAGCGCGATGAAGCTGAGGCAATGCGTGTTCGTGGCCAAGGATCTCGAGAGCTCGCGCGAGGAGCTGTGCGACATCCTGGGCATCGAAGTGGCGTATCGCGATCCCGGCGTCGCCAAGTGGGGCCTGGTCAACGTCGTGTGCCCGACCGGCCACGACTTCCTCGAGATCGTCTCGCCGTCGCAGCCCGGCACCTCGGCCGGCCGCTACATCGACCGGCGCAAGGGCGACGGCGGCTACATGGTGATCCTGCAGGTGGCGGACGCGATCGCCGAGCGCAAGCGCGTCGCCGGCCTCGGCGTCCGCGCCGTGGCACAGAAGGACCTGCCGGAATACCAGTACACCCACTTCCATCCGTCGGACACGTCGGGTGTGCTGCTGTCGATCGACCAGACCAATGCGCCGGCCGGGGTGGACCCCAAATTATGGTGGCCGCCGGCGGAGAAGAACTGGCTGCCGCATGCCCGCTCCGACGTGACCAACGGTCTCGCCGGCGTCGAGATCCAGTCGGACGATCCCGACAAGACCGCCGCGCACTGGTCGAAGATCCTCAATCGCCCGGTGCAGGGCGACATCATCAAGCTCGACGATGACGGCGAGATCCGCTTCGTGCCGATCGCGGACGGACGCGGCCCCGGCATCTCGGCGTTCGACGTGCGTGTCGTCGATCGTGACCGTGTCATCGCCGCCGCCAGGAAGCGGCACAAGCAGCATGGCGTCGGTCAGGTCGAGGTCTGCGGCTGCCGGATCAACTTGGTATGAACAAGCCGCTGATCGTCGGCAGCTATCTCTCGCCCTATGTGCGCAAGGTGCTGGTCTGCCTCGAGCTCAAGGGCATCGCCTACGAGGTCGATCATTTCGTGCCGTTCTTCGGCAACGATGCATTCTCGAAGCTGTCGCCGCTGCGCCGCATACCGGTGCTGGTCGATCGTGGCCCTGGGGGCGACCTGGTGCTCACCGATTCTTCGGTGATCTGCGAGTACCTGGAGGATCTGAGGCCCGCGCCGCGCGTCTACCCCGAGGACATTCGCCAGCGCGCACGGGCGCGCTGGCTGGAGGAGTTCGCCGACACCCGCATGGGCGACGTGCTGATCTGGCGCTACTTCGCGCAGATCGCCATCCGGCCCACCGTGTGGGGCGAGAAGGGCGATCGCGCGGCGACCGAGAAGACGCTGAAGGAGGAGTTTCCAACCGTGCTCGACTATCTCGAGTCGGAGGCTCCGGCGGACGGCTTCAAGTTCGGCGCGATGTCGATGGCCGACATTGCGCCCGCCTGCTTCTTCCGCACCGTGGCGTTCGTGCGCTTCCAGATCGATCCCGTGCGCTGGCCCAGGACCGCCGCCTGGATGGGCCGCACCCTGGCGACCGACCCGTTTCGCAAGCTGGCGGCCCTCGAAGACGCGATCCTGCGGGTGCCGGTGCCCGAGCAGCGTGCCGCGCTGAAGGCTTTGGGCGCACCGATCAGCGCCGAGACCTACGGCTCTAGCACGCCCCGGCGCGGGGTAATGCCGGTCTGAAGCTCGCGCTCAAAACAATTTGCAGTTTGGGCGTCTCAGGCGTCTCACGTGTCTCACGGTGTCTCACCAGGGGGGTGGGGGTGTTCCGTGAGACTCAGGCGCAAAACCCTTATGTCATCGGCATCGGAGGCGTCTCAGGCGGGTGAGACTCGGGGTCCGGCGGCAGGTCTTATGCCGCGATTGCCTTGGCGAGGCGGCCTTTGATCATGGCCTCGGCCTCGCTGACGATGCGCGCGACCAGCTCCTGGCAGGTCGGGATGTCGTGGATCAGGCCCATGCAGGTGCCGGCCGACCACACGCCGTGCTCGAGGTCGCCCGTCTCGTAGACGATGCGGCCCTTGGCGCCCGACACGATCGGGCCGATCTCCTGGATGGTCTTGCCTTCGGCCTCCATCTCGATCGCCTTCTTGGCGACCGAGTTGCCGTAGACGCGGCTAGTGTTGCGCATGGTGCGAAAGATCAGCGAGGTCGAGCGCTCGTCGGACGAGACGATCTTCTCCTTCACGTTCTGGTGGATCGGCGCTTCCTTGGTCGCCATGAAGCGCGTGCCCATGTTGATGCCCTCGCAGCCCAGCGCCAGCGCGGCGACCAGCCCGCGCGCGTCGGCGAAGCCGCCGGAGGCGAGCATCGGGATCTTGATGACGTTGGCCGCCGCCGGCAGCAGCACCAGGTTGGGGATGTCGTCCTCGCCGGGATGGCCGGCGCACTCGAAGCCGTCCATCGATATGGCATCGACGCCTGCCTTCTCGGCCGAGATGCCGTGGCGCACCGAGGTGCATTTGTGGATCACCTTGATGCCGCGCTCCTTGAACTTCGGCAGGAAAGGCTTGGGGTTGTTGCCGGCGGTCTCGACGATCTTGACGCCCGATTCGCAGATCGCGTCGATGTACTCGCCGTAGGGCCTGGGCACGAGCGTCGGCAGGATGGTGAGGTTGACGCCGAACGGCTGGTCGGTCATCTCGCGGCAGCGCTTGATCTCCTTGGAGAGATCTTCCGGCGTCGGCTGGGTGAGGCCGGTGATGATGCCGAGCGCGCCGGCATTGGAGACGGCGGAGGCGAGCTCGGCGCGGCCGACCCACTGCATGCCGCCCTGCACGATCGGATGCTTGATGCCGAACATCTCGGTGAAGCGCGTCTTGATCATCTGCCTGGTCCCCCCGACCTCATGCTGAGGAGCCGCGCCTTGCGCGGCGTCCCGAAGCATGGGCTACCACGATGCGGTTTCCCACCCTTCGAGACGCGCTCTTGCAGAGCGCTCCTCAGGGTGAGGGTTTTGCTTGCTTTAGCCAACTCCGCAGGCCGGGACCAGAGGCTACGTATTGCCCACTATGGCGCGCACATGTTCGGCCAGCGAAAGCGAGGCGGTCAGGCCGGGCGATTCGATGCCGAACAGATGGATGAGGCCCGGCACGCCATGTTCCGCGGGGCCCATGATCGTGAAATCCTGCGCCGGCGCGCCCGGCGGCACGATCTTGGGCCGGATGCCGGCGTAGCCCGGTTGCAGCGCGCCGTCCTTCAGCGCCGGCCAATATTTGCGCACGGCGGCGTAGAATTTGTCGGCGCGGTGCGGGTCGACGGTGTAGTCGATGGCGTCGGGACTCTTGGGATGGATCCATTCGACGTCGGGCCCGAACTTGGCCTGGCCGCCCATGTCGACGGTGATATGCACGCCCAAGCCCCCCGGCACCGGCACGGGATAGATCAGGCGCGAGAACGGCGAGCGGCCGCTCAAGGTGAAGTAGTTACCCTTGGCGTAGTAGGCGGTCGGGATCTTGTCCGCCGGCATACCGGCTATTTTGCGCGCGAGATCGGGCGCGTGCAGGCCGGCCGAATTCACCAGCAGGCGGGTCTTGAGCCTCATCGGCTCAGCACCGCCGACCGCGAGCTCGATGCCGTCGTCCGTCACCTTGGCGCCGAGCAGCGGGCTGTTGAACGCGATCATGGCGCCGTTGGCCTCGGCGTCGCCCTGCAGCGCCAGCATGTAGGTGTGGCTGTCGATGATGCCGGTGGCGGGCGAGAAGAGAGCGCTGGTGCATTGCAGGTTGGGCTCGAGCGCCCGGGCTTCGGCGGCGCTCAGCACACGCATGCCCTCGACGCCGTTGGCTTCGGCGCGGCCCTGGATCGAGGCCAGCATGTCGTCTTCCTGCCGGTTGGTGGCGACGATCAGCTTGCCGCAATTGCGGTGCGGCACGTCGTGCTCCTTGCAGTAGGCGTAGAGCTTGCGGCGGCCCTCGACGCAGGCGCGCGCCATCAGGCTGCCCTTGGGGTAGTAGATGCCGGCGTGGATGACCTCGGAATTGCGCGAGCTGGTCCCAGTGCCGATGCCGTCGGCGGCTTCGAGAACGATGACTTCGCGGCCGGCGAGGGCCAGGCCGCGCGCCACGGCGAGCCCCACCACACCCGCTCCGACGACGACGCAATCGACGCTTTCCATCAGCGCATGCTACTAGACCGGCGTGGTCAGGGAGGCAACTTGAAGGGGGCGTTGGTCACCGGCGCCGCGACGCGCGTCGGCCGCGCGCTGGCGATGGCGCTGGCCGAGGACGGCTGGTTCGTTTTCGTCCATCATTTGGAGTCGGCAGCACAAGCCCGTCAGACCGTGGCCGACATCAAGGCCGCGGGCGGCAAGGCAAGAGCCGTGCGGGCCGACCTTGCATCGGCCAAGCAAGCCGAGGCGCTGGTCGGCAAATGCGCGGCGCCCGGCGTGCGCCTCACCTGCCTTGTGAACAACGCCTCGCTGTTCAAGCTCGACCGTCCGCCGACGGCGACGGCCGAGCTGTTCGAGCGGCACATGGCGGTGAACCTGCGCGCGCCGATGCTGCTGTCGCAGGCGCTGGCGCGACAATTGCCGGACGGCGAGACCGGCCTGATCGTCAACCTGCTCGACCAGAAGCTGTTCAATCTCAACCCGGATTTCCTGACCTACACGCTCTCGAAGGTCGGGTTGCAGGGGCTGACGACGCTCCTGGCGCAGGCCTTCGCGCCCCGGATCCGCGTGGCCGGCATCGCGCCCGGACTCACCTTGCGCAGCGGCAGCCAGACCGACGCGCGCTTCGAGGAGCAGCACACCCAGAACCCGCTCGGCGTCGGCGTGACCACAGAAGATCTCGTGCGCGCCCTGCGCTTCATTGTGGCGACTCCCACCTTCACCGGAGATACGCTGATCGTCGACAGCGGCGAGCACCTGACCGGCCGGCCGCGCGACATCGCCTTTCACAAGAAGAAGTAAATGGACCGCAGGATCTTCTTTCGCGACCTTCGCCTGCCCGTCTCGATCGGCATCCACGATTTTGAGAAGAAGGGGCCGCAGACGGTGGTGGTGAATGTCGATCTGGTGCTGGCGCCGGCAGAGAAGGCGCACAACGACCGCATCGCCAACGTGCTGAACTACGACACGGTGCATGACGGCATCGTGGCGCTCGCCAAGTCGCGGCACTTCAACCTGCAGGAGACGCTGGTCGAGGCGATCCTCGATCTCTGCCTGCGGCAGCCTGGCGTGGTCGAGGCGCGGGTCTCGACAGAGAAGCCCGACGTCTACAAGGACTGCAAGGTCGGCTACGAGGCGGTGCGCCGCCGCCCGAGCTGATGGCCGCTCACGGCCGTCACCTGGGCGGCGCCTTTGCCGCCATGCTGTTCGTCGGCGCGAGCTGGGGCGCCAACGTGCCGGTATCGAAGGTCATGCTGCAGCATTTCGACCTGATCCCGATGTCGGCGCTGCGCACCATGCTGTCGGTGCTGGTGCTTGCTGTCTTGCTGTTGCTCGTCGAAGGGGCGCGCGCGCTGCGCATCCGGCTGGCGTTCGGCCGGTTCGTCATGCTCGGCCTCATCATGGGCAGCTTCTTCACCATGTACGCGTTCGGCATCCTGTTCAGCAATCCGATCAGCGCGGCGGCAGTGCAGGTCGCGGGGCCGCTGGTCTCGGCCGTCACCGTCCGCCTCGCGACCGGTCAGCGCTTCGACCCGGGCTTCGGCATCGCGCTGCTGCTCACGCTGCTCGGCGGGCTCATCCTGGCGGCCGGCAGCCTGCTCGGCAAAGGGCCCGTCACCTTGGGCGGTGGCGAGATCGTGGTTCTTCTGTCCAATGCGCTGTGGACGCTCTACGCGCTCAAGGCGCAGGCCTGGTTCACGCGCGAGAGCCAGCTCCATCGCACCTATGTCGCGTCGGTCTCGGCGATGGGCTGGATGGTGTTGATCTGCGTGCTGATGGTCGGACTGGGCTGGTCGCGCTCGCCGCTCGGTGTCAGCGACAGCTGGATCTGGACGCAGTTCGTCGTGGTCGCGATCTTGGCGAGCGGGCTGGGCGGCTATTTCTGGAACATCGGCGCCAGCCGGCTCGGCGTCGCCGTGGCATCGCTGTGGGTCAACCTGGTGCCGTTCTTCGCCGTCCTGTGGTCGATGGCCTACGGCTTCATGCCCAATCTCTACCAGATCGTGGGCGGGCTGGTGGCGCTCTCCGGTGTTGTCTATATGCAATGGCGCAAGCTCGCCAAGACCCTGCCGGCATGAAAGATACATTGCTCAAAGCGCGCGACTGCCGCTGGATTTCCGTGCCCGGCGCCGCCGACGCGCGGGGCCGCATCAATTTTCTCGAATTGGGCAAGGGCCTCGACTTCAGGCCGGTGCGACTGTTCTGGCTTTACCAGATCGCCGCCGGTCAGTGGCGCGGCCGCCACGGGCATCGCCAGACGAAGCTGGTGTTCGTCCCGGTCAATGGCAGCTGCCGCGTCCATCTCGATGACGGCAAGGTCAAGGAGAGCGTGACGCTCGACGACCCGGCCAAGGCGCTCTACGTGGCACCCTGGGTGTGGCACGAGCTCACCGACTTCGCGCCGCAGACCGCGATCGTGATCGTCGCCTCGTCGGTCTACGACGAGGCCGACTACCTGCGCGACTACGACGTGTTCAATCGCGAGGTACGGGAGCGCTTCGGATGAGCATTCCCTTCCTCGACATGAAATCGGCCTATGCCGAGCTGAAGCCCGAGCTCGACGCCGCCTATGCGCGAGTCATGGAATCGGGCTGGTTCGTGCTCGGCAAGGAAGTCGAGGCGTTCGAGGCCGAGTACGCGGCGTTCTGCGGGACCAGGCATTGCGTCGGCGTCGGCAATGGCCTGGAGGCGCTCGAGCTCTGCCTGCGCGGCTGGGAGATCGGGCCGGGCGACGAAGTCATCGTTCCATCCAACACCTATATCGCGACCTGGCTTGCGGTGACCGCGGTCGGCGCCAAGGTCGTGCCGGTTGAGCCGACGCCGGAGGGCCCCAACATCGACCCCGACCGCATCGCCGCCGCGATCACGCCGCGCACCAGGGCAATCATGCCGGTGCATCTCTACGGCGAGCCGGCCGACATGGACTCGATCATGGCGCTGGCATCGAAGCACGGCCTCAAGGTCGTGGAGGACGTGGCGCAGGCCCAGGGTTCGAAGGTGCGCGGCCGACGGGCGGGGGCGCTCGGGCATGCCGGCGCCCATTCGTTCTTTCCGACCAAGAATATCGGCGCCTATGGCGACGGCGGCGCGGTGACCACCGACGACGACAAGCTCGCCGACCGCCTGCGTGCGCTGCGCAACTACGGCTCCAAAGTGAAGTACGTGAACATCGAGCGCGGCTTCAACTCGCGTCTCGACGAACTGCAGGCGGCCTTCCTGCGCGTCAAGCTCCGGCATCTCGACCGCTGGAACGAACGGCGCCGCGCCGTGGCCGCCCGGTACACCGATCGGCTGGCCGGCATTCCCGGGCTTGGCTTGCCGCGCGCGCCGCAATGGGCCGAGCCCGTCTGGCACCTATACGTTGTGCGCAGCAACCGCCGGAGCGAGCTGATGGCCGCGCTCGACAAGGCGGGTATCGGCTCGCTGATCCACTACCCGATCCCGCCCCACCTGCAGCAGGCCTATGCCGATCTCGGTCTGCCCAAGGGCTCCTTTCCGCTGGCCGAAGCGCTCGCCGACGCGGTGCTCAGCCTGCCGATGGGGCCGCATCTGCCGCTCGAAGCCGTGGACCAGGTGGCTGCGGCCGTTCGCCGGGCCCTCCAGGGGTAAAAAAGGGCCGCGTCGGCCCCCTTGGGTTGCATCCTTTGGCCGCGGACCTGCGTTGTCGGTGCGCCAAGGAGATTGGCTACCTGGAGGATTTCCGACGATGTTCAAGCCGCTGCCCCTGATTGCCTTCGCGGGCGCTGCCATGCTGCTGGGCGCCTGCAGCGAACCACAAGCCATCACGGCGCCGCCGCCGGCGCCCCCGATGCAGTCCACGTCTTACATGGTGTTCTTCGACTGGGACCACGCTGACCTGTCGCCGCAGGCTGTCGCGACGGTCGGCCAGGCCGCCCAGGCCTTCAAGTCGACGGGCCAGAGCCGCATCACGGCGACCGGCCATACCGACACCTCCGGTCCCGACAGCTACAACATGGCGCTGTCGCTGCGCCGCGCCAATGCCGTCAAGGACGAGCTGGTGCGCGACGGCGTGCCCGCCACCGCGATCTCCGTCATCGGCAAGGGCGAGCACGACCTGCTGGTCCCGACGGCCGACGGCGTGCGCGAGCCTCAAAACCGCCGCGTGGTGATCGATCTCGGCACCGCCCAGACCAGCCAGGTCGGCGTCGGCGTGTTCCGCGACCCCGCGTCCTACTGCACGGCGCTGCAGGACAAGTACCGGCAGTACAAGAAGCGCGACCTCGAGAAGGCCGCCGCCGCTGCCATGGACCAGTGCGATCATGGCGACTACGCCGCGGGCATTCCGACCCTCGAGAATTTCCTGATCGACGACAAGATTCCGCTGCCGTCGCCCGGCTATCGCTGGCCCGGCAGGAGCTACGCTCCGTCGTGATCGACTGACGGAAAAAGGGAGATGGGAAACGGCCGGCTGCAAAGCCGGCCGTTGCCTTTTGGCGCCGCGGCCGCGCTATAGTCGCTTGCGAAAAGGAGCGGCACGATGAAGCTTGGCCTGTCCATCGGCTATTCGAGGGCCGATCTCGATATCCCGGTGAAGCTCGTGCAGCGCGCCGAGGAGCTGGGATACGACTCGGTGTGGACCGCCGAGGCCTACGGCTCGGATGCGGTCACGCCGCTTGCCTATCTCGCCGCCCTCACCAGGCGCATCAAGCTCGGCACCGGCATCATGCAGCTCGCGGCGCGCACGCCCGCCAACGCGGCGATGTCGGCCGCGACGGTCGACGCCATGGCGGGCGGCGGGCGTTTCATCGCCGGCATCGGCGTCTCGGGCCCGCAGATCGTCGAGGGCTGGTATGGCCAGCCGTGGGGCCGGCCCTATTACCGGATGAAGGATTACGTGGCGATCATGCGCAAGATCTTCGCGCGCGAGGCGCCCGTCACGCACGACGGGAAGGAGATCGCGCTGCCCTATACCGGGCCCGGCGCGGTCGGCCTCGCCAAGCCGCTGAAGTCGATCCTGCACATGAACCAGATCCCGATCTATCTCGCCACGGGCAGCGAGACGACGGTCAAGCTGACAGCCGAGATCGCCGACGGCTGGCTGCCGATGGGTTTCGTACCTGGCGCGATGAAGGAATACCGGCCGTGGCTCGAGGAGGGCTTCAAGCGCGCCGGCAACGGCAAGGGCTTTCGCAACTTCACCATCCAGGCCTCAGTGCATGTCGAGGTCGACAACGACGTGAAGGCGGCGCTCCAGCGGCTCAAGCCCGAGGTCGCGCTCTATGTCGGCGGCATGGGGCACAAGACCAAGAACTTCCATAACGACATCATGGTGCGCCGCGGCTTCGGCGATGCCGCCAAGCGTATCCAGGAGCTCTACCTTGCCAAGCGCAAGGACGAGGCAATCGCAGCCGTGCCCGACGAATGGGTCGATCTGAAATCGCTGGTCGGCCCAGCGGCGCGCATCAAGGAGCGCTATCGCGCGTGGGAGGACAGCGGCGCCGATTCGCTCTCGGTGCGCTCGCGCCAGCCCGAGGCGATCGAGGTCATGGCCCAGGCGGCGCGGTTGAACTGAGCGCGACGGCGAAGCCGTCGTCGCCTCACCGCGTCGGCAGCTGGAGCTCCTTCAGGACATCCTGCGCCACCAACGCATCGAGACGCGCGTTCGGATGTCCGTCGTGGGCGATGAAGAAATTGTGCCATTCCTCGGAATGGCCGATGATGCGCCGTACCGGCACCATCGGCGTATCGAGGGTCCGGATGCGCTTGAAGATCGGCACGAACCGCACGTCGAGCTGGCCTTCGATGTCCTTCTCGGGCCAGTCGTAGACCAGCACCAGCGGCGCCTTGTAGCGTTCGCGCACGAGCTGCTGCAGCCGCGCCACCAGCGCCACATAGAGATCCGCCTGTTCGCGCTCGACGTCGGCTTCCGCCGCGCGCGCTGCCGAGGCGAGATAGGTGCGGGCGAGGAACCAGGCGCCGGCCGCGGGATCGCGCCACCGATGGCCGTCGAACGTGCCGGTGTGGTGCAGCTTGCCGGCCTGGTCGAGCACGAAGCGCGGCGAATTGCCGAGCCAGCCGCCGTCGCCGATGACGCGCGGCATCTGCAACGGCGTGCTCCAGGTTATGACCGCCGCGACCTTGCCGACGATGTACTTGTCGTACAGCCCGGTCTCGATGGCGCGCACGAGGTGCGCGGGCGAGTAGCCCAGCACGCCGAGATTGACCACGTGCGCGGGCGCCGCCAGGTGCTGGGCGAACTGCGAGGGCAGCGTCTCGTTGTCGTTGAGGCCCTCGCCGAAGATGTAGGAATCGCCGATGAACAGATACGTCGGTCCGCTGGTTGCCGAACCGGGCGTCAGGCGGGCACCCGAGGGCTCGATCGTATAGGTCTTGTGATAGATCACCTCGTCGTGGAACTTGCCGACGACGTCGACCGAGACGCCCGGCTCCGGCCGATAGCCGACGACGTCGTCGCTGACGTTCCAGTGCGATGGCGTGTCGATCTTGGTCATGTTGCGGTTGAGCGCGGGCTCGGCCAGCACGTGAAAGAACGCTTCGGCGATGGCGAAGCTGGCGAAGAACGAGGCGAGCAACAGCGAGCCGGTGCGCCAGCGCGGGCCGCGGAACAGCACGACGCCGCTCAGCGCCAGCACGGCGTCTACGGCAAGCGCCCAAACCGGCGCCAGCCAGACGGTCGACACGACGAAGCCCGCGACCAGCAGAATGGCAATCAAGGCGGTTCGAAGGGGAGGCGCGGGACGCACGATTTGGTCGGTCGGCACGGCTGCACAAAGACCATATCGGCGTTTCGCTCGTCCAGAGCTAAGTGCTTGACGGGAAGGGCCAGTACGGTGCGCAATCCCGCTCCAAGGGAGTCAAAGCCTCATGAAAATCGGCGCGGTCATGTTCTTCACCACCGACTCGATGCGTCCGGCGCCGTTGGCGCAGGCGCTCGAGGAGCGCGGCTTCGAGTCGCTGTGGGTGCCCGAGCACACGCATATCCCGTCGACCCGCAAGACGCCCTATCCGGCGGGCGGCGGATTGATCCGGCCGTATTACGAAATCATGGACCCTTTCCTGGTCCTCACGGCGGCTGCGACCGCGACCACCAGGCTCAAGGTCGGCACGGGCATCGCGCTCGTCATCCAGCGCGACCCGATCATCACCGCCAAAGCGGTGGCGACCATCGACCAGCTGAGCCAGGGCCGTTTCCTGTTTGGCGTCGGTAACGGCTGGAACCAGGACGAGATCGAGAACCACGGCACCGTCTTCAAGACGCGCCACAAGCTCGCGCGCGAACGCATCGAGGCGATGAAGGCGATCTGGACGATGGAGGAGCCGGAGTATCACGGCGAGTTCGTGAAGTTCGACAAGATGAAGATGTGGCCCAAGCCGTACCAGAAGCCGCATCCGCCGATCATCGTCGGCGGCCGGCTGGAATACGCCGCCAAGCGCGCCTTCCGCTACGGCGACGGCTGGATTCCCCGCGACGACTGGCTGGAGACCGACGGCGTCGAGTCGATCCACACCTTCCGCAAGATGGCCGCTGACGCGGGCCGCGACCCCAAGAGCCTGCCGATCAGCATCTTCCGCACACCCGACAATCTCGACCGGCTGAAGCTCTGCCGCGACATCGGCATCGATCGCGTGGTGTTCACGCTGCCGGCCGAGAAGGAGGACAAGCTCCTGCCGATCATGGACCGCTGGGCCGAGCTGCAGCGTCAGTTGGGCGGCTGATTGTCGCGACTTGCGCGGTCGCGCCGCGAACCGCGGGACACGACGGCCCACGAGACCGCGAACCCGAGCACGACCAGCAGGACGATGGCGACGGGTATGGCTTCGTTGCCGAGGCCCAGCTTCCTGAGGACAGTCGTGGCGATGGTGCCGGGCAGCAGCAGTCCGGGCGCCCAGATGATCGCCGACGTTATGTTGGCGAACCAGAAGCGCCCGGCGCGCATCTCGAGGATGCCGGCGGCCAACGGGACGATCGCGCGCAAGGGCCCGAAAAACCGGCCGATGAACACGCTGAGGCCGCCATATCGCTGGAAGTAGGCGATGCCGCGCGGGACGAGATCGGGGTGGCGGGTGAACGGCCATATGTCGCGGATGGCGTGGCCGAAGCGACGGCCGAGCCAGTAGGCCACGCCGTCGCCCAGCACGGCACCCACGATCGCGCCGATCACCGCCGGCGCGATGGCGAGGCCGCTGGTCGGCACGACGGTGCCGGCGGCGAGCAGCAGTGCGGTGCCGGGAAACAACAGGCTCAGGATGGGTAGCGACTCGCCGAACGACACGCCGCACAGGACGGCGGCGGTCCAGCTCGGATGGTCTGAGATGAATTGGACGAAGTAGCCGAGGAAATGGTCCATGCCGACCTTGCCGTGAAGGGCGTGGTCAGCGCGCGTAGGTGAACGGCTTGTCCTCGTCGTGGCGGCCGCGGGCGAAGATCTCCAGCGCGTCCGGCCGTTCCCACACGATCTCCAGCAGGTTGCCGTCGGGGTCGTGGAAATAGATGCTCTTCTGGCTGGCGTGATCGATGGCGCGCAGGATCTTCACGCCGGCATTCTCCAGCGCGAACCACGCGTCCTTCAGGTCCTGCTCGGTCGCGACCGCGAACGCGGTATGCCGGACGCCAAGCCCCGCCATGGCGCCGCCGCCCGCCGGCGGAATGGCGTTGGGGTCGGTGCACGGGAAGAGGTCGAGCGTGTTGCCGGCGGCGCCCAACGACAGGAACACGCCGCCATGCTCGGGGTCTTCTTCGAGCAGCGTGAAGCCCAGGATGCGCGTGTAGAAGTCCTTCGACTTCTCAAGGTCGCGGACGGCGATCAGGACATGGCCGAGGCGTTGCAGCTTGATCATGTCACCATCCTAGCGCGGTTCGCGTGTTTTGCGCGCATGTTCAGCCAGCCGCCCTGGCCAACGCCGGGACTTGCCCAACCGGGCGTTGCCGATCGAGGGCAGGCCGATGCCGCCGCAGCGCTTGCCGTTGGCCAAGACCTGGGTGCAGCGAAAACGCTGGCCGGCCAGCTTGCGGTCGCGCAGAGCGGGTGAATCGGCATCCAGTATGGCCTCATGCCCGCAACGCTGGCAGACCACCCTGATCTCAAGGTCGCTTTGGGCCAGCTCGCGGAAGGTGCCGATGGGCTTGGAAAGCTCCATGTCTGCAAATGTGGGGCTTTCGACGTGGCTTTCCTAGGGCATCAGGGCGCGCCGGAAGCCAGTCCCAGGCGTTCGCCGCGATAGGCGCCGCTCATCACCCGTTCCCACCAGGCCCGGTTGTCGAGATACCAGCGCACGGTCTGGCGCAGGCCGGTCTCGAAGTCGCGACGCGGCGTCCAGCCCAGCTCCCTGGCGATCTTGCCGGCGTCGATGGCGTAGCGGGCGTCATGGCCCGGTCGGTCGGCGACGAACTCGATCAGCTTCTCGTGTGGCCGGTTCGTGCTTTGCGGCAGCATCTCGTCGAGCAGCCGGCAGATCGCCCTGACCACGTCGATGTTCCGACGTTCGCTGTTGCCGCCGACATTGTAGGTCTCCCCGGGCCGGCCTCTTTCCAGGACCGTCACCAACGCTTCGGCATGGTCCTCGACATGCAGCCAATCGCGCACGTTCTCGCCGCGGCCATAGACCGGCAGGCGCTCGCCGCGCAGGGCACGGATGATCACCAGCGGGATCAGCTTCTCGGGAAAGTGGTACGGCCCGTAATTGTTGGAGCAGTTGGTGGTGAGGGTGGGCAGTCCGTAGGTGTGGTGCCAGGCGCGCACCAGGTGGTCGGCGCCGGCCTTGCTGGCCGAGTAGGGGGAGTTGGGCGCGTAGGGCGTGCTCTCGCTGAACTTGCCGGTGGGTCCCAGCGAGCCGAACACCTCGTCGGTCGAGATGTGCTGGAAGCGGAAGCGGCCGCGGGCCTCGCCGTCGAGCGTGCGCCAGTAGGCGGTTGCCGCCTCGAGCATCGTGTAAGTGCCGACGACATTTGTCTGAATGAAGGGCGCTGCACCGTCGATCGAGCGGTCGACATGGCTCTCGGCGGCGAGATGCAGCACGGCATCCGGCCGGGTCTCGGCGAAGACGGCGTCGAGTGCCGCGCGATCGCAGACATCGACCTTGAAGTGACGGTGGCGGTTGCTGGATGCCGCCTCGGCGAGCGATTCGAGGTTGCCCGCGTAGGTCAGCTTGTCGACGTTGGCGACCTGCCAGTCGGTGGCACGCACGACATGGCGCACCACGGCCGAGCCGATGAACCCCGCCCCGCCTGTAACGAGGAGCTTCACAAGCTCAGTGATGCAGGATCTGGCCGAGGAACGTCTTCGTGCGCTCGTTCTTCGGATGGGCGAAGAACTCCTCGGGCTCGTTCTGCTCGACGATCTCGCCCCGGTCCATGAAGATCACTCGGTCGGCGACGGCGCGCGCGAAGCCCATCTCGTGGGTGACACAGAGCATCGTCATGCCTTCCTTGGCGAGCTCGATCATGACGTCGAGCACTTCCTTGACCATTTCCGGGTCGAGGGCCGAGGTCGGCTCGTCGAACAGCATGATCTTGGGCCGCATGCAGAGCGCGCGGGCGATCGCGACGCGCTGCTGCTGGCCGCCCGAGAGCTGGCCCGGGTACTTGTTGGCCTGCTCGGGAATGCGCACGCGCTTGAGCAGGCTCATGGCGATTTCCTCGGCCTCCCTCTTGGGCATCTTCTTCACCCAGATCGGCGCCAGCGTCAGGTTGTCGAGGATGGTGAGGTGCGGGAAGAGATTGAACGACTGGAACACCATGCCGACCTCGCGTCGGATCGTCTCGATGTTCTTGACGTCGTTGGAGAGCGTCACGCCATGAACCACGATGTCGCCCTGCTGATGCTCCTCGAGCCGGTTGATGCAGCGGATCAGAGTCGACTTGCCGGAGCCCGACGGGCCGCAGATGACGATGCGCTCGCCCTGCTTGACGTCGAGGTTGATGTCGGTGAGCACGTGAAACTGGCCGAACCATTTGTTGACGGCCTTCATCTGGATGACCGACGGCGCGTGGCTGAGGTCGTGGGAGGTTGAGCTGGCCATTAGCGGCGGGTTCCCCTGTTGAGTTCGACTTCGAGCCACTTGGCGTAGCGCGACATCGAGAAGCAGAAGCAGAAATAGACGAAGGCGGCGAACAGGTAGACCTCGCCGGGGAAACCGGCCCAGTTGGGGTCGACCATCGCCTGGTTGGCGGCGTTGAGGAAATCGAAGATGCCGATGATCAGCACCAGCGAGGTGCCCTTGAAGAAGCCGATGAAGGTGTTGACCAGCGGCGGGATCACCACGCGCAGGGCCTGCGGCAGGATGATGAGCGTGGTCTTCTGCACGTAGTTGAGGCCCATCGCGTCGGCAGCCTCGAACTGGCCCTTGGGCAACGACTGCAGGCCGCCGCGGATGATCTCGGCGATGTAGGCCGCGGCGAACAGGATGATGGCGACCTGGGCGCGCAGGAACTTGTCGAAGCTGACGCCCTGCGGCATGAAGAGCGGCAGCATCACCGATGCCATGATCAGCAGGCTGATCAGCGGCACGCCGCGGATCAGCTCGATATAGCCCACGCACAGGCCCTTGACGGCTGGAAGCTGCGAGCGCCGGCCGAGCGCCAGCAGGATGCCGAGCGGAAACGCGAACAGCAGGCCGTAGCTTGCCAGGATGATCGTCACCGGAATTCCGCCCCACAGTCCGGTCTCGACATAGGAGAAGGGGGCGATGTCGAGGCTCCAGCCGGGTAGCACGCCGATGACCCGGAGGATCAGCCCGAGCGCGCCGACCGCAGCCAGTGCGCGCCACCCGTTGATCTCCGCCGCGTCGGCGACGGTGCCGCGCAGCAGCATGCCGAGGCCGCCGATGCCGAGCGCGACGAACAGGATCAGGCCGAGCGGGATGCTGATCTGACCGAGCATCAACAGGAAGGTGGCGAAGCTGCCGATCCCCCAGATCGCGAGCAGGCGCTTGTTCCACATGCGCCGGTCGCCGCTCGCGATCAGCACGGCGAGCATGACCGCGACGGCAAGCAACGGTCGCCATTGCTGCTCGTAGGGATAGGTGCCGAAGAAGATCAGGCGGTATTTTTCGTGGATCAGCGCCCAGCAGGCGCCGTGGCCCCGGCACGCCGACCCGCCGGGCGCCGTCCATACCGCGCGCAAGATCGCCCAGTCCACGAACCAGTTGAGCAGCCAGAGGATGGCCGCCAACAGGACGATCGTCGTGATGCCGTTGCCCCAGCTCGAGAACAGGTTCTTGCGGATCCACCCCAGCACGCCGGTATGGTCGACCGGCGGGGCGAGTTGGCGGCGTTGTTCGCCGGCGGGAATGTCGGCCATGGCTCAGCGCTCCCGCAACGCGATCTGCTTGTTGTACCAGTTCATGAACAACGAGATCGACAGGCTGACCGTCAGGTAGGCCGCCATGATGATCAGGACGTTCTCGACCGCTTGGCCGGTCTGGTTGATCGTGACATTCACCGAGGCCACGAGGTCGGGATAGCCGATGGCAATGGCGAGCGAGCTGTCCTTGGTGATGTTGAGGTACTGACTGGTCATCGGCGGCACGATCACACGCAGTGCCTGCGGCAGCAGGACGAGGCGTATCACCTGGCTGCGCGAGAGGCCGATCGCCGTGGCTGCCTCGGTCTGGCCCTTGTGCAAGGCGAGGATTCCCGACCGCACGATTTCCGCAATGAAAGCCGACGTATAGAGAACCAGGCCGAGCAGCAGGGCGGTGAACTCGGGCTGGATGACGGTGCCGCCCTCGAAGTTGAAGCCCTTGAGGGCGGGCCAGCTCATGGCCGCGGGTGCGCCGCCCAGCAGCCAGACCAAGATCGGCAAACCGAGCGCCAAACCGAAGCCCGCCCAGATCGACGGGAACGGCTGCCCGGTCGCCGCCTGGCGCTTCTTGGCCCAACGGTGCAGGACGACCGCGCCCGCAATGCCGACCAGCAGCGCCACGCCCATCCAGCGATGCACGGGATCGGCGACCGGCACTGGGAAATAGAGACCGCGATTGCTGAGGAAGATGGAGCCCAGGACGCTGATCGCCTGGCGCGGGCCGGGGAATGCCTCGCTGATCAGCTTGTAGAACAGGAACAGCCAGAGCAGCAGCGGCACGTTCCGGAAGGTTTCGACGTAGCACTCGCATATCTTGGCGAGCAGCCAGTTGGACGACAGCCGGCCGACGCCGATCAGGGTGCCGAGGATGGTCGCCATGACGATGCCCAGGCCCGCCACCTTCAGCGTGTTGAGCATGCCGACCAGGATGGCGCGCGCGTACGTGTTGGCGGGCGAGTAGGAGATCATCGAATCGCCGATCTCGAAGCCCGCCTCGCGGCCGAGATAGTCGAAGCCGGAGGCGATCTTCTGGCGCTCGAGGTTGGCCATCGTATTGCTCACCAGATACCAGGCGAGCAGGCCGACCAGCGCGATGACGACGATTTGGAACGTCCAGCCGCGGATGATCGGATCGTTCCACGGCGCGACCTTGCGGCGCTGTACCGAGCCGAGCGTCTCGACTGCCATTCGCCAATCCCCCTGTTGCTTGGCGTCAGTTCAGAAAGAACTCCGGCGCATGCCCGATGGCATGCGCCGGATCGTTGCCGTCAACGGATCGGCTCGGCGTATTGCAGGCCGCCCTGGGTCCACAGTTTGTTGAGGCCGCGGTCGATCTTGAGGATCGAGCCTGCGCCGACATTGCGGTCGAAGCTCTCGCCGTAATTGCCGACCTGCTTGACGATGTTGACGACCCACTTCTCGTCGACACCAAGCGCCTTGCCCATGCCGGGGGTGACGCCGAGGATGCGCTTGATCGTCGGGTTGTCGCTCTTCAGCATCTGGTCGACGTTCTTGGAGTTGATGCCGTATTCCTCGGCCTCGAGCATCGCGTACTGCGTCCAGCGCACGATGTCCTCGAACTGCTGATCGCCATGGCGCACCGCCGGGGCCAGCGGCTCCTTGGAGATGATCTCGGGCAGGATGATGAAATCATCCGACTTGGCGGGCGGCGGCACGTTGGCGGCGCGCGTGGCGTAGAGGCCCGAGGCATCCGTCGTGTAGACGTCGCAACGCCCCGAGAAGAAGGCGGCGCGGATCTCGTCGACTTTCTCGATGACCACCGGCTTGAAGCTCATCTTCTGGGCGCGGAAATAGTCGGCGAGGTTGAGCTCGGTGGTCGTGCCGGGCGCCACGCAGACCGTCGCCCCGTTCAGCTCCTTGGCGCTCTTCACGTTGAGCTTCTTGTTCACCATGAAGCCCTGGCCGTCGTAGTAGGTCACGGCGGTGAAATCGAGGCCGAGCGCGGTGTCGCGCGTCAGCGTCGCGGTGGTGTTGTTGCTGAGGATGTCGACTTCGCCCGACTGGAGGGCGGTGAAGCGTTGCTGTGCGGTGAGCGGGGTGTATTTCACCTTCTCGGAGTCACCGAAGATCGCAGCCGCGACGGCGCGGCACACATCGACGTCCAGACCGGTCCACTTGCCCTGGCTGTCGGCGACACCGAAGCCGGCGATACCGGTGGGCACGCCGCAGATCAGGCTGCCGCGTGCCTTGATGGCATCGAGGTCTTTCCCCGCCATGGCGTTGCCCGACATGAGGACCGCGGCAACGCCGACAGCCCATGCCAGTGAAAATTTCTTCATCACAACCTCCCAGTTGGTCTCCCGAGGATGAGTGTCCCCTCAACTCGGCTTGCAAGCAACAGGCCAAATGCAAACCGCCGCCCATTGGGCGGCGGTAGCCGGTTGCAAGATGGACGGCCTAGAACATGATGGGTTCGGCTGGAATCGGCTGGAAGGAACGAGCCGAACCCATCATGCCCGTTGGAACCGCGATCGCCCGTGCGCGCGAATGGGATGAGATGGAACCGTGTCCGGTTCCATCTCATCCCATTCCGCTCTAGCGGATCGGCGGGGCGTACTGGATGCCGCCCTTAGTCCAGAGCTGGTTGAGGCCGCGGGCGATCTTGAGCTTGGAGCCCATGCCGACGTTCCTCTCGAAGCTTTCCCCGTAGTTTCCGACCTGCTTGACGATGTTGTAGACCCACTTCTCGTCGACCCCCAAAGCCTTGCCCATGCCCGGGATGACACCCAGGATGCGCTTGATCGTCGGGTTGTCGCTTTTCAGCATCGCCTCGACGTTGGCCTGGGTGATGCCGTACTCCTCGGCTTCGAGCATGGCGAAGAGGGCCCATCTCACGATGTCCTCGAACTGCTGGTCGCCATGGCGCACGGCCGGTCCCAGCGGCTCCTTGGAGATGATCTCGGGCAGCACCACATAGTCGTCCGGATTGGAAGCGTTGGCGGCGCGCGTCGAGTACAGCCCCGAGGCGTCGGTCGTGTAGACGTCGCAACGACCGGAGAAGAAAGCCGCGCGCGCTTCTTCGACCTTCTCGATGACGACCGGCTTGAAGGTCATCTTGTTGGTGCGGAAGTAGTCGGCGAGATTGAGCTCGGTCGTGGTGCCGGGCTGCACGCAGATGGTGGCGCCGTTCAGCTCCTTGGCGCTCTTCACGCCGAGCTTCTTCGGCACCATGAAGCCCTGGCCGTCATAGTAATTGACGCCGGTGAAATCGAGGCCGAGCGCCGTGTCGCGCGTCAGCGTCCAGGTCGTGTTGCGCGACAGGATGTCGACTTCGCCCGACTGCAAAGCCGTGAAGCGCTGCTGCGCGGTGAGCGGCGTGTATTTCACCTTCTCGGAGTCGCCGAAGATCGCGGCCGCGACGGCGCGGCACAGATCGACGTCGATGCCCGTCCACTTGCCCTGCGTGTCGGCGTTGGAGAAGCCGGCCACGCCGGTGCTGACGCCGCACTGCAACGATCCGCGCGCCTTGATCGCGTCGAGATCCTTGCCGGCGTGGGCGGTGCCTGCGGCCCCGGTCAACGCGGCCACGACGACGCTCGCGGCCAACAGCTTCTTCATCATGAGTCAGTCCCTTTGCTTGGGCGCTCCAGCCGGCCGACAGGCATCGGCGTGAGCGCGGCGGCTAAGTAGGCGATCGCCCATGCGGGTGCAATGCCCGAAGGCATGGCACCCTGCGGACAACGCGTTCTACAGCTTGTGTTCGGGGCTGGGCGGTGCGAACGGGCTCTGCGTCCAGTATTCGCCGCCGTACATGGCGCGCGGCTCGGCGCCGGAGGTGCCACCGGACGGCTTCTTGGCGGCGACTGCGGTCCGGATTTCCTGCTGCCATTCGCGGAAGGCGACGAGCGAATCGCTGTTGAGCTGGCCGTTTCCGGCTTCCGACAAATAGGGCGCCGGATCGACGAACTGGCCGTTCACGATGGTCGAGAAGTGCAGGTGCGGGCCGGTCGACCGGCCGGTCGAGCCGATGAAGCCGATCACGTCGCCCTTCTTGACGTGGCTGCCCGGTCCAAGGCCCGGCGCGAAGCGCGACATGTGCGCATACAGCGTCTCGAAGTTGTCGGCGTGGCTGATCTTCACCGTGCGGCCGTAATTGTAGTACCAGTTCATGTGATTGATCACGCCGTCGGCGGCGGCATAGATCGGATCGCCGTACTTGCCCTCGAAGTCGATGCCGTTGTGGAAGGCCGTGCTGGTGACGCGGCCGTAGTAGGTGCGCCGGCCGAAGGGCGAGGAGATGCGCGCGCCGGGCTTGGGATCGGCCAGCATCGTGCCGCCGAGCCGCTTGCCCTGGTCGTCGAACCAGCCTTCCGGCTGATCGGGCGGCGCGAACCACCAGTAGGACTGCTTGGTCTTGGCGTCCCCCAGCGAGACGAAGAGCGGGCGCGTCCAGCCGTCGGCGGTGCGACCCTGGATCAACTCGACCTTCGTCTTGCCGTTGGGCGCGAAGCCGGCGAACGCCTCGGCGACTTCCTTGAGCACCGGCTGGCTGGTGCCGCCGGGCAGCGAATTGAAGGCGGCTGCGGTGCTGGTCGCCTTGACGAGTTTGACCGAGCCGCTGACCAGGGTCCGCGAGCCGACGCCGGTTGTCGGAGCGATCGACGGGATGGAGGAGGAGCGTTCTTCCTCGGACGGGGTGTTGGCGGCCGCTTGCGGGGCAGGTTGCTGGATGCCCTGCTGATGTTCCGACAGCCATTGGGCATTGAGCTGGTCGGCATGGGTGTCGGTAGGATCAGCCTTGGCGGCAGGCTTGTGGTGGACGACGCGCAGTTGCTGCCTCGGCGGCGCCTTGACCTGCGCCATCGGGCTCGTCGCACCCATCAACTGAAAGAAGGAAATCGCGACGATTGCCGTCGCCAGGACTCGCATGGTTCGCCAGCGGCCCGCGCGTTGCTCGCGCGTTGTCGTGAACGCCATCAGCCTCTCCCATCTTCATTGAACACAAACTCGAACTCATCGAGGCCAACAGCGAATTAACCGGTTCCCCAACCGGCGCCCCCCGCCAATTGCTCCTCGCGCCCGACCATGCCACGTAAATTCGCCAAGTCCATCAAAAAGTTGCAAAAATGCCACACTACTGAAAATGGCGTAACGTTTTGAAATAAAATCCTATTTTCCATTAACTGGACTTCCGGTCGCGAAAATTCGCGGTGGGCAAGGTGTCGCTCCTGGCGGCATCGCGCAAAAGCGGATAGCGCGCCAGCAGGCCGGCCGCCTCGGCCATCTCCTCGACGTCGTTGAACATCGGCACCCCCGCGCGCTCCATGGTCGCGAACCAGTCGGCCCTGCCGGGCAGCGTTCCCATCATGCTGTGCATCAGAGGAAGCCGCGCCTTGGGTGCCAGCTCGGCCAGCCGGGCGATCACCGGCGCCGCGTCGACCATGAACGGCACGACATGGATCATCAGCACCATGTCGTAGGCGTTGGCGGCGTGGTTCATCGCCGCCTCGAATGTGAAGCCGAAGCGGTCCTCGCGGGCGTCGGCCAGAAGATCGATCGGGTTGGCAACCGACGCCTCGGGCGGCAGTTGCTGGCGCAACACGTCGGCCATCGGCGTGGGCAGCGGCTCGAGCGCCAGCCCTTCCAAGGACGCGCGATCGGCGCAGACCACGCCGGGACCGCCGGAGTTGGACAGGATCAACGCGCGCCGGCCGAGGCCCTGCGGGAAGCGGCCGAACGCCTTGGCGGCCACCAGCAGGCGCCGCAGGCTTTCGACGCGCACGATTCCGCACGACCTGCAGTAGGCGTCGATCGCGCTGTCGTCGTTGGCGATGGCGCCGGTATGCGCCGCCGCCGCGCGACCGCCGATTGCAGTCCGGCCGCCGAACAGGGCGACCACCGGCTTCTTAGCCGCGACGCCGCGCGCGACCGCGCGAAAGCGCTCGTGGTCCTCGATCGATTCGACATAGAGCAGCGCCGCGCCGATCTCCGGCCGCTCGCCGAGATAGGCCAGATAGTCCTCGACGCCGAGATGGACGGCGTTACCGACAGAGACGACCGAGCTGAGCGGCAGGCCGCGCGCGTTGGCCTTGTCGATCACCTCCTCGGCAAGCGCACCCGACTGCGAGATGAAGGCGAGGCCGTTGCTATCGGCGCCAGGCGGCAGGTCGCGCAGGAAGGTGGCGGCAAAGCGCCATTGTGGATCGAGATGGATGATGCCGGCGCAGTTGGGGCCAGCCACGGTGAGGCCGCGCTCGCCCGCCAGCCTCAGCAGCGCCTCGTTGCGCGCCACGCCCGCGGGGCCCGCCTCGGCGAAGCCGCCAGGTAAAATGAGCAGGTTCTTGATGCCGTGGTCGGCGGCCTCGCGCACCGCATCGAGGATGGCGTCCGGGCGGATAACGATGACGGCGAGGTCGACCGGCGCACCGGTGCCGGCGATCGAGGTCACCGACTCGTAACCGAAGATCGTGCCGCCCCGGGGATTCACCGGCACCACTCTTCCGCCGTAGCGCGCGCGCTGCAGCATCTGCATGATGGCGCCGCCCGACGACGTGGCACGTTCGCCCGCGCCGACGACCGCGATGCTGCGCGGAGCGAAGAAGGGCGTGAGATCGCGCGGACTTAACTGGGCGCTCATGGCCGTTTGTTTGCAGCACAAACAATGGAGGAGAACAAGATGGCCGATCCGATCGAGCTCCTGATCCAGGGCCGTTCGCACGAGCTGGCGCCCGGTTTCGCCGTGCGCCGCGTGCTGCCCAGCATCAAGCGGCGCATGGTCGGGCCGTTCATCTTCCTCGACCATTTCGGACCGATGACCGTGCCGCCGGGCGGCGACGGCATGGAGGTGCGGCCGCATCCGCACATCGGCCTCGCCACCGTCACCTACCTGTTCGAGGGCGGCATCTTCCATCGCGACAGCCTGGGCTACGCCCAGGCGATCCGCCCGGGCGACGTCAACTGGATGACGGCGGGCTCGGGCATCGCCCACAGCGAGCGCACCGAAGAGGCGATGAAGCGCTCGGGCTTTCGCATGCACGGCGTCCAGACCTGGGTGGCGCTGCCCAAGGCGCACGAGGAGACGGCGCCTTCCTTCCAGCACGTCGACGCGGCTCAACTGCCGCTGTGGCGCGAAGGCACCGCGTCGCTCAGGTTGATCGTCGGCACCTACAAGGGCCGCGCCGCGCCGACCACGCACTTCTCGCCGATCTTCTATGTCGGCGCGGACATGCCGGCGGGCGCCAAGGTCTCGGTGTCGGCCGAGCACCAGGAGCGCGCGGTCTACGTCGCCAGCGGCGCGGCGATGCTGGGCGATCGCCAGCTCGTGCCCGGCGATCTCGCCGTGCTGGCGGCGGGACAGGCGGTCGAGCTGGTGGCGGGCCTCGATGGCGCCAAGGCCATGCTGCTGGGCGGCGCCGCCATGGATGGGCCGCGCCACATCTGGTGGAACTTCGTGTCGTCCTCCCAGGAGCGTATCGAGAAGGCGAAGGTCGATTGGAAGGAAGGCCGCTTCGGCAAGGTGCCGGGCGACAGCGAGTTCATCCCGCTGCCCGACAGGTGAGCGACATCGTCAGCGCGGGCAGATGTAGCCGATGCCGCTGGGGTTCTTGAAGCAGCCTACCGCCTGCGGCATCACCTGTTTGGGAAGCCACAGGATGACGCTGGGCGCGAAGATCGTGAACACGATGGTCGCCAGGAAGACGACGTAGATCGGCAGCGCCGCGCGCAACGCCTGGGAAAATTTGACGCCGACGAACTTCGACGCCATCAGCAGCACCAGGCCGTAGGGCGGCGTGATCAGGCCGAAGGCGAGGGTGACGATCAGCACCACGCCCATGTGCACGGGGTTGATGTGGCCGGCCTCGGTGAGCGAGTTCACCAGCGGCATGAAGATGATGATGGTAGGCACCGGCTCGATGAAATCGCCGATGATGGTGAACAGCAGCACGAGCGACAGCATGATGAGATGCGGATCGGTGCCGGCGATCGAGGTGATGACGTCGGAGATGACGATGGCGCCGCGCAGGTAGGCGAGCATCCAGCCGAACGCGGTCGCTGCGGCGATGGTGATGAGCGGCAGCGAATAGATGAGGCCGGCGAAGCAGAAGTCGCGCGGCAGATTGCGGACGTGCTTGGGATTGAGGAGCGGGATCACCACCAGCAGGATCCAGCTCACCGCCACGACGCCCGCTTCGGTCGGCGTGAACCAGCCGGTCAGGATGCCGCCCAGCAGGATCACCGGGATCATCAGCGGCAGCGCCGCCTTCTTGGTGGCGTCGGTGAACTGGCCGAACGTGGCGCGCGGCCGGCGGATGCCGACCGGACCGAAGAAATAGCAAAAGATCATCAGGCCGATGCCGATCGTGAAGCCCGGCACGAAGCCCGCCATGAACAGGCCGGCGATCGAGACATTGCCGACCGCGCCATAGACCACGGCGGTGATCGAGGGCGGCACGAGCGCCGCGATGGTCGAGGCCGAGGCGATGATGGCGGCGATGAAGGGCGGCTCGTAGCCCTCCTTGCGCATCGAGACGCCGAGCGTGCGCGTCATCACCGCGACGTCGGCGGTGGTCGAGCCCGACATCTCGGAGAAGAACATGCTGAACACGGCGACCACCTGGCTGAGGCCGCCCTTGACGTGGCCGACCAGCGACAGCGAGAGGTTGATCACGCGCTGCACCACGTTGGCCGAGCTCATCAGCTCGCCGACCAGCAGGAAGAAGGGGATGGCGAGCAACGCCTCCGAATCGACGCCGTCGAACATCTTCTGCACGATGGCGGCGAAGGTGACGTCGGTGAACGCCGTGCCGATCACCACGCCCGCGGTCAGCGAGAACGCCACCGGCACGCCCATGTAGCCAAAGAACAGGAACAGGCAGGCCATGAGGACGAGGATCGCGCCCGAGGTCATGGCACGCCGGCTCCTTCCTCGGGCCGGTCGTCCTCGGCCGTGCCCTCGAAGCCGTTCTTCCAGCCGTTGACCAGCTGCTCGAAGGCGAACAGGGCGATCAGCGCGCCGCTCAGCGGGATGGCGGCATACAGCGAGGCGATTGGCGTCATCGACGGCATGCGGAAGCTCGAGAAGCCGCGCAGGAAGTTGATGTAGCCGTAGTAGGTGAGGAACAGCCCGACGGCGATGACGACCACGCGAATGCCGCTCTCGATGATCAGCCGCGGCGTGCCGGTCAGCGAATCGCCCACCGCCGCGAGATAGAGATGGTCGTTGCGCCGCGTCGCCGCCGCCGCGCCGATGAAGATGCCGTAGATGAAGAAGGTCGAGGTGACCTCCTGCAGCCACAGCCAGGGATGGCCGATCTCGCGGGTGACGATGTCGAGGACGACGGAGGTGCAGAAGGCGAACAGGGTGATGCCGCACAGCGTCATCAGCACCGCTTCAACCCAGTCGAGCGCCCGCCACTTCAATTGCCGTTGCCGCTGCAATACCAGCGAGCGCTCGCCATGCTCCATGCGCTAGATCACCCGTACGTCCGGCCTATTTGATCGAGCCGATGATCTCCGCGATCTTGGCCGCGTGCGGGCCGAGATCCTTGGACATCTTCGCGAGGTACGGCGACGCCACCTTGATGAAGCCCGACTTGTCGACGTCGGTCACGATCTTGACGCCGATGCTCTTGAGCTTGTCCGCCGACTTGTGCTCGAGCTCCATCGCCTTGGCCGGCTCGACCTTGGCCACTTCGTCGGCCGCCGCCTGGACCCAGCCCTTCTGCTCGGCCGTCAGGCTCGACCACAGCTTGTCGCTGACCCAGATCAGGCTGTTGTTGGCCTCGTGCTCGGTCATCGACATGATGGGCGCGACCTCGTAGTGCTTGTTCTCGAGGTAGACGTTGACGCCGTTCTCGGCGGCGTCGACGACGCCTGTCTGCAGCGAGGTGTAGACGCTGCCGAACGGCATGTGCACGACCTGCGCGCCGTAGGCCGGGAACATCGTGTCCTCGGTCGGCGTCGCCTGCACGCGGATCTTCCAGCCCTTGATGTCGTCGATCTTGTGCACTTCCTTCTTGGAATACATGTTGCGCAGGCCGAGCGTTGTCACCGCCAGCGCATGCGCGCCCTTGACCGTCTCCTCGACCATGCTGCGCACCGCCTTGCTGAGCTCGGGGCTGGCGATCGACTTGATGAGGTGGTCTTCCGAGCGGAACAGGAAGTGCAGCGACATCACGCCGGCCTCGGGCGCGATGGTCGCGGCGTTCGCCGACGAGGAGATGATGAAGTCGATGTCGCCCGACTTCACGAGCTGCAGCATCTGCGGCTCCTGGCCGAGCTGGGCGCCGGGATACTGGTCGATCAGCATCGTGCCCTTGCTGAGCTCCTTGAGCTTGGCGGCGAAGACGTCGCCGACGATGCCGTAGCCCGTGGTGTGCGGCTGGTCGTAGCCGAACTTGAAGTGGCGGGTCTGGGCCGAAGCCGGGCCTGCGATCAGCAGGGCGGCGCCCGCAAGAAGCGCCGCATGGCGCGCGAATGACCTGGACATCGTTCTCTCCCTCGTTCGGGCGATCTCTTGCGAATCGCTTGGTGTGGCGAGCAGACTGGCATTTGTTCTGTTGTCAGACAACTTCCGTTTCAGGCTTTCGTGACGTTCCAGAACACCGTGACCGGCGCCTCGAGGTTGCCGGCCACGCCCTTGCGCCGCGCTAGCGGCTGCACGTACTGGCCGAGCGGGATGGTGACCCCCTGATCGAGGATACGCTTTTGCACATGCTCGGCGATCTCGCGTTGCTTCTTGGGATCGCTTTCGCGGATGAAGGCGGCACGCAGCTTCTCGATCTCCTCGTCGAGCGGCCAGCCGAATTGGGCGCGGTCGCCGCTCGCCTCGGCATAGTGGTTGTTCACAGGGTCGAGCAGCAGCACCGCCGTCGCCGCCGTCATCGAGATGTTCCAACCGCCCTCGGAGAGCGGCCCCTTCTTGGCACGGCGCGTGACCTGGGTGTTCCAGTCCATGGTCTGCATGTCGACCTTGAAACCGCCCTTTTCGAGCAACGTCTTGGCGACCGGTGCGAGGTTGGTCAGGACGGGATTGTCGGAGGTCTGCAGCAGCGCGACCGGGGTGCCGTCGTAGCCCGCCTCCTTCAGGATCTTCTTCGACTCGGCGAAGTTGGACTCGAGGATGCCGTCGAAGCCGACATGCGTCTCCAGCGGCGTGCCGCAACCGAACATCGCCTTGCACACTTTGTAGTAACGCGGATCGCCGATCACCGCCTTGAGGAAGTCCTCCTGGTTCAGCGCGTATTCGACGGCGCGCCGATAGCGCACGTCGTTGAACGGCGGCTGCTTCCAGTTCATGCGGAAGATGTAGGTGTTGCCGAGCTTGTCGGGCACGAAGATCTCGATGTTCTTATCCTTTTCCAGCACCGGCAGGAGGTCGTGGCTCGGCGCCTCGATCATGTCGATCTCGCCGGCGAGCAGCGCGTTCAGCGCGGTCTGCGAATCGGAGATCCACACCCATTCGATGCGCTCGAGCTTGGCGACCTTGCCGCCGGCCAGGCCCGATGGCGGCTCCCGGCGCGGCACGTAGTCGGGATTGCGCACATAGACGACCTTCTCGCCCGGCTTCCACTCGTCCTTCTTGAAGAGGAACGGTCCGCAGCCCGTGGTGTCGGCGATCTGCTGGCTGATCGGCGTCTCGGCGACGTGCCTGGGCATGACGAAAAGCGGCACCGAGGCGGTCTTCGACAAGGCCTTCAGCATCAGGCCGAACGGCTCCTTGAGCGCGATCTGGAACGTCTTGTCGTCGACCGCCTTCATCTCCCTGGTCGATCTGGCGAGCAGGCCGCCGATCACGTCCTTGTCGCTCCAGCGCTTGATCGAGGGCAGCACGTCCGCGGTGGTGACCGGCTTGCCATCCTGCCATTTCAGGCCGTCGCGTAGCGTGAAGCTCCACAGGAGCTTGTCGTCGCTCATCGTCCAGCTCTCGACCATCTGCGGCCTGGGCTCGAGCCTGGCATCGAGCGCGAACAGCGTGTCGTAGATCATGTAGCCGTGGTTGCGCACGATGTAGGCGGTGGTCCAGATCGGATCGACGATCTTGAGATCCGAATGCATGACCACGCGCAGCGTCTTGGCCGATGAAGGGGACGACTGGGCCGCGGCGGGAGCGGCGAGAGCCGTCGCCGCCCCGGCAACGAACGAACGACGACGCAACATGAGGGCCTCCCTTATATGTTCGTGGGCGGCGTCCAGCTCGCTTCTTCGTCGAGCGGGTAGACCGGACGCGGCAGCTTCGTCCAAGTGAAGTTCGCCAGCACCGGCGACGTCAAGCCCGGGCAGTCGACTTCGTAGATCTGTTCCGGCTTGAAGAACTCGTCGAAGCCGCCGCGGAAATGACCGCGGCTCTTGACCACGACGACGCGCGCCTGGGCGATGTCGAGACCGAGACTCTCGAACTGGCGCGGATCCATGCACTGGCAGCGATGCGTGATGACCACGATCTGGATGCCGCCGAGGTCGAGCAGGGCGGTCGGGCCCATGTCGGCCGAGACATCCTTCAGCACGCCGCGCCTTCCGACGTACTTGCCGTCGGTCAGCTTGACGACCTTGGCGCCGCATTCGAACGGCTGGGAGAATTCGTGGTTCTCCGCCGTGTTGAACGAAGCGGTGAAGATCTTGCCTTCGCCCAGTGCGTGCGCCTTGGCGGCGAGTGCCGCATCGTTGAATACACCGAAGATCACGCCGAACGCGCCTGCATCCTTGAGCGCCTTCAGGAGGTAGGTCGTGTTGCCGCGACCGCCGCCGCCCGGATTGTCGCCGACATCGGCCAGGATGACCGGCGGCTGCCGCCAGTCGCGCGCCGTGACCACGGCAAGCCGCACCGCTTCGTCGAGCGGCGTCATGGTCTTCTTGAAGCGCTCCTTCATGCCCCAGGCGCGCTTGGCGATGTCCAGCGACAGCGCAGCCGCAGCATCGCGCCTGCCGTTGCGCGCCGTCACGACCGCGGTGAGACCGTTCTTGGGCGAATCGGAATAGGCGAAGCCCGCCATCACCGAGACGTTCACGATGTCGCCGCCGACCTTGCTTTGGCCGTACTCGATCAGGTCGGCATAGGGGCCCTGCTTGGGCCCGCGCGCGGTGAGGAGCGAGATCGGCGGCGACACGATCGGCACCTTGACCATGGTGACGTGAGTCTTGGCGCCGGCCAGGCACTCGCGCAGATGCTTGGCCGCCTCGACGCCGCGCTTGCGGATGTCGTTGTGCGGGTTCTCGAGGTAGCCCACGAAGGCCGAAAGATTGTCGGTCATGCGGCGCGAGACGTTGGCGTGCAGGTCGAACACCGCGACCACCGGCACGTCCGGCCCGACGATGCCGCGCACCAGCTCGAACAGGTCCCCATCGGGATCATCGGAGCCCTCGGCCAACGCCGCGCCGTGGCAGGAGACGAAGACGCCGTCGACCGGCAACGCCGCCTTCAGCCCGGCGCCGATCTCCTGAAGGAAGTCCCTGAAGAAGTTCCTCTCGACCGGACCGCCAGGCTGCGCTTGCGAAACGCGGATCGGCACCGGCGTCCACGGTCCCGACGAATCCATCTCGGCGAAGAAGCCCGGCAGGTCGGGCAGGGTGATCGAGGCGGCCGAGCGCGACTCCGTGACGATGCGGTTGCCGCGGATGTCGACGTCATTGGCGAAATCCTCGGCGGTCGACACCGGCGAGAAGCGGTTGCACTCGATGGCGAACCCCAGCACGGCGATGCGCGGATTTTCCCTGGACAAGATCGGCTCCTATGCGTGGCGCGCGAGAAAGCTCTCGACCAGCCGGTTGAAGGTGGCGGCGTGCTCGAAGTACGGCGAGTGACCGGAGTCGGGGATCATTTCCGCCTTGGCGTCGGGCAGGGCCAAGGCGATCGCGCTGGCGAGGAACGCCGGAAACACGACATCCTCGCCGCCGGCGATGAGCAGGGTCGGCACGCGGAAATCCTTGAGATCGCCGGGTTTGCGCGTTGCGGTGCGGCGCAGGGTGGCCCGCACCTTCTCCTTGTCGAGGCCGCTCGCCATCTCGTCGATGCTCTTATATAGAAGGTGGAGGGCGGGCAGCCGCTCGGCTGCGCGTGCCCCCATGGCCGGATGGATGCCCCTGGCGAGGCCCGCTTTCACCTTGGCCTCCGCATCGGCCAGCCAGGCGTCGTATTTGGCGCCGCCCGACGGGTCGGCGCCGCGCCGGTCGATCGTGCCCGAGGTCGAGCTCAGCACCAGCGCCTTTACCTTGTGCGGGTACGCGATCGCGTATTCGAGCATCGTCCAGCCGCCCATCGACTGGCCGACCAGGCGCACTTCGGGGAGTTTCAGATGGTCGATGAGGGCCGCCAGATCGCCGGCATAGTCCGCCGCGTCGGGGCCGCCGGGAACGGGATGGGACGGCGCAAAGCCACGATGGGCGAAGGCCACGCAGGTGTAACGCGGCGCGAAGTGGGCGACCTGCTGCCACCAGCTCAACTGGTTGCCGCCCAGCCCGTGGGCGAACAGCAGGGCGGGGCCCGTGCCCGTGACCTCGTAGTGCAGATTGCCGAACGGACGCTTCAGCTTGCCGATGATGCGCTGCATGGACCCCTCGATCCTTTAGATTGCCGTTTTCCCGTTTTTAAAACAGGAAAAGAAAACGACAGCCGGGCGGCCGGACGAGACGCGCTCACTGGCACCATACAGCCGGCGTAAAAAAGACTCCCAATATGTCGTATAGAACTCGGCGACATTCAGAACAGCACGAGTCCGGCACCGGAGATGCCGAGCGGCCAGCGTCCGGCTACGAACAGGCGGAACTTGTTTTCGAACGGCGATTGCTCGGCGCCGGCGAGGCGCGCGACCGCGAGCTGATAGATGGCTTGCGACGCCGCCCCGGCGGCGACGTGGATCGATGCCGGCTGCGCGCCGCCGAGACTCGCGGCCGCCGCCGCCGCCTTGCCGTGCACCAGATCGCCGGCTTCGGTCGTAAGGTCGGTGAGGGCCGTCCACAACGCTTGTCCGGGATATTTCGCCTCGGCCTCGGCCAATAGTCGCTTGCGCAGATCCTCCTCGTGGTCCCACCACTCGAGCGAGGTGGCTGACGATTTCAGGAAATCCTCGGCCTCGCGCCACGAACGCACGTACGTCACGCCATCAGTGCCACCGTAGTCCGCCGCCAAGGCGCGGACGTTGTCGGTCAGAGGCTCACCGAGGGCGGCAAACCACGGCGCGCCGTTTACCTCGACATGGAGCGACTGCAGCGCACGTGAGCAAGAGGCGATCACGCCGCTTGCGCGACCTTGGGCAGGGTGAGACCGTACTTGGCCGCGACTTCGGTCGCCCGCCTGACGAAGTCCTCGCGCATCTCGTCGTTGGTGCGCTGTTTGATCTTCCACTTGCGGAAGATCTCGTTGTTCTTCGATTTCGAGCCGCCGAAGAACTTCGGAAGATACGGCCAGTACTCGTTCACCGCTGCCTGCAGGCGGGCCTTGCCGTCCGGCGTCTTCACCAGCTCGGCCGAGAAATCCTCGCCGAACTGCGCGTGGAAGCGCTCCTCCGGCATGGTGGCGCGGGCGAGGTTGCGCAGCGGATGGAACGTGCAGTGCAAGAGATCCTCGACCTGCAGGATCTCGGCCAGATCGGCCAGGAGCTTGATGGCGACGAACTCCTCCCAGGTCTTGAGCGGGAACTCGAAGATCGACAGCGGCTTCTTTCCAGAGCCCGGCATCATGCGTTCCTCGGGAATGCCCATCTGCGTGCCCAGTCCCTTGAAGCGCACGTGATGGCCGTATTCCTCCATGGCGACCCGGCAGGTCAGCCATTTGGCGTAGGGGGTCGGTGCGTAGGCGATGGCAGGTTCGTCGAACACCTGCGCGCCGTAGAGCTCGTTCACGGCATGGCTGATCACCAGCTTGGCGACGGCGTCGCGGTACTCCTCGGGCGCCTTCTTGAGCTCTTCGACGGTCTTGACGACGAGGTCGGTCATGGTCGTCTCCTTACACGAGGGGTTCGGTATTGAAGGCTTCGAGATCGGTGGTGAGATCGGTGAACTTCGAGCCGAGCTTCGACACAAGGTCCTGAGCGATGTTCTCGGGCTTCTCGACGTCGAGCTTGCCCGCCGGCCGCGGCTGGCCGAACAGGAAGACCTCGCGGCCGCGTACGCCAAGCAACTGGCCGGTGATGCCCTTGCCAGCCGGCGAGCAGAGAGCCGTCACGAGATTGGCAACATGGTGGGCGCCGATCTTCAGCGCGCGCTCCTTGTAGGCCTTCTGCGCGTCGTTCTGCGGCTGGATGATGTCGGTCACGCGGGTCCTCGCGAACGGCGCCACGGCGTTGGCGGCGATCTGGGCGCGCGCCAGGTCCATCGCCGTGACGCGCGTCAGGCCGAACAGGCCCGCCTTGGCGCTGGCGTAGGCCGCCTGGCCGAGATTGCCGTAGAGGCCGGCCGACGAGACGATGTTGACGATGCGGCCCCAATCGTAGGTCGCGCCGCCTCGGCCCGACTTGCCCTGGTCGCGCATCACGGCGGACGCGGCATTGATCAGGTAGAAGGCGGCCGACAGGTTGGTGCGGATCACGGCGTCCCAGTCCAGCGGGTTCATGCGGAACACGAAGGCGTCGCGCAGGATGGCGGCGTTGTTCACCACGATGTCGATGCCGCCATAGGTCTTCACTGCCAGATCGACGAGCTGCTTGGCAGCGCCCGGCGTGGCGACGCTCTCGGTGAAGGCAATCGACTTGTTGCCGATCGCTTTCGCGACTTCCTGCGCCACCGCCGGATCGCCGCTGTCGCCGGAGATCGACGTGCCGTTGTCGGCCACGATCACGCTGGCGCCTTCCCTGGCGAGCGATTCGGCGATGGCGCGGCCGATGCCGCGACCTGCGCCCGTGACGATTGCCGCGCGTCCTTGCAGAAGTCCGGTCATAGCTCTGCTCCCGTTTTCTTGCCGGCTTGCGCCATCTCCGCCGCCGTATAGAACGCGTCGGCATGGATATCGAGCCGCCGCATGCCGCGCTGCTCGAAAAGCTTCGTCGCCGCCTCGACCATGACGGGAGGGCCGGCGAGATAGGCCTTGCAGCCGTCGAACTCGTCAAAATCCTCGGCGACGGCCTCATGCACGAGGCCGCAGCGCCGCTCCAAGCCGTCGCCCTCGCTCAGCACCGGCATGAAATGCAGGTTGGGATGCTTGTCGGCCATATCCTTGAAATGGTCGTGCAGGTAGAGGTCGCGCTCGCTGCGGACGCCGAAATAGAAGTAGATGTGCTGTGGCATCGCCTTGGCGATCGCGCGCTCGACGATCGACTTCAGCGGCGCCATGCCCGAGCCGCCGGCGACGGCGATGATGGGGCCACGATGGGCTTCGCGCAGGTAGGAGGCGCCGAACGGCCCTTCGACCCGCACCGGATCGCCGACCCTGAGGTTGTCGGCAACATAGGCGCTCACCGCGCCGCCCTGCGTGCGGCGGACATGGAACTCCAGCACCGGATCGCCCGGCACGTTGGCCATCGAATAGTCGCGCGGCTCGCAGCCGTCGAACGTCACCGAGGCGAACTGGCCGGCCGAGAAATCGAACGGCCCGCCCGCCTCGATCGACAGGCGCACGCGCTTGATGTCGTGGGTCGCATCGTCGAGACCCACCACCCTGCAGGCGAGCACGCGGCGCGGATGGACGATCAGGTCGTCCTCCTCGAGCCAGGCGACCTCGCACTCCTCCCACGGCACCGAGCGGCAGGCCAGGATCAGCCCGCGTTCCTTCTCCTCGTCGGACAGGGCGAATTCCGAATAGCCCTCCATCGTCACCTCGCCCTTCAGCAGGTGCGACTTGCAGGCGCCGCAATTGCCGGACTGGCAGCCGAACGGATAGCCGATGCCGGCGTCGAGCGCGGCCGACAGGATGGTGCTGCCGGTCGGCACCTCAATGGTGCGCCTGGCGGGGACGATGTGGACCTTGAAACTCATAGGGACATAACGCGCCTGTTCATTGATACGGGGCGAATTTGTTTGATCCCCAAACAATCTCGATTTACCACTGACAGCATGACCCGTCCACCCGCCAAACCGCTCGACCGGGGAGTGCTGCCGACCCTGCTCGGCTATGCGCTGCGGCGGGCGCAATCGGCCGTGTTCAGCGATTTCGCCGCCACCTTTGCCCGGACCGGCGAGGCACTGACGCCGGGCGAGTTCGGCCTGCTGGTGCTAGTCGAGCGCAATGCGGGTTTGTCGCAGATGGCGCTTGCGCGGGCGCTCGGCATCGACCGCTCGACCCTGGTGCCGATCCTGAACCGGCTGCAGGCAAGGGGCTTCCTGGTGCGCCGGTCGTCGCCGACGGACGGACGCACGCACGCACTCGGGCTGACGCCTTCCGGCGAAAAGGCGTTGGCGCGGTTTGCCAAGCTGGTTCGCGCCCACGAGAAGCGCATCGCAGCCGGCCTTTCGGTTGCCGAAACCCGCACGCTGATCGAGCTGCTCGACAAGGTGCGTCAGTCGGCGCGCCCTTTATAAGAAGAGACGATGACCACGTCCGCCCATCCCGACTTCGCCCATATCGCGGGCGAGCAATTGACCGACGCCGACCTGCTCAAGCTGATGAGCGCCTCGCCAGGTGAAGCGTCGAAGACGCTGAACGGCGAGCTGCTGGAAATCGACAGCACGCGCGGCATCAGCCGCTGGCGCTTCGAGATCGTGCCGGCCTTCTGCCACTCGCAGGGCAAGATTTGCCAAGGCGGCTTCCTGACCGGCATGGTCGATACGGCGATGGCGGCGGCGGCGATCGCCCGAGGCAAGCTCGTGGTCGCCGTGCCGACGCTCGAGGTGAAGGTGAGCTTCTTCGAGGCGGCGGGCCCGGGCGTCGTTCATGCCGAAGGCCGCGTGCTGCGCTGGGGCGGCTCGGTCGGTTTTCTCGACGGCGAAATCAAGGACGAGAAGGGCCGGCTGATCGTGCACGCCACCTCGACCGTGAAGATCGTCAGGCCGAAGAAGACCCTTTAGCCTTCAGCCGCTCGATTTCCTCCTCGAGCTCCTTGATGCGGGCGACGAGCTTGTTGATCGCCGGCGCCATCTCGGCCTCGCTGTAGCGCGCCTGGATGTGCTGCTGGCAGTTGACGTCCCACGCCTCGAGCGCGAACACGATGGCGCGCTGCGGCCGCGCCCTTTGCTCCTTCACGTAGGCAGGGTCGACCAGCCGCTCCATCAGCGCCGGGTCGTTCTCGACCACACGGGCGCGTCCCCACAGCTTGACCCGCTGCCTGGTGGCGAAGTGCAGGATGAAGATGTGCGCGCGGTCGTTTTCCCTGAGATGGCCGAGCGAGATGTATTGCCGATTGCCGGCGAAGTCGGCGAAGGCGAGCGTCTTGCTGTCGAGGACCTTGAGGAAGCCTGGCGGGCCGCCGCGATGCTGGATGTATGGCCGGCCGTCGGCGCTGGCCGTCGCAAAGAAGAAGGTGTCGATGGCGTCGATGAACTGCGTCAGGTTCTGGTTGATCTCGGTCGCCCATTCGCGCTCTTCGAAGCCCGAGCGTGAGCCCAGACGTTCCTGCTCCGCCTTGACCGAGGGCGAGAACAGGACGTCTGCGGGCTTGTCTGTCATTAGTCCAGCTTCTTGCCGAGTTTGCCGGCCACTTCCTGGATGAATTGCCAAGCGACGCGGCCCGAGCGTGAGCCGCGCGTCACCGACCATTCGACCGCTTGCTTGCGCAGTTCCTCGATGGGCACGCCCAGTCCGTAGTGCCGCGCGTAGCCCTCGATCATGGCGAAGAAGGTGTCCTGATCGGCGTTGTGGAAGCCAAGCCACAGGCCGAAGCGATCCGACAGCGAGACTTTCTCTTCGACGGCCTCGGACGGATTGATGGCGGTCGAGCGTTCGTTCTCGATCATGTCACGCGGCATCAGGTGCCGGCGGTTGGAGGTGGCGTAGAACAGGACGTTGTCGGGCCGGCCCTCGATGCCGCCCTCGAGCACGGCCTTCAGCGATTTGTAGGCGGCATCCTGGCCGTCGAAGGAAAGATCGTCGCAGAACACCACGAAGCGCCGCTTGCTGTCGCGGATGCGGGCGAGCAGGGCGGGCAGCGAGGGAATGTCCTCGCGATGGATCTCGACGAGGGCGAGCGGGCCGGGCGGGCCGCCCAGCTCGCGGTTCACGTGGGCATGCACCGCCTTGACGAGCGAGCTCTTGCCCGCGCCGCGCGAGCCCCACAGCAGCGCGTTATTGGCCGGCAGGCCGTTGGCGAAGCGGCGCGTGTTCTCGAGCAGCGTGGCCTTCTGGCTGTCGACGCCCTTGAGCAGGTCGATGTCGACACGATTGACGCGGGGCACCGCTTCGAGACGCCGGCCCGCTGCGTGCCATATATAAGCCTCGGCCGCGTCCATGTCGGCGCTTGCCGGCGCCGGCGGCGCCACCCGGTCGAGCGCTTCGGCGACGCGTGAAAGCAGGGTCCTAAGGTCTTGATCCATCGTTGCCCGGGCCAAAGAAGGGGGCGACCATATCGCCCATGGCTCGCGTTGCAAAGCGGCCCCGGGCGGCTATAGTCCGCGCGCTTTTCGGGGGCCGAAAGCAGAATCGGAGCGAAAGATGTTCATTTCCCAGGCTTGGGCGCAGAGCGCCGGCGCAGGCAGCTCGGACTTCCTCGTGCAGCTCTTCCCGCTCGTCCTCATCTTCATCGTCTTCTACTTCCTGCTGATCCGTCCGCAGCAGAGCAAGATGAAGCAGCAGAAGGAGATGCTGGCCGGCGTCAAGCGCGGCGACCGCGTCGTCACCGGCGGCGGCTTCATCGGCCTGGTCACCAAGGTGATCGGCGACAACGAGCTGCAGGTCGAGATCGCCGAGGGCGTGCGCGTGCGCGTGATCAAGCAGACGATCACCGACATCATCACGCGCGGCGAATCGGTGCGCGGCGGCAAGGAGTCGGAGGACGACGAGAAACCGATGCTGCCGCAGGCGGACAAGGCGCAGGCGGGCGAGAGGAAGAGCCTGCTCGGCAGCCTGTTCGGCAAGAAGTAGCTCCGGTCCAGTCGCAAGCGATCATGCTCAATCTTCCGCGCTGGCAGACCCTCGCCATCATCATCGTCACGGCGCTCGCCGGTATCTTCGCGCTGCCCAACATCCTGCCCGATTCGGTCGATAACCTGCTGCCCAAGTGGTATTCGCAGAACCGCATCAATCTCGGCCTCGATCTGCGCGGCGGCGCGCACTTCCTGCTCGAAGCCGATCTGCGCGGCGTCATGAACGAGCGCCTGACCAATCTCGCGGATTCGCTGCGCGGCGAGTTCCGTAAGCAGCAGGTGGGCTACAAGAGCATCGACGTCGACCAGGGCAAGCAGGTGGTCGTGGTGCTGCGCGACGCCGGCCAGCGCGCCAAGGCGCTCGAGGCGATCCGCGCGGTCGACGCCACGATGGCGGTGGGCGGCGACGGCGACGCCATCACGCTCGCCTACCAGGGCCAGGAGCTGTTCAAGAAGCGACAGGAGGTGATCGACCAGTCGATCGAGATCCTGCGCCGGCGCGTCGACGAAACCGGCACGATCGAGCCGACCATCGTGCGCGAGGGCGACGACCGCATCCTCCTCCAGGTGCCTGGCATCAAGGACACGACCGAGCTCAAGCGCAAGATCAACCAGACCGCCAAGCTCACCTTCCATCTCGTCGACGAGGCCACGGCGATGAGCGGCCAGAACGTGCCCGCGGTGCTGCCGCCGACCACGATGCTGGTGCCGACGCGCGAGGGCATGGCGGCGCTGCGCGCCAACAATCCCAAGGCGTTCGAGCAGATTCAGTCGGCCAACCCGAAGATGACGCCGGAGCAGATATGCCGGCGCTTCCAGCCGCCCTGCCTGCCGGTGTTCAAGCGCGTGATCGTGGGTGGCGAGGATCTCGACGACGCCAAGTCGACGTTCGAGAACCAGCAGAACGGCGGCCGGCCGATCATCGCCTTCACCTTCAATTCGGCAGGTGGGCGGTCGTTCTGCGCTGCCACACGCGCCAACATCGGCAAGCGGCTGGCGATCCAGCTCGACAACGAGATCATCAGCGCCCCAGTGGTGCAAAGCGCGATCTGCGGCGGCTCGGGCATCATCACCGGCCAGTTCACCACCCAGCAGACGCAGGAGCAGGCGCTGCTGCTGCGCTCGGGCGCGCTGCCCGCCACGCTCACCATCATCGAGGAGCGCACGGTGGGCGCCGATCTCGGCGCCGACGCCATCCATGCCGGCACGGTGGCCGCGGTGGTCGGCACGGCGCTGGTCGTGCTCTTCATGCTGGCGACCTACGGGCCGACCTTCGGCGGCTTCGCCTCGCTCGCCATGATCGTGAACCTGCTGCTGGTGCTGGCCGGCATGTCGATCCTCGGAGCGTCGCTCACCTTGCCCGGCATAGCGGGTCTCGTGCTGACCGTCGGCATGTCGGTCGATTCGAACGTGCTGATCTACGAGCGCGTGCGCGAGGAGAAGGCGGCCGGCCGCTCGCCCTTCAGTGCGCTTGCGACAGGCTATGAGCGGGCATTGACCGCGGTCATCGACTCCAACCTGACCGCGCTGATCGCGGGGGTGCTGCTGTTCGGCTTCGGCTCGGGCCCGATCCGGGGCTTTGCCACCTCGCTGTCGCTCGGTCTCGTCACGCACCTGTTCACCGCCACGGTCTTCACCCGCATGCTGCTCGCCGCCTGGGTGCGCTGGCGGCGGCCGACCGCGCTTCCTATCTGAGGGCGGCGACATGCTGTGGAAACCGATCCGCCTCGTTCCCGCCCACACGACCTTCGACTTCATGGGCAAGCGCAAGATTGCGCTCGTCCTGTCGACGCTGATCAACGTGCTGTCGCTGGTCGGCGTGTTCGCCATCGGGCTCAATTTCGGCATCGATTTCGAGGGCGGCATCGCCATCCAGGCGCGCGCCAAGGAAGGCACGATCCATCTCGACGAACTGCGCGCCACGACCGGCGCGCTGGGCGTGGGCGAGGTCTCGCTGCAGGAATTCGGCGACAATCGCACGGCGCTGATCCGCGTGCAGCGCCAGGAAGGCAACGCCGCCTGCGTAGCCCACGCCGACACCGTGATGAAGAAGCGCGCCGGCTCGGGCTGGAGCGTGAAGCCGTCGCCCGACCCGAAGGTGGGCGACGTGGAGTTCACTGCGCCGTCGACGCTCGATTCGGCGGGCTGGCGCGACGCGGTGAGCCGAGTCGGTCTCACCGTGCAGGAGCGCCAGCTGCCGCGCGCCAACACCAACACCGTCAAGATCGAGATGACGCCCGAGCAGCGCGCTGAATGGTGCCAGCAGGTGGCGATCAAGCTGGTCGAGGATGCGATCGGCTCCAAGTACGAACTGCGCGGCACCGAATCGGTCGGTCCCAAGATCGGCTCGGAGCTGATGCACTCGGGCGTGATCGCGGTCGTGGTGACGCTCGCCGCCATCGCGGTCTATGTCTGGTTCCGCTTCGAATGGCAGTTCGGCGTCGGCGCCCTGATCGCCATGCTGCACGACGTCATTTCGACCGTCGGGCTGTTCGTGGTGCTGCAGCTCGATTTCAGCCTGACCGCGCTCGCCGCCGTGCTCACCATTGCCGGCTACTCGATCAACGACACCGTCGTGGTGTTCGACCGGGTGCGCGAGAACATGCGGCGCTACAAGAAGATGGGCCTGGTCGAGCTGCTGAACTTCTCGATCAACGAGACGCTGGCGCGCACGCTCATGACCTCGATGACGGTGTTCGTCGCGGTGCTGGCGCTGGTGCTGTTCGGCGGCCCCGTGCTCTACAGCTTCTCGATCGCCATGCTGTGGGGCGTCATCGTCGGTACCTACTCGTCCGTCTGGATCGCCTGCGCGGGTCTCGTCTACCTGAAACTCCGGCCCGAGCAGCTGCGGCCCGACGACGACAAGGCGAAGGTCAAGGCGTGAAGCCGCCCAGTCCTGGTCCCCAGGTTCCCGGCGACAAGAGCCTGCCCACGCCGGACCCGGCGCAGGTCCAGGTGATCCGGACCTACGGACCGGGCCGCTTCCTGATCGGCCAGCGCGAGTGGAAGGAGCCGGTGCTGGTGTCGGCGACGCGCGCCGTCGCCTGGAACGCGCGCAGCGCCGACGATCTGTCGCCCGACCTCCTGAAGGACGCCGAACAGGTCGAAGTGCTGGTGGTGGGCTGCGGCGCACGCGCGGCCTTCGTGTCGCCGGCCATGCGCGCCGCCTTCAAGGCGGCCGGGGTCGGGCTCGAGATCGTCGACACCGGCGCCGCCTGCCGCATCTATAACGTGCTGCTCGCCGAAGGCCGCAGGGTCGCCGCTGCCCTGATTCCATTGTGATCGCGCCCGACATCTATCTGGCCTTCATCGCCGCCACGGCGGTGTTGATGATCATTCCAGGCCCCAACGTGGCGCTGATGGTCGCCAACAGCGTGGCGCACGGCACGCGCTATGGCCTGCTGACGGTGGCGGCGACCAGCAGCGCCGTCGTGATCCATCTCGCGCTCACGGTGCTGGGTGCGGCGACGGTGCTCGATCTGCTGGCCGCGAGCTTCGATTGGCTGCGTTGGCTGGGCGTGGCCTATCTCGTCTGGCTGGGCGTCGCCACGTGGGGTGCGCCGGCGGCCGACCTCGCCGGGACCGCACCGCAGGCGCGCTCGGCCCGGCTGATCTACGCGCGCGGCTTCCTCGTGGGGCTCACCAATCCCAAGACGCTGCTGTTCTACGGCGCCTTCTTCCCGCAGTTCGTCGCGCCGGGACCGGCCGCGGGCAACCAGCTCCTGCTGCTGGCGGCGACGTTCCTCGCTGTCGCCGTCGTGCTCGACAGTTCGTGGGCGATCCTGGCCGGCAAGCTTCGGACTTTACTTACGCTGCATGTCCGGCTGCGCAATCGCTTGAGCGGCGGCCTTCTGGTCGGGGCCGGACTGGGCCTGGCTCTCGCGCGCCGCTCGTCGGTCCCATAAAGGAAAACCCCGCCGTTTCCGGCGGGGCTTCCTCCAGGCAGGCAGGCGCCTGCGTCTGGCTATTTGCGGTTGAGGATGAACAGCACCACGCCGATGGCGATCAGGCCGACGAAGCCTTGGCCGCCCAGGCCCTTGATGAAATTCATGATGTTGCCGGCGATGTCGGCGCCCAGCAGCGGTGTCGCGCTGCCGAACAACAATTGCAGGATGATGCCGAGGGCCAGCAGTGCGACGCCGATCTCGGTGAACTTCACCACGATCTGCCTGGCGCGATCGAACCATTCCATGTCCAACTCCTTTTTTTGTTGCGAGGGGGTTATTTGCGATTGAACAGGTAGAGGATGACGGCGATCGCCACCAACCCCACGACGCCGTTGCTGCCGAGCGTCGATACGAGCTTCATGACATTACCGACAATGTCACCGAAGAAGGCGACATTGGTGCCGAACAGCATCTGCAGCACGATGCCGAGGGCGACCAGCAAGAGGCCCAACTCCGTGATCTTGGCGATCCAGGCTTTGGCCCTGTCGAACAGTTCCATCAGTTGTTCCTCCGGTTAGCGCCGAGGACCGGAGAACCTCGGCGTTTCTTCTTCAGGTTCGACGGAGTGACGACGCAACGCCTACGCGACTGGTGGGAACGAATTCCCACCCACCTATTGTAATAAGATGGCCAAAATGCCGCAATATATGGTGGGGATAGACGGTCCCCAGGCAAAAGAAAACGGGGCCCGAAAGGCCCCGTTTGTCGTTGTTTTCCCGGTACTTAGCCGTGGCTCTGCACAGCCATGCAATAAAGCATGCCTATGGAAAACATGGTGTTGAAGCGGCTGGCATAGGCCGCAATCGGCCGCGCCTTGGCCTTTTCCGCGTCGGTCGCCGGCACGATGCCGAGAAGCTTCTTCTGGTTCGGCCAGATCAGGAACCAGACGTTGAACGCCATGATGAGCGCCATCCACATGCCGATGCCGATGGCACGATAGGGCTGCTGGAACGTCAGGCCCTTCACCAGTTCGCCGTCGGGGTTCATTCCCGCAAGCAGCAGACCGGTGACGACGGTGGCGAGCGCGCCCCAGCGGAACCACCACAGCGCCTGCGGCGCGATGAACTTGTTGATCGCGCCGGTGTGCTCGGGCGGCTGGATCTTCGGCATCATCGGCGTCTGCACGAAGTTGAAGTACCAGAGCAGGCCGATCCACATGACGCCGCTCAGGATGTGCAGCCAGCGCATGGCGAACAGGCTCCAGCTATGGTCGAGAGCGAACATCTTCGCGCCGGTGACGTGCAGGATCACGGCGATGATGACGGTGATGACGAACCCCGCGACGACGGTTCGCTGCAACGAAGTGAATATCGCGCCCATGGAGATTATCCCCCTATCTTGTTGATGGGATTGGCGATTCCCGTATGCATATTGTAGTCGCGGCGGCCGGTGCGTTCAACGGCCGCACGCAACCTGTTATCCCTCTCGACGTAGCGATGACCGAACCGTACCGAGCTCCCGACCTTTCGCGCCGCTATGTGCTCGACCAAGTGCGTGCGCATGATCGCGACCGCTTCCTCGGGACGCTGTTCGCGCCGGAGCCCGCGCGGCGCGATTTGCTGGCTCTTTTGGCCTTCGATCGCGAGCTGGCCCGCACGCAAACCGTGGCGCGCGAGCCGATGCTGAAGCGCATCCGCCTGCAATGGTGGCGCGAGGCGGCGCACGAGATGACGGGATCGGACAAGCCGCGCGCCCAGCCCATCGTCGAATCGCTCAGCGAAACCGTGCGGCGGCACGAGCTGGCGGCCGAAGCGCTGGTGGCGCTGATCGATGCGCGCGAGGAAGAAGTCGAAGGTCCGCTCGACGTGATGCGCGCCGGCGGCGCACTCGCCGATCTGCAGCTCGCCGTGCTGGGCATCGACGACGAGACGACGCGACAGGCGGCGAGAGCGGTATCCGCCGCCTGGTTGATGGGCGCCGGACCGGAGCGTGACGCGCTGGTTGCCCAAGCGCGTGCCAACCGCGCCAAGGTCGATGCGCGGGCGCTGCCGATCCTGCTGCCGGCGCTCTCGCTCGGAGAAATGCCGGAATGGCGCAAGCCGCTCGCCTATTGGTGGGCCGCCCGGCGCGGGAGATACTGATCGAAACAGGAGAACATTCGTGCGCGCCAGGGCAAACGGCATCGAGATCGAATACGAGGCGACCGGCGACAAGAACAACCCGGCGCTGCTGCTGGTCATGGGCCTAGGAGCGCAGCTCACCATCTGGCCGGACAAGCTCTTCAGCGGTCTCGCCGATCGCGGCTTCTACGTCGTCCGCTACGACAATCGCGACACCGGCCTGTCGACCAACTTCGCCTCGTGGGGGCAGGCCAACGTGCCGGCCGCCATCCAGAAGGCGATGAAGGGCGAGAAGGTCGACGCTCCTTATTACCTCGGCGATATGGCGGCCGACGCGATCGGCCTGCTCGATGCGCTGGGCCTCCAGAAGGCGCACATGGTCGGCGCCTCGATGGGCGGCATGATCGTGCAGATCGTGGCGGCCAAATATCCGGAACGCACGCGCTCGCTGGTGTCGATATATTCGACATCGGGGCGGCCCGGCCTGCCGCAGGGCAAGCCGGAGGCGCTCGCCGTGCTGGGCTCGGTGCCGGAGAACGATACGCGCGAGGCTCGGGTGGCGCACGGCATCAAGCTGCGCCGCACCATCGGCAGCCCCGGCTATCCGACACCGGAGGCCGAGTTGCGCGCCTTCGTCGAGAAGAATGTCGACCGAAGCTGGTATCCCGAAGGAGCGATGCGCCAGTATCAGGCGATCATCGCCTCGGGCGACAGGGTCGAGCTCCTCAAGACGATCAAGGTGCCGACGCTGGTGATGCACGGCGAGGACGATCCGCTGCTGCCGGTCGACGGGGGCCGCGACGTCGCCAAGCTGGTGCCGGGCGCGCAACTGCAGACCATCAAGGGCTGGGGCCATGACTTCCCGCCGCAGCTCGTGCCCGACATTGCGGATCGGATCGCCAGATTTTGTAAGGATAAATGAAGAAGCGCCTCACCCTGAGGAGGCCGCGAAGCGGCCGTCTCGAAGGGCGAGGCGCGTTGCCCATCCTTCGAGACGCGGCCTGCGGCCGCTCCTCAGGATGAGGTTATCGATGAGGAAGTAATCATGAAATTCGGCATTTTCTACGAGCATCAGCTGCCGCGGCCGTGGGGACCGAAGAGCGAGTACCAGCTCTTGCAGGATTCGCTGACGCAGATCGAGTTGGCCGACCAGCTCGGCTACGACTATGCGTGGGAAGTCGAGCATCACTTTCTCGAGGAATACTCGCACTCGTCCGCGCCTGAAGTATTCCTCGGCGCCGCCAGCCAGCGCACCAAGCGCATCCGGCTCGGCCACGGCGTGGTCCAGCTCACCACCAATCAGCCGCATCGCGTGGCCGAGCGGATCGCCACGCTCGATCTGCTGTCAGGCGGCAGGGTCGATCTCGGCATGGGCGAGGCGGCGGGGCCGGCCGAGCTACATCCCTTCAACATCCGCGTGCGCGACAAGCGCGAGCGCTGGGAGGAGGCGGTCAAGGCTATCGTCCCGATGTTCACCAGGGAGAGCTGGGAGTTCCACGGCCAGTATTACGACTTTCCGGCGCGCAACGTCATTCCCAAGCCCCTGCAGAAGCCGCACCCGCCGCTCTGGGTCGCCTGCTCCAACATCCAGACCATCGGCAAGGCGGGCGAGTGGGGCATGGGCGCGCTCGGCTTCACCTTCGTCACGCCGGAAGCGGCCCGCGCCTGGGTGCACAAGTACTACAACAACCTGCTCAACAACTCGCAGAAGCTCACCGACTATCCGAGCAATCCCAATGTCGCGATGGTGTCGGGCTTCATGTGCGCACCGACGGATGAGGAAGCGCAGGCCAAGGCCGCCGGCTGGACCTTCTTCATCTTTGCCCTCAGCTACTACGGCCGCAAAGGCGTCGATGCGCCGGGCACGTCCGATCTCTGGAAGGAGTACCAGAGCTGGAAGGGCGGGCCGGAGGAGAAGAAGGCGCTGGAGTCGGGCCTGATCGGTTCGCCCGAAACGATCCGCAGGAAGCTCCGTCAGTTCCAGCAGAGCCGGGTCGACCAGGTGATCCTGCTCAACCAGGCGGGCAAGACCAGCCATCAGGACATCTGCTCCTCCCTCGAACTCTTCGCCAGGGAAGTGATGCCCGAGTTCCACGCCGCTGAGGCCGAGCATACCGAGTGGAAGAAGAAGGTGATGGCGCGCGAGATCGTGCTCGAGGAGCTCGACGTGCAGAAGTACGACATCTACTCCCATCAGAACGAGCACATCGTTCGTCTCACGCCCGAGCAGCTGAAGCAGAAGATGGCGGAAAAGGAGAAGAGGAGCGCGTGAAACATGTTCCCGTCCTGATCGCCGGCGGCGGTCCGGTCGGGATGACGCTTGCGCGCACGCTGGCGTCGTTCGGCATCGGCTGCATGCTGGTCGAGCGGCAGTCCTCGACGACGCGTCACCCCAAGATGGACATCACCAACGGCCGCTCGATGGAGCTGTTCCGGCGCATCGGCCTGGTCGACAGATTGCGCGCGGTGGCGGTGCCGGAGGAAAACAATTTCGACGTTGCCTGGATCACCACGCTGACCGATCGCGAGCTGCATCGCTTCAAATATCCGAGCGTGGTGGAGAAACGCGCCGAGATCCTGGCCCGGAACGACGGCACTCAGCCGCGCGAGCCGGCGATGCGGGTGAGCCAGGTGATGATCGAGCCGGTGCTGCGCGATGCCATCGTCAACGATCCGCTGGTCGACGCGCACTGGGGCGTGGCATTCGAAGACTTCGTGGCGGACGGGCAGGGCGTCATCTGCACCCTGCGCACGATGGCGACCGGCGCCACCGAACAGGTGCGCTGCGACTATCTCGCCGGCTGCGACGGCGGCAATTCGATCGTGCGCGAGAAGCTCGGCATCAGGCTCGACGGCCAGGCCAACGTGGCGCACCGCTACATGGTGCATTTCCATTCCGAGGCGCGCGACGTCCTGCAGGCCTTCGGCGTCGCCTGGCACTACCAGAGCGCGATGGGCACCTTGATCGCGCAGGACGACCGGTCGGCCTGGACGCTGCAGATGCGCATGCCGAGCGATCCGAATACCGATCCCAATGCGGTGCTGGATGCCTGGGTCGGCACCGGGAACTTCGCACGCAAGATCCTGGTCGCCAATCCGTGGTTCACCAACCTGCTGCTGGCGCAAAGCTACGGCGGGCTCTCCGAAAATGGCCGCGTGTTCCTGGCGGGCGATGCCGCGCATCAGTACATCCCGACCGGCGGCTATGGCATGAACACCGGCATCGGCGACGCGATCGATCTCGGCTGGAAACTGGCCGCCGCCATAAAAGGGTTCGGTTCGGCCAACCTGCTGGCGTCCTACGATCGCGAGAGGCGCCCCGTGGGCTTGCGCAATCGGCTGGCATCGGAGCGCCACACCGGCGTCCGCTTGAAGATCGCCGAGCTCTACCAGAACGAGCGCGACCTCGATGCGCTGGCGCGCGGCATCGCGGCGCTTGGCAATGCCGAGAACGAGAGCTGGGGCATCGAGTTCGGTTATCGCTATGACGGCGTCGAGCCCAATCCCCTCGTTTACGAACCGACGACGGCGCCGGGCGCGCGGCTGCCCAGTGTCGTCCTGAAGGACGGCACGTTCCTCTACGACCAGCTCGGGCCGTGGTTCACGCTCATCTGCTTCGGCAGCGCCGATCCGTCGCCGCTGATCGATGCCTCGCCGGCGCCGCTCACGACGGTGGTGATCGACGATCCGGCGATTGCGCCGATCTACGAGGCCAGGCTGGTGCTGGTGCGACCTGATACGCACGTCGCCTGGCGCGGCAACGATTGCCGTGACGGCCGCGCCGTGTGGCGCGCCGTCCTGCACTAGCCGCGGCCGCCCACTTCGTCGATATGGATGAGGAGATCGGCCGGATCCTCGTAGACGCGGATGGCGCCCGACTGGCGCAATTCGTCGGAGCCGTAGCCGCCGCTCATCAGGCCGACACCGAGCGCTCGACAGCGTGCGGCGGCGAGCATGTCCCAGATGCTGTCGCCGACCACGACGCAGGTCTCGATGGGCACCTCCAGTCGCTCCGCGGCGGCGAGGAAAAGATCCGGGTCCGGCTTGGCATAGCGCACCTGATCGCGCGTGATGACGGGCGAGCGCGCCGGATCCACGCCCAGCGAGCGCAACACCACGCTCGCCGTTTCCAGCCGTCCGCTGGTGGCGATCGCCCAACGGATGCCGGCTTCGGTCAGCCACGCCAGCAGCTTCTGCGCCCCCGGCAACGGCCGCACCTGGCCCGCCAGCTTGAGATACGCCGCCGCATGCCGCTGTCGCACCCGTTCGCTGAACTCGGCGCTGATGTCGAGGCCGGTCTCGCGCAAGAGCTGGTTGGTGAACAGCCCGCCGCTCATGCCGATCTTGCGGTGGATGCGCCACACCGAGAGGTCGATGCCTTCCGCATCGAGCGCGTCCTTCCACGCCAGCACGTGCTGATAGACGCTGTCGACCAGCGTGCCGTCGAGATCGAACAGGAAGGCGGGCTCGATGCGCATGGCGGCCTCCAGTGGCGTCGTTCCTAGTAACGCATCGAACAAGTAAAGTGGCGACATGAGAATTGCCATCATTGGCGGCGGCATCGGCGGATTGTCGGCCGCATTGCATCTGCTGCGCGAAGGCTTCGACGTGCACGTCTATGAGCAGGCGCCGCGCATCAGCGAGATCGGCGCCGGCATCCAGATCAGCCCCAACGCCTCGCGGCTGCTGCACCGGCTCGGTCTGCGCCCGGCGATGGACAGGGTGGGCGTGTTCCCGCAGGCCGTCCACCAGCGCCGTTGGGACGACGGTCGCACCTTGCAGCGTGCGCCGGTCGGCAAGCTGGTCGAGGAGACGTTCGGCGCGCCGTACTACCACTTTCATCGCGCCGATCTTGCCAATCTGCTGGCCGATGCCCTGCCGCCGGCGCGTGTGCATGTCCGCCACAGGCTCGTCGGCATCGACGAGCCCGGCGAGCGTGTCGTCGCGCACTTCGAGAACGGCGCGCACGCCGAGGCGGAGGTGCTGGTCGGCGCCGACGGCATTCATTCCAAGGTCCATGCGCTGGTGTTCGGGCAGGAGAAGGCGCGCTTCACCGGTTGCATTGCCTGGCGCGGGCTGGTGCCGGCCGACAAGGTGAAGCATCTCGACATCGAGGTCGCCTCGCACAACTGGATGGGGCCGGACGGTCATGTCGTTCACTACTGGGTGTCGGGCGGCCGGTTCATGAACGTGGTCTGCGTCACCGAGCACGGGGCATGGACGGAGGAAGGATGGACCGTGCCGGGCAAGGTCGCCGACGTGGCGGCGCGCTATGCCGACTGGCACCCGGTGGTGCGCGGCCTGATCGCCTCCTTCCCCGAGACTTTCGTATGGGCGCTCCACGATCGCACCGAGCTCACCCATTGGAGCCGAGGCCGCATCACCCTGCTGGGCGATGCCTGCCATCCCATGCTGCCGTTCATGGCGCAGGGCGCCGCGCAATCGATCGAAGACGGTGCGGCCCTCGCGGCGCTGCTGAAGCAAATGGCCGATGCACCGGAGCAGGCGCTGAAGCGCTATGAAGAGATCCGCAAGCCGTGGGCCACCAGGCTTCAGCAGGCATCGGCGAACAATCGCGTACGGTTTCATTTGCATGACGGCCCCGAGCAGCGAGCTCGCGATCTTGCGATGGCGACCTCCGGTGACCGCTCGATCGCCAACATCGGCTGGCTGTATCAGCACGATGCCGGCAAGTTGGACTGAGTTACGTCCCAGGTGGCCGATCGCCACCGACTGACGAAAACTGGGTCAAGATATGCGCGGCCGAACAGTTCGGCGGTGATGGCAAAGGCGCGTTCGTTTGCCAGAATGGGTCGTGGCGGCCGTGCGCGCGCCTCTCGTCCAATAAACGGGCGAACGGCCCCTCATATTGTTGCTGTCGTGGGCGAGAGTTTCGGAAAGCGGACTAGATGACTCTGAGCGAGCCGGCGATCGGGACCGCCCATCCGTCACCCGTTCGGACGTTCGGCAGGACCGTGCGCTCCGGAATCGAACTGATGGTCCGCGCGCTGGGGCGCGCTGGCGTGATCTGGGCAACACTCGCCGGATCGCTCGCGACCCTCTCGTTCGTCCTCGCGATCGCCCATCAGGCTTCGTCGCTCAGCGGCACCGAGGCGGTCCAGCGCCAGCAGGCGGCCGAGGCGATCCGTGACCTCGACGCCGACCTGCGCATGCTGATGCGGCAACTGATCGTGCCGTCGATCGACGTCGAGCCGATCTCCCCCCAGCAGCGCGCCGATCTGCTGGCGAGCTGGCAGCGCGTGCGCGCCAACCTCGACCGCATCTGCCGGTCGGATGCCACCGGCCGGCCGGCCGACGGCGAGATGACGGCGATCTGCCAGTCGGCGGCCTTCCTCACGGCGCGCCTGCCGAGCGAGCTCGCGGCGTTCGATCCGCCGGCCCGCATGGTCGATCCCGCCGTCATGCATGGCGCGGTTAAGTTCGCGGCCCAGGTGGCCGCAAAGGCGGCGCGGGCGGTCCGCGAATCGGATGCGCTGGTCGAACGCATGTACCGCGACCACGACCAGTCGCTGCTAGTGCTGGCTCTGTGCAGCGTGGGCTTCGGCGCGTCGCTGCTGGCGATGCTCTACGTGATCGGGCGCACCGCCGCCCGCTTCCAGGCACAGTGGCGCGAGGCGCAGGACGCGCGCGACCGGCTGCAGGAATCGATCGATTCCCTGCCGTCGGGCGTCGTCCTCTACGACAAGGACGAGCGGCTGGTGATGTTCAACAAGGCCGCACGAGTGATGAGCGGCGGCGTCGTCTGCCGCGAGAATCTCGGCCGGACGTTCGTCGACCTTCTGCGTGAGGCCGAAAAAACCGGGCAGGCGAGGGGTGTCACCCTGTCCGACCCGCTCGAGGAACGCATCGTGCGCTTCCGCACCAAGCGCGACAAGCGAGTGTGGCAGTCGTTCGATGGCCGCTGGATCGAGCGGACCGATCTGCCGACCTCGAGCGGCGGCACGATCAGCGTCGGCGTCGATGTCACCGAACGCAAGATGCACGAACTCGAGCTGCAGCGCTCGCGTGACCTGTTGCAGGAGACGATCGACGCCATTCCCGCCGCGGTCCTGCTCTACGACAAGGATGAGCGGTTGGTGATGTTCAATGAAGTGGCGCGGCGGACGACGCCGGTGCTGCAGAGCGGCAATCCCATCGGCATGACCTACGAGCAGTTCGTCGCCGAGACGGTGAAGTTCATCTCCAAGCACGGTGCGCCGATCGACAGCAAGCCCGAGGAGTGGATCGCGCGCTTTCGCAGCAAAGGCGCGATGACCGAACGCCAGCAAATCGGCGACCGTTGGTACGAGTTCCGCGAACAGGCGACCCGCTCCGGAGGCACCGTGTCGCTGCGCGTCAACGTCACCGAGCTCAAGCTCAACGAACTGGCGGCGGCGCGCTCGCGCGATCTGTTGCAGGGCGTG
>Ga0070741_10000848_pt1 | contig 101855 bp, 101 predicted proteins | sample Coa_R1_4_FD_66440 | JGI IMG/M metagenome (GOLD analysis project Ga0070741, IMG submission 66440) | Surface soil microbial communities from Centralia Pennsylvania, which are recovering from an underground coalmine fire - Coalmine... | ecosystem: Environmental > Terrestrial > Soil >... | reverse complement strand
TCCCCAGCTCGCGGGCGACGGTGGCGACGGGCTTGCCGGTCTCACGAACGATCCGCACCGCGCCCGCGCGGAACTCCGGATCGAACTTCCTTCTCGTCTCGGGCATGGCATCTCCTCATAAACGCCCTGGACTACACGGGGCGGGTCGGAACCCGAAGTGCTCGTAGAAGCCACTCGCACGATCTTCAATCGCGTCGACCACGATGACGCGGCCGCCACCGATGCGGATCGCCGCGAGGATGGTGTCGAGTGCCAAGGCGAGGAGCTCGCCGCCCACACCATGCCCATGCAAGTGCTCGGACACGGCGAGACGGGCGAGCAGGAAGCCGGGTATCACGTCCGGCGCGCCACGTCCCACAGAACTGGGAACCTGCTCGCGGCGGACGGTGTGCGGCGTGATTGCGAAGTAGCCGATCAACTCCTCGTTGTCGTCGAGCCACACATAGACGCGAGCGGTTCCGGCGCGGTCAGCCGTCGAAGCGGCGTCCCGCAGCCAGATGTCGAGTTCGTCGTTCCCGGAGTTGAAGGAATGGGCTGGGTGGGCGGACGACAGGCGTTCTGTCCGCGACACCTACCGCGACTCGGCTGCGTGTCGAGCGCGCTTCGCCGCCTGAGCCAGTGCCGGCACGACTTCGGGCTCGCTGTCCAACTCGCTCAGGAGCGAGTCGAAGAAGTCGGAGGGGACCACGGTCTCGTGCGAGAACTTGCGATGCACCGCCTGCCGCGAGACGCCGTAGACGGCGCCGATCTCCGCCCAGGTCATTCCCGAGGCTTGGGCGTCGACGAGCACGGTGCGCTCGAGGGCCTCGATGCCGGCGGCGAGCGTGTGGATGGCACGGACACGGGTGCGCGCGTCGGGGTCGTCCAACAGGTCACGAACGTTCGTGAGCAGCGTCTCGACGACGTGGGCGAAGTCCGTGGTCTCGGCCTTCATGTTGTCAAAGATATGCTGACAAGCCCCTCTGTCAACATTTTGATGACAGGATGGCCCCGGTGGGTCGGTGACTCTGGTGCGGGCCGCGGGAGTCGGCATCAGCCCGGGTGAACGGCCGATGTAGGACGCGGCTCGCCGTCGAAATTGTATAGCAGATGCCGTCGAAATCGACTAGCAGGTGCCGTCGAAACTGTAAGGTACGGACGTGTCCGACGAGTACCTCCCGCGGATCGTGGACGATGAGCTCGACGAACTGTTGCCGTCGCTGGCCGCACTTGCACTGGAGGGGGCGAAAGGCGTCGGCAAGACCGTCACCGGCCGGCGCCGGGCTCGCACCGTGCATGCACTCGACGCGCCCGGCGCGCTCGAGCTCTTCGAGGCCGACCCTCGGCGGCTCCTCGATGGCGACCCACCCGTGCTGCTGGATGAATGGCAGCGCGTCCCGGCCAGCTGGGACCTCGTCCGTCGGGCGGTCGACGACGACCCGTCCCCAGGCCGCTTCATCCTGACGGGTTCTGCGTCGACCGCGGGAGAGACGCACTCCGGCGCGGGCCGCATCGTCCGACTGCGAATGCGCCCGATGACGCTCCCCGAGCGCGGCGTTGCTGAGCCGACTGTCAGCCTTCGCGAGCTGCTCGCCGGGCGCCGGCCAACACTCGCCGGCTCGACGTTCTTCGCCCTCCACGACTACGCGGACGAGATCTGCCGATCCGGATTCCCTGGTCTCCGCGCGCTCCCCGATCGGGCGCTGCGCGCGCAGCTCGATGGCTATCTCGACCGAGTCATCGACCGTGACCTCGAGGAGGAGCTCGGACAGCCGGTGCGGGCGGCTGGTGCGCTCCGCCGGTGGCTGACCGCGTATGGCGCAGCGACGGCAACGACGGCCGCGTACGACGTCATCCGCGACGCGGCGACGCCGGGCGAGCGCGACAAGCCCGCCCGGGCGACGGCACTCGCGTATCGCGATGCTCTCGAGCGGCTGTGGATCCTCGATCCGCTCCCGGCGTGGCTACCGACGTTGAGCCACCTGCGTCGGCTCGGCTCCGCACCGCGGCATCACCTCGCCGATCCCGCTCTCGCAGCGCGATTGCTTGGCGTGCACACGGAGGCGCTGCTCGAAGTGGGTACCCGCGGCCCGCTCACCCCACGCGACGGAACGCTCCTCGGTCAGCTGTTCGAGTCACTGGTCACGCTCGACGTCCGGGTCTACGCACAGGCTGCCGAGGCGCGCGTCGGCCACCTCCGAACGCATGGCGGCGAGCACGAGATCGATCTCATCGTCGAACGTGGGGATCACCGCGTGGTTGCGATCGAAGTGAAGCTCGCCCACACCATCCGGGACGACGACGTACGGCACCTTCGGTGGTTGCGGGATCAGCTCGGCGACACCGTGCTGGATGCCATCGTCGTCACGACGGGCGCCGACACCTACCGCCGACCGGACGGCATCGGCGTCGTCCCTGCAGCCCTGCTCGGACCGTGACCCCCGGTGGCGGTCACGTCGAACTGGTAGTCGAGGGCCCACACGTGATCGGGCCGCTCGGCGCGGAGCCGCCCGCAGCCCGTCGTCGAGGTGCCGAGCCGTTGGCGCTTGCGGCGCTTCGGGGGCACCCGCAGGCCCTCTTCGCGCCACAGGCGCTGGATCTTCTTGCGGTTCACCGCCCAGCCCTCCCGGTGCAGCACGGCGTGCGCGCGCCGATAGCCCCACCGCGGATGGCGCTTGGCGAACCGCCGCAGCCGGTCGCACAGCTCGCGGTCGGGGTCCGGCACGGCCGGGGTGTGACGCTGGGTGGAGCGGTGCTGGCCGACGATCGCACATGCCCGACGCTGCGAAAGACCGAGCCGGGACTGGAGCATCTCCACGGCTCGGCGTCGCCCCGACGGGCCTACCAGTTTCCCCGGCTGATCTCCCGGAGCGCGTCGATCTCGAAGCTCCTTGTCGGCCACGATCCGCTTCAGTCGGGCGTTCTCCCGCTCGAGATCCTTGAGCCGCTTGGCGTCGTCGGCCTTCATGCCGCCGAACTGGTTCCGCCACCGGTGACAGGTCTGCTCGGACACCTCCCGGTGCCGGGCGACATCGCCGACATACGCACCCTCGCCGACAAGCCGGTCGACCCCGCGGAGCTTGCGGATGATCTGCTCAGGCGTGTGCCTGCGTCGAGCCATCGTGATGAGCCTCCTTCGCCAGCCATGCTGGACAACGGGCTCTCCCAACTAGTGGACCGACCTCAGGTGTTCAGGCCAGCCGTCACGCGAGAGGTGCGCCGCGCCGGCGAGGACGATCTCCACGTAGGTCTCCTCCACCGCGGAGCGCGCTGCGCCGGTGGTGAACCAGTGGCGGCACGCAGCCTGTAGTGCGGCCAGCGCGATCGCGGCGGCGGCATCGGCGCGGGCGCGCGAGATGCCGGAGCGACGCCGCAGCGCTGCACTCCATGCGGCACGGATGCCGTCGTGCCGCTTCGTGCGGAGTGCTTCGACGTGGTCGTCGCCGAGCGGTTCGTCGAGGAGGGCGCGCATGGCGGGGCCGTGCCGGGCGATGGTGTCGAAGTATGCGGCCGTGGCGGCGCGCAGATACGTCGCGAAGTCGGTCGCGCTCGCGGTGCGTGCGTCGTGCTCGCGATCGACCTCGTCCCAGTACGTCTCGAGGAGCGCGCGCAGCACGTCGGAGCGGTTGTCGAAGTGGTAGTAGACGACCGGCTTGCTCACGCCGGCCCGGTCGGCGAGGCGTTCCATGGTGAGCGCGGCGACCCCCTCGTCCTCGACGAGCCGCTCGGCCGCCTCGAGCAATTGGGCCCGGCGGGCGGGGGCCCGCAGGAACTGCCGCTTCTCGGTCGCCGTTGCCCTTGCCGCCACCGTTGTCACAATACTACGGTCGCGTAGAAAGACGGTGCTGGGGGAGGCGCGGCATGTCGATACGAGTTCGGGGGTGCGCGCTCGCGGCGGTGGCCGCGATGTGGGGGGTTCTTGCGCCGGGGGCCTCCGCCCGCACCGCGGCGACGGCGTGCTCGAAGCCTCTCCCACCCGTCGTCATCGCTCGCCCGCAGCTCGACCAGCCCACGTTCTCGTGGAACGACCCATCGGGCTACCGCGCCCAGGCGGTGCACTTCTGGTCGCGCACGTGTGCCGTTCTGGGGGCGACCGTGTACGCGCCCGTGACGATCGCGCCGGGCGCGCGGTTGCCGGGCGTGATCGTGCTCCCGCCGAGCGGCGGCGTGTCGACGCAAGAGCAGGTGGCGTACCTCGCGACGTACCTGGCCGACAACGGCTACATCACGATGACCGTCGATCCGCAAGGACTCGGGCAATCTGACTGGTTCGGCTCACCCGTGTGCGGCACGGCGCCGGGGTACTCGAATCCCTCGCCGTGCCCGGGCGTGCCGTTCCAGACCATGGACAACTGGATGGAGACGGCGCGCTCCGCGCTCGACTACTTCTTGTCGTCCGCGAACCCGCTTGCTGCATCACTCGACACGGCCAACGTCGGCATCGCCGGCCACTCGCTCGGGGCCAGGGCGGCAAGCTACGTCCAGGATCCGTTCTTCGACACGGGCGACGCGCATGGCGCGCCACGGGTCCAGGCCGTGGTCGGCCTCGACAATCTGTCGTCCAACTACTACGGCGATGCCAGCGCGGCCGGGGGCGGCACCGCCGCGAACGGTCTCGTCGTCGGTCAGTTGCCGGGTGACCATCCGATCGCCATCAACGTGCCCGGCCTCGGGCTGGCGTCTGACGGCGGCGGCGATCCGGACACGAAGAAGTTCTCGTACTCGCAGTGGAAGGCCGCCGGTGTGCCGTCGGGCATGATCGTCTTCGCGGGAGTGGGCCACGACGACTTCTCCCAGGCGACGACCAGCGACGAGGCGATGCTCCACCGCTTCGCGTCGATCACGAAGGCCTGGTTCGACCGCTGGTTGCGAAATGACAGCACCGCGCTCGATGCAGTGCTGGCGGGCGACGTGTCATACCTGTCGACCGCGCAGCATTCCGCATGGTTCTTGCCCGGCGACGGCATCACCGGCTGCGAAGACTGGCGCTCGCAGAGCTCGAGCAAGGAGTGCACCCCATGATCACCGTCGATCCGCTCACGCCGACCATCGGTGCGGAAGTGCGGGGGGTCGACCTCGCCACCGTCGACGACGCGACATGGAAGGAGGTGGAGGACGCGTTCGCCCTTTATCAGGTGCTGTTCTTCCGCGACCAAGAGCTCACGCCGGAGCAACAGCTCGCGTTGGGACGACGGTTCGGCGAACTGCATGTGCATCCGGCGGCGCCGAGCCTGCCCGGTCATCCCGAGGTGATGATCATCCACGCCGACGAGAGGTCGAAGACGGTGGCCGGCAATGGCTGGCACACCGACGTGAGCTGCGACGAGCGGCCCCCGACGGTGACCATCCTGCACATGGAGCAGGTGCCACCCACAGGCGGCGACACGTTGTTCGCATCGATGTACGCGGCCTACGACGCGCTGTCGGACGCGATGAAGGCGTTTCTCGCGCCGCTGTCGGCACTGCACGAATCGACGCACGTGTACACCGGGCGTTACGGCACCAAGGCGGAGGACTCGCGTGACGGTGTGTTCCCGAGCGCGGTGCATCCGGTCGTGCGCACGCACCCGGTGACGGGTCGCAAGGCGCTGTACGTGAACCGTGCGTTCACGACGCGCATCATGAACCTGACGCGCCCCGAGAGCCGCGCGTTGCTCGACTTCTTGTTCGCGCACCAGGAGAACGTCGAGTTCCAGTGCCGCTTCCGTTGGGCGCCGAACTCAGTCGCGATGTGGGACAACCGCTGCGTGCAGCACTTCGCGGTGTGGGACTACCACCCGCACGTACGCCACGGCCACCGGGTGAGCGTGCTGGGGGAGCGCCCGGCATGAGAGCGTGGCCGGTGCTCGCGGTGCTCGCGGCCTTCGGTGCGCTCGTGTTCGCGCGAGTCGCAGCACCGGCCGAGACGCCAGCGGCATCAACCCCGGGGGCAACGACGGGACGCTCCTTACGCGCCCGAAGCCCCGATGCCTGCCCAACCTGATACGACGCGGGCTACTCGTACTCGTCACCGATGACGAGAATCCGGTAGATACGGTCGAGCCAGGCACGACCGTCGAGATGCCCGAGCGATTCGGGCGGCGTCCCGCGGGTCGGTCTCGTGTCCGGCAGGTCACCGACCGGTCCATGACCGGGCTGCGGTGCCCGCTCGACCCGGCGGACCGGTACCCCGCTGCCCCAGCGCCACTCCTGCGGCGCAACTTCCTCTTCTTCCTGCTCACGTCGCTCCCCTTCTGTGATCGTCCTGCCTCCGGACCAGCCATTGGTCATGGGGCAGTTGTACGCAGCCGCTGTGACAACACCGGGTTTGCAGCACGCGGGCAAGACCAGCGATCGTCTCCCGTCAGCAACGTGCGACAGGCCGGGGGTACGACGTGACCAGCACCGAGCGTCCACTGCGGTTCGCCGTCATCGGCGCCGGCATGGCCGGGATCCTCAGCGCCATCAAGTTGCAGGAAGCCGGCTACGACGACTTCACGGTCTACGAGAAGGCTGACCGCGTGGGCGGCACCTGGCGGGACAACACCTACCCGGGCCTTTCGTGCGACGTCCCCTCGCACCTCTACTCGTACTCGTTCGCGCTCACACCCGACTGGAGCCACCGGTTCTCACCGGGCCCCGAGATCCAGGCGTACTTCGAGCGCATCGCGCGCGACTACGGCGTGATCCCCCGCGTCCGTTTCGGTGACGAGGTCGTCCGCTGCACGTTCGACGGCAGGCGATGGACAGTCGAGACGGCGAGTGGCCACCGCGACGAGGTCGACGTCGTGATCGCCGCGACCGGAGTGCTCCATCACCCGCGCTATCCCGACATCGACGGGCTCGACACGTTCGCGGGAGCCTGCTTCCACAGCGCCCGCTGGGATCACGACACCCGCATCGACGGCGCGCGGGTCGGCATCGTGGGAACCGGTTCGACCGCGGTGCAGATCGTGTCTGCGATCGTCGAGCGAGTCTCGCACCTCACGCTGTTCCAGCGCACCGCGCAGTGGATCATGCCCCAGGACAACCCCGCCTACACCGAAGAGGAGCGACGCCGGTTCGCCGAGCAGCCCGAAACGCTGCGGTCCCTGCGCGAGCAGCTCACCACGATGTTCGACGTGTTCTCGAACGCGGTCGTCGACACCAACTCGCCACAGCTGAAGATGATCGAAGAGGCGTGCGTGGCGAACCTCGAGAGCAACGTGCGCGACCCGGAGCTGCGCGAGAAGCTCCGTCCCGACTACCGCGCCGCGTGCAAGCGCCTCATCATCTCGCCCAACTTCTACGAGGCCATCCAGCACCCGAACGCCGAGCTCGTAACCGAAGGCATCGCGCACGTCGAGCCGCGCGGGGTCCGCACGAAGGACGGCCGCCTCCATGAGCTCGACGTGCTCGTGCTCGCCACCGGGTTCCAAGCCGACGCGTTCATGCGGCCGATGGCGGTCACCGGGCGCAACGGCGTCACGCTGGCGTCCGCGTGGGACCCGCGACCGGCCGCGTACCTGTCGCTGTCGATCCCCGAGTTCCCGAACCTCTTCATGCTCAACGGGCCGAACGGACCGGTCGGCAACTTCTCGCTCATCGAGGTGGCCGAACTGCAGATCGGCTACATCCTCCAGCTCGTCAAGCTGCTGCGCGCCGGCCGGTGCAGGCAGATCAGCGCGAAGGCCAGCGCGCTCGAACGCTTCGAAGCCGAGCGGGCGCAGGCCGCCCGGAACACGGTGTGGGTGACCGGGTGCCGCAGCTGGTACCTCGACGACCGCGGGCTGCCCGCGGTGTGGCCGTGGTCGTTCGAGCGCTTCCGCGCGGCGATGCGCGCACCGGACCTCGACGCCTACGAGCTGGTCTGATCGGTCAGCGGCCGCAACCCTGCTCGACCAGTTGACCGGTTACCGGGTTGCGGGACAGTTGGCAGTCGAGCACGGACGTGCCATCGAGCGCGTCCCCGACTGCCCGCGTCGTTCCCGCCACCGTCCACATCAGCACCACGATCGCCACCAGCAGCACGAGGGCGAACCCGACGACGCCGCCCTCGTGCTCGTCTCGGCCGGCCACACCAGCCAGGCACGCGCGCTGGTCGCCGGGACCCTGCCGGATGCACAGCGCCAAGGCGTGCCGTTCCGCGTCGCGCACGGTCTTCGCGCCGCCGCCGCGGTCGCCTCCGAGCGCGAACGGGAAGCGCTGCTGCGTGACGCGCTCACTACCGTCGACCGGACGCCCTGGCGCATCGAATGGATGGAAGCAGGCGTTGCGCTCGGCGCGCACCTGGCCGCGACGGGCCGGCGAGGCGAAGCCGTCGCGCTGCTGCGCGCGGTGACATCCGAGGCCCACCTCCTCGGCGCGTCGCGCCTCAGCCAGCTCGCGCTCGGCGCCCTGCGGTGCGCTGGCGCGCGGCCCCGGCGGCTCGAGGAGAGCGGCGTGGCGTCGCTCACCCCTGCGGAGCGAGCGGTTGTCAGCCTCGTCGCGAGCGGCATGTCGAACCCCGACATCGCCAGGCGCCGGGGCGTGACGACCAAGGCGGTCGAGCACCTCCTCACCAGCGCGTACCGCAAGCTCGGTGTGCGCTCGCGCATCGAGCTACTCATGCGTCGCTCCGAGCTGCTGGGCGTCGACGCCGGCAGCGAGGCACGCTGAGCCGGAGGCGACAGCGGGGCGCATCTCGCGCTTAGCTTGTGCGAACCGAGAAGGGGGACCCGTGGAATCGTTCGAAGGCCGTCTTGCCGTCGTGACCGGTGGTGGAAGTGGGATGGGGCGCGAGCTCGTCGTGCAGCTCGCGTCGGAAGGCTGCTCGGTCGCGACGTGCGACGTGAATGCCGACTCGGTCGCCGAGACCGCGTTGCGCGCCCAGAAGGAGGCGCCTGCCGGCACGGAGATCACGACCCACCTGTGCGACGTGTCGGACGAGGAGCAGGCGCGCCGCTTCCGCGACGAGGTCGCGCAGGCACACCAGACCGACCACATCAACCTGCTGTTCAACAACGCGGGGATCGGCGGAGGCGGCAGCTTCGTCGCCGGCGAGCGCGCCGAGTGGGACAAGACGTTCGCCGTGTGCTGGGGTGGTGTGTACCACTGCACCCGCGCGTTCATGCCGATGCTGATCGCGAGCGACGAGGGCTATCTGGTCAACACCAGCAGCGTGAACGGGTTCTGGGCATCCCTCGGCCCCGGCATCCCCCACACGGCCTACAGCACGGCGAAGTTCGCGGTGAAGGGGTTCTCCGAGGCGCTGCTCGAAGACCTCCGCGTCAACGCTCCCCACGTGAAGGTCGCGGTGGTGATGCCCGGCCACATCGGCACCGACATCGTGATCAACAGCCGCAAGCTGCTCGGCGGGCCCGAGCCGGAGGACATGACCGCTGACGACCTCGCCAAGGTGCGCAGCGACATGGTGCGCCGCGGCCTGCCGCTCGGCGACCCCAGTGACGACGACCTGCGCAACATGGTCGCCATGATGGGCCAGATGTTCCGGGACGCCGCCCCGACGTCTGCCGCGCAGGCCGCGACGGTCATCCTCGACGGCGTCCGCGAGGGCAAGTGGCGGATCCTCGTCGGCGACGACGCGCACCGCATCGACGAGGCGGTCCGCCGCGATCCCGAGGGGATCTACGGCCCTGGCGGGGCGGCACTCGACATCTTCAAGCGCTGACCGGCCGCCCGCGGGCGCGGGCGACCGCGGGCGTGGTCAGCCGCGGCCTCTGGGCCGGGGGAGCTGGCCCGAACGTCACGATCCAGCCTCCCCCGGTCCGTCGGTCACGAGCCGGTCAGCTCGGCTTTTCGGTCTTGCCCTCGAACTTGGTCACGAGCGGACCGACATCGGTGTAGGTGTGCGTGCTGGCGTTGTACTGCACGACCTGCAGCTCCTCGTTGAGGTACGGGTCCTCCTCGCCCTTCATGATGAGCTGCACGCCGTCACGGGCGAGCGGCGGATGGAAGGTGAAGTTGCGTGCCGCGTTGAGGATCGACGCCCGGGTGAGGCCGTCCGGCGACTGCGCGGCCTGCTTGATGACCTGGACGGTCAGCTCGCCGACAGCCCAGCCGGCGCTAGCGGTCGGGAAGTCACCGTCAGCGGGGAAGCCGGCAGCCTGCATGGCCTGCTTGAACTCGATCACCGCCGGGTCGTTGGCGTTCTTCGGATCGGCCACGTCCTTGCCGGAGACGATCGTGTAGATGCCGTCGGCGGCGGGACCGGCCAGCGCCAGCAGCAGCGTGCTCGCGCAGGTCGCCGTGATGTAGATGCGCGGGTTCCAGCCGGCGTTCGCGGCCTTCGCGTTCGCGACCTCCTTCAGGAACTGCGGGCACTGCGCCCCGAGCGGAACGGCGAGGATCACGTCGGGCCGCTTCGAAGCGATGCTGGTGACCTGCGACGTCGGCGGGTTCGAGTCGGTGCCTTCGATCGTCTGCTCGTCGACGATGTTGATCTTCGCGTCAGGCGCGAGCTTCTCGAACGTGTCGCGGTAGTCCTGGCCGAAGTCACTGTTCACGTTGAACACGGCGGCAGTGGCGCCGTTCGGGAACGCCTGCTTGATGTTGTCCACGTAGATCGCGGTCTCGGTGTTGTACGGAGCCAGTGCACCGGTCGTCCACGGGAAGTTCTTCACGTCACCCCATCGGGGGTCGCCGCTGTTCGCGAAGAGCTGAGGGATGCAGTCCTGGTTGAGCGCATCCCGCACCGCGAGGTTGTTGCCGGTGCCGATCATGCCGGAGAACAGGTTGACGCCAACCTGGTCGCGCAGCTTCTCGACCGCCGGTGTCGTCAACGTCGGGTTGAACTGGTCGTCTTCGATGTCGAGCTCGAAGGTGAGACCAGGAACGAGCTGCTTCTGGTTGGCATACTGGATGTACGCCTTGAAGCCCTGCGCCACCGGCGCGAACGCGGCCGCAGCCGCACCGCCGGACAGCGGCATGGTGCTGCCGATCTTGATGGTGCCTTCGATCTTCTGCGTCGCCTCCGGCGGGCAATTCGAGGTGTCGACCCTGTACTCGCCACCGCCGGCCGAACTGCTCGACTGGCTCCCGCCGCTGGCAGCGTTGCCGCCGTTGTTGTTGTCGCTGCTGCACGCGGCCGCGAGCATGGCGAGCGACGCCAGCAGCACGAGCAGCCTGACAGGTCTGCTACGAGTCATTCAGGTTCCCCCTTGGCTTGGTGATGTTGGTACAGCCGATTCGAGCGGTGTGGACGGAATCGCTTCGAGCGCTTCCGGGACCGCCTCGGCCGCCTCCCGGCTGGTGGGCGGGCGAGGCACGACGACGACGAAGCGCCGGCCGATGCGGCGCGCCAGGCCGACGATGCCAAAGGGCGCGACGAACATCAGCAGGATCAACAACGTGGCGAACACGACCGTCGCCAGGTTCGGGCGCCCTTCGAGGAAGTCGTGCACGAATCCCGGCAGGTACTCCTTCTGCGGGATGTCGCGGGTGAACTGGTCGACGCGGTAGTAGACGAACGCGCCGACGATCGGGCCGAGGAGGCTGGCCGTGCCACCGACGACCATGATCACGAGGAAGATGATTGCGCCGAGGATCGTGTAGTTGACGTTCTCGGGGTTGGCCTGCGTCTGGCGCAGCACGAACACGCAGCCGGCGAGCCCGGCCAGCGCTGCGGAGATGCCGAACACCACGGTCTTCACCACCGCGACGTGCACGCCCATCACCGCCGCCGCCGTGGTGTTGTCGCGGACGGCGATCATCGCCCTGCCCACGCGACTCTTCACCAGGTTTCGCACCACGACGTAGCCGATCACGAGCATGGCCAGCGCGAGCCAGTACAACCACTCGGTGCGATCCGCGGTGCTGCGCGTGCTCAGGCCGGTCCACGACGGCGGGTTGTAGCGGATGCTCTGGATGCCCCGCGAGCCGCCGGTGAGGTCGCTGAAGTTCTTCACCAGGGCCGGGAAGAGCTCGGCCAGCGCGAGCGTGACCAGTGACAGGTAGACGCCAGTCAGTCGGAGCGCGGGGATGCCGACGAGGACGCCGACGACGAAGCACAGCGCCGCCGACACCGGGAACGTCCAGCCCGGCGACCAGTGGTGCGTGTGGATGAGGATCGCGGTCGTGTACGCGCCGAGGCCGAAGAACGCCGAGTGGCCGATCGAGATCTGGCCGGTGAACCCGACGAGCAGGTTCAGCGACAGCGCGGCGAGCGCGAGGATCGCGATGTCGGCGAGCTGGCCGTACTCGTTCGGTTTGAGCGTGCGGAACATCGGCGAGATGGCGATGTAGGCGATCGCGCCGAACCCGATCACCCGCAACGTCCAGTGCGCTGGGCCACCGGCGGAGATCCGCAACGGCTTCGACATCCTCATACGCGCTCGACCTTCTTGGCGCCGAACAGGCCGGTCGGGCGGAACAGCAGCACCACGAGGATGATCAGCAGGCTGACCGATCCCTTGAGGTCCTGGCCGATGAGCCCCGGCGCGTAGCCGGCAGCCATGTTCTCGATGACCCCGAGCGCGATGCCCGCGACCACCGCGCCGACCAGGCTGTCGAATCCGCCGAGCATCGCCGCCGCGGTGGCGGAGAAGAAGATGGCGAGCATCATCCCCGAGTTCACGTTGTGGTTCAGCGACGCGACCATCGCGCCGCCGACCGCGCCGACCGCGGCCGACAGGCCCCAGGAGACCATCAGCACCTGGCCGGTCTTGATGCCGGCGAGCGGCGCGGACGCCGGGTTGCTCGCGACGGCGCGCATGGCGAGCCCCAGCTTCGTGCGCTGGAACAGCAGGTACAGCAGGATCGCCACGACCAGGGTGGTGACGAGCACGCCGATGTTCTCGTAGCGCCACGTCGCGCCGCCGATCCTGGCGAAGTCCTCAGGCTTGCTCGGGAACAGCGACTCGAACGCCTCCGGAACCGGCGACTTCCACACGAAGGGCGCGAGCGCATTGAGGCCGAGCAGCAGGCCGATCGCAGCGACGCCGACCGCGAACGGCGAGCGCCGGCCGATCGGGCGGATGATGACCACCTCGGTCACCGCACCGAGCAGGAACCCGAACACCATGCTCACGGCGACCGCGAGCCAGATCGAAAGCCAGTTCGTGTTGAGCCACCACGCCATGTACGCGGACACCATCGCCATCTCGCCCTGCGCGAAGTTGAGGTGTCCGGTGCCGCGGTACACGAGCACGAGGCCGAGCGCGATCAGCGCGTAGATCGAACCCGATGACAGCCCGTCGAACAGGTACTGGAGGAAGCGGTGCACGGCGGCTCCTAGTACCCCAGGTAGGCCTTGCGGATGGAGTCGTCGTCGAGCATCTCGTGGGCGTCGCCGCTCGCGACGATGTTGCCGGTCTCGAGCAGGTAGGCACGATCCGCGATCGACATCGCCAGGTTGGCGTTCTGCTCGACGAGCAGGATCGCGGTGCCGTTCTCCTGGTTGAGCCGCTGGAGGACCTCGAACAGCTCCTGTACGACGATCGGGGCGAGGCCGAGGCTCGGTTCGTCGCACAGCAGTAGCCGTGGCCGGCTCATCAGGGCCCGCGCGATGGCAAGCATCTGCTGCTCGCCGCCGGAGAGGCTGCCCGCCTTCTGGGTGCGCCGCTCCCGCAGCCGCGGGAACAGGTCGAACCACCGGTTCATGTCCTCGGTGAGGTCGTCGTTGCGCACGTACGCCCCGACCCGCAGGTTGTCCTCCACGGACAGGTCGGGGAACGTGCCGCGGCCTTGCGGGACCTGGGCGACGCCGGCCCGCACGATCGCGTCGGGCGACGCGCGCTGCACGTCCCGGCCCGCGAAGCGCACGACACCGTGGCGGGGGATCATCCCCGAGATGGCACGCATCGTCGTGGTCTTGCCCGCGCCGTTCGCGCCGAGCACGACGACGATCTCCTCGCTGCCGACCTCGAGGTCGATGCCGTGCAGCACCTCGATCGGCCCGTAGCCGGCGTGGAGCGCTCGGACTTCGAGGAGCTTGTCGGTCACCATCCGGCTAGGCCGCCGTCCCGAGGTACGCCTCGATCACCTTCGGGTCCTGGCGGACCTGGTCAGGTGACCCCTCCGCGATCTTGTGGCCGAGGTCCATCGCCACGACCTTGTCGGAGATCCCCATCACCATCTGCATGTGGTGCTCGACGAGCAGCACGGTGAGCTCGAACTCGCCACGCAACTTCTTGACTGACTCCCCGAGCTCGTCGACCTCGCCGTGGGTGAGCCCCGACGCCGGCTCGTCCATCAGAAGGAACTTCGGCCGCGCCGCGAGCGCGCGGGCGAGCTCGAGGCGCTTGAGCGTGCCGAACGGCAGGCCGATGGCGGGCACCGCCCACAGGCGAGCCAGGCCGAGCTGTTCGAGCAGGTGGTACGCGAACTCCCGCGTCTCGCGCTCTTCGCGCCACGGCGAAAGCCGCAGCATGGCGCGCACGAAACCGACCGATCCGCGGCTGTGCGCGCCGACCATCACATTTTCGAGCAACGTCATGGATGGGAAGAGCGCGAGGTTCTGGAAGGTCCGCGCGACACCGAGCCGCGCGATGCCGTGGGCCGGACGGCGGAGCAGGTCGACCCCGTCGAACAGCACCCGCCCCTCGGTCGGCTGGTAGATCCGGCTCACGACGTTGAACATCGTGGTCTTCCCGGCGCCGTTGGGGCCGATGAGCCCGCAGATCTGCCCGGCCTCGATGTCGAAGGAGAGCCGGTCGAGCGCGACGATCCCACCGAACCGGACCGTCACCTCCTTGACATCGAGCAATGGCATGTCGAGCCCCCCGGGGTGGTCCCGAGACCATAGCCATCTTCGAGTGCGCGGTCGCGCCGGCAACTTCGGGTCGATTGTGCCCCTATAGGGCACAATCGACCCGAAGTTCGCGAAGCAAGCGGAGATCAGGCCGGGGGGAGATGCTCCTGCGCGGCGCGCTGGAGCGCAGCGAGGCTCGAGCGCAACAGGCGCGACACGTGCACCTGGCTCACGCCGACCCGCTCGGCGATCTCGCTCTGGCTCAGCCCTCCGTAGAAGCGCAGCTCGACGATCGTGCGCTCGCGCTCGGGCAACGTCGCGAGCAGCTGGCGGACCATCAGCCGGTCGTCCGCGCCCGCGAGCAGCTCATCGTCGACACGCAGCGCGAGGCCCTCGCGGTGAGCGCTGTCGTCGTCGTCCGACGGCGCGACGAGTGGGGCGGCCCGATACGCACCGCCCGCTTCGAGTGCTTCGAGGACGTCGTCGACCCGGACGCCGAGATGCTCGGCGAGCTCGTCGGGGGTCGGCGGCCGGCCCTGCTCGCCGGCAAGGAAGTCGACCGCGTTCGAAAGGTCGACGTGCAGGTCCTTCACCCGCCGCGGCACCTTCAACGCCCACGTGCGGTCGCGGAAGTGCCGGCGCAACTCGCCCATCACCGTCGGGATCGCGTAGCTCGCGAACGACACGCCCACCGAGGGGTCGAAGCGCTCCACCGCCTTCAGCAGCCCGAGCTGACCGACCTGGACGAGATCGTCGAGAGGTTCGCCACGGTGCGCGAACCGGCGCGCGCAGTGGATCGCGACCCAGCGATGCTCCTCGATCAGTTCGTTGCGCACCGATCGGTCACCGGTCGCCCGCCACAGCTCGAAGAGCTCCCGGATCGAGCGATCGGGCTCGGGTGGTGGCGATGTCGATAGCGGCTCGGGCGAATCAGGCATCGCCGTCCTGGCTGGCGCGCCGCTTGTGCAGTCGCACACTGATCTGCCCGTGATCGGTGTGCAGCTCGTGATCGTCAACGACCACGCGCAGGATCTGGCGGCTCAGTGCGAGCCGTTCGGGCTCGAAGGCAGCGATGCCGGCTGCCGTCGTGGTCCCGATGATCGTCACCTCGCCGTCGCCGAGGTCGAACCCCAGCAACAGTGCGCCGCCGTCGCCACCCTCCACGAGCGCGGTGCACAACTCGTCGACCGCGATGCGAAGATCCTCGACCTCCTCGACGTCGAAACCGGCCGTGGTCGCGACACCACTGGCCACCAGGCGCGCGACGCGCACGAGTCGCGTGTCTGCCGGGAGCACGAGTTCGACGCGCCCCTCACTGCGCTGCTGGTCCACAGCTGTCCTTCCTCACCAGTCGAAGTGAACGGACCCTAGCGCCCCGATGTTTGACCCCATCCCCCGAAGGGCACCGCGCGATGGGCACGGACCATCGAGAGGAGACCCCCGTGGGGAGCAGATTCGACGAGGCGAAGGGCCGCGTGAAGGAGGCCGCCGGCGACGTGACCGGACGCGACGACCTGGAACGCGAAGGCAAGCGAGACCAGGTCGGCGCCAAGATCAAGGAAGTCGCGGAGGAGGCGAAGGCCAAGGTCGGTCACGCGGTCGACAGCGTGAAGAAGAAGTTGTCGAGCGACTGAAACGGAGCGCCCCGGACGCCAGCGCGCAAGCCCGAGGCGCCTCCCGCCCGGGCGCCTCGAGCGGGACCGGCCCCTGCAGGGGCCGGTCCCGCACCATGTTGCGAACCGGACCTACCCACGACGTTCCCGGCCGGGATCCGGCCACCGCGCGTAGCTTGGCGCGGTGCTGCGGTGCCGCACCTGGCTCGCGCCCGGGTTGCCGATGGGGTTGTTCGCCGGTGTGGTGTCGTACCTCGGCGAGCGCCTCGGTGAGGGCACGACGCTCACGGCATGCACCGAGCGGTCAGGTCCCGACCCCGCCGACGACCCGTTCGCCCGCGGTGACATCGACGTCGGCTTCTTGTGTGCACCGTCGGTGGCTCGCCTGCGCTCGATCGACGTGCTCGCCGCGCCGGTGTTCGCGGACGAGCGCGCCGGCGGGCGGCCGGTGTACTTCAGCGTGCTGGTCGTCCACGACGGCGTGCTCGCCGACTCGCTCGCCGGCCTCGCGGGGCGGCGGGTCGGGTTCAACGACGCCGCGTCGCTGAGCGGGTACCTCGCGCTCGCCGGCCGGTTGCAGGCGGCGTCGCCGCCGCTCGACGTCGAGCTGGTCCGTACCGGCGGCCACCTCGAGTCGATCACCGCGCTGCAGGCGCACACGATCGATGCTGCCGCGATCGACTCGAACACCATCCTCGCCATGGGTGGGCTCCCCGACGGGCTGCGCGCCGTCGAGTGGTGGGGCCCGTATCCGGTGCAACCTGCTGTCGCGCGGATCACGATCGACGCGCCCCGCCGGGCTGCGATCCGCGACGCGCTGGTGACGATGGCCGCTGACGCGGCCGGCGCCGCGTGCCTCGCCGCGTACGGCGTGCAGTGCTTCGTGGCCGTGCGCCGCGAGGACTACGACGAGCTCACCGGCATGGTGGACTGAGGCAGTGAACCGTCAACCCCTCGTCGCCGTGACCGGCCATCACCTGCCGGCGGGACGCGTGCAGGGGTGGTCGGTCGGCGCGCTGGCGCTGCCCCGGGGCTACACCGACGCGCTGTGCCGCGCCGGCGCGAACGCGGTGCTGCTGCCGCCGGTCGCGCTCGACACCGAGCACACCGCGGCCGGAGTGCTCGCGCCGTTCGACGGTCTCGTGCTGAGCGGCGGCGGCGACGTCGACCCGCGCCGCTACGGCGAGGAGCCGCAACCGGAGCTGGCCGGCGTCGACAGCGTGCTCGACGAGTTCGAGCTCGGCCTCGTCGACGCCGCGCTCGACCGTGGTGTCCCGATCCTCGCGATCTGCCGGGGCCAGCAACTGCTCAACGTCGCGCTCGGCGGCACGCTCGACCAGCACATCGCCGGCCGGCCGGGGCTGCTCGTGCACGGCGACGAGGGTCACGGTCCCGGTGGCGGCGTCCCCCATGACGTGCGCATCGAGGAGGGTTCGAAGCTCGCGATCGCGCTGGGGACGACACGCTGCTCCGGCTGGTCCCACCACCACCAGGCGGTCAAGGACCTCGCACCGAAGGCCATCGCGACGGCGTGGTCTGGCGACGGGCTGGTCGAAGGCTTCGAGCTGCCCGACGGATGGGTGGTCGCGGTGCAGTGGCATCCCGAGGTGACCGCCGCGTCCGACCCGGTGCAGCAACGGCTGTTCGACGCCTTCGTCGCGGCCTGCTGAGCCGACCCGTACGATGCGCCGAGATGGCGGTCATCGAGGAGCGCTCGCACTCGACTCCCGCGGTCATCGCGGCGTTCCTCGCCAACCTCGGCATCGCGGCGATGAAGTTCGTCGGGTTCGGCTTCACCGGCTCTGGCGCGATGCTCGCCGAGGCGGTCCACTCCGTGGCCGACACCGGCAACGAGGGGTTGCTTCTTCTTGGGGGGCACCGGGCCAGACGGGAGGCCGACCTCATCCACCCGTTCGGCTACGGCCGCGAGCGCTACTTCTGGGCGTTCGTCGTGTCGGTGCTGCTGTTCACGCTGGGCGGCGCGTTCTCGATCCTCGACGGGATCGAGAAGCTCCGCAACCTGCACGCGATCGAGTCCGTCGGGTGGGCCGTCGGTGTGCTCGCGGGCGCGGTTGTGCTTGAGGCGATCTCGTTCCGCACCGCCATTCGCGCGAGTCGCGCCGTCAAGAGCCCCGCGATCGGGTGGTGGCGATTCATCCGCACCGCGAAGACGCCGGAACTGCCCGTCGTGCTGCTCGAAGACCTCGCCGCGCTCATCGGTCTGTCGATCGCGCTCGTCGCGGTGATCGTCGCCGACATGACGGGTGATGCGCGCTACGACGCGATCGGCAGCCTCGCGATCGGCGGCCTACTCGTCGTCGTCGCGTTCGTGCTCGCGGTGGAGATGCGCAGCCTGCTCATCGGCGAGTCGGCGTCGCCTTCGGTTCAGCAGCGCATCATCGACGCGATGGAGGGCGCGGCTCACGTGTCTCGCGTCATCCACCTGCGTACCGAACATCTCGGGCCCGAGCAGTTGCTCGTCGCCGCGAAGCTCGAGTTCACCGGCGACCTGTCGACGCGTGAGCTGGCCGACGTCGTCAACGGCGTCGAGGTCGCCGTCCGCAGCGAGGTGCCCGAGGCGAGGGTCATCTACCTCGAGCCCGACGTGCTGCGGGAACCATGATCGCGGCATCGGCGGCGGCGCAGGCCACAATGGCGCGATGGCGTCCCTCGACGAGAGCGCGCGGCACCAGCTCAAGGCACTCGGTCACTTCATTCGCCAGCAGCGCCAGCACGCCGAGCTGTCGCTGCGGGAGCTGGCGGCGCGCACGAACGTGTCGAACCCGTACCTGAGCCAGATCGAGCGGGGTCTGCACGAGCCGTCGGTGCGGGTCCTGAAGGCGATCGCCACAGCGCTGAACGTGTCCGCCGAATCGCTGCTGACCCAGGCCGGCCTGCTCGAGGAGCACGCAAACCTGCGAGAGCACACGTCGACGACCACAGCGATCGCCGCCGACAGCCGCCTCAAGCCCGAACAGCGCGAAGCGCTGCTCGCCGTCTACCAGTCGTACCTCGACGCCAACGAAGCCGAGCGCCGGGGTGAGCCAGGTAAGTCACGGGAGCGGCGTGAGCCGCGTGAGAAACGTGCGCCGCGTGCGGCCCGCTCGGCGAAGGCCGCACCCGCGAAGAAGCCCCGGGCTCGGACCCGGGGCTCCTCGTAGGGTTGAGGGGTTCGATCAGGCCGCGGCGGGCTTGGCCTTCGCCACCGGTGCCTTCTTCGCCTTCGGCGCCTCCGGAACCAGCGGCGCGAACGCGTCGACGAGCGACTTCGCGAACTCGTGCTGGTTGTCGAGCAGCTTCTGCGCGAACGAGAAGCTGAGCTCGACCAGCTCGGCCGGCTGCGGGAGGTTCTCGGCGAACGGGACGGCCGGACGGTCGGCGGGGAGGTACTCGTCGATCTTCTCGACAACGGTGCGGACGGCCTCGACGGTCGGCTCCTGCACCTTCTTCAGGACGTCGAGGACCTGGTCCTGCGCCGCGGTGATCGTTTCGGTGATCGTTGCCATGTGCGTAGTAAATCAAGCAGATGCGTGGTTTGTCAAGCAAAACCCCGCGACCGAGAATCCCGACTGATTCGGTCGGGTTTTGCCCCGCGATGTGCCTAGACTCCCGTCGCCGACCCCAGACGAAGGAGACCACTGATGGCATTGCGACTCGGAGACGACGCACCGAACTTCACCGCAGAGACCACCGAGGGCCCGATCGACTTCTACCAGTGGAAGGGCGACAGCTGGGCCGTCCTGTTCTCGCACCCGAAGGACTTCACCCCGGTCTGCACCACCGAGCTGGGCTACACGGCGAAGCTCAAGCCCGAGTTCGAGAAGCGCAACGTGAAGGTCATCGGCCTGTCGGTCGACCCGAAGGACAGTCACGACAGCTGGGCCGACGACATCGAAGAGACCCAGGGTTACCGGCCGAACTTCCCGATCATCGCGGACGCCGACCGCAAGGTTTCGGACCTGTACGACATGATCCATCCGAACGCGAGCGAGACGACCACGGTGCGCTCGGTGTTCGTGATCGGCCCCGACAACAAGGTGAAGCTCACCATCACCTACCCGGCATCGACCGGCCGGAACTTCGACGAGATCCTCCGCGTCATCGACTCGCTGCAGCTGACGGCGAACTACAGCGTCGCCACCCCCGTGAACTGGAAGCAGGGGGACGACGTGATCATCGTCCCTGCGGTGTCCGACGACGAGGCGAAGGAGCGATTCCCGAAGGGGTTCACGACCCTGAAGCCGTACCTCCGGGTGACACCGCAGCCCGACAAGTAGTCGACGAGCAGTCGGCCAACGGGTCCATGGCCGGGCACCCGCCCGCCGTGGACCTGGCCGCGCTCAGGGCAGGCCGGCGGCGAGACGGCACGCGGTGTCCCAGCCCGCCTCGTCGACCCCCATCGCCTCGAGCCCGCGCTGCGCGCGGTGGAGGTCGTCTCCCGCGCCCGGGCGGCCCAGCGCCTGCGCGGCCCGCGCCCCGGCCAGCCGCACGACGCCAGCGAGCAGCCGGTCGTCGGTGGCGTCGACGAGCTCGCGCGCGGTACGCAACATCGCGTCGGCGGCGTCGCCGTCGCCCCGGCGCGCGTGCGCGAGCCCGCCACCGGCCATGGCGACGACCCGGTCCCAGTACGTCGCACGCTCGAGCCCCGCGACCTTGATCGCCAGCGCGCGCGCCTCCTCGACGTTGCCCACCACGGCACAGGCGACGGTCGCGACCGCCGCCGCGTAGCCGAACGGGGCGTCGCCTTCGAGGAATGGGGTGAGCCGCTCGACGGCAGAGGTGGCGTCGCCGCGCTGGACGGCCAGCAGCGCCTCGGCCACGTGCCAGTCGACGAAGCCGATCTCCATCCCCTCGGAGGGGACCGCATCGGAGCCCGGTGCCCGCTGGGGCATGCCCGCCTGGGCCGCGGCGCAGGCGAGCTGCGTCTCCGCGATGACCTTCGCCTGCGTGAGGGAGACCTCCTCAGCCCGCTCGAGGCTGCGCACGAGCACGTCGAAGCCCTCGTCGATGCGGCCGACCGCGATCAGCGTCCTGCCGAGCACGCCGGCCGAGACCATCTCGCCGTACCAGTCGCGCATGTCGGTGAACAGCTTGTACGCGCTCTCGGCGTGCGGGACCGTGGTGCTGGCGCGCCCGCCCCACAGGCCGAGCATCGCCAGCAGGACGCGCATCATCCCCTCGGCCCAGTGGTCGCCGCGGCGGCTCGCTTCGAGGTAGATCTGCTCGGCCATCTCCTCGGCCTCGGCGTAGCGGCCCTGGTGGTAGTGGACGAAGGCGAGCAGCCCGAGCGCCCATCCGAGCCCGCCGTTGTCGCCGATCTCGGTGAACGCCTCGGCCGACTCGTGCAGCCACGCCTCGGCCTTCGATGCCTCGCCGGCCGTGTATGCGACCCACGCGAGGTTCTGCAGCGCCCACGCCTCGCCGCGGCGGTCGCCGAGTGAGCGGTACCGGTCGAGCGCTTCGCGGAACGCGGTGCTGGCGCCGTCGTTGTCGCCGGCGAACAGGCGGGTCATGCCGTACGCGCGCAGCGACCCCGCGATGCCGGGACCGTCGTCGAGCGCGCGGTAGATCGCCACCGCTTCGGCCAGCGTCGCCGTCGACGCGGCGAGGTCGGCGAGCTTCTGCTCGAGGTCGCCGCGCGCGACCAGCGCCGCGGCGCGCGACCGGTCGTCGTGCGCGGCGTCCGCGGACTCGAGCGCGGCGTCGACGTCGAAGCTCGCGGCGGCGAGGTCGCGCATGTTGATCCGGGCGCGGGCGCGCGCGAGCAGGAACCGCTCGCGGTCCGCGCGCGGGGCCCGGTGCAGCGCAAGGCCCTGCGTCGCGAGGGTGACCACCACCGGATGCACCTCACCCGCCTCGGCTTGCTCGATGGCGCGATCGAGCCATAGCAGGGCGCGGTCGCTGATCTCTGCAGGCAGGTCGGGCACGGTGCCGAGCTCGTCGACGAGCACCGCGGCCGTCGCGTAGTGGTGCGCGATGCGATCGACGTCGGCCGGGCCCTGGATGGTGTGACCCTCCATCCACTTCGCCACGCCATAGTGGCGCCGGGCCCGGTCCGCCTTGGTGAGCATGCCGTAGGCGACCTCGCGGACGAGATCGGACCGGAACGACCAGCGCCCGTCCTCGACGACCAGCAGGTCCTTCGCCGCGAGACCGGAGATCGCGTTGTCGACCGACACGAGCGTTGTGCCGTGGGCCTCCTCACCCATGATCTGGAGCGCGACCACCGCGCCGCGCCGGCCGAGCACCGCCGCGTCCTCGAGCGTCAGCCGCTCGTCAGCGCTCAGCGCGTCGAGCCGTGCCGCGAGCAACCCGCGCAAGGTGTGAGGCAGCTCACGCGCCGGCGCGAGCGCGGCGGCCGCGTCGAGCTGCTCGACGTCGTCGGCGCGCGCCGGGGTCTCAGCGAGCAGCGACACCAGCTCCTCGAGGAAGAACGGGTTGCCGCCGCTGCGATCGAGCAGCAGCGCGCGCAGGTCGTCGGGAACCGGCCGCTCCGCGATCGCGTCGAGGAGCATGACAGTGGCCTCCCGCGACAGCGGGTCGAGGTTCAACACGAGCTGGTTGTGTCGCCCCACAGCCGGTTGCCAGCGCTCGAACAGGTCGGTTCGGGCCGTGCCGATCAGCACCACCGGTAGCGCCGCCAGCCGCTCGAGCAGCCGGTCGGTGAGTGCAAGGACGCGGTCGTCGGCCCAGTGCAGGTCGGACAGCACGACGACGACCGGACGCTGCCGCGCCCAGCCTTCGATGAACGACAGCAGCGACCGTTGCACCTCTTCGCGCACGCGCGGCGGGTCGATCCCCCGCAGCGGACCCTCGTAGCCCATGAGGTGCAGCAGCCCGTTCGTGACCCGTTCGATCTCCGCGCTCGACGCGCCCGGCATGCCCGCCGCGGTGCGAGCCGTCACCCGCTCGCGGGCGAGCTCTTCGGGATCGCCGACGTTGACCTTGCAGGTGGACCGCAGCGCCTCCGCCACCGGCCACCACACGTTGGCCTCGCCGTACGGGACGCAGCGACCCTCGAGCACGTTCACGTCGTGCGCTGCCTCGGCCCGCGCCGCAACCTCCTCGGCCAGCCGGGTCTTGCCCATCCCCGCTTCGGCGACGACGAGCACGAGTTGCGCGCGCCGGCGCTGCACCGCGGTGTCGATGGCGCGGCTGAGCAGGCCGAGCTCCTCGTCGCGGCCGACGAGCGGCGTCCCGCCGCGACCGGGCCGCGCGCCCGGCGGCAGCACCGCCTCCTCGGCCGCCCACGCGTGGATCGGCTCCTCCCGGCCCCGTGCGGTGACCAGACCGAGGTCGGTGTAACGCACGACGTGGCGCGTCGCGGCGTAGGTCGGCTCGCCGACGACGATCTGGCCGGGCTGCGCCGCGGTCTGGAGACGCTCGGCGCTGTTCACGACGTCGCCCATCGCGGTGTAGTCGCCACCGGCCCGCAGCGCGCCGACGAGCACCTCGCCGGTGTTGATGCCGATCCGCATGCGGAGCGAACTCGTACCAGCCGCGGCGTCACAGTCGGCCAGTGTCCGCTGCATCGCGAGCGCAGCGCGCACGGCCCGCTCGGCGTCGTCTTCGTGGGCGATCGGCGCGCCGAACAGCGCAAGGATGGCGTCGCCGACGATCTTGTCGACCTGACCACCGTACGCGGTGATGTCGGCGACGAGCCGCTGGAAGGTGTCATCGATCAGGTTCTTCACATGCTCGGGATCACGCGTCTCGGACAGCGTCGTGAACCCGACGAGATCGGCGAACAGCACGGTGACCACACGACGCTCGTCGGACCGCCGCTGCAACGGCGTGCCGCATGACGCGCAGAACCGGGCACCCTCCATCAGCGGGGCCCCGCACGCCGGGCATGTCACGGTCGGATTCTACGGGCGGCGGACGCGCCCCGACCCGTCGAATCAGCGTGATCCGGGACATCCCTGAGCGAGCTCAGGGATATTCCCCGTTGTTGCGCGAGGTCCACCTTCGTAGCGTGACGCCCATGTCTGCCCCAGAGACGGCTGCACGGACCCTGGAGACCGCGGTCAGCGCCGCCGCACGGGCCGTCAACGCGGTGAAGGTGTACGGGTCTGGTGACACCGCGGTGCGCGCGCTCGACGACGTCTCCGTCGAGTTCCCGAGCGGTCGGTTCACCGCGATCATGGGCCCGTCGGGGTCCGGCAAGTCGACGCTGATGCACTGCGTCGCCGGCCTCGACTCGCTCACGTCCGGCCAGGTGTTCATCGGCGACGTCGAACTGTCGTCGCTGTCGGACAAGGAGCTGACGGTCCTGCGGCGGGAACGGGTCGGTTTCGTGTTCCAGGCGTTCAACCTGATCCCGACGCTGAACGCACGCGAGAACATCACGTTGCCGATGGATCTGGCCGGTCGCGCCCCCGACCGGTCGTGGCTCGACAGCGTGATCGAGACCGTTGGCCTCGGCAACCGGCTCAAGCACCGGCCATCGGAGCTGTCCGGCGGCCAGCAGCAGCGCGTTGCGGTCGCGCGTGCGCTCGCGAGCCGGCCGCAGATCATCTTCGCCGACGAGCCGACCGGGAACCTCGACCAGCGCTCGGGCGCCGAGATCCTCACCTTCATGCGCAAGGCCGTCGATGAGCTCGGCCAGACCATCGTGATGGTCACCCACGATCCGGTCGCGGCGAGCTACGCCGACCGCGCGCTGTTCCTCGTCGACGGGCACATCGTCGACGCGATGGACGATCCCACCGCGGAGAAGGTCCTCGACCGGATCAAGGCATTCGGGGGCTAGCACATGCTGCGCGTCACCCTGAAGAGCCTCGCCGCGCACAAGCGGCGCCTCGCTTCCACCTTCCTCGCGGTCGTGCTCGGCGTGGCGTTCCTCGCGGGCAACCTCGTGCTGACCGACACGATCTCGCGCACGTTCAACGACCTGTTCGCGGACGTGAACCGCGGCACCGACGTGGTGGTCCGCAGCGCGAACAAGATCGACAGCGACTTCGGCAACAGCGTGCGCGGCCGGATTCCTCTCGACCTCGTCAACACGGTCGAGCGGGTCGATGGGGTCAAGGCCGCCGAGGCGCAGGTGATCGGCTACGGCCAGATCGTCGGCAAGGACGGCAAGGCGCTCGGCAACCCGGGCATGGGCGCGCCGACGTTCGCGGGGAACTGGTCGACGGTCCCCGAGCTGCGTTCGTTCACGATCGTCGACGGCCGGCCACCCCAGCGTGACGACGAGGTCGTCATCGACCGGAAGTCGTCGAAGGACGGCGACCTGCACGTCGGCGACCGCACCACGGTGATCTCCGCGGCCGGGCCGGGGCAGTTCACGGTGGTCGGTATCGCGAAGTTCGGCAGTGCCGACAGCCCGGGTGGCGCGTCGTTCGCGCTGACCACGCTGGACAGCGCCCAGCGGCTGGTCTCGGAGCCGGGCAAGGTCGACTCGATCTCGGTGGTCGCCGAGCCCGGTGTGAGCCAGACCGAGCTCGCGCAGCGGGTGCAGCGAGTCCTGCCGTCGGGGGTCGAGGCCATCACCGGTGCGCAGAACACGAAGGAGGCCCAGGACAGCATCCAGCAGGGGCTCTCGCAGTTCTTCAACTTCCTGCTGAAGCCGTTCGCGGTGATCGCCGTGCTCGTGTCGGTGTTCAGCATCTACAACACGTTTTCGATCATCGTCGCCCAGCGGACGCGCGAGATGGCGCTGCTGCGCGCGCTCGGGGCGGCGCGCCGGCAAGTGCTCCTGTCGCTCGTCGGTGAGGCGTTCGTGGTCGGGATCGTCGCGTCCGTCGCCGGTCTTCTCGCCGGTTTCGGCGTGGCCGCAGGCTTGAAGGGCGTGCTCGCCACCTTCGGCTTCGACATTCCCGCAGGCGGCCTGGTGCTGAAGTCGGCCACCGTCGCATGGGCCTTCGCCGTGGGCATCGGCGTCTCGGTGGTCACCTCGATCGTGCCCGCGCTCAAGGCGTCGAGGGTGCCGCCGCTCGCCGCGCTGCGCGACGTCGCCGCCGAACGGACCCGCGCCAGCCGCGCCCGTATGGTCGTCGGTGGTGTCCTCGTCGCGTTGGCGGGGGCGTCGATCGTCTCCGGTGTCGTGACGAAGGGCTCGGATGGCCTGCTGCGCGTCGGTCTCGGTGCGTTCCTGCTCATCGTCGCGCAGGTCGTGGTCGGTCCCGCGGTCGCCGGCCCGGTCAGCCGCGTGATCGGCTCGCCGCTCACCCGCTTCCGCGGGGTGACGGGCAACCTCGCCCGGGAGAACGCGATGCGCAACCCGCGCCGGACCAGCGGCGCGGCGGCCGCTCTCATGATCGGCGTCGCCGTCGTCGCGCTGTTCACCGTGTTCGCGGCGTCGATCAAGTCGTCGATCAACCACCAGATCAGCCGGTCGTTCGCCGGGGACCTCGTGATCGACTCGCAGACCCGCGGCTTCGGCGGGTTCAACCCGCAGCTCGCGTCCGACATCGGCCAGCTCGGCCAGGTCGACGCCGCGACCGGCATCCGTGTCGCCATCGCCGACATCAACGGCTCCGACCGTCAACCCGTCGTCGTCGACCCCGCTCAGATCCAGAAGGTGCTCGACCTCGGCATCGAGCGGGGCAGCCTCGCCGACCTGCGCGCCGGCAGCGTCGCGCTCTCCACCCAGTACGCCGACGACCACCACCTTCGCGTGGGCGACGTGCTCGAGGCGTCGTACGCCGACGGCACGCACACGCAGCTGCGCATCGCCACGCTGTACAAGAACCGCGACATCCTGGGCGCGGACTTCGTGCTCAGCACCGATGAGTGGGCGCCGCACGCGAACGAGAACCTCGATTCGCTGGTGATCATCAACCTGAAACCGGGTGTGTCGATCGACGAAGGCCGTCGCGCCGTCGAGTCGGTCGCCGCCGCGTATCCGAACGCGAAGGTGCAGGACCGCGACGGCTACACCGAGACGGTGTTCGGGCAGGTGAACCAGGTGCTGGCGCTGGTGTACGTGATGCTGGTGTTCGCCATCGTGATCGCGTTGATGGGCATCGCGAACACGCTGTCGCTGTCGATCCACGAACGCACCCGCGAGCTCGGACTGCTGCGAGCCGTCGGCGAGACCCGACCGCAGCTTCGCGCGATGGTGCGCTGGGAGTCGGTGATCATCGCGCTGTTCGGCACGATCGGCGGCCTCGGCCTCGGCCTCCTGTGCGGCTGGGCGCTGGTCACCGCGGGCAGCGACAGCGGCTTCGTGCGCTTCGCGCTGCCGGTCGGGTCGTTCGTCGTCCTGCTCCTACTCGGCGCGCTGGCCGGTGTGTTCGCTGGCATCCGCCCCGCCAGGCGTGCCGCGAAGCTCGACGTGCTGCAGGCGATCGCCACCCAATGAGCCGCTCGGCCGACCGGCCAGCGCGGCGCGCTCAGCCGCCGGAAGGCGGGCGCACGCGGCGCAGCAGCACCTCCTGGCAGATCGACGCGACATGGCTACCGGCTTCGTCAAAGACGTGGCCGACCGACAACCCGCGGGAGCTCATCAGCCCGTGGCAGGTGAACTCCTGCAGCAGCTACCGGTCGGCGCGGACCGGCCGGTGGAACCAGATGGCGTGGTCGAGCGACGCGCTCCAGAAGTCGTGCTCGAAGCCGGCCCACTGACCGGCGCGCTCGGGCTCGAGCAGTGCGACGACCGCGTCGGTGGGCAGGTCGTCGGAGAGGTAGGCGAGTGCGCACGCGTGCAGCACCGGGTCGTCGCCGATCTCGTCGTTCATGCGCAGCCACCCCACCGCCCGGCCGCGCTCCGCGCCCCGCGACGCGAACCGCCGTTCGAACATGGGGATCCACCCGGTCGCCTCGAGCTGGTCCGGCGGCGCAACCGCGGGCGCGGCGACTGCCTGCGTGTCGGGCGCGGGCTCGTCGACCTGGAAGCTCGCCGCCAGGTTCAAGATGGCGCCGACGGCCTGCCGGGCGACGACGCGGCGGGTCACGAACGAGCGCCCGTTGCGGAGGCGGTCGACCTCGAAACGGATCGGTTCCTCGTGATCACCTCGCCGGATGAAGTACGCGTGCAACGAGTGCACGCGGTAGCGCGGGTCGACCGTCGCGGCCGCCGCCCGCAGCGCCTGCGCGACGATCTGGCCGCCGTAGAGCCCACCCCACGGGTACTTCGGCCCGATGCCGACGAACGTGTCCGGCCCTTGCGACTCGAGGGTCATCATCGTGGCGAAGTCCATCGGCGGCACAGTAAGACCTGGCCTGCGCAGCTCGCGAGGCTCGTCGCCGCGTCAGCCGGCGTGACGGCGACGGGAGCGGGATCCGGCAAGATCGCCCGCCTCGCCGCGCTGCTCGCGGGCTTCGACGGTTACGAGATCCCGATCGCGGTCGCGATGCCGACCGGCTCACCCCGGCGAGGACGGATCGGGATCGGCTGGCGCACGCTCGCGGCCCGCGACGCCGCGCCGCTACCGTCGCTCACGATCCCTCGACGCGGACGGTGCCCGCGACCGGTTGGCGGCGACCTCGGGCACCGGCTCAGCCGCGGCGCGCAGCACCGTGCTGCGTGACCTGCTCACGCATGCCACCACCGGCGAGCCGGACACGATCGACACGGTCAGCTCGCTGGTCCCCGGTCGCGCTGGAGGCGAAGGATGAGGCGCGGGCCGCGGTCCCACGTGAGGTAGTTCCACGCCCAGTTGAGCAGCACCGACAGCCGGTTGCGGAACCCGATCAACGTGACGAGATGGAGGCCGAGCCACGCCATCCATGCGGGCGTGCCGGACAGGCGGATGCGCAACGGCAGCTCCGCGACCGCGGCGCGGCGGCCGATCGTCGCCATCGTCCCCTTGTTGAGGTAGCGGAACGGCCGTGACGGCCTCGCCGGCGCGCCCGCGCCGGCGGCCGAGCCCGCGCCGCGGCGGCGCTCGGCGCGGAGGATCTCGGCCGCCGCGTACCGGCCCGACTGCATGGCCACCGGCGCCAGCATCGGCAGCACGCCGCCGTGCCCGTCGGGAATGACGGCGATGTCGCCCACCGCGAACGCCTCCCGATGCCCGTCGATGCGCAGGTCGGCGCCGACGACGATGCGACCCGACCGGCCCACGGGCACACCGAGCGCGGCCGCCAGCGGGTTCGCCCGCACCCCCGCCGCCCAGATGAGCGTGTGCGTGGCGAGCTGCTCGCCGGACGCGAGACGCACTCGGGTCGGGGTGACCTCCTCGACGGCCTCGCGGGTGCGGACCTCGACCCCCATGTCCTGCAGCCGGTCGCGGGCGTGGCACTGGGACGAGGCCGCGAACGGCGGGAGCAGGGTGTCAGCCATCTCGACGAGCACGACCCGCGCTTTGCCGACGTCGAGCGAACGGAAGTCCTTGCGCAACACCATCGCGAACAGCTCGGCCAGCGCGCCTGCGACCTCGACACCGGTCGGGCCGCCGCCGACGATCACGAACGTGAGCGCGCCATCGTCGATCAACGACGGGTCGGCGTCGGCGGCCTCGAACCGGTCGAGCACGTGGTTGCGCAGGCGGATCGCGTCGGTCAGCGAGTAGAGCGGGAACGCGCACTGCTCCGCACCCCGGATCCCGAAGTAGCTGGCGGTCGCACCGGCGGCGACGACGAGGTAGTCGAACGGGATCGACGAGGCGGCGTCGTGGTCGGTGAGGAGCACATCGCGGTCCCAGTCGACGCCGGTCACCTCGGCCTGGCGGAAGGTGACGTTGCGTTGCCGGTGGAAGATGCCGCGGACCGCATAAGCGACGTCGGCCGCGTTCAATCCCGCGGTCGCGACCTGGTACAGCAGCGGCTGGAACGTGTGGTAGTTGTGCCGGTCGACGATCGTCACGTCGATGCCACCACCGGCGAGCCGTTTCGCTGCCTGCAAGCCACCGAAGCCGGCGCCGACGACGACGGCCCGTGCCCGCCGGAGATCGCGGTCACGCTCGGCCATGTCCGCAGGCTACGGCCGACTCCTGTGCATCGAGCACCGGTTTCCGGTGCTCGATGCACGCGAGTCACCCAGAAGGGCGCTGACGCGGGCCTGGGCGGTAGACGACGCCGCGGTAGCCGTCGACGAAGCCGGCGGCGCGCAGGGCGTCGGCAGCGGCGCGCGCCGCCTCGTCGCGCACGGCGACCCCGTCGACCTTGCGGACCTCGATCGAGCGGTACCGGCCCCGTTCGACCAGCGCAGGCAGCGCCGCCGCCCACCCGTCGATGCCGAAGGTCGTCACGCTGTGTGCGCCGCGCTCGACAAACGCGGCGAGCGAGCCGTCGACGAGCACGACGTGCGCGCCCGCGACCCGCGCCGGCCGCCCCGGCCCGCCGGGCCACGGCAGCGACGCGCCGTACGGCTGCGCGGGGTCGGTGGCGGCGAGCACGACCACCGACGATCCGGTGCCCGCCCGCGCCGCCCGCAGGCGCTCGACGGCACCTGGCAGCGCGAACTGCGCGGCGCCGAGGCCGGCGACGAAGTACCCGCGACGCACTGTGCCCCGCTCCTCGAGCGCCTTGAGCACGGGGTACACCGCCCCGAATCCGCCTTCGATGCCCTCCGCCAGCGCCGCCTCGCGGGTGAGCACGCCGTAGCGCTCGAGCAACTGCATGGCACGGGCGTGCGCGACCTCGGTGGGCGACCGGGCGGGCAACCGCAGCGGGGCCACCAGCGACCACCGGCCCGCGGCGGTGGGCGGCCCGAGGCGGGCGAGGCGGCCAGGGCGGGGCCGGCCGCGCGGCGTGCGGGCCCGCTCGCGGCGCAGCCCGCCTCCGCTCACCATGGCCCGCACCGGCGCCAGCGAGTCGTTCGTGACGTGACCGGCCCAGACCAAGTCCCACAGCGCGGTCAGCACGTCGGGCTCGTCGTAGCCGGCGCCCGCGGCCGCAGCGGCCTGCACCAGCTCGGGCCAGAACGACGCACCCCTGCCGGCGAGGTGCTCGACCAGCGCGTCGTGCAGCGGCGACCGTTCGAGCCCGGCCGGTTCGGGGATGAGCGCGGCTGCCTGGTCGCGGAACACGAGCCGGATCCGGCCGTCGGTGGCACCCAGCGCGCCCGCACCCACCCACACGACGTCGCCCGCGGTGCAGAGCGCGTCGAGGTCCGCGGGCCGGTAGCCGTCCACGCGGGCGGCCAGCACGTCGGCTTCGAGCACCGACGCCGGGATGGCGGCACCGGACAGCGCGCCCAGCGCGTCGACGAGCGCGTCGAGCCCGCCGCGGCGCGCGCCGACGCCCTGCCACGCGGGGACGAACCGGCCGAGCGCGCTGGGGTCGACCGGCTCGACCTCCTTGCGAAGCGCGGCGAGCGAGCGGCGACGCAACTGGCGCAGCACGTCGCCGTCACACCACTCCCGCTCGACGCCGTCGGGACGGAACTCGCCGCGCACGACCCGTCCCGCGGCTTCGAGCGCCTCGAGCGCGGGGAGCACCCGCTCGGCCGCGACACCGAGCGCACCGGCCACGTGCTGGGTGAGGAACGGCCCGTGGGTGCGGCCGTAACGGGCGACAAGGTCGAGCATCGGCTGGTGGACGGGATCGGTGAACGCGGCAGGCAGACCAGGCGGCAGCGCGACGCCGAGCGCGTCGCGCAAACGGGCCGCGTCCTCCGCAGCTGCGTAGCGCTGCTCACCCGCGATCACCACCTCGATGGCGCGCCGCTGGTCGACCAGCAGCCGCACCCACGGCTCGGGATCGCCGTTCGACCGGGCATCGAGCTCGCTGAGCGTCATCGGCCCGAGGAGCCGGAGCAGGTCGTGCAGCTCGTCGGGATCACGGGCGCGGCGGGCGTCGCTGAGCCGTTGCAGCTCGAGCTCAAGCTCCGCGAGCACGCCCGGGTCGAGCAACTCGCGCAGCTCCTCGGCACCGAGCAGGTCGCGCAGCAGGTCACGGTCGAGCGCGAGCGCAGCCGCGCGGCGCTCGGCCAGCGGCGCGTCGCCTTCGTACATGTAGACCGCGATCCAAGAGAACAGCAGCGACTGGGCGAACGGCGATGCACGCGGCGTGTCGACCGCGACGACCCGGATCGCCCGCGACCGCAGCTCGCCGAGGACGGTACGCAGCGCTGGTACGTCGAAGACGTCGTTGATGCACTCTCGCGTCGTCTCGAGCAGGATCGGGAACGTCGGATGCCGCGCGGCGACGGCGAGAAGGTCGGCGGCCTTCTGACGCTGCTGCCACAGGGGCGTGCGCCGGTCGGGCCGGCGGCGCGGCAACAGCAGCGCGCGGGCCGCGCACTCGCGGAACCGCGACGCGAACAGCGCGGTGTTCGGCAGGTGCGTGACCAGCAGGTCGTCGAGCTCGTCGGGGTCGACGAGCAGCTCGTCGAGTGGCAGTTCGTCGATCGCTTCGGGGAGCCGCACCACGATGCCGTCGTCGCTCCACAGCAGCTCGACGTCGACCCCCCACCGCTCGGCCAGTCGCGCCTGCAACGCCATCGCCCACGGGGCATGCACCTGCGCGCCGAACGGCGACAGCACGCACACCCGCCAGTCGCCGATCTCGTCCCGGAACCGTTCGACCACGATGGTGCGGTCGTCCGGCACCGCGCCCGTGGCCTCGGCCTGCTCGGCGAGGTACTGCACGAGGTTCGCGGCGGCCCGTGGGTCGAGGCCGGCGGCGCGCCGCAAGTGGTCGACCGCGGCGGGGCCGGCGGTGCGCAGCTCCCGCACGAACGCGCCGACGGCGCGGCCGAGCTCGAGCGGGCGGCCCGGCCCATCGCCGCGCCAGAACGGCATCCGTCCGGGTAGGCCGGGCGCGGGGGTAACGACGACGCGCTCGGGGGTGATGTCCTCGATGCGCCACGTCGACGCGCCGAGCAGGAACGTCTCGCCCGGCCGCGACTCGTACACCATCTCCTCGTCGAGCTCGCCGACCCGGGTGCCGTCGGGGAGGAACACGCCGAACAGGCCGCGGTCGGGGATCGTGCCTCCGCTCGTGACCGCGAGCCGTTGCGCGCCGGCTCGGCCGCGCACGATGCCGTTGACCCGGTCCCACATGATGCGGGGCCGCAGCTCCGCGAACTCGTCGCTCGGGTAGCGGCCCGCGAGCAGGTCGAGCACCGCGGTGAACAAGTCGTCGGACAGCTCGGCGAAATTCGCGGCGCGCCGCACGAGCGCGGCAAGCTCGTCGACCTTCCACTCGTCGAGCGCGCACATCGCGACGATCTGCTGCGCGAGCACGTCGAGCGGGTTGCGCGGGTAGCGGGTGTGCTCGATCAGCCCGTCGCGCATGCGCTGCACGACGACGGCCGCTTCGACGAGGTCGGCGCGGTGCTTCGGGAACAGCTTGCCGCGGCTGGGTTCGCCGACCTGATGGCCGGAGCGACCGATGCGCTGCAGGCCGGCGGCAACCGATCGTGGGGATTCGACCTGAACGACGAGATCGACCGCACCCATGTCGATGCCGAGCTCGAGTGACGAGGTGCACACCAACCCGCGGAGCCGCCCCGACTTCAGCTCGTCTTCGATCTGCCGGCGCCGCTCGCGCGACAGCGAGCCGTGGTGCGCCTTGACGAGCTCGGCGCCCGCGGGCGGCGCGCCGACGTTCTCGCCGCCGACGTGGGCGGGTTGCTCGCGCTCGGCCGCCAGCTCGTTCAGGCGGGTGGCGAGCCGCTCGGCGAGGCGGCGCGCGTTCACGAAGATAAGCGTGGAGCGGTGCGACTCGACGAGCTCGAGCAGCTTCGGGTGCATCGCCGGCCAGATGCTGCGCCGCAGCGAAGGTTGCAGGTCGGGTGGAGGACCCGCGATCGGTTCCTCGATGATCTCGCCGAGCGCGCCCATGTCGTCGACCGGCACGACGACCTCCACGTCGAGCTGCTTGCGGACACCGGCGTCGACGACGGTGACCGGACGGGGCTTCCCGTCGGGACCACAACCGCCGAGGAAGCGGGCGATCTCGTCGAGCGGCCGCTGCGTCGCCGACAGCCCGATGCGTTGCGGTGGACGGTCGCACAGCGCCTCGAGGCGTTCGAGTGTGAGCGCGAGGTGCGCGCCCCGCTTGGTGCGGGCCACCGAGTGGATCTCGTCGACGATCACGGCTTCGACGTTGCGCAGCGTCTCGCGGGCCTGCGACGTGAGCAGGAGGTAGAGCGACTCGGGGGTCGTGATCAGCAGGTCGGTGGGCTGGCGGACGAGGCGGCGCCGCTCGTCCGCGCTGGTGTCGCCGGTTCGCATGCCGACCGTCGGTTCGTGCACTGCTACGCCGCGACGCTCGGCGGCGAGGCGGACACCGGTGAGCGGGGCGCGCAGGTTCTTGTCGACGTCGACCGCGAGCGCCCGCAACGGCGACAGGTACAGCAGCCGGGTCCGCCGCTGCTTGTCGGCGGGTGGCGGCTCGGTCATCAGCCGGTCGATGCCCCACAGGAACGCGGCGAGCGTCTTGCCCGACCCGGTGGGGGCGAGGATCAACGTGTGCTCACCCGCCGCGATCGCGGGCCAGCCCTGCGCCTGCGCCGCGGTGGGTTCCGCGAACGTGGTCTCGAACCACTCCCGCACCGGCGGCGAGAAGCGGTCGAGGCTCATCCCCATCACCCTACGGGGGTGCTCGGACACCCACCCCGGCTGAGGCGGGTGCGCAAGGCGGTCGCGACTGGGCGTCCGTAGACTCCGGTCGTGAGCGAGTACCAGTCTCCCGAGTGGCATCCCGCCTTCGAGGAGTACTGCGAGACGGTCTTCGAGCTGCGGGAGGACGACGTCGAGGTGATCCAGGCCCGCATCGCCGACCGCCTCGGGGTGTCGCGGCCGGCGGTGTCCGAGATGATCCGGCGCATGGAAGCGGCCGGGCTCGTCGAGTTGCAGGGTGCGGCGATCGGGCTGACCCCGGCGGGGCTCCGGCTGGCGGAGTCGGTCGTGCGCCGGCACCGGCTCGCCGAGCGCTTCCTCACCGACATCCTCGGGCTCTCGTGGGCCGAAGCCCACAAGGAAGCGGGCAAATGGGAGCACGTGATCTCCGCGCGCGTCGAGGAGGCGATCACCCGAGTGCTCGACAACCCGACGACGTGCCCGCACGGCAACCCGATCCCCGGCACCGGGTACGCGCCGCCCGATGCGGTCCCGCTCGTCCAGCTCGACGTCGGGCGTGACTTCACCGTCGCCCGCATCCCCGAAGAGCTCGAGTTCACACCGGGCGTGCTCGAATTCCTCGAGCAGGCCGAGGTACTGCCCGGCCGGCACGGCACGATCACGGCCATGTCACCCGACGGGACGATGACCGTCGCGATCGACGGCCGCCACGTCGGGATCGGCGCGTTCGCGAGCGCGCGCATCCTCGTCACGACCTGAGCGGCCGGGTGGCCGCGACCACGCCACCGACTCGCTCAGGACAAGAACGCAGGCAGCGGTCGCGCATGGACGAGCGCGAGACGCTTCGTCGACCGGGTGAGCGCGACGTACAGCGAGCGCAGACCTTGCGGCTCCTCCTCGACGATCCTCGACGGTTCGAGCACCACGGTCGCGTCGAGCTCGAGCCCTTTGGCCAAGCCGATCGGCACGATCGTGATGCGCTCGTCGAGACCGTTGCGGGTCGCGGCGCCGAACGGAATGCCGGCGCGCTCGAAAGCGGCGTTCGCCATGTCGACCATCGACGACGGCACGATCACCCCGACATTGCCCGTACCGACCGCTTCGAGCTCTGCGACCGCGACGTCGACCGCGATGCGACCGAGGCCGGCATCGCTGGCGACCCGCACGAACCGAGGCTCGGCACCGGCCTGGCGCACCGACCGGGGCGGCGCGAGCTCGGGCGCGGCGACTCGCAACACCCGCGCCGCCAGCTCCATGTTCGGTCCGGGGATGCGGTAGCCGATCGTGAGCTCGGCACGCCGCGCCGGCTTCTTGTCCGGCAGCAGCGCGACGATCTCGTCCCAGTCCGCGTGCGCCCACGCGCCGGTGGCCTGCGCGATGTCGCCAACCACCGTCATCGAACCGTTCAGCGATCGTCGCGCCAGCATCCGCAACTGCATCGGTGACAGGTCCTGCGCCTCGTCGACAACGATGTGCCCGTAGGTGCGCACCTCGTCGTCGTCGGTCGCGCCCTTGCGACGCCGCGGCTTCGGCCCGAGGATCGCCCGCGCCTCGTCGAGCAGCGGCACGTCGTCGTTCGAGAACACCACCGCGTCGACCGACTCGGCGCGAGGGCGGTACAGCGCGGCTCGCTCGGCGTCGCTCAGCACGCCGCTCGACGCGGAGCGCAGTAGCGCCTTCGAACCGAACAGGTCGTGCAGCAACTGGGCCGGCGTGAGGACAGGCCACATCCAGTCGAGCGCGGCACGCAGCTCGACGGTGTGGCGCAGCCGCTCGCGCACGTCGGCCGCGCTCAGGTCGTCGCGCCGGCTGGAACGTGCGAGCGCGTCGAACACGGCCTGCTCGACGAACCGCCTGCCGCCGTTGTGCGTGCGCGCCCGGCGCCGCGCGTCGGCGATGATCGCCTGGCTCTGCGCGACGGTGAGCCGCAAGGTCTCCGCGCCGAGCCCGACGCGGAGGTCTTCGCGCAACGGCCGGCGCCGGTCGCGCACCGCCCTCTCGAGCACCTTCGCCATGCGGAGGTCGCCCTTGATTCGCCCGGTCGCGGCCGGATCGTTGCCGGCCACGCTGACCGGGTCGGTGAGCAGGTCGGGGAGCACGACGAGCTCGACGCCCGCTTCACCGAGCGACGGCAGCACCAGCTCGATGTAGCCGAGGAACAACCGGTTCGGCCCGACCACCAGCACGCCTTGGCCTTCGAGCGGGAACCGGTAGGTGTAGAGCAGGTACGCGGCGCGGTGCAGCGCGACGACGGTCTTGCCCGTGCCCGGACCACCTTGGACGACGAGCACACCGGGCAGCTCGGAGCGGATGATCTCGTCCTGCTCACCCTGGATGGTGGCGACGATGTCGGCGAGCCGGCCGGTGCGTGCCGTTTCGAGCGCGGTGAGCAGCGCGCTGCGACCGGTCAGCTCCACCGAGCCGCGCGCGGCGTCCCGCGAGCCGGCGCCGTCGCCGTTGCCGTTGGCGGACAGCGCCTCGCCGAACAGCTCGTCTTCGATCCCGAGCAGCTTGCGCCCCTTCGTGGCGAAGTGCCGGCGGCGGGCGAGGCCCATCGGTACGCGGCCGGTGGCGCGGTAGAAGGGTTCCGCGACCGGGGCCCGCCAGTCGACGACGACCGGCTCCTGGCGCTCGTCAGCCACCGCCAACCGCCCGATGTAGAAGGTCTCGCCGGCGCCGCTGCCGTTGTCGGCCCGGTCGATCCGGCCGAACACGAGGCTGGCATCGCCGAGCTCGAGATCCCGCAGGCGGTGCACGATCGTCTCCCAGATGACGTCGCGCTCGAAGCGGGCCTGCTCGGTCCCGCCCCGGCCCACCTCAACCATCGACTCGAGGCTCGCGGCCCGGCGGCGGGCTGCCTCGAGGCACTCGTAGGCGAAGTCGATGTAGGCCTGCTCGGCTTCGAGATCGGGATGGAGAGCCAACCGTCCACGGTCCTTGTCCGGGAAACGGACCATGCTACCGGTGGATGAGGAGGCACTGATGGCATCGATCGAGACCCGTCTGCGGGTCCTGACCTGGAACCTGTGGTGGCGCTTCGGGCCATGGGAGCAGCGCATGCCGGCGATCGCCGCCACCCTGGCGGCGATCGACGCCGACGTGATCGCGCTCCAGGAAGTGTGGCAGGAGGGGTCACGTAACCAAGCGGCCGAGCTCGCCGAGGGGCTCGGTTTCCACCACGTGTACGCGAGCCGCCTCGACCTCGACGGCGTGCAGTTCGGCAACGCGGTGCTGGCGCGCTGGCCGATCACCGGTCACGAGCACGTCGCGCTGCCCGCGCCGGCGGACGCGGAGGAGATGCGCCTCGTGCTGCGTGCCGACATCGACGGCCCGCGCGGGCCGCTGCAGGTGTACTCGACGCACCTCAACTGGCGCTTCGACCAGAGTCACATCCGCCAGCAGCAGGTGGCGACGATCGCGACGTTCGTGCGTGACGCGCCGATGCGCACGTTCCCGCCCGTCGTGTGCGGCGACTTCAACGCGGTGCCCGACTCCGACGAGATCCGGATGATGACCGGGCGGATGCGCCTTCCGGTCGACAGGCTCGTGTTCCACGACTCGTGGGAAGCCGCGCTCGACCGCGATCCCCCGCCGGCGTACACGTGGTCGAACGACAACGTGTACGCGCGTGAGGACCTCGAACCGAACCGGCGCATCGACTACGTGTTCGTCGGCTGGCCGAAGTCCCGGGGCGCGGGCCACGTGCTGTCGTCGCACGTGGTCGCGAAAGATCCGGTCGACGGCGTGCAACCGAGCGATCACTACGCGGTGCTCGCCGAGCTGCGCTACTGAGCCGCTCCACCGAGCCACCGCGTGGCGCGGCCATGCCGCATGCCCGTGCCCGGGTCAGTGGCCCAGGCCGAAGTGGTCGTGGTGGTGGGTGGGGTCGTCGTGGTGCACGTCGTGGACGGCGTCGGCGAGACCGTGCGCGTGGTGCTCGTCGAAGCCCAGGTGCGACGCGGCGTCGTGGATCGAGTCGTGCAATCCGTGCAGGCCATCAGCCAGGTCGTGGTGGGTGCCGAAGTCGTGGTCGAGACCACCTGCGAAGTGCTCAGCGGCGGCCACGTGGTCCGGCGGCGGCAGGTGCGACAGCGCCTCGGAGAACTTCGCCACATCGGCACCGAAGTGCGCGATCGCGCCGTGTACGTCGGTGGTGGCGGCGTGCTCGGTGCCTCCGGTCGCGGCTTCGAGCCCGACCAGCTCCTGGCCGGCGACGTCGTGGTCGGCACCGGCTCCGAAGTGGTGGTCGTGCCCGCTGTCTTTCACATCCATGGCCACCATGGTCCACCTGCGCAGCGCCGCGGTCCACTGTCTGTCACGTTCGGTCCGCCCCCGACGCGCCATCACCGATTTCCACAGGGCACCTTCGCCCCGGCACCATGGCGGCGATGACGTCGGTCGGACTGGTCCTCGGGGCCGGCGGAGTGGTGGGGGGCGCCTACCACGCCGGCGCGCTCGCCGCGCTCGCCGAGGTGGCCGGCTGGGATGCCCGCAACGCCGACGTGATCGTGGGCACCTCGGCGGGCTCGATCGCGGGGGCCGCGTTGCGGGCCGGCCTTTCAGGCCCCGACCAGCTCGCCCGCGCGACGAACGCGCCGCTGTCGCCCGAAGGCGAACGGCTCGTCGGGCACCTCTCGCCGGTTGTCGAGTTGCCCATGCGGCCACCGTTCCCCCGCGGGTTGCCGCTGCCCGCGTCGCCGCAGCTCGCCGCCACCGCGCTGCTGCCGCCATGGAGCGCCCGCCCGCTCGCCGCGCTCGCCGGGCTGCTGCCCGCGGGGAGCGTGCCGACCGCGCCGATCGGCGACCGGATCCGCGCGCTGTTCGACGGCACCTGGCCCGAGCAGGCGCTGTGGATCTGCGCGCTGCGGCTGCGTGACGGCACGCGCGTCGTGTTCGGGCGCGACGAGCTCGACGCGCCCGACGTGGGCACCGCGGTCGAGGCGTCGTGCGCGATCCCCGGCTACTTGCAGCCGGTCGAGATCCGCGGTGAGACCTACGTCGACGGCGGCGCGCACTCACCGAGCAACGCCGACACGATCGCAGGACTGGGTCTCGACCTGGCGATCGTGATATCGCCGATGTCCGCGCCGTGGACCGCGCTGCGCCCGTCGCCGAACATCGGCAGCCGTGCGCTCGCGTCGTGGGTGCTCGAACGCGAGGTCCGCGCCGTGCGCGCCGCCGGCACACCGGTGCTCGTGCTCGAACCGACCGCGGAGGACCTCGCGGTGATGGGAACGAACGCGATGAACCCCTCGCGCCGCGCCGCGGTCGCGGAGCAGGCACGCACCACGACGATCCAGCGCCTCACGCACCCCGCGGCAGCCGACCTCGTCGCGCGGCTCGCCGCTTGACCGACCGGCTGTGAACGCGTTCGTCGCCGCGTGCCGCTCGGCCCCGCACGATCACGTGCCGGTGTGGTTCATGCGCCAGGCCGGCCGGTCGCTCCCCGAGTACCGTGTCCTGCGCGGCGAAGGCAGCATCCTCGACGCCATCCGGCAACCGGACCTCGCCGCCGAGCTCACGCTGCAGCCGGTGCGCCGGTACGGGGTCGACGCCGCGATCCTCTACTCGGACATCGTGGTACCCGCCGCTGCGATCGGCTTCGGCATCGACGTCGCGCCCGGTACCGGTCCCGTTGTGGCCGAGCCGTTCCGCTCCCGCGCCGACCTCGAACGGCTTCGCCCGCTCGAACCCGAGCGCGACACCCCCTACGTACTCGAGACCGTCGCGAAGGTGCGCGCCGAGCTCGACGACGACGTGACGCTGATCGGCTTCGCGGGCGCGCCGTTCACCGTGGCGTCGTACCTGGTCGAAGGCAGGCCGTCGCGCACGTACGCGGCGACAAAGGCACTGATGCTCGGCGACCCGGAGCTGTGGGATGAGCTGGTCGACCGGCTGGCCGACCTCGCGATCGCGTCGCTGCGGTCGCAGGTCGAACACGGGGCCGGTGCGATCCAACTCTTCGACAGCTGGGCGGGCGCGCTCAGCCCGGCGCACTACGAGCGGTACGTCCTTCCCGCGTCGGCGAAGGTGTTCGCCGCGCTGGCGGGCCTCGACGTGCCCCGCATCCACTTCGGGGTCGGGACGGGCGAGCTGCTCGGCTTGTTCGCGCGCGCCGGCGCCGACGTCGTCGGCGTCGACTGGCGCACACCGCTGCCGGTCGCGCGCGCCCGCTGCCGCGGCTGCGCGCTGCAAGGGAACCTCGATCCCGCGCTGTGCCTCGCCCCGTGGCCCGTCGTCGAGCGCGAGGTGCGCGCGATCCTCGACGACAACGCGGGACATCCAGGCTTCGTGTTCAACCTCGGGCATGGCGTGCTGCCGGAGACCGACCCTGCGGTCCTCGAACGCATCGTCGAGCTCGTGCATCGCGAAGGGACGGTCGGCACGCCGTGACGGTTGGTGTCGTGGTGATGGCGTACGGCACGCCCGCGTCAGCCGACGACGTGCACGCGTACTACACGCACATCCGCCACGGCCGGCCGCCGACCGACGAGCAGCTCGCCGACCTGCGGGCCCGCTACGACGCGATCGGCGGGCTATCGCCGCTGCGATCGATCACCGAAGCGCAGCGCGACCGCATCGCGAGCGCGCTCGGCGACGAGTTCACCGTCGCGCTCGGCTACAAGCACACCGCGCCGTTCATCGAGGACGCGATGGCGTCGGTGCGTGACGCAGGTGCACGCGAGGTCGTCGGTGTCGTGCTCGCCCCGCACGACGGCCGTGGCGCGATCGGCGAGTACGTGGAGCGGCTCGGCCCGGCGGCGCGAGCGATCCGATCGTGGCACGACCTGCCCGAGTGGCGGGCGTTCCAGGCGGCAGCAGTCCGCGACGCGCTCGCAGCCATGCCGGCTCGGACGCGGGTCGTGTTCAGCGCGCACTCGCTGCCGGAACGGATCCTCGCCGGCGACTGCTACGTCGACGAGCTCGTCACGTCCGCTCGAGCGATCGCGGCCATCGCCGGCGTCCACGACACGGCCTGGTCGATCGGGTGGCAGTCGGCGGGGCGGACACCCGAGCCGTGGCGCGGGCCGGACATCGGCGAGATCATCGACGCGGCCGCCGCCGATCCAGCGGTCGACGGGCTCGTCGTCTGCGCGCAGGGCTTCACGGCCGATCATCTCGAAGTGCTCTACGACCTCGACATCGCAGCGCGCGACCGCGCCGCGTCCGCCGGGCTCGCGTTCGCGCGGACCGCGATGGTCAACGACGACGAGACGGTGCTGACCGCTCTCGCGGCGCGGATCCGTGCCGTGGCCGGGCGATGAAGCGCTACGTCATCGCCGGCGGCGGCGTCACCGGTCTCGCCGCAGCGTACGAGCTGCGCCGGCGTGAGCCGGACGCGACGGTGGTCGTACACGAGGCGAGCGACCGTCTCGGAGGCAAGATCGTCACCTCCCCGTTCGCGGAGCATCTCGTCGACGAGGGCGCCGACGCGTTCCTGGCCCGCGTGCCGTGGGCGCTCGACCTGTGCCGCGAGCTCGGCATCGACACCACGCTGGTGACACCCGCCGCGTCGAAGGCGTACGTGTGGTGGGACGGCGCGCTGCGGTCGCTGCCCGCGGGGCTCGTGCTCGGCGTGCCGACCGACCTCGACGCGGTCGTCGCCTCGGGCATCGTCGACGGTCCGCTCACCGTGCATCCGGCCGGAGCGCCGCTCGCCCCCGGCGAGGACGTCTCGGTGGGCGCGCTCGTGCGTCCCCAGCTCGGCGACGCGGTGTTCGAACGGCTCGTCGACCCGCTGCTCGGCGGCATCAACGCGGGCGACAGCGACCGGCTCAGCGTGCGGGCCGCGGCACCGCAGCTCGCCGCCGCCGCGGAGCGCGACCGTGACCTCGTCGCCGGTCTGCGGGCGCTGCCAGCACCGGCACCCGGCCCGATCTTCTACGCGCCCGCCGGTGGCATGGGCGCACTGGTCGACGCGCTGGCCGCGTGGCTGCGCGCCAACCGGGTCGAGCTGCGGGTGGGCGACCCCGCCGGCGACGTGGACGGCATCGACGCCGACGGTGTCGTGGTCGCGGTGCCGGCGCCGGTGGCGTCGCGGTTGGTTCGCCGCGCCGCGCCCGCGGCCGCGACCATCCTCGATGACATCCGATACAGCTCGGTCGCGCTCGTGACGCTGGCGTTCGACCCGGCCGACGTCCACCGCGAGCTCGACGGCAGCGGGTTCCTCGTCCCCCGCACCACCGGGCTGTTGCTGACGGCGGGGTCGTGGGCGTCGAGCAAGTGGGCCCATCTCGCCCCCGGCACCGCCGGACGTGGCCAGGTGATCGTGCGGCTCTCCACCGGCCGGTTCGGCGATGACCGCTTCACCGGCCTCGACGACGGCATGCTCGTACGGGTGATGGTCGAGGAGCTGGCCATGACGAGCGCCATTCGCGGCGAGCCCACCGAGGTGCGCGTCAGCCGGTGGATCGACGCGTTCCCGCAGTACGAGCCTGGCCACCTCGAGCGGGTCGACGCCATCGAGCGCGCGCTCGCGGGCTCGACCGACCGCGTCGTGGTGGCCGGCGCGGCGCTGCGGGGCATCGGCGTGCCCGCCTGCATCCGGCAGGGGCGCGACGCCGCCGCCGCGCTCGTCGCGCGCGCCCGCTCGTGATCGCCCGCGCCCGTGCCGCGTTCGCGGGTCGCGCCCAGATCGCGGGCCGCGCCATCGCGGCGGGTCTGCTGCTCGCCGCGTCGCTGCCGCCGTGGGGATGGTGGCCGCTCGCGTTCGTCGGGCTCGCGCTCGCCGACGGTCTCATCGCCGGCCAGCCCGCGTGGGTGCGGTTTCGCCGCGGCTGGCTCGTGGCGGCGGCGCTGCTGTTCCCGACGTTGAGCTGGATCGCGAGCTTCACCGCGCCCGGCTACGTGATCGCAGCCGCGTACTACTCCGGCGTGTTCGCGCTCGCATGCATGGCCTGCCCGCCGCGGGCACCGGCGCGGTGGGTGGCACTGCCCGGCGCGTGGATGCTGGCCGAGGCGTTCCGCGACCGGTGGCCGTTCGGCGGTGTGCCGGTGTCACGGCTGGCGATGGGCCAGGTCGACAGCCCACTCGTCCACGTGGTGCGTGTCGGCGGCACGTTGCTGCTCGATCTCGTCACGGTGGCCGCGGGCATGGCGGTCGCCGCCGCGGTGGTTCGCCGCTGGCGTGCCGCGCTGGCCTTGGCCGCCGGAGTTGCGGTGCTCGCGGTGGCCGGCGCGGCGGCGCCGCACGGCCACGACATCGGCGCGCTGCACGTCGCGCTCGTTCAAGGCGGCGGTCCGCAGGGGACCCGCTTCTTCGAGACCGACCCGTCGGTGGTGTTCCAGCGTCACGTCGACGCGACCGGCGCGGTGCGGCCGCCGGTCGATCTGGTGCTGTGGCCCGAGGACGTCGTCAACATCGAAGGTCCCGTCACGGACAACGACGAAGGGCGCGTGCTTTCCGACATCGCGCGGCGGCTCGACACGTACCTGCTCGTCGGTGTGGTCGAAGGTGACGGGGACCGGTTCCACAACGCGCAGGTCGCGATCGATCCGAACGGCGACTACATCGACCGGTACGAGAAGGTGCGGCGCGTGCCGTTCGGCGAGTACGTACCGCTGCGGTGGCTGCTCGAGCCCGTGGCCGGCAGCTCGCTGATCGAGCGCGACGCGCTCACGGGCAACGGTCCCGCGGTGCTCCACACACGGATCGGCACCTTCGGTGTCGCGGAGTCGTGGGAGGTGTTCTTCCCCGACCGCACCCGCGCCGCGATGCGTGACGGCGGCGAGGTCCTCCTCAACCCGACCAACGGCGCGTCGTTCCACGGCACGATCGTGCAGACCCAGCAAGTCGCGTCGTCGCGCCTGCGCGCGATGGAGACCGGACGATGGGTGCTGCAGGCCGCGCCGACCGGGTTCAGCGCGGTGATCGACCCCGACGGCGTGGTGCGGCAACGCACCGGGATCAGCGAGCAACGTGTGCTCGACGCGACGATCCAGCGCCGCCGCGGCGACACCCTCGCGACCCGCGCCGGTGACTGGCCGGCGTTGGTGCTCGCGGTGGCGCTGGTCCTCGCCGGATGGGTGGTCCAGCGTCGAGGCGAGGGCGAGAGTGCGAGTGCGAGTGCGAGTGCGGGTGCGGGTCGGGCCGCAGCGGGAGGCGAGCGCGAGCTCAGAGCTCGAGCAGGATCGTGACCGGTCCGTCGTTCACCAGCGCGACCTGCATGTCGGCGCCGAACCAGCCCGTCGCCACCGTTGCGCCGAGCTCGCGCAGCCGCGCCACGACCGCGTCGACGAGCGGTTCGGCCTGCTCGGGCCGCGCCGCGGCCAGCCACGACGGCCGCCGGCCCCGTGACGTGTCGCCGTAGAGCGTGAACTGGCTCACCACGAGCACCTCGCCGGTGGTCTCCGCGACCGACCGGTTCATGACGCCGTCGTCGTCGGCCATCACCCGCAGGTTCCACACCTTGTCGGCGAGCGCCCGCGCCGCGGCCGTGTCGTCGTCGTGGGTCGCGCCGACCAGCACGCACAACCCGGGGCCGATCGCGCCGACGACCTCCCCGTCGATCTCGACCGACGCCCTCGCCACCCGTTGCACGACCGCACGCACGAGCCAGCGACTCTACGAGGCGCGCGTTCTTGGGCGGTTCGGCCACAGGGATTGTCGTCTGCGGTGCCCAGACGCGGACCCCCTCGTTCCCGGCACCGAAGGCGACATCCACGTGTCGCCAAACGTCCAATGTGGACAGCGCCTGCGTCAAGCCGCAGTCCGGGCCGGCGGACGCGCTCAACCACCATCCTTCCGTCGTCGAGCCGGATCGTCCGCTGGTCGTGCGGACCACGTGGGCGTGGCGCCGACACCGAGGATGCGCGCGAGCCGGCGCACGTCACCGAGCACATGCCGGCCGGTCACCCCCCGCAACAAGCCCCCACCGCGGCGCGGCACGCCCTCCATCAACGCGAACCGGGTCCGCTCGCCGAACGGCTCGGCGGCCATCCCGACCACGTAGAGCCGGCCTGCGGCCCGCATCAGGCACCACCCGTCTTCCAGCACGACGTCGAACGGGAGCGGCACCAGCGCGCCCGGACCCTGCCAGGCCATGATCCGCAACCGGTTGCCGTCGCGGTGGCGGATGCGCAAACGGCGCACCATGCCGTCGAAGCGCGGCGTGCTGGTCTCGATGTCGCTCACCCAACCCCACACCCGCTCGAACGGCGCGTCGAGTACCGCCTCGGCGATCGACACGCTCGGGATCGCCTCGGCGAGGACGTGCAACCGGCCGATGCGGTCGAGCGCTGCCACCGGCCAGTCGCGCTCGTGCCCGTGTTCGCTCATGACACCCACCTCTCGCGGAACGCGGCTCGCGCCCGGTGCAGCCGCGACTTCACCGTCCCGACCGGCGCATCGAGCAGACGGGCCGCCTCCTCCTCGCTCATGCCTTCGAGGTCGCGCAGCACGAGGATGGCGCGCTGGTCGACCGGCAGGTCGGCGAGCACGGCGCGCACGTCGACGCTGGATTCGATGTCCGAGGTGCCCGTCTGCTCGACGTCCTCGACCGGGACCACGCGGCTCGCCCGCTGCGCGACCCGGACCGACTCGTGCACCGCGATGCGCCGCACCCACCCCCACAGCGCGGCCGGGTCGCGCAGGGCGCCGATGTGGCGCAGCACTGCGATCAGCGTCTCCTGGAGCGCGTCGTCGCCGTGCTGCAGCGCGATCGAACCGCAAAGCCGGCCGACCCGCGGCGCAAGGGCGCGCACGAGCGCGTCCATGGCGAGCGGGTCGCCCCGCTGCGCGCCGCGGACCAGGTCGTCCATGCCGAAGAGAGGCGCGGAACCTTTCGAAGGTTCCCGGCCTCTTCTACGGCGTCCGGAAGTCGTCAAGGAGGACAGTCCGATGAGCGAGCGCAGCATCACGGTGATCGGCGGCGGCCTGGCAGGCCTCGTAGCCAGCATCGCAGCCGCCGAGCAGGGCGCCAGGGTGACCCTGCACGAAGCGCACCGCCAGTTGGGCGGACGGGCTCGGTCGACCACGGGCGAGTTCGTCGCCAACCTCGGCCCGCACGCGCTGTACGCGGACGGCCCGTTCCACCGGTGGCTGGCGGACCGCGACCTCCTCCCGCCGCTGGTGAGCCCCCACCTCGGCGGCTTCCGCCTCCGCACCCGAGGCCGCATCCGCCGCACGCCGCCACTCGCGTTCATGCGGGCGATGGCCCTGCTGCGTCATGACGCGCCGGTCGACGTCGACCTGCGCACCTGGGCCGCGTCGAAGGCCGGCGACGAGGTGGCTGCCGCCCTGGCGGGCGCGTGCGGGGTGTTCAGCTTCGACCATGACCCCGGCCGGCTGAGCGCGGCGTTCGCGATCGAGCGGGCTCGGCGCGCGTTCAGGGTGCCGTCCCCCGCCCGCTTCGTCGTGGGGGGATGGGCACGGCTCGTCGAGCGGCTGGCGGACCGCGCCCGGGCGATGGGCGTGAAGATCTCGCTCGGCAGCCCGGTCGACGCGCTGCCTCCCGGGCCGGTGATCGTGGCCACCGACCTGCGGGCGGCGCGGCGACTGCTCGGCGACGTGACGCTGCAGTGGACCGGCACGCGCACCGCTCTGTTCGACGCCGGCGTCATCGAGCGCCGCGGCGACCCGTATGTCGTGTCCGACCTCGACGAGTCGGGCTGGGTCGAGCGGTTCACCGCCATGGACCCTTCGCTTGCGCCCCCCGGCTGCTCGCTCGTGCAAGTGCAGCTCGGCGCGCGGCCAGGAGAAGATCTTGAGGCGGCGATGGCACGGGTCGAGCGGCTCGTCGACACCACGCTCCCCGACTGGCGCGACCGCCTGCTGTGGAACCGCCGCTCGCTCGTCACCGACTCGTCGGGCGCGCTCGACCTGCCGGGCACGACCTGGCGCGACCGGCCCGCCATCGACCGCGGCGACGGCGTCTATCTCGCCGGCGACATGGTCGCGGCGCCCGGGCTGCTGTCGGAGGTCTCGTGGGCGAGCGCCGTGCAGGCCGCGGCGCTCGCTGTAGTGTCGCGGGGATGGCGGGACCACATGCCGGCACCGTCACCGGTCTCTGGTGCTACCCGGTGAAGTCCATGCAGGGCAGCGCGCTCGACCGGGTGATGATCGGCCCCGCAGGAGTCGAAGGCGACCGGCAGTGGGGCGTCGTCGACACCGAGACCGGAAAGGTCCTGTCGGCCAAGCGCTGGCCGGCGCTGCTCGACGCGCGGGCCGAGCACACCGGTGCCGGCGGCGCGGTGCGCATCACGCTTCCTGGCGGGCAGGCCTGCGAATCGGGCGATCCGGCAGCCGACGAGATGCTGTCCGCATGGCTCGACCACCCGGTGCGCCTCGCCCGGCCGCCCGCTGAGCACGGCACCCCCTACGAGCTGACCGTCGACCCGGCCGACGACACCTCCGACACGTGGGACTTCGCCACGCCGCCGGGCAGCTTCGTCGACCTTGCCCACGTGCACCTGCTGATCACCGCCAGCCTCGCCGCCATCGCCGCGGCCTACCCGGACGGCGACTGGGACGTGCGCCGGTTCCGCCCGACCGCCCTCGTCGACATCCCGGATGCCGGCGGGTTCGTCGAGGACGGCTGGGTGGGCAGCCGGGTCCGCCTCGGTGACGCGACCGTCGAAGTGTTCATGCCCACCCCGCGGTGCGCCATGCCGGGCCGGGCCCAGGCGGCCAACGGCCTGCGCCGGGACAAGCGGATCCTCACGACCCTGCGGGACAGCCATCTGAACAACCTCGGGGCCTACGCGTCGGTCGTCACGCCGGGTTCGGTGGCGGTGGGCGACCCGGTCATCGCCGAGCCCTCTACTTGACCCGATAGTCAACGGCCCGGAAGGCTTTCGAGCCATGTACCCGGGGGACGACCGCCCGCTGCGCATCGCGTTCCTCGCCTACCGGGGCAAACCCCACGTCGGCGGCCAGGGCGTCTACACCCGGCACCTGACCAAGGCGCTCGTCGACCTCGGCCACCACGTCGAGGTGCTGGGCGGCCAGCCGTTCCCCGTGCTCGACGAGCGGGTCCCGCTCGTGCGATTGCCGAGCCTGGACATCTACAACGACCACTTCCCGATGCGGATGCCGGGCATCTGGGAGCTCAAGCGGTGGCCCGACTTCGTGGAGGTCGCGTCGTTCTCGACCGGTACGTTCCCCGAACCGCTGGCGTTCTCGCTGCGCGCCTGGGATCACCTGCGCAAGCGGCGGGGCGACTTCGACCTCGTACACGACAACCAGAGCCTCGGCTACGGGCTGCTGCCGATCCAGCGCGCATTCCCGCTGCTCGGCACGATCCACCACCCCATCACCGTCGACCGCCGGCTCGAGCTGACCCACGCCCGCTCGAGGTACCACCGCATCACGCTGCGCCGCTGGTACGCCTTCACGAAGATGCAGACACGAGTGGCGAAACGGCTCGAACGCATCGTCACCGTGTCCGAGTCGAGCTTCAACGACATCGTGAAGGACCACGGCGTCGACCCGTCGCGGCTGCACGTCGTGCCCGTCGGCGTCGACCCCGACCTGTTCCGGCCGATCCCCGGCGTCGAGCGCATCCCCGGCCGGCTCGTCACCACCGCGTCCGCCGACGTGACGATGAAGGGCCTGCGCTACCTGCTCGAAGCGGTCGCCAAGCTGCGGACCGAGCGCGAGATCAGCCTCGTCGTCATCGGCAAGCCGAAGGAGGGCGGCCGGTCGGCGGAGACCATCGAGCGGCTCGGGCTCACCGGCGTCGTGTCGTTCGTGAGCGGCGTCAGCGACGAGCGGATCTACGAGCTGTACTCGGAAGCGGAGCTGGCGGTCGTGCCGTCGCTCTACGAGGGCTTCTCGCTGCCCGCCATCGAGGCGATGTCGTGCGGGGTGCCGCTCGTGTCGACGACCGGTGGTGCGCTGCCTGAGGTCGTCGGCGCCGACGGCGACACCGCGCTGCTGGTGCCGCCGGGCGACAGCGAGGCCCTCGCGGCCAAGATCCGTGACGCGCTCGACCAGCCCGACCTGCGCCGCGCGATCGGGGCGCGGGGTCGCCAGCGCGTGATCGACAACTGGAGCTGGCGCCACACCGCGGAGCGGACGCTCGAGCAGTACCGGGCGTTGCTCGCCGAGACGCACGATCGACGCCGGGCACGCTGAGGGTGGCGCAGTGCTGACCGTCCGGTACGACTGGCTCGGGCTGGCGCCCGGAGACCGGCTGCTCGACCTCGGCTGCGGCGCCGGCCGGCACGCGTTCGAGGCGTACCGCCGCGGCGCCCGAGTGGTCGCGTTCGACTACGACGGCGCCGAGCTGAAAGACGTCCGGGCGATGTTCGGCGCGCTCGCCGCCGACGAGGCGGCGACGCTGCCGCCGGGCGCGGCCGCGTCCTGCACGAACGGCGACGCGACCTGCCTGCCGTTCGCCGACGCCAGCTTCGACCGCGTGATCGCGGCGGAGGTGCTCGAGCACATCCCCGACGACGAGCGCGCCATCCGCGAGCTCGCCCGCGTGCTGCGGCCCGGCGGCACCATCGCGGTGACGGTGCCGGCGTGGCTCGCCGAGCAGGTGTGCTGGGCGCTCTCCGACGAGTACCACGCGCCGTTCGTCGAGGGTGGCCACGTCCGCATCTACAGCGAGCCGGGCCTGCGCGCGAAGCTGCGGGCGGCGGGCCTGCGCCCCGGCGCCGCGCACCACGCGCACGCGCTGCACACGCCGTACTGGTGGCTGAAGTGCGCGGTGGGGCCGACCAACGACACGCACCCGCTGGTGCGCGCCTACCACCAGCTGCTGCTGTGGGACATCGCCGGTCGCCAGCCCGTGGCCTGGTTCACCCGCGCCGCCGATCGGGTCGCGAACCCGCTGTTGGGCAAGTCGCTCGTCGTGTACGCCCGCAAGCCCCGGAAGGCAACTACCTGATGTACCTGCGTGACGTCACCGATGTCGTGAGCAGCGAGCAGCTCGCCGAGACGGTCGAGCGCATCGCGGAGTGGCAGCTCCCGTCGGGGATGATCCCGTGGTTCCCGGGCGGCCACGCCGACCCGTGGAACCACGTCGAAGCGGCCATGGCGCTCGCCCTCGGGGGGCAGGTGCGTGCCGCGGAGCGTGCCTACGAGTGGCTCGCGCTGATGCAGCGTCCCGACGGCGCCTGGCACCAGTACTACCTGGCCGACTCGGTGGAGCAGGACAAGCTCGACGCGAACGTGTGCGCGTACGTCGCCACCGGAGTGTGGCACCACTTCCTGTTGACCCGCGACCAGGGCTTCGTCGAGGTGATGTGGCCGGTCGTCGAGCGCGCCGTCGACTTCGTGCTCGAGTTGCAGCGACCCCGGGGCGAGATCATCTGGGCACGTCATGCGGACGGCACACCGTGGTCGTTCGCGCTGCTCACGGGTTCGTCGTCGATCTGTCATTCGCTGCGGTGCGCGATCGCGCTGGCCGAGCATCTCGGTCACGAGCGTCCCGACTGGGAGCTGTCGGCGGGACGGCTGGCCGACGTGATCGCGCACCGGCCCGAGGCGTTCGCGCCGAAGCACCGGTGGGCGATGGACTGGTACTACCCGGTACTCACCGGCGTGATCGGCGGGGCGGAGGGCCGGGCCCGGCTGGACGAGCGTGCCGCCACGTTCGTGATGGAAGGCAAGGGCGTTCGCTGCGTGAGCGACCGGCCGTGGGTCACGGTCGCGGAGACCTGCGAGTGCGCGCTCGCGCATCTCGCGGTCGGGCGGCGGGAGGCGGCCGAGGAGCTGTTCGGGTGGGCGCAGCAGTTCCGCCACGAGGACGGCCGCTACTGGACCGGCACCGTGTTCCCCGACGAGTCGCGGTTCCCCGCCGGGGAACGATCGACGTACACCGCCGCGTCGGTGGTGCTCGCCGCCGACGCGCTGGCCAGCGGCTCCCCCGCGTCGGCGCTGTTCGTCGACCACGACGCGGTGCTGCCGCCGCTGCTCGACGTCAGCGAGTCCGCCTTCGACCGCGACTAGGTGGCGACGAGCACGCGCAGGCTGCCGGTCGCGCTCACGTCGGCGAAGCGGCCCGATTCGAGCGCCCGGCAGTAGATCTCGTACGGCGGCCGGCCCCCGTCGGCCGGGTCGGGGAACACGTCGTGGATGGCGAGCAGGCCGCCGGGGCGCACCTGCGGCGTCCACAGCTCGTAATCGCGGTGCGCGGGCTCGGTGCCGTGGCCACCGTCGATGAACAGGAACGCGAGCGGGGTCGACCAGTGGCGGGCGAGCGTCGGCGAGTCGGCGACGACCGCGACGACGGTGCCCTCGAGGCCAGCGTCGTGGATCGTGCGCCGGAAGAACGGCAGCGTGTCGATGGTGCCGGTATGCGGGTCGACGAGGTCGGGCTCATGCCACTCCCAGCCGGGCTGGTTCTCCTCCGAGCCGCGATGGTGGTCGACCGAGAACAGGATCGTGCCGCGGGCGCGGGCCGCGGCGCCGAGATAGATGGCCGACTTGCCGCAGTAGCTGCCGATCTCGAGGAACGGGCCGTCGACACCGGTCGACGCGGCCGCGTCGTGGAGCGCGAGCCCCTCGTCGGGCGGCATGAAGCCGCGGGCTGCCTCCGCAGCAGCCCGCAGCGCGGGGTCCATGCTCGCGGGCCGGGTGTTCACCAGCGGTCGACGTGGAGGATCGTGTCGAGCGGGACGCGGGGCGCGCGCCCGAAGTCGGTCCCGTTCGTGTAGGCGACCGGGATGAGGGCGCCCTGGCTGACGGTCTCGTAGGGGATGCCGAGCAGGGTGGCCGCCTCCTGTTCGAACAGCAGGTGAAGGGTCGTCCAACTGGTGCCGAGGCCGCGGGCGCGGGCTGCGAGGCAGAAGCTCCACGCCGCGGGGAGCAGCGAACCCCAGAAGCTCGCGCTGAGCCAGCCCGGCTGGCCGTCGACCCGGCCGGTGAGGCAGGGGACGACGAGGACCGGGACCTCGCCCATGTGCTCGGCGAGGTACTCGGCCGAGCTTGCCACCCGCGCTTGGGTCGCGTCCCGGGCGGCGTCGCCGGTGGTCAGCCGGCCAGCGTAGGCGGGCGAGTTGCGGTAGGCGTCGAAACCGCGGCGGTACAGGTCACCGAGCTGCACGCGGGTGTCCGGATCGGTGACGACGACCCAGTGCCAGCCCTGCTGGTTCGACCCGGTCGGTGCCTGGGTGGCGAGGTCGATGCACTCGCGGATCACCTCGAGGGGCACGGGGCGCCCGAGGTCGAGTCGCTTGCGTACCGCTCGCGTCGTCGAGAGCAGTTCGTCGGGTCCGAGGTCCACGGTGGCGGCCATCGCGTCGACCTTACGGAATTGCGGCGAGGGCCACAGCGTCAGAGCGCGTTCGCGCGGGCGATCCCCCCGAGCCACGCCGCGCTCGGCTTCGGGGTGCGGGCGAACGTCGTGCGGTCCACCGCCACCAGCCCGAAGCGCGGGTCGTACCCGTAGGCCCACTCGAAGTTGTCGAGCAGGCTCCAGTACGTGTAGCCGCGCACGTCGATACCGTCGGCGATCGCGGCGAGCACGCCCTCGAGCGCCTGGTGCACGTAGTCGATGCGCTGGGCGTCGTCGTCGGTGCCGATGCCGTTCTCGGTCACGATGAGCGGCACCGCGCCGCGGGTCACCTCCCACGCCCGGCGCAGCGTCGCTTCGAGCGACTGCGGCCAGAACTCGTAGCCCATCGGCAGCACCGGCACGCCCTGCTCGGGGCCGAGGTCGCCCTCAGGGCCGACCCGCGCCCGCGAGTACGCCTGGACGCCGAGGAAGTCGTCACCCTCGACCGCTTCGAGGAACACGTCCTCCATCACCGCCCGGATGCGATCGCGGCGTGCCTCTCCGCCGTCGACCGCCTGGTAGTCGGTCATCGACAGCGTCAGCCCCACCGGCACACCGGGTGCGGCCTCGCGGATGGCGTCGACTGCCTTGCGATGCGCATCGACGAAAACGCCGTTGACCTTCCGGCGCAGGTCGCGGTCGACGAGGCCGGGCGGGAACACGCCGAAGCGGTGCCCCATCGTCGACACGATGTTCGGCTCGTTGATCGTGCAGGCGCGGCGCATCGAGTGGGCGAGGCGGCTCGCGGCGAAGGAGCAGAAGCGGGCGAAGCGGTCCGCGGTCGCCGGGTCGGTCCACCCACCTCGCGCCACGAGCCACCGCGGCGTCGTGAAGTGGTGGAAGGTGACCACCGGGTCGACACCGGCCGCGATCAGCGCGTCGCACTGCCGGCGATAGTGGTCGATCGCGGCGATCGACCACTCACCTTCCTCCGGTTCGATGCGGCTCCACTCGATCGAGAACCGGTAGTTGTCGAACCCGAATTCCGCGCACAGCGCCACGTCCTCGGCCCACAGCTCCCACGAGTTGCACGCGTCTCCGCTCGGCGCGCGGCAGCCCGATCCCGGTGTGTGCTCCCACTGCCACCAGTCGTTGTTCCAGTTTCCGCCTTCGATCTGATGGGCCGCGGTTGCGGTGCCCCACGTGAATCCGTCGGGGAAGGGTCGCGACATGGCGGTGGAGACTAGGCGCGGGGCGCGAGCGGCCAGACTGGGCGAATGTCCCAAGCCGAGGTGGACGCGCTCGTCGCGCTGGTCGATCTCGAACCGATCGAGGTCAACATCTTCCGCGGGGTGAGCCCCCAGGAGTCCCGCCAGCGGGTCTTCGGCGGCCAGGTCGCGGGGCAGGCCCTGGTCGCCGCCGCCCGCACCGTCGAGCCCGAGCACGGCACGGTGCACTCGCTGCACGCCTACTTCCTGCGCCCGGGTGACCCCAGCATCCCGATCCTCTACGAGGTCGACCGGCTGCGGGACGGCCGCTCGTTCACCACCCGCCGGGTGGTCGCCATCCAGCACGGCCGGGTGATCTTCAACCTCCAGGCCTCGTTCCACCGCCACGAGCCCGGCCTCGACCACCAGCTTCCGATGCCGGAGGTGCCGCACCCTGACGAGCTGCCCACGTTCCGGGAGCGGTGGGCGCCGTACAAGGAGCGGCTCGGTGACTGGTACACCCGCCCGCGGCCGATCGACACCCGCCACGTCGACTGGTCGCCGCCTGACCGCAAGGAACCGCAGCCGCCGTACCAGCGGGTGTGGTTCCGGGCCGACGGCCGGCTCCCCGACGACCCGGTGGTGCACGCCTGCGTGGTCACCTACGCGTCGGACATGACGCTGCTCGACACCACCTTGCTGCCCCACGGTGGCATCGTGGACGAGGACCGGTTGATGATGGCGAGCCTCGATCACGCGATGTGGTTCCACCGCCCGTTGCGCGCCGACCGCTGGCTCCTGTACGTGCAGGACACGCCGTCGACGTCGAACGGCCGCGGCCTCGCCCGCGGGCTCATCTACACCGAGCAGGGTGAGCTGGTCGTCTCGGTCACCCAAGAAGGCCTGATCCGGGTCGTTTCGTGACCGGTCGAAGCCGAGGTCCAAGCCGAAGTCGAATGTTGGTGCGATTCGGCCCCCATGGGGGCCGAATCGCACCAACATTGGAAGACAACGGCGACGACGGCAGCGGCAGCAGGGCGAGGCGGGTGCGCGTCGGTCTGCTCGCCGTCGCGATCGTCGCGGTCGCCACCGCCGCGGTGGTGCTCGGGCGCGACTCCGGCTCCGGCACCGGGGCGCCGATCAAGGCGCCGATCCCGCCGTCGTCGGTCCCGCCGTCGAGCACCGACCTCGCGCACCTGGCCCTGCAGCTCACGCCGATCGCGGACGTGGCCGAGCCCACGTCGCTCGCCATCCGGCCCGGTGATCCGTCGCTCTACGTCACCGAGCAGGCCGGCCGCGTCCGGCGCGTCCGGGTCACGCCCGGCGCGCCCCCGCAGCTCGACGACTCCCCGGTGCTCGACCTGCGAGCCGAGGTGATCAACCGGGGCGAGCAGGGACTGCTCGGCCTCGCGTTCTCCCCCGATGGCGGCACCCTCTACGTGGCCTACACGAACCTCGACGCGAAGCAGCAGCTCGACGCGTTCGCGTTCGACGGCACCCACGCCGACATCGGGTCGCGGCGCACGCTGCTCGTGATCGACGACTTCGCCCCGAACCACAACGGCGGCGACCTCGTGATCGGACCCGACCACGACCTGTACTGGACGATGGGCGACGGCGGCGGCGCGGGCGACCCGCACCAGTCCGGCCAGGACCCGCACGACCTGCTCGGCTCGATCCTGCGCATCGACCCCTCCGCACCCGGACCCGACGGCAAGCCGTACCGCATCCCGCCCGACAACCCGTTCGCCGACGGCGTGAACGGCGCGCCGGAGGTGTGGCAGTACGGCCTGCGCAACCCGTGGCGGTTCTCGTTCGACCGCGCCACCAACGACGTGTGGATCGCGGACGTCGGGCAGGGCTCGATCGAGGAGGTCGACTTCCTCCCCGCGGGCACCCCGGGCGGCCAGAACTTCGGCTGGAGCGACGTCGAGGGCACGCACCCGTTCCACGCAGCGAGGCCACCGGCGGGCGCGGTCGCGCCGATCTACGAGTACGACCACAGCGGCGGACGGTGCTCGATCACCGGTGGCTACGTGTACCGGGGTCGCGCCATCCCCGCGCTCGCGGGCACGTACCTGTTCGCGGACTACTGCGCGGGCGGCATCTCCGGGCTCGTGCGGGCGGCTGACGGCACCGTCACCGTCACCGATCTCGGCATCGCCGCGGGCGGGCTGACCTCGTTCGGTGAGGATGCCGCTGGCGAGCTGTACGTGCTGAGCAGACAGAGCGGGCTGGCGCGCATCGACGCGGTGCCGCCCGCGTCCGGGGGGGCGGAGTCCGCACCGGCACAGCCCGACCTACCCGCCACGCTGGCGAGCGACCCGGCCGTCGCTGCCGACCAGCTCGTCGCGGCCGAGCGGGTGTTGCGCGACCCGGCGTCGAGCGCGACGACCCTCGACCGGGCCGCGCACCTGCAGCAGCTCGCCTACCGGCGGCTCGGCCGGCAGCCCGAGCTCGACACGATGGTGCTCGGCAAGGCCGCTGCCGCGGATGCAGAGATCCACGACGCCGTCGCGGCCAACCTCGACGCCCGCCGCGAGCTCGCCGCGATCGTGGGCCCACCGTTGAAGGACACGCTGCCGGCGTGGCGCATCGTTGAGCCCGCGCCCGCCGACGCGCTGCTTGCCGCGTACCAGGAAGCGCAAACGCGCTTCGGTGTCGGCTGGAACTACCTCGCCGCCATCAACCTGGTCGAGTCGGCGATGGGCCGCATCCAGGGCCTGAGCAGCGCCGGTGCGCAAGGGCCGATGCAGTTCATGCCGTCGACCTGGGAGGCGTTCGGCGCGGGCGGCGACATCAACTCGCCGCACGACTCGATCCTCGCTGCGGCGCGCTACCTCGCGCACAACGGGTTCGCCGACGGCAACGTCGACGGCGCGCTGTTCCGCTACAACAACAGCGACCACTACGTGAACGCGATCAAGGATCTCGCCGCGGTGCTCGCCGCGAACCCCGCAGCGTTCAACGGCTACTACCGCTGGGAGGTCTTCTACGTGACGACCGCCGGCGACGTGCACCTACCGGTGGGTTACGAGACGCCGGCTCCGATCCCGGTGGCCGACTACCTGGCGACGCACCCTCAGGAGTGACCGGTCGCGTCGGCCTCGGCAACCAGACGCTCCAGGATCGCCGCGGCCGGTGCCGACTCGTGCACCGCGTCGACGCCGGCACCCGCGTACTGCGCCATCGCGTCGACGTTGCCGGTCGTCCACCGCGTCGGCGGATACGGGCTGAACCGCTCGACGTCAAAGCGGCCGAGCGGACCGTCGAACGACGCAACGACACCGTCAGCCGCCCGCGTCGCCGCGTCAACCGAGGCGCGCAGCACGCGATGCGGCGCGTCCGGCCAGCCGTTGCCGAACGCCGTCGTCAGCTCGGTGTCGCCCGCGCCAGCCGCCACCAGCGCGGCGACGTACCGCTCGTGCGCGGCGCTCTCGCGCGCGACCACGAACGCGGTACCGATGCGCACCGCTGCCGCGCCGGCGTCGAGCGCGGCTCGGATGTCGCGCCCGGTGCTGATGCCGCCGGCCGCGATCACCGGCACGTCGACCGCGGCGACGACCGCGGCGACCAGCTCGTCGCGCGGGGTCGTGCCCCGCACGTGGCCGCCGGCTTCGACTCCTTGCGCGACGACGAGGTCGCAGCCCGCGTCGGCCGCGGCCCGCGCCTCGTCGACCGATCCGGTCTGCCAGCACGCCAGCGCGCCGCCCTCGTGGACGCGCGCCACCACGGACCGCTCCGGTGACGCCCAGAAGAACTCGACCAGCGGCACGACCGCGGCAACCTGCTCGACCCGCTCCAGGTCGATGCCCGCGGGGACGAGAAAGTTCACGCCGATGGGCGCGATGCCCTCGCCCCGCCGGGGGCCGCCCACCAGCCAGCCGTCGAGCCCGGGCGTGTCGAGGGTCAGCATGCCGAGCGCGCCCGCGGCCGCGACCGCGCCGGCGAGCTCGATCGTCGCCACGCCGCCGAAGCCCGCTTGCTGGATCGGGTACCGGCAACCCACGAGTTCCGTGAAGGGCGTCGCGTCCATCGCGGCAGTATCGTCCGAGGCGTGCGAGAAGGCGACAAGGTCGAGGACTTCGAGCTTCCTGACGAGACAGGGACCAAGCGTTCGCTCGGCGAGTTCCTCGAGCGCGGACCGGTGGTGCTGTTCTTCTACCCCGCCGCCATGACCTACGGGTGCACGAAGGAGTCGTGCCACTTCCGCGACCTCAAGGCCGAGTTCGAAGCGGTCGGCGCGCAGCGCGTCGGCATCAGCGCGGACCCCGTCGACAAGCAGCAGCAGTTCTCCGCCAAGCACGGCTTCGACTACCCGCTGCTCTCCGACACCGATCGGCGGGTCGCCGAGCAGTTCGGTGTCCGCCGGCGCGGCGCGCTGCCGAACAAGCGGGTCACGTTCGTGATCGACCAGGACCGCACCGTGCTCGCGGTCATTGCGAGCGAGATCAGCATGTCTCGCCACGCCGACAAGGCACTCGAGGTCCTGCGGGCACGAGGCGCCGGCGCGGTCTAGAACACCGGCATGAAGATCGACGGCTCGACGATCCTGGTCACCGGCGCGTCCTCGGGAATCGGGGAGGCGCTGGCACCGATGCTCGCGGCGCGAGGCGCCACCGTCGGGATCGTCGCCCGCCGGGCCGACCGGCTCACAGCGACCCTGGCACGGTGCCAGGAGGCAGCGCCGGCGTCACGGTCCTGGACCGTCGACCTGTCCGACCTCGACGCCGCGGTCCGCTTCGTCGAGGACGCGTGGCGCGAGCTCGGTCCGATCGACTGCCTGATCAACAACGCCGCGATCGGCAAGCGCAAGCTGCTCACCGACCACACACCTGCGGACGTCGAGCAGGTCATGCGGACCAACTTCCTCTCGCCCGTGCGGATGAACCTGGCGCTGCTGCCGAAGATGCTCGAGCGCGGGTCGGGCACGATCGTCAACGTGGCCAGTGGCGGCGGGCGCTTCGGCATCGCTCACGAGTCGATGTACTGCGCGTCGAAGTTCGCGCTCACCGGGTGGAGCGAGGTCGCGGCGATGGACCTCGCCGACACGCCGATTGAGGTGAAGCTGATCCAGCCCGGCGCGATCGCGACCGAGATCTGGATCCAGAGGCCCGGTGAGCTACCCGGGCTCCCGAACCCGCAGTTCGCAACCGCCGAGGAGTGCGCGGCGGGCATCGTCGACGCGCTCGAGACCGACGGCTTCGAGTTCTTCGTGCCGGCCGACCTCAAGGGTCACGTCGACCTGAAGAACAGCGACGTGCAGGGCTGGATCACGATGATGGCCGCACTCGGGCGCGAGGCCCTCAGCGGATGAGCGCGCCGCCGGCGCCGCCCAGCCTCATCATGCGATCCTCTCGCGGCTGAAGGGTCAGGTCGGTGTTGCCGACCAGCGACAGCTTGTTCACGAACATCTGTGCCTCGATCGCCCGCGTGCCGGTGTCGCCGGTGAGCGTGAGCGTGGAGTTCGGTGCGAAGAAGATGCCTTCCATGTCCGTGCCGGCGGTGCCGTTGATCGTGACCGCCGACGAGCTCTCGGTCCACACGAGCAGGTCGTCGAACGGCGACGACGGATCGTCCGGCGCGGTCCAGGTCAACGAGCCGGTGCCGCCCAGGTTCACGGTTCCGTTGGCGACGTACACGAACGTCTCGTAGAGCTGCACGGACACGCTGCCGGCATTGCCGAGGTCGCCGCTGCGGAGGTACCAGATCGTGGTCGTCGCCGGGTCGGCCGGGCACGCGTCGGTGGCGAACGCGACGTCGCAGTTCACCCGGAGCTTGCCGCTGCCGGTCACCGTGATCGGCCCGTCGCTCACGATGTTGCCGCCTCGGAAGGTGATGATGTTGTTCGACACGAGCCCGCCGGGGCAGTCCACGTACCAGTCGCCGCGCGGGACGGTGAGATTGCCGCTCGGCCTGCACGAGTACACCGAGGTCCAGCGCGTGAACCCCGCGGGCACTCCCGTGCCGCCGTCGGCGGCGACGAGGTCCGCGATGGCGGAGTCGTTCGCCGTCGGGCAGCCGTTCGACGCGAGGCAGTTGTACCGCCAGTCGACCGCGCTGCGGCCGACCGGCGCCGACGACGCGATCGGCGCGGGATCGAATGCCTTGCCGGGACCGACGTCGGACGGATCGTAGGCACGCGACGCGTTGCCGGTGGCGAGCGCCCACATCGAGATCGCGCCGGCGCTGAGCTGCGCGCTCCCGGTGGCGTCGACGATCACCTTCTTGCCCGACCCGCAGTTCGCACCGTCCGAGTCGATCGCGATGTAGCCGGGCAAGCCGGTGGAGGTCACCGCGCTCACGTGCGAGTTGCCGGTCGCGGTGAGCACCTCGCAGTCGTGCGCGTTGAGCACGACGAGCGGCGCGTCGACCTCACCCTTCGCGTGGATGAACCGCGCCATGGCTTGCACATGCAGCGTCGGATGGCCTCGGTCGAACGGGAAGCGCCAGTCGTGGGAGATCTCGACACCGAAGCGCTCGCACGGGGTGGCGTCGGTCGCGGTCGCGGGCTGCCCGGTGAACAGCGCGTGGTCGTCGGGCACCGGGTTCACGAACGTGAGCGTGTACGCGCCGGTGCTCACGCTCACTTCGCGGGGCGTGTCCTCGTCGCAGTTGCCGGCCATCGACACGCAGTTCGGCGCTGGGCTGGTGGCGACGTCGAGGTTCGTCACCGCGTAGGTCCACGCGGCGTTGCAGGCGGCCTGGCTGCTGCCGCCGCTGGGGTTCAGATTCGACGCGCCCGCGATCGCGATGGCGTCGGCCGCGTCCTGGTCATGGGCTCGGGCATGGCGGGCACCACCGAGGTTGATGACGATCGATACCACGATCACGATCGCCGCCATCGCCGCGGCGACGATGACGAGCACCACGCCCGCGTCCCCCGATGCCCGCCGATCACAGGCCATCGGTCACCTCGTAGCGGAACACGAGCTGCTGGTGGAGCGTGACAGTGCGGCTCCAGAGGCCGGTCTCGAACGTGTCGGTGCGCTCGATCATGACTTGGATGCGCTTGTCGTCGCTGGTCTGGTCGTCGGTGAAGCACGCCGACGACGAACGGCTGACACCCGAGACGTCCTCGTAGCGGCGCCGCGTCTGGTCGAGTGCCGCCGTGCCGTTCGGGTGCACGTACGCCACGCAGACCACCCGGCCTGCCACCCCGGAGTCGAGCGCACCCTCACTCGCATCCACGACCCGGGTGGCGACCACGTCGAGGTAGTCGTCCATCGTGTCGTAGTTGCGGGTCGGCAAGGTCGCCGCGTACCGGCCACCGACGCGGGCGCCGTGCGCGAGCGCGAGGTTGTCGTTCCACGCCATGCCGGCGCTGATGATCCCGAACAGGAACATCGCGAGGACCGGCAGAACGAGCGCGAACTCGACGAGCACCGCGCCGTCGTCGCCCCGTAGCCGCCACCCGCGCATCCTCAGAAGGCGCCCGAGCTCGTCAGCTGGAGGCCCGCAGGCCCGATCACGATGATGAACAGCGGCGGGAAGATGCAGAACACCATCGGGATCAGCATCTTCACCGGTGCCTTCTGCGCCTTCTCCTGCGCGACGTGTCGACGCTGCACGCGCATCTCCTCGGCTTGCGTGCGCAGCACGGTCGACACCGAGATGCCGAACTCGTCGGCTTGCCGGATCGACATGACGAACGACTGCACCTCGGGGATCTGCACCCGCTGGCCGAGGTTCGCGAGCGCGTCGGCACGACTCGCGCCCGCCCGCATCTCCCCGAGCGCGACACCGAGCTCCTCGGACATCTCGCCTTCGACGTTGGCGACCGTGCGCGCCACCGCCGCGGTGAAGCCGAGCCCGGCCTCCATGCAGATCACGAGCAGGTCGAGTATGTCCGGCAACTGGCGCCGGATGCGCTTCTCGCGGTCCTCGACAGCTCGGTTGAGCCGCGTCATCGGGAGCAGCACGCATGCCGCGGCACCGAGGCCGGCGCCGAACAGACGTACCGAGCCGACCGACGCGAGCCCGACGTACGCGAGCAGGAACACCACTGGCGCGCCGAGCAGCGTCAGCGCCCGCATGGCGAGAAAGCGGTCGGCCGCGCCCGGTTCGGTCCGCCCGGCGCGCAGCATCAGCACGCGGATCCGGTCCGCGTACCCCGCGGGCGACAGCCGGCGGCCGAGGCGGGCGAGGAGCCGCTGGGCGGGCTCGGCGACGCGGTCGGCGAGCGACAGCATCAGCTCCTGGTCGCGCACACCGACGAGTTGGTACAGGTCGTCGATCTCGCGGAGCTTGGCGCGCAGCGACAGCCGGTCGACGATCAGCAACCCGACGCTGGCGGCGAGCACCGAGAGACCGAACGACGCGACGATCGCCAGCAGCAGGCCGCCGCCCGGGCTGGTGAGCAGGTCAGACATCGATGGTCACGACCTTCTTCATCCAGAAGTAGCCGACGGCGATCATGACCGCGGAGATGCCGAGCATGATGTGGCCGGCGCTGCGCGTCAGCATCGGGTGCATGTAATCCGGGTTCACCGCGTACATCACCAGGCCGAGCGCGGGCGGCATGACCACGAGCATCATCGCCGACGCACGACCTTCGGCGGTGAGCGCCTTCACTTCGCCCTTCAGCCGAGCGCGAGCGCGCATCGTCTCGCCGACGCCGTCGAGCAACTCGGCGAGGTTGCCGCCGACTTCGGCCTGGATCTGCATGGCGAGCACCGCCCACCGGAAGTCCGGGCTGCCGATGCGCTCGACCGCCTCGTCGAGCGTCTCGCTCAGCTTCCGGCCGAGGCGCACCTCGGCCACGATCTTGCGCAGCTCGCGTCCCATCGGTGACGGGAACTCGCGCGCCATCGCTTCGAGCGCCTGGCCGAGCGACCGGCCAGCGCGCAGCGAGCCGGCCATCGTCGCGAGCGCGTCGGGCAACTGGCTCACGAACTTCTTGCGCCGCAACGACACCGCCATCTTCAGCACCATCGGCGGGAGCACGACGAACACGGCCAGCGCGAACACGACCAGCGCCGGATTGCGGAGCAACAGCAGGACCGCCATCGGGATGATCCCGGCCAGGATCACGTAGGCGAAGATGACCTCGGCAGGGCGCAGCGGGATGTCCGCGGCGCGCAGCGACCGTTCCACTGACCCGAGCACGCCCCGCCGCTCGGCGAGGTTCGCGGTCAGCTCGATGGCACGGCGCACGACCGGTGAGCCTTCGAACGCGTCGTCCATGCGGCGGTTCGTCGACTTGGTCGGGCCGGCCGCACCCTCGGTCTTCGCGGACTGATCGCGGGCCGCGCCGGCCTCGTTCGCGAGGTTGACGAGGATGACCGTGACCACGCCGACCGCGACGGTCGCGAGCGCGACCAGGGCGATGACGACCGGCGAACTCATCGCAGCTCCGCCATGCGGTCTTTCAGGGTGCGGGGTCCGGCGGCCTCGAACATCGACCGCTCCACCTCGACGCCCATCGCCTCGAGCTTCTCGGAGAAGCTCGGGCGCACACCGGTCGGGAACAGCGCGCCGCGATGCCGGCCTGTCTGCGGGTCGACACCGGCGCTGAAGTCGAACAGGAAGATGTCCTGGAGCGTGATGCGATCGCCCTCCATGCCGTCGACCTCGGTGACGTGGGTGACCCGCCGGGAACCGTCCCGCAACCGCGACAGCTGCACGATGAGGTCCACCGCGGAGGCGACCTGCTCACGGATGGCGCGCACCGGCAGGTCGAAGCCGGCCATGAGTGTGAGCGTCTCGATACGGGCCAGCGCGTCGCGCGGGCTGTTGGCGTGGACGGTGGTCATCGACCCGTCGTGACCGGTGTTCATCGCCTGCAACATGTCGAGGGCCTCGCCGCCGCGGCACTCGCCGACGACGATGCGGTCGGGCCGCATGCGCAGGCTGTTCTTCACCAGGTCGCGAATCGCGATCGCGCCAGCTCCTTCGATGTTGGCGGGCCGGGTCTCGAGGCACAGCACGTGGCGCTGGTGCAGCTGCAGTTCCTTCGCGTCCTCGACGGTCACGATGCGCTCGCCGTTCGGGATGAACGACGACAGGACGTTGAGGAGCGTCGTCTTGCCGGTGCCGGTACCACCCGAGACGATGATGTTCAGCCGGCCTTCGATGCAGGCGCGGAGAAAGCGCACGCTGCGCTCGTCGAGGGTGCCGAACTGCACCAGGTCCTCCGCGGTGAACGGATCGGACGCGAACTTCCGGATGGTGAGGAACGGCCCGTCGATCGCGAGCGGTGGGATCACCGCGTTCACGCGGGAGCCGTCGGGTAGCCGGGCGTCCACCATCGGTGAGGCCTCGTCGATGCGCCGCCCGACCTGCGACACGATCTTGTCGATGACGCGGCGGACGTGATCGCCGTCCACGAAGCCGGACGGCACCTCCACGACCTTGCCCTCGCGCTCGATGAAGATGATGTCGGGGCCGTTGACCATGATCTCGGTCACGGAATCGTCGTCGAGGAACTCCTCGATGGGGCCGTAACCGATGACGTCGTTGCGGATGTCGCGGGAGAACTGCTCGAACAGCGCGCCGTCGAGCGGGAGACCGTTCTCCGAGAACGCGGCAACGATCGCCTCGCGCAGGCGCTCTTCCAGCTCACGCTCGTCGACCGCGTTGTCGTAGAGCAATGGGCCGAGCTCGCGGACGATCTGGCGATGGACGCGAACGTGCACGTCCGCCGGCAGACGGTCGCGCGGCGGCGGAGGCGGCGGCGGCGGGACCGGGCGCAGCTTCGCACGCTCGAGGGCCTCCGGCGTCGCCGGCTCGGGCTCCGCGACGATCGCCGGCGCGTGTTCCTGAGACGCGTCGAGGATCCGTTGCCGGAGCAAACTCATGGATTGCCTCCCACCGACGCAGCCGCCGTCGGCACGGTGATGGGTGGGACGCCGTCGCGATCCGAGATCGGCGGGATGGTGTCCGGCGTCGTCATCGGCCCGACCAAGGTGAGCGACAACGAGTATTCGTTGCTCAGCAGGACGAGGCGGGCGGCGTCCTCCGGTCGAACGGCGACCGTGTAGAGGCCGGTGCCGGGGTTCTTCGGCGCAGTGGCGGCGTCGGGCGATGGCGCGGTGACGTCACCGATCGCAATGACCTCGAGGTCCTGGAACAGGTGCACGACCGCCGCGCCGCCGGAGTCGGGCAGGCCGAGCACCGAGGCGTTCGGTACCTGCACGAGGATGTTCACGTGGTCGCCGGGGCGGATGAGGTCGGAGACCGCCTTCGCGGCCTCGGCCTTGAACGAGACCGCCACGAGCCCGGGTGGGATCTGGGCGGCGAACGTCGGCGGGCCGCGCCGGCCGGCCTGCTCGGGCGAAACGAACGCGTCCTTCACCACGAACTGGCCCCTGGCGAGGGTGGTGGCGGCGATCATCCCCTGCAGCGCGTTCGGGTCGCTGACGGCGGTGGGGGGCAGCAGCGACTGGAGCGTCTGGCCCACCTGGATGCGCTTCTCGTTCCAGGCCGTGTCGAAGCTCATGCCCGACGGGATCTCCTGCGCGGCGATCAGGACGGGAACGGGCTTGGAGGCTTCGACGGCGCGCGCCTCCGCACCGCTCGCGTACCTCACGAGACCGAGGCACGAGCCGACGGCCACGACGGCCGCCACGATGAGGATCGTCACCCGGTTCATCGTTGGTCTCCCTTGTCGACGGTGCCGGCGGGCTCGAGGGGGGCGATCGGATCGAGCCCGAGAACGGCGCGGAGCTGCTCGACGCGGTCACGGGCGACCGCGTCATCGAAGATCTCCGCGACGCTGCGGATGCGGGGACGCAGCGGTGCGGTCGCCTCCTTCAACACGCGCAGCACCTCGAGGCTCTGCGCGGTGACGACCGCCCATTGCGACAGCTCGGGCGCCGTGAACGCGAGCGGGTCCGGACCGTGGAACCGCTTCGCGAGACCGGCCCACGCCGCGATCGTGTCGGTGATCTCGCTCGCGGGACCGCTGAGCTCCGCGCACACGAACGCGTCCGCGGCGGCGAGATCCATCAGGCGCGCCACGTCGGCCCGCTCACCCAGGGCGGCGAGCAGCTCCTGCACCGCCGCGAGGGAGGCGGACGCCCCTTCGACGTCGGGCATCGGCGCGTCGGCGAACCAGCCGAGATGACCGCGCATCGAGGTCCAGGCGACCTCGATGTCCTTGCGCAACGCGAGCGCGCGGCGCAGCGTCGCCATCGTCGCCCGCACGTTGGTGGGTGGACGGCCGGTACGCGACACCGACGCGAGCTCGGCCTTCAGGCGGCGGCGCGCCGCGGCTTGCCACCAGCGGTCGACGGCCGAGTGACGCCGAATCGACGGAAGGTCCCAGATCTCCTCGGTGAAGTCCTCGTAGAGCTGCTGGTACAACGCAGTCGCGGCTCGCATGTCGTCGCCGAGTGCGCCGAGCGCGACCGACGCCGCGTACGCGGCCGCGGGACGGCACCACGCCGGGTTCGGCGGCGGCGCGTCGGACAGCCGGAAGATCGCGTGGCACAGCCGCCGGAGGTTGCCGAGCGTGAGGCCGGACAGGTCCGAGCCGAGGGCTTCGCCGAGCAACGACGCGTGCTCGAGCAGCTGCTGAGCGCTCTCGGAGGTGAACTTGACGAACGGGTCGAGGTCCTGCAGGACCCGCACGGGGTCGGCGGTCTCGGGGCGGACCGGCACGATCCCGCTGGCGAGGATCTCCTTCGCTTGGCTGGCGAGCACGCCGTGGTGGCGGGGAACCTGCGGCCATCGCTCGCCGTACGTGTGCAGGAGGCTGGCGGTGTCCTCCGCGAGCTGCGCGTGCGCTTCGGACCACAACCGAGCGATCGCGACGAGCGCGGACCTGTCGGGAAGCGGCCAGCCGCGGGGCGCGCGAGGCGATGGTGTGTTCGGGTCGGTGCGGGCCCCGAGGGTCGCCGACCTGGCTGCGGCGACTTCGACCACGTCGAGTCGCGACTCGCCTCCCGCCCCGATCGGGACTGCACGCACCTGACCGTCGATCCCTTCGCTCACCCGATGCTCCGCCGGTTGTTCGTCCGAATCGGGGAATCGGTCTTCCCGCTTTAGGTCAAATGGTTCATGGCCCGACCGGGCCAGCCCACCTGCCCGCCCAGATCAGCTCCGGTAAGGCAGCGCCGCCTCCTCCCGGGGCGGCCGCTCGCCGTGCCGGAGGCGCAGCACGGCCAGGTGCCGGGCTCGCCATCGACGGTGGAAGTCGGGGTCGAGTGCGGCGGCATCCGCCTCGAACCGGTCCTGGTTCGACTCCCACAACGAGCAGATCGTGTGCACCTTCGCGACCTTGTCGAGCCGAGCCGGCTCGGACGCCATCGCGTTGAGGAGGTTGTTCAGCGCGGCGGCGTCGTCACGGGCGGCGGCGAGCTCGGTGGTGTCGAGGCCCTGCTCGAGGGCCACCGCCACGGCATGCTCGAGCAGCTCCACGACCGCGGCCGAATAGCGCAGCATTCCCTCGCCGTACGGGGTGAGGTGCCGGTCGCTGGCCTTGAGCAGCGTCGACTCCGTCGCCCACGGCGACAGCTCCTCGGGTGCAGGGCGCAACAGCTCCGCTCGCCTGGACTCCATGAGAACTTGGCGCGAACGCACCCAGACGAGCAGCGTGGCGGTGAGCACCGAGCAGAAGGCGACGGTGAGCACGACCCACTGGGTCTCGGCGCCGGCCAGTCCTGCGAGGATCCCGACGAGGTAGGCACCGGCGGCGAGGAGCGAGGCGGCGAGCCACGGCACGAGCGGCTCGGTCTCGACGATCAACCGCGACGAACGAGCGGTCCCCACAGAGGTCACGCCCTTTCATCGGTCTTGGATCCGTGCCTCTTGACGCCGACATGTCCGCAAGGGTGGGCGCGGGCCGCGCTGGCGGGCGCGAGCGCGAATTCCGGCGGGCGCGGGCGCGGTTCTGGGCACTGGCTGCGACATTTCCTGTCGCGTTGGGTTCCCGGAATCAGACCGGCCCCGTCTTGGCACCGTTCACGACACCGGGATGTCGCCAAACGTCCAATGTGGCGGATTGCGGTGGGGGCGGCGCGGGCGCAAGCAGCGGTGGGGGGTCAGGACGGCGGGAGGGTGTATCGCCACACGTTCGTGTCACGGCGGACGAAGCCGACCTTCTCGTACAGGTGGTTCGCCGCGGCACGAGACGGGCGGGAGGTCAGATCCACGGTCCTGCAGCCGAGGGCGCGGGCCCGGTCGAGCATCGCGTTCGTCAGCGCGGCGCCGATCCCCTGGCCGTTGTACGGCTCGTCGACGATCACGTCTTCGATCCAGGCCCGGCGCGCCGTCGGGATGGGGAACACCGCGAGCGTCGCCACCCCGACGATCCGGCCGCCGTCGTCACGGGCGACGAACTGGGTGATCGCCGGCGACGCCAGCATCTCCTCCACCTCCGACAGCGATGGTGGTGGGTTCGACCTCGACAGCTGCGGAACGAGGCGTACGAGCGCGGCGGCGAGCTCCGACGGCTCGCCGTCGAAGATCTCGACCTTCACGTCGGCTCGTCCGGCACCGGCACCGGCGGCGGCGGACCGACGTATCGGGCCGACGGCCGGATGATGCGATTGTCGGCCGCCTGCTCGAGCACGTTCGCGCACCAACCGATGATGCGCGACGAGGCGAAGGTCGGCGTGAACAGCGAGCGCGGCAGCGCGCAGTCCATCACCACACCGGCGTAGAACTCGACGTTTGCGTACAGGTCGCGGCCCGGCTTCAGCTCGGCGAGCACGTCGACGACCGTGCGCTCGACCTGCTTCGCGAACTCCACCTTGGGGGCGCCGATGCGCTCGGCGACACCGCGCAGGAACTGGGACCTCGGGTCGACGGTCTTGTACACGCGGTGCCCGAACCCCATGATGCGCTCGCCTCGCCGGACGAGCTCGACGAGGTAGGGCCGCGCGTTGTTCGGCGTGCCGATGGCGTCGAGCAGGTCGAGCGCGCGCGACGGCGCGCCACCGTGGAGCGGGCCCGACAGCGCTCCGATCGCCCCGGTGACGGCCGCGCCGACGTCGGCACCGGTCGAGACGATCACCCGCGCGGTGAACGTCGAGGCGTTGAACCCGTGGTCGATGGTCGTGATCTGGTACTGCTCGACGGCACGGGCGATGTCCGGGTCGGGTTCCTCGCCGGTCAACATCCACAGGTAGTTGGCGCCATAGCCGAGGTCGTCACGCGGCGCGATGGGCTCGGCTCCCTCCCGCAACCGGTGCAGCGCCATGATCAGCGTCGGCGTGACCGCGCAGATGCGCACGGCGTCGGCCCGCCGTCGGTCCGCGGGGATGTCGAGGGTCGGTCGGAAGCCCTCGGCGGCCGCGACCAGCGACAGCGTGGTGCGCAAGGCCTCCATCACCGACGACGACTCGCGGGCAATGACCGGCAGGACGGGCCGGACCGCGTCGGGGATGGCGCGCGACGCGCGCACCTCGGCGACGAACGCGTCGCGCTCGGCCGCGGACGGCAGGTGACCGTCGAAGAGCAGGAACCACACGTCTTCGAGCGGGCGTCTGGCGGCAAGCTCGACTGCGTCGTACTGGCGGTAGTGGTAGAAGCCCTCGCGGCCGCGTACGTCACCGACCGACGTCTCCGCGACGATCACGCCCTCGAGGCCCGGCGGCGCTTCGATCGCGCCCGGGTGCACGACCGGCTGGATCTGGGCCAGCTTCATGAGGTCGCGCAGCGACACCACGCCGACCAGACGGTCGTCCTCGACGACGGGGATGTGGCGGTACCCGTGCGAGCCGAGCGCGGCGAACGCCTCCTGCACGTTGACCGACGGCCCGATGCAGTCGGGCTGTCCGGTCATCCACTCGCTGACCTTCGTCCCGTTGGTGTCGGCCCCCGACGCCGCGAACCGCACGAGATCGCGCTCGGTCAGGATGCCGATCGGTCGCTCGCCGTCCACGACGACCACGGAACCGACCCCGCACTCGCGCATGCGATCCGACGCGGTTGCGATGGTCTCGGACGGGACTGCGGTGACCGCCGGCGCGCTCATCACCTCGGCGACGGTTCGGATCGGAGTGCCTTCGGCCATGCTGCCTCCCTGTCGGCCCCGGTCGAGCCTACGAGGCCGAGCCGTCGTTGTGGTCGTCCTCGACCGCAACGACGCGGGTCACGAGGTCACCGCCGAGCATGCGGAACTGGCCAGCCGCCCGCTCGAGCAGCTTCGCGGTGCGTGGGTCGGGCTCGCCCCTCAGCTCGACCACGATTCGCCAGCGGCGGGCCCGGGGGTGGGCCCGGGCGAGATCGCCGTCGGCGACATAGGTCAGGTAGTTGAACAGCTTCTCCTGGGTCAGCAGCAGCAGGTGGTCGCTGCCGTCCCACGGCGCGGTCTGCACGGCCACGACCTCGACGACGCCGTCGTCGCCGACCCGCACGTCGTCGATCGCGCCGGGATTGAGGATGCCGGCCGGCTCCACCGCGAGATCGTAGGCGGGGGTGGCGCGGCCGGTGCAGCTCGTAGGCTTGGCGGCATGGACGACAGCACCACCCCGGTCGACAAGTCCGACGAGCAGTGGCGTGAGGAGTTGACTCCCGAGCAGTACGAGGTGTTGCGCCGGAAGGGCACCGAGCCGGCGTTCACCGGCAAGTACGTCTACAACCACGACGACGGGATGTACCGGTGCGCGGCCTGCGGTGCGGCACTGTTCTCGTCCGACACGAAGTTCGACTCGGGCACCGGCTGGCCGAGCTTCACGTCACCAGCCGTCGCCGAGAACATCAAGACCGCGGACGACTACTCGCACGGCATGCATCGCATCGAGGTCATGTGCGCGCGCTGTGGCGGCCACCTCGGTCACGTGTTCCCCGACGGCCCCGGCCCGACCGGCCTGCGCTACTGCATCAACTCCCTGTCGCTCGACTTCGAGCCGGCGGGCACGGCCGGCCACGACGCCGCCAGCGACCGGTAGGTTCGGGCGATGCCGCACCTCGTGCGCCGCGCGCACCCCGAGCTGCGTGACCCCGTGCTCGTGTCGGCGTTCGAGGGATGGAACGACGCGGGCGAGGCCGCGACCTTCGCTGCCCGCTTCCTGGCCGAACGGTGGGACGCGGTGCCGTTCGCGGAGATCGATCCGGAGGAGTTCTTCGACTTCACCGCGACCCGCCCGACCGTGCGGCTCGACGAGCACTCGCAACGCGAGATCGTCTGGCCGTCGACGACGTTCTCCGCGGCGCGCATCCCGGGCACCGACCGCGACGTGATCTTCCTCGTCGGAACCGAACCGCAGCTGCGGTGGCGCACGTTCTGCGAGGAGATCGTCGCCGTGGCCGGCGTGCACGACGTGCGGCTCGCGCTCACGCTTGGGGCGCTGCTCGCCGAGGTGCCCCACAGCCGGCCGGTCAATGTGGTGGGCACCACGCAGGATCCCGAGCTGGTGCGCGCGCTGGGGTTGCGCCAGTCGACCTACGAGGGGCCGACCGGCATCGTCGGCGTGCTGGGGGACATGTTCCGCCGCAACGGCGTCCCGACCGTGTCGTTGTGGGCCGCGGTGCCGACCTACGTGCCGAGCGCGCCGTCGCCGAAGGCCGCGCTCGCGTTGATCGAGCGGCTGTCGACGCTGCTGCACGTGCCGGTCGCGACTACCGACCTCGAGATCGCTGCGGCCGCCTACGAGCGCCAGATCGACGAGCTCGTGGCCGAGGACGACGACACCGCGGCATACGTCGCCCAGCTCGAGGAGAGCGCCGACGCGGAGGAGGCGCAGATCCGCCTCGCGGAGGGCATCGGCGACGGCGATCTCATCGCCGAAGTCGAGCGCTACCTCCGCGAGCAGCGGGGCTGACCGGCCGGCTGGCGCCGGCTCGCGTCAGGCGGCCGGCGGTGCGAAGCGCGGCCAGGGCTGGACCTGCTCGAAGATCCGGGCGAGACGCAACGGGATCTCGTCGCGGTGCCGGCGCGCGATCACCTGCAAACCGACGGGCAGGCCGTCGGAGGTGAGACCGCACGGGATCGACACCGCCGGGTTCCAGCAGAGGTTGGCCAGCATCGTGAACGGCGTCGCCATCGCGCCGTTGCCGGTGTCGACACCCGCGATGACCGACGGCGGCGGCCCTTCGGCAGCGAACGCCGGTACCGCGGTCGTCGGGCACAGCACGACGTCGACCTCCCGGAACAGCGCCGCGCACTCGAGCTCGAGCTCATGGCGCGCCCGCAGCGACCGCGCGTACTTGGGCAGCGTCGTGTTCTCGGTCTGCTCGAGCGACCGCCGAGTCCACAGCGTGAAGTCGTCGGCACGAGCCGGCCACATGTCGGGCTCGATGTCGAGCCACAGGGTGATCGCGCCGGTCGTCAGCCAGGCCCGCACCGGGTCGGTGAACCGCACCGGCTCGTCGTCGACGACGAGGCCGGCGGCGTCCGCCAGCCGAGTCGCGGCGGCCTGCACGAGCTCGAGCACCTCGGGGTCGACGGTGGCGAAGCCGAGGTCGGGTGACCAACGCGCCCGAAGGCCGCGCACCTCGACGCGCTCGATGGCCTCCTCGTACCGGATCGATGGCGCGGGCAGCGTGAACCGGTCGCGGTCATCGGGACCGGCGAGCACGTCGAGGATGCGGGCCGTGTCCGCCACCGTCGTAGTGAGCGAGCCGAGCACGCTGGTGTTGTTCCCGGTCGGCCCGGGGATCGGGATGCGCCCGTGGCTCGCCTTGTGCCCGAGCAACCCGGTGAACGACGCGGGGATGCGGATCGATCCGCCACCGTCGGACGCGGTGCCGAACGGCACGAGCCCCGCCGCGACCGCGGCGGCGGTGCCACCGCTCGACCCGCCCGGCGTGCGCGCCGGGTTCCACGGGTTGCGGGTGATGCCGTGCGCCTTGGTCTTCGTGAAGTTCAGCGTTCCGAACTCCGGTGTCGCGGTCTTGCCGACGGCAACCGCGCCCGCGGCCTTCAGGCGGGCGACGTTGATGCCGTCCTCGGTCACCGGCGGCCGGCCGAGGAATGGCACCGAGCCGTACGCGGTCGGCATGCCCGCGCAGTGCTCGAGGTCCTTCACCCCGAACGGCACGCCGGCGAGCGATCCGGGGTCCTCGCCACGGGCGACCGCGGCGTCGACCGCGTCAGCCGCCTCGCGAGCGAGGTCGGCAGCGACGTGGACGAACGCGTTCAGCCGCTCGTTGTCTGCCTCGATGCGAGCCAGGTACTCGTCGAGCACCTCGGTCGCCTTGCGCTCGCCCCGGCGGACCGACTCCGCCAGCTCGATCACCGTCGGCTCCTGCTGGTCGCGCGTGGTCATGGCGCGGAACAGTAGGGCGCGATCACGGCCGGAGCCCGGCGGGCGCGAGCGCGGCCACCGGATCGGGGAACACCGTGCTGAGCGCGGCGAACAGGTCGGCGGGTGTCGCGATGCGGAAGGCCTCGTGGGCGACGTACTGGCGCAGCGCACAGTCGACCTCGTCGGTCGTGCCGAGCGATGCGATCGCGACCGCGCCCTGCACGTACACGCCGGTGTAGTAGTCGCTGCTGTGATGCTCCCAGAACGTCATCGGGTCGCCCGCGTGACCGCGCACCGCCGCCGGCACGGCGTCGTGGCCGTGGCGCGCCAGCGAGCCGATCTGGACGAACTCGAGGTACGACGCGAGCGACTCGTCGAGCCAGGGGTCCCGCGCCTGGTCGTTGCCGACGAGCGAGTAGAACCACTGGTGCGCGAGCTCGTGCACCACCGAGCGGTCCTGCGAGCCCGGACCTTGCATCACGTGCAACGGGAACTCGATGCCGCCACGGAACCCCGGCGTCATCGCGACCGTGTAGGTCGACCAGGGGTACGCGCCGACACGCGCTTGGTAGTTCGGTAGAGCGGTCGCGATCAGCGCGAGTTCGTGGTGCGGGTCCTCGCCGACGCTGCGGTCCACGCCGACCGTGACGTGCACGCCGGCGACTTCCTGCTCGGCGATGTCGAAGTGGCCGATGCTGAACGCGACGTCGCGCACCGCGGTGGCACGCCAGTGCCCGTCGGGGCCGCGCTCGCCGGTGCCGAGCACGTCATAGCCGTCGGGGACGGTGATGCCGACGTCGTAGTCCGCTACCGGTGAGGTCGCGGCCTCGCCGTGGATCGCCGTCGCCGGTTCGATGGCCCAGCCGGTACCCGGCTCCCACGCGAGCAGCGGAAGGAACGAGCCGAGCCGCATCGTGTCGCCCGCGTGCGCGATCCGGTCGTTGCTGTTGCCGGGGACGGTGAGCGCGAACGTGAGCGTCACGGTGACGCTCGCACCCGCCTCGACCGTGCGCCCCAGCGCGACGCGCAGCGTCGTCGGATCGGGCTGGGCGGTCGCGAGCGCGGCGCGGGACTGCGTGTCGGCGACGGAGCTGACCTCGAGGTGTGCTCCTGCCGCGGCCGGTACGGGCGCGTTCGGCCACAGCCGGAACACGAGTTCGTCGATCCCCAGGTCGGGGACGAAACGCACCTCGACCGAGCCGCTGACCGAGGACAGCGGGGGGTCGACCGCGACCGCCGCGCGGTAGGTCGGGCGCTGCGGATCCGGCTCGGCGAGCGGGCCGGGGTCCGGGCACCCATCGATGAGCCGGAGCGGGCTCGACGTCGTGGTCGCCGGCGCCGTGGTAGCGACCGGCGTGGCCGGCGGCGCGCTCGACGGCGCGGTCGACGACGACGCGGGCGACGCGGCCGGGCGGTTCGAGTCGTGACAGGCCGCGCCGGCGAGCAGCAACGCGACGAGCGCGGCGCGTGCCGCCCGGCGGCGCATGCCGTCATGGTTGCAGAGCCACGCGGCTACGGTGCCGCGATGGCTTCGCGTACGCCGACGTGCGTGTGGCGTGCCACGCCGGCGGTGATCGTCGCGCTCGACGAGCGCTTCGGGGAGCCGGTCGACGCCTACGTCAACGGATCGCAGACGTGGCTGCGCGACGACGGCCCGGGCGGCGTGATGCTCGAGTGGCGGCTGCACCCGGTGGCCGGCTACCAGAAGCCCCGCGGGCTCGACACCCATGAGGTGTTCGCCGCGGTGGCCCTCGCCCTCGAAACCGCTGAGACGCCGCCGGCACCGCTCGAGATGCTGTGGGAGGGGCTCGAGGCGTTTCCCGCGTACGAAGACGGCGACGAGATCGAGCCCGCGCCGCTGGCGGCCGCGGCCGAAGCCGCGCTCGGACTCCAGCCCGACGCCGTCGGCCTGGTCGACCACGACGCCATCGCCGACGAGTGGGAACGCAGCGGGGGGCGCACGTCGATCGTCGACGCGCTGCTCCGGCAGCTCACCGCCTGACGCGGCTCACCGCGTGTCGCGGCTCAACGTTGCCAGGGCTGCTCGCGCGGCTCGTCGAACAACGGCTCGATCGGCTCTCCCCTGATCGCCCGGAACGCGAGGTCGCCCCACCGCGGGAAGCCGGCCAGCGGCCACGGCAGCGCGTCCTGAGCGAACCACCCGACGTCCGCGCACTCGAGCGGGTGCGCGACCAACTCGCCGCCGATGGCGCGGCATTGGAAGAGCAGCAGGTACATCGGGATCCGCGTGAAGCCGAGCCGCAAGCCGTCGAGCACGCCGATGAGCCGCTCCACGACTACATCGATCCCGGTCTCCTCCCGGACCTCCTTGACCGCCACCTCCGACGGCGAGTACCCCACGTCGGCCCAGCCCGTCGGGTAGAGCCAGATCCCCGAGTCGGCGCGCTGCACGAGCAGGATCTGCTCGGCGTCGTTGCCGACGATCGCAGCGACCGCGGCCTTCGGCGTTACGTAGCCGGGAACCCCTTCGACGACGCTGCCCAGCCATTCCTCGATGCGATGGTCGTGGTCGAACTCGCCCCCGCCCGCCGCGTGTGCGATGTCGGCGGCGACGGCGAGGACCTCCTCGAAGCGCTCCCGCTCGTAGAGGCTCTGGGTGAAACCCAGGCCGGTGCGCGCGATCCCCGACAGCGCCTCGCTCCAGCGGTGCAGGTCCTGGGTCGTCGCCCGGCGCGGCGCGTTGGCTTCCTGGTCCCCCATCTCGCTTCGAGGCTACCGGCGCACCGCGCGCAGCACTTCACGCTCGATCGCCGCAAGAGCGGCGGGGTCGACCACCTTCGCCCCGGCGCGGTCCCGAACGTAGAACGCGTCGACGGCGTGGGGCCCCATGGTCTGGACCTTGGCCGAGCGGATGTCGAGGCCGGCGGCGCCGAGCGCGCGGGTGATCCGGTAGAGCAGCCCGATCCGGTCCGGCGCGTGCACCTCGACGACCGTGGCGTGGGCGGAGATGCCGGTGTCGAACTCGACGCTGATCTCCGTCGACGCTGCCTGCGGGGCGCGACCGTCGTAGGTGCCGATCTTGCGTTCGACCGCTGCGTCGAACGCGCCGGGATCGGCCAGTACCCGGTCGATGTCGCGGGCCACAGCCGCCCAGTCGACCAGGTCGCCGAAGGCGCTCTCGACGACGAACTCGTCGAGGATCCAACCCCGCTCGTCGGAGTGCGCGGTCGCCGCCAGCACGCGGATGCCGTGCAACGTCAGCACGCCGGTCAGCCGTGCCATGAGCCCCGGCTCGTCGCGGGCGACGACGGTGAGGGAACCGTCACGGCCGTCGACCTGCACTTGCCCGCGGTCGAGCAAGGCGCGCTGCGCCGGGGTCAGCTCGTGCGCCCTCGACACCTCTGTCGCGGCGCCGCCCCTGACCACGTGCTCGGCTCGCTCGACCAGGTCCCGCACGAGCAATGCCTTCCACGGGCTCCATGCCGACGGTCCGGTCGCGATCGAATCGGCTTCGGTCAGCGCCGCGAGCAGCCGCAGCCGCGGGATCGACCCGACTGCGCCCACGACACGCTCGATGGTCCCCGGATCGTCGAGATCGCGCCGCGTCGCGATGTCGGCGAGCAGCAGGTGGTGCTCGACGAGAGCCACCAGCGTGTCGACGTCGCCAGGCGCGAAGCCCATGCGGGTGCCGAGCACGCGCACGATCCGCATGCCCGCCTCGGTGTGGTCGCCGGGGAGGCCCTTTCCGATGTCGTGGAGCAGCGAGCCGACCGCGAGCAGATCGGGGCGGTCGACCCGGCCAGCGAGCGCGGCCGCGTTGGCGGCGGTCTCGACGAGGTGCCGGTCGACGGTGAAGCGGTGGTACGCGTTGCGCTGCGGCCGGCTGCGGACATGCGCCCACTCGGGCAGCAGACGCAGCCAGACGCCGATCTGGTCGAGCGTCTCGATGACGCCGATAGCGGCGCGACCCGCGAGCAGCAGCTCGACGAGCGCGTCGCGCGCCACCGCCGGCCAGGGATCCGGTACCGGCTTCGCCGCTGCCGCGCCGAGTGCGTCGAGGCTGGGGCGCGCGAACGGGGCACCTTCCTTCGCGGCCGCGGCAGCCGCCTGCAGCACCAGCGTGGCGCCGCCGTCGTCCGCGCGCGGGCCTGGCTCGACGAGCACTTCACCGTCGCGCAGCACGATGCCGGGGCGCACGACGCGGTCACGGCGGACGGTACGGCCGATCGGTCCACGCAGCGACGAGCCGATCCGCCGCCACAGGTCGTCGCTCGCCCATGCGATCGTTCGCGCCGCCGAGGACACCGCGTGCATCAAGGCGTCGGCGTCGGCGTAGTCGAGAGCAGCGGCCACCGCGTCCTGGTCCTGGAGCGCGAGGCGGTTGCTCGTGCTCCGCGTACGGCGTTGCAGCTCGACCCGAGCGTCGGCGATCACCGCGTAGGCCGAGTCGAGGGCCACCTGGTCCGGCTCGAACAGCAGCCGCTTCGTCGCGACCGCCCACTCGAGCGCGTGCACGTCGCGGAGGCCACCGCGGCCCTCCTTGAGGTCGGGCTCGAGCAGGAACGCGACCTCGCCGGCTCGGGCGTGGCGTGCTGCGACGCGCTCGGCCAGTTCGGACAGCCACCGCTTCGCGCCCCGCTCCCACTGCCGCCGCGCGCCGGCGGCCAGCGCGGTGGCGAGGTCGCCGTCACCCGCGAGATGGCGAGTGCTCAGCAGTGCGGTCGCGGTGTCGAGGTCCTGGCGGGCAAGCGCGAGCGCCTGGTCGACGGTGCGCACGCTGTGGCCGAGCTTCAGGCCTGCGTCCCAGATGGGGTACCACAGCCGCTCGGCCACGGCCGACACGTCGCGCTTGGGCTCGTGGAGCAGCACGAGGTCGAGGTCGCTGCCGGGGAACAGCTCCGCCCGCCCGTAGCCGCCGACGGCGACGAGCGCGATCCCCGAGCCGTCACCGGCCGCGGCCGCGGCGAACAGGTCGCGCACCCAGGCGTCGACCTCGTCGCTGCGGGCGCGGCACCAGGCCCGGCCTCGGCGGGGATCGTCCACGTCACCTCCTCCCTGTCGCGGGATCGCGCGATCTTCGCAGGGAGGAGGCAACGCTCAGATGGCGTCGCCGTCCAGCTCGCCGGTGCGGATCCGCACGATGCGCTCCACGTCGGTCACCCAGACCTTGCCGTCGCCGATCTTGCCGGTCCTTGCCGTCTCCACGATCGTGTCGGTGACGCGCTGCACGTCATCGGTCGCGCACAGGATCTCGAGGCGGATCTTGGGCACGAAGTCGATCTTGTACTCCGTGCCTCGGTACACCTCGGTGTGCCCTGCCTGGCGACCGAACCCCTGGACCTCGGTCACGGTGATGCCCTGCACTCCCGCGGCCTTCAACGCCTCCTTGACCTCGTCAAGCTTGAACGGCTTCACGATGGCAGTGATGAGCTTCATCTCTCGATCCTCGTTCGACTCACGCGTAAGCGGTCTCGGCGTGTTGAGTGATGTCGAGCCCTTCGGCCTCGGTGGCATCGTCGACCCGCAGGCCCATCGTCATGTCGACGACCTTGGCGATGATGAACGACACGACGAACGAGAACACGATCGTCGCTCCCACTGCGATCGCCTGGTTGCCGAGCAACTCCGCACCTCCACCAGTGAACACGCCGTCGGCTCCGAGCGGGTTGATCGTCGTGTCGGCGAAGAACCCGAGCAGAAGCGAGCCGGTGATCCCGCCGACGAGGTGCACGGCCACGACGTCGAGCGCGTCGTCGAAGCCGAAGCGGCGCTTGATGCCGATCGCCAGCAGGCAGATCCCGCCGGCGATCAGGCCGATGACGATGGAGGCCATGGCGGACACGAAGCCCGCACACGGCGTGATGGCCACGAGGCCGGCCACTGCGCCGGACGCGGCACCGAGCGTCGTCGGATGGCCGTCCTTGATCTTCTCGACGATGAGCCAGCCGAGCATCGCGGCCGCGGCGGCCAGGTGGGTGTTGATGAGCGCCTGCGCGGCGAGCGGGCTCGCACCGAGCGCGGAGCCGGCGTTGAACCCGAACCACCCGAACCACAGGATGCCGGTACCGAGCAGCGTCAGCGGCAGGTTGTGCGGCGGCATCGGCTCGTCCGGGTAGCCGCGGCGCTTGCCGATGAGCAGCACGACCGCCAGGGCTGCGATCCCGGCGTTGATGTGCACGACGGTGCCGCCGGCGAAGTCGAGCGCCCCCCGCTTGAACAGCCACCCGTTCGGGCTGAACACCCAGTGCGCCACCGGCGAGTACACGAGCAACGACCACGCGCCGAGGAACACGACGTACGACTTGAACTTCAACCGGTCTGCGGTCGCGCCCGTGATGAGCGCGGGGGTGATGACGGCGAACATCATCTGGTATGCGCAGAACAGCAACGCGGGGATCGCGAGCGCGTAGGCGTCCGAGTACCCGGGTAGCTGCGTGGCCGCGTGCTGGAGGTCCTTCAGGAACGCGAAGTCGAAGTTCCCGATCCAGCGGCCGCCACCACCGAACGCGAGGCTGAAGCCGACCACCGCCCACAGGACGCTGATCAATCCCATCGCGAAGTAGTTCTGCATCAACATGCCGAGGACGTGCTTCGCTCGGACCATGCCGCCGTAGAAGAACGCCAGGCCCGGCGTCATGAACAGCACCAGGGCTGCTGAGATCAGAACCCAGGCGATGCTGCCAGCGTCGAATTCCGGCACCCGTCCCTCCTTTCACCCACGAGTCGCGTGACGGTAACCAACCTCCGTCGACCCGTTCTCGGGTTCGTAAGACTCCGTTCAGATTCGGGTACGAGGCGGCCGTGCCGGGGCTGGCAGACTTGGCCCGTGGCCGTACGCGAGGACTGCCGGCACTACTCGACGCGCACGGTAGCTTCGGGCGAGACGGTCCAGCGGTGCCGGGTCGACGCGAACGAGACCGCGCCGTTCGCGTGCCCGGAGCATTGCATCTTCTTCGAGCAGCGTTCGATCGCCGACGCCGGCTGGCAGCGCTTCGAGCGCGACGACGAGTGACCACGCTGCCGTGCGCGTGACGGCAAAGGTCGACTACACGGTACGTGCCGCGATCGAGCTGGCCGCGGCCGACCGCGCGCATCCGATCAAGGGCGACCAGATCGCGCGAGCGCAGGGGATCCCGACGAAGTACCTGGAGAACATCCTCGGCGAGCTCAAGCGGTCGGGGCTGGTCGGCAGCATGCGCGGTGCAGAGGGCGGCTACTGGCTGGCCCGCCGGCCCGAGGAGATCTCGGTGGCGGAGCTCATCCGCGCCGTCGAAGGACCACTGGCGAACGTCCGCGGCGAACGCCCCGAGGATGCCAAGTTCGAGGGTCGCGCCGCGCCGCTGCAGCGGATGTGGGTGTGCGTGCGGGCGAGCCTGCGCTCGGTGCTCGAGCACGTGACGGTCGCCGATCTCGTGGCCGGCAGACTCCCGCCCGAGGTCGACGCACTGGCCGACGACCCCGACGCGTGGGCGCCGCACTGAGCGCGGGCTCGCGCCGGTCAGCGGTGACGGGCGAGATGGACGTGGGCCTTCGCCGCGCCCCAGACGATGCCTGGTTCGTGCAGCGACTCGTCCACGTCGCGGAACGACGCCGGCGACAGGTCGTACACGTCGTCGGGGAACGCCCGCTCGGCGAACTCGTCTCGCGGCACCGCCTCGACGCCCGCTGCCCGCAGCACCTCGGTCGGGTACCGCACCGCCCGGCGGATCAACGTCAACGGGTTCACCCGCTGCTCGTCGATGTCGAGCGCGAGCAGGGCGCGGACCTGTGGCCCGATCTCGTCGCGGGCGCGGCGACCCGCATCGCGCGCCGCATCGGCCACCGGGGCAGGCACGGTACCGGATGCAAAGCGCGTCAGGACGCAGCGTTCCACCCATCGGGGCAGCGCGGCCTCCACCGCGTCCGCGAGCGCGGTGGCGTACTCGCGCAGCCGTCGCTCGTCGTCCGGGTTGGCGGCTGCCGGCATCGCGGCCATGCTGCCACCGTGCGCATCGTGGCTCACTCGGTCTTCGAAGGTGTCGTGTACCAGAGCGCGGCGCTCGACCTGTCGAACCCGTGCCGGCCGACGCTCGAGGTCGACGCGCTGCTCCGGCCCGGCGACGCCGATGCCGAGGCCGGACCGCTCCTGCTCCCGGTCGCCGACTACATCCGCATGGTCGGCATCGACGCGGCGCGCCCGTGCCTGCGCGAGCTCGCTTCCAAGGGGCGCATCACCAAGCGCCTCGACGTCGACCACATCGTGTTCCCGACCTGGACACCGGTGCTGTGACGGCTCGCCGGCGCGCCGTGGCCGGGGTCGTGGCGCTCGCGCTCGTCGCCGCCTGCTCGGGCAACGGTGGCGACCGGGCGGCGAGCACCGCATCGGCGACCAGGGCGTCGGCGTCCGCCGCGCCCACGACGTTCGCCGGCGCGGTGTGCCGCGCCATCAGCACCTGGCAGGACCGGATGGTCGCGGCCGCCAACGCGTTCAGCGCCGACAGCGGCTCGCTCGACGTGGCCGGCCGGCGGTCCCGGTACCTGCGCGCGTTCGACGACCAGAAGGCGATCACCGCGGAGCTCCGCGACGCACTTGCCGGCGCGCCGGTGACGGGCACCGCCGATGCCGAAGCGATCCGGGCCGCGCTGGTCGCCGCCACCGACGACGTGCAGACGACGCTCGCGTCGAACCAGGCCGACGCGGCCACCCATCCCGACAGCGACTACGAGCTGCCGGCGGTCAAGGAGGATCGCCTGTTCTCCGGCACCGAAAAGAGCCTGTCGCAGATCCTCAAGCCGCTCGACGAGCAGGCGAAGTCCCACGGGGTCGCCGACCTCGGCGGCTCCTGCGGCCGCGCCTGAGCGAGCGGGCTCAGCCGGCCGCTGAGCCAGCAGCTCAGCCGGCTCAGCCGGCGCTGCGGCGCAGCGCCTCGTTCAGGTTGCCCGACCGCAGCCCTTCGAGATCCAGCGTCACGTAGCGGTACCCGGCCCGCTTGACGACGTCGACCACCTCGGCGCGCGCCGCGAGCGCGTCGGCGAGCCGGTCGATCGGCACCTCGACACGGGCGGCGTCGCCGTAGTGCCGCACGCGCACCGCGCGGAAGCCGAGCGCGTGCAGGCCCCGCTCGGCCCGCTCGACACGGCCGAGCACCTCGACGGTGACCGGCGTCCCGTACGGCACCCGTGACGCGAGGCAGGCGGCGGCCGGCTTGTCCCAGGTGCGCAACCCGAGCCGGCGCGACCACGCCCGGACGTCTTGCTTCGTGAAGCCGGCGTCGACAAGCGGGAACGCCGCGCCGCGCTCCGCGGCTGCCCGCTGGCCCGGACGGTGCTCACCGAGGTCGTCGAGGTTCACGCCCAGCACGATGGTCGCGCCTTCCGACGCGGCGATCGGCTCGAGCCCGTCCATGAGCGACGACTTGCACCAGTAGCAGCGGTCGCCGTCGTTGCGCCGGTACGCGAGGTCGTCGAGCTCGTGCGTGACCACCTCGCGCCAGCGCAGCGACCACTCACGCGCAAGCGCGCGGCAGTCGTCGCGCTCCTCCACCGCCAGTGACGGCGAGACGGCCGTCGCCGCGAGCGCGTGCGCCGGGCCGAGCGTGTCGTTGGCCACCCAGGCGACGAACGCGCTGTCGGCACCACCGCTGAACGCGACGACGACCGATCCGAGCTCACGAAGGCGGTCTCGCAGCACGGTGAGCTCAGCCATCGAGCACCTCGATCCGGATCCGCTTGTTGCCCTTGCCCTTCGACTCGGTCTTCACGACGCGGATGCGGCCGACCTCGTCGGTGCTGCGGACATGGGTGCCGCCGTCGGCCTGCTTGTCGAGACCGACGATGTCCACGACGCGGATCTCCTTGACCGACTCGGGGATGAGGTTGACCTTGGTGCGGATCAGGTCCTCGTCCTCCACCGCGGTCTCCCGCGGCAGGAACGAGACCTCGATCGGTCTCGCCGCCGCGAGCTCGTCGTTCACCAGCTGCTCGACGCGAGCGCCGAAGCCCTCGGGCAGCGGGTCGAACTCGAAGTCCATCCGGGCGCTGAGCGGCTCCATGTTCCCGCCGGTCACCGCGGTGCCCCACTCGTTCCAGATCACGCCGCACAGCACGTGCAACGCCGTGTGGGTGCGCATCAGCTTGTGACGGCGGTCCCAGTCGACCTCGACGGTGACCGTGTCGCCGGTGGCGGGCAGGGGCCCGTCGAGTGTGTGCCAAACCAGCGAGCCGTCCTTGCGGACGTCGGTCACCGCGACGCCCCCGATGGTCCCGGTGTCGTGGGGCTGACCGCCGCCGGTCGGGTACAGGACGGTGCGGTCGAGCGCCACCCGGGCGGCACCGGGGTCGACGGCGACGACGGTGGCGTCGGTGCTGCGCAGGTAGGCGTCCCGGAGGTACAGCAGTTCGGTTTCCAACACCCTGCATTCTGCACCGGTCGGGAACGCGGCGCGACCCTCGCGCCGCCGTCTAAGGTCCGCACGTTCCAAACGAACAACGGGGGAGATCATGAAGGAACGAAAGCGGTTGCGGATCGTTGCCGCGCTCATGGGGCTGCTCCTGCTGGCCGCCGCGTGCAGCAGCGACAACAAATCCACTTCGGCCGGCGCCGCGAGTGGCAGCAGTAGCAACGCGCCGGCGCCCGGCAAGAAGGGTGCGCTGGAGGGCATGCGGGGCACGACGCCGCTCGTCGATCTCCCCGCCGACTTCAAGACCAAGCTCGCCCAGCAGGGCCTCGACCTGCAGAACACGTTCAACTACGGCGCCGAGTCGTATGACGCGGTCGTCGTGATCGCGCTGGCGACCGAAGTAGCCGGCACCGATGGCATCGACATGGCCAAGCAGATCAACCAGGTCACCCGCAACGGCGCGAAGTGCACCTCGTTCGCGCAATGCGATCAGTTGATCAAGAGCGGCACGACCGACATCGACTACGACGGCGTCTCGGGCCCGCTCGAGTTCTCCGGCAACGGTGAGCCGACGGTCGCCAGCTACGGCGTCCAGGAGTTCAACGCGCAGGACCAGATCGACGACTCGAAGACGGTCTTCAAGACCGCGAAGGCCCCGACCGATGCCGACGTCCCGGAGGTGCCGGTCGAGGGCAGCCGCGCCGGGGACGGCACGCTGACGATCGGCACGTTCCTGCCGGTGACCGGCAGCCTGGCGTTCCTCGGACCGCCCGAGGTCGCCGGTGTGCGCCTGGCGGCCAAGGACATCAACGCGGCAGGAGGCGTGCTCGGCAAGGACGTCGCGATCATCGAGGGCGACTCGAGCGACGCGCAGAACCCGACGGTCGGCACGCAGACCATCGACCGGCTGCTCGGTGCGAACGTCGACGCGATCGTCGGCGCGGCGTCGTCGGCCGTGACGCTCAACGTGATCGACCGCGTGGTGAGCGCCGGTGTCGTGCTCTTCTCACCGGCGAACACGTCGAAGAAGCTGTCGACCTACCCGGACAAGGGCCTGTACTTCCGTGACGCACCGTCCGACATCCTCCAGGGCCAGGTGCTCGGTGAGGTCGTCGCCGAGGACAACGTGAGCACGGTCGGCCTGCTCGTCCTGAACGACGCGTACGGCACCGGACTCGCCGAGGACTTCACGAAGTCGTTCGAGGCATCCGGCGGCAAGGTCGTCAAGACCGTGATCTACGACCCGAAGGCGCAGACCTTCGACTCGGAGGTCGACCAGATCAAGTCGCAGAACCCCGACGGCATCATCATCATCGGGTTCGAGGAGTCGAGCCGTATCCTCGCCACCATGGTCGAGAAGGGCATCGGCCCCAAGGACAAGCACGTCTACGGTGTCGACGGCAACATGGGCAACGCGCTCGGCGTCGCCTTCGAAGCCGGCAAGTAGCACCACTCCTGCCTGCCGTTCTGCCTGCCTGCCTGCCGTTCTGGCGTCGACCACTTCGCTATTGCGAGGTGGTTGACGCCAGAACGCAGGGGGGAGGGGCGGGACGCTCGTATCAGCGGGCGCGGGCGAGGGTGCCGAGGTACAGCTCGACCACCTTCGGATCGTCGAGCAGCTCGTCGCCCGCACCGGTGTAGGCGTTCGCGCCCTGGTCGAGCACGTACCCGCGGTGACAGATCTGGAGGCAGCGACGGGCGTTCTGCTCGACCATGATGATCGACACGCCGTCCTCATTGATCTGCTGGCAGCGGATGAACACCTCGTCCTGGTAGGCGGGCGACAGGCCCGCCGACGGCTCGTCGAGCAGGAGCACCGACGGCTCCATCATCAGCGCACGGCCCATCGCCACCATCTGGCGCTCGCCGCCGGACAGCGATCCCGCCCGCTGCGAGCGCCGGGCGCCGAGCATCGGGAACAGCTCGCACACGTGCTCGAAGCGTTCGGCGAACCGCGACGGCCGCTGGTACATCCCCATCTCGAGGTTCTCCTGGACCGTGAGGCGAGGGAACACGTTGTTCGTCTGGGGCACGTATCCGAGACCCATCGCCACCAGGGCATGGGCCCGCCGGCCGGTGACGTCCTCACCGCGCAGGCGCACACGGCCTTTACGCACGGGGATCAAGCCGAACAGCGCCTTCAGCAGCGTCGACTTGCCCGCCCCGTTCGGGCCGATGATCCCGACGAGCTCGCCGCGGTGCAGCGTCACGTTGCATCCGTTCAGGATGTTCACCTCGGGCACGTAACCGGCGACGAGATCGGTCGCCTCGAGCAGCGGCCCGTCCCATGTGTCGGTCTTGATCAGCTCGATCTCCCGCTCGACATCAGCCATCGACGTCACCGCCTCCGCCGTCCTCGTCGCCCTCCTCGGAGGCGATGATCGCCTGCGCCTCGGCGAGCTGGCGCTCCTCCTCCTCCTGGGTCCTCGGCGCATTGTGGTGCCGGCCCAGGTAGGCGTCGATGACGACCGGGTTGGTCCCGATCGAGTCGGGAGGCCCTTCCGCGATCACGCGGCCCTCGCCCAGCACGACCACCCAATCGCTGATGTCGTACACGACGTCCATGTCGTGCTCGACGAAGATCACCGTCATCCCGTCAGCCCGCAGGCCCTTGATGTGCTCGAGCAACGACTGGGTCAGCGCCGGGTTCACGCCCGCCATCGGCTCGTCGAGCATCACCAGCTTCGGTTGCACCATGAGCGCGCGCGCCATCTCGAGCAGCTTGCGCTGCCCGCCGGACAGCGACCCGGCGAACTCGTCGCGCATGTGCGCGAGCTTGAACCGTTCGAGCAGTGCCTCCGCGCGTGCCTCGATCTCGCGCTCCTGGCGCGTCCAGAGCGGACGGAACATGCCGTTCAGGATGCGCTCGCCGCGCTGGCCCGTCGCGCCGAGCTTCATGTTGTCGAGCACGGTCAGGAGGGCGAGCGACTTCGTGAGCTGGAACGTGCGCACCATGCCCGCCCGCGCCACCTTGTAGGCGGGCATGCCGGCCATCTCCTTGCCGTCGAAGCGCCACTGGCCGCGGTTCGGCTTGTCGAAGCCGGTGAGCAGGTTGAACAGTGTCGTCTTGCCCGCACCGTTCGGTCCGATCAGCGCCGTGATCGCGCCCCGCTGCACCTCGAGATGGTCCACGTCGACGGCGACGAGACCGCCGAAGCTGCGGTGTACCCCGTCGGCCACGAGCAGCGGATCCGGCTTCGCCGCGCCGGGCTCCGCGGCCACGCCCTCGGTCCACGCCGCGCGCGTCGGCGTCTCAGCGGTCACGGATCAACGCCTCTCTTCGATCGCCGAAGATCCCCTGTGGTCGGAAGATCATGAGCAGCACGATCGCAAGGCCCACGAAGATGAGCCGCACGATGGCCACCTTGCTGTCGTCGATCAGCCACGACGGCAGGTAGTCGTTGCGGATCGCCTCGCGGGTGAACACGTCGAGGAACTGCAACGCACCGGTGAACAGGATCGCACCGACCACCGGTCCCATCACCCGCGCCGTCCCGCCGAGGATCAGCACGGCGAGCGCCGTGAACGTGAACTTGGTGGCGTAGTCGTCAGGGTTCACCGAGTGCTTCGACAACGCGAAGATCATCCCCGACAGCGCGCCGAACAAGCCGCCGAGGACCAGGCTCTGCATCTTGTACAAGTAGGTGTTCTTGCCGAGGCTGCGCACCGCGTCCTCGTCCTCGCGGATGGCCTTCACCACACGACCCCACGGGCTGCGGATGAGCAGGTAGGTGATGAGACAGCAGACGAGCGCGAGCCCCCAGCCGACGAGGATCACCCACGTGTCGTCCCGGCTGTAGCGGAACACCCAGAACCCGTAGCTCGAACCGTGCAACGGGCTGATCTGGAAGAACCGGTCGGTGAACCCCTGCAGCCCGTCGGTGCCGCCGAGCGTCGGCGTGTACCGGACCGATCGCACCACGAGGCGCACGATCTCGCTCGCCGCGATCGTGACGATGGCGAGGTAGTCGCCGCGCAGGCGAAGCGTCGGGAACCCGAGCAGCAGCGCGAGGATCACCGACGCCAGCAACCCGAGGAACACACCGGTCCAGAACGACAGGCCGTAGGTCGTGACCGCGACCGCGATCCCGTACGCGCCCGCCGCGGCGAACGCGGCCTGCCCGAAGTTGAGCAGGCCGGTGTAGCCCATCTGTACGTTGAGGCCGATGGCAGCGAGCGCCGTGTAACAGGCGGCGGGGCCGAGGGCGGCCTGCGCACCGTTGCGGATGATCGAGTCCCAGTCCAATGCGCTACCCCACTCGTTCCGCTCGACCGAGGATGCCCTGCGGGCGAACCAGCAGCACGAGGATCAACACCACCAACGCGCCCACGTTCTTCAGCTCCGTCGGCACCCACACCGTCGAGACGTTGACGAACAGGCCAATCACGAAGCCGCCCACCAGCGCGCCGTACGCCGCGCCAAGCCCACCGAGAGTGATGGCAGAGAACAGCAGCAACAGGATCGACGAGCCTTCCTCGAAGTTCACGTCCTGGCTGACCGAAAAGAGGATCCCGCCGAACGCTGCGAGCCCAGCACCGAAGAGCCACACCAAGCGGATGACCGAGTCGACGTTGATGCCCGACGACGCAGCCAGGTCAGGGTTGTCGGCGATGGCCCGCATCGCCTTGCCCGTTCTGGTGTACTCCAGCGCGGTCGCGACGATCACCAGCACGACCAAGCTGACGATCGTGCTCACGAATTTCTTCGGAGCGAGGTCGATCGACCCGATCGACCACGCCGGCTGCGCGTGGTAGTCGGCGTACGGCTTGGTGATCCCGCCGAAGGTGTACAGGTACACGTTCACCAGCGCGAGCGCGACGCCGATCGAGATCACCATCTGCGCGATGTTCCCCGTGCCCCGCCGGCGCAGCGGCCCCCAGAAGCCGGCGTCGAACAGCCAGCCGCCTGCGGCCACGATCACCACCGCCACCGGCGCGGCGAGCAGGAGCGGCCAGCCGCCGTCGTGGTTGATGTAGTACGCCACGATCGCGCCGAGGGTGACGAGCTCACCGTGGGCGAAGTTGACGAGACCGGTCGTGCCGTAGATCAACGACAGTCCGACCGAGCACATCGCGATGATCAGCCCGAAGTTCGTGCCGTCGACGAGCGCCTGCAGGAGCGCGTCGAAGTTGCCCGACGTGGTGCGCGCGGCCGCGTTGAGGTCGAACAAGAGCACCCGCGACTGGCCAGGCCGGATGAAGACGTCCTTCAGGGTGGCTGCGCTCTGGGGCAGATCGACGCCCTTCGGCAGGGTGCTGGTGTCGAGCGTCGCGACGTAGGTGCCTTCGCCGGGCAACTCGATGAAGAACTTGCCGTCCTCGTCGGTGACCGCGGAGCCGACCGGGTCACCGCTCTCGTCGGTGACGGTGATCTTCACGCCGCGGACCGGCTCGTCGTCCTTCGTCGTCGGTGTGCCCTTGCGGTCGACCAGCGTGCCCCGCACCGACGTGGTGCCTTCCTCCGGCTGACCGCTCGAGGGCAAACCGCTCGACGACGAAGCGCTCGAGTTGCTCGACGGCGGCCTCGACGACGGCCCGTCCGAAGCCGGGGGCTGCTGAGCGCCCGCGCTCGACCCGAGCAGCGGCACCGCGGTCGCGATGACGAAGGCGACCGCCAGCAGCAGAAGCCGGCGCCTCGGCCGGCGCGACATCCCCCGTACCAAGGGGCAGGACTCTAGAAGACGCAGTCGCCCGGAGTCGCCAGGTCGCTCGCATACAACGGAAGCGCCTGCGCCTGCCCGTCAGGGCTGTCGGGATGCGGCACGCCGAGGATGAGCGCTTCGGACACATACGACCCGATCTGTCGGCTGCCGAGGTTGACGCACGCGATCACGTGCCGGCCGACGAGGTCCCGCTCGTCGACGAGCGCGAGCTGCGCGACCGAGTGCCGCTCACCGAGCGGTCCGAGGTCGAGGGTGACGTAGCGGGATGGCGCGCGAGTGCCGGTCGCCATCGGCGCGGCCCGAACGAGCGCGACGCGCATGTCGACGTTCTGGAACTTGCCGAAGGTGATCTGCGCCTTCAGCGGGATCGTCCCGCTCACGGTTCGATGCCGACCTCGCGGAGCAACTCCTCGATGGGCGCGATCAAACCCGTGAAGAACGGGCCGAATTCCGCGTAGATCGCCGACGCCTCGTCGAAGCGCATCGTGTAGACGACATCTTTCAGGTCGTCGGGGCGGTCGGCGAACAGCGTGACACCCCACTCCCAGTCGTCGACCCCGGTGGAGCCGGTCACCAGCTGGAGCACCCGGCCCGCGAACGTGCGGCCGACCTTGCCGTGGCTGAGCATGAGCTGCTCGCGCTCACCGTACGGCAGCATGTACCAGTTCTGTCCGGCGTTGCGGCGCTTCGACATCGGATAGAAGCACCACGCCCGCTTTCCCTCGGGCGGCAGTTGCGGGTACAGCCGGCGCTGCTTGAGCTCGTCGGGCACGCCGGCGGCGTACTCGGACACCTCGGTGATCGACACGTAGGAGTCGACCAGCTCGAGGCCGGCGGCGCACAGGTCGGTCTGCAGCCGCCGCAGCCGCCACAGGTCCGGGCCGAGCGCCATGAACCCGAGATCGGCCTTGTGGCCGAGCACCGCGACGGTGACGACCTGGTGGTCGTCGGCCTCGCACGCCTTCACGGCGGCGGCGATCGCCTGACCGTCGGCCAGCGGCGTGACCTTGCAGAACAGGTGGAGGACACCCCAGCCCGTCGCCGGGGTGAGTGGCTCGATCACAGCATCACTCTAGGAAGCCGTCAGCTCGTCGACCCGCTGGACCAGCACCCGCTGGGTCCGGCCTTCCGGCAGGCCCGGCCGGTTGCGGGCCGGTCCCGCAGGAGAACTCCGAGCTGAGCCAGAAAACCAACGGGTTCGGGCGGCACACCAGCACGGGAGCCGAGGTCCGAGGGAGAACATGCGCCGGGGGGTCATCACCGTCATCGCCAGGCTCGCTGCGCTCGCCGCCGCAGCCATCGCGATCGGGCCGCTGCCGAGGGCGCACGCGCAGACGGGCGTGCCGGTGCTTCTGCTCGACGGGCGGGGCTGGGGTCACGGCGTCGGGCTCGCGCAGTGGGGCGCGAAGTACCTGGCCGACGCCGGGATGGGCCACGACGACATCCTCGCCACCTTCTACCCCGGGACGACGCCCGCCACGACCGGCAATCCCGCGGTGCGGGTCGCGGTGTACGGCGCGCCGGACGGCCAGGCGACGCTGTCGTTTCCCGACGGTGGCGAGGTGCGCAGCGCACCCGACGGCGAACAGGCGCCCGGGTTCCCGGTGCAGGTGGCGCCGGGCGGCTTGGTGGTCGTGCGTTTCGACGGCGCCTACCACGTGAGCCCGGTGGTGACCAGCCAGGCCGCCGGCGAGCCGGTGGTGTACCGGGGGGCGGCGAGCTGCGCGCTGCCGGGCGTCACCTGCCCGCCTCCGGGTGGTGGCGGGTGCCTGGTATGCCCGCCGGCGCCGCCGACGACGCCGCCACCGACCACGCAGCCGCCGCCCAGCTCCACTCCGCCGCCCGGCTCGACCCCGCCACCGGGATCGACCCCGCCCGGGTCGGCGTCGGCCGCCGGCGGGGAGTCGGTGTCGGCTGCGCCCGTGTGGGCGCTGCCGGCCGGAAGCGGCACGGTCGGCGTCGTCGAGCGGGGCCGGCACTACCGGGGCGCGATCGAGGCGACCGCGGACGGGGGCCCGCTCCGACTCGTGAACCAGCTCCCGGTCGAGACGTACCTGCGGGGCCTGGGTGAGATGCCGAGCACGTGGCCGCTCGAGGCGATCGCGGCCCAGACCGTCGCCGCCCGGACGTACGCGCTGCGGGCGATGGCCGCCAGCGGCGAGCTGTGCGACACGCAGCGCTGCCAGGTCTATATCGGCGCGGACCGCGAGACGGCCGCGCAGAACGCCGCGGTCGACGAGACCGCGGGCGAGGTGCTGACCTACGGCGGCGCGCTCGCGGCGACCGTGTACTCGGCCGACGCGGGAGGCGTGACCGCGACCGCATTCGAAGGCTTCGGCACCTCCGACGGCACCTACCCATACCTGACCGTCGTGCACTACGACACGCCCGACCCGTTGCCCTGGCGCACCGAGATCGCGCTCAGCGACGTGGCCACCCGCTTCGGCTATCCCGGCACGCTCCAGAACGTGACCGTGTCGCAGACCGGACCATCAGGCCGCGCGCTCGCGGTCACCTTGCACGGCTCGGCCGGCGACGCGGTCGTCGACGGCCGCGCGTTCGCGGCCGCGCTCGGGCTGCGATCCACGCTGTTCGCGCCGAGCCTCGGCACCGACGCCAATCCGCCCGCACCGCCGGCCGCGGCCGACATGATCCAGGCGATGCCCGACGACGCCGGCGCGCTGCGGGCGACCGCGTCCCGGCCGGGCGCGGCGATCGCGCTCGGTCTCGCCAACGTGGCGGGCGCGCGGGCATGGGCGCGGGCCGCGCTCGCCCACCATCCCGACGGCGCCGCGGCCAACCTTGCTGCCAGCCCGCTCACGTGGATCGCAGTCGCGCTCGTCGTCGTCGTGACCGCGTACGCGCTCGGCGAGCTCGGCGGCCCGTTCGCTCGCGACCCATTCCTCGGCCAACTGCTGTGCATCGAGCACCGGATTCCGGTGCTCGATGCACGCGAGTCGGCTCGGTCCGCCGAGTCGGCGCCGTCCGCTCGGAGGGACTAGAAGTCGTCCATCCCGCCGCCGCCACCGGGCATGGCGGGCGCCTTCTCCTCGGGCTTGTCGGCGATGACCGCCTCGGTGGTGAGGAACAGGGCCGCGATCGACGCCGCGTTCTGCAGCGCGGAGCGGGTCACCTTGGTCGCGTCGGGCACACCGGCCTTCAGCAGGTCCTCGTACTCGCCAGTGGCCGCGTTCAGCCCGACCGGCCCCTCGAGGCCCTTCACCCGCTCGACGACCACGCCGCCTTCGAGACCAGCGTTGACCGCGATCTGCTTCAGCGGCTCCTCGACAGCCTTGGCGACGATCTTCGCCCCGGTCGCCTCGTCGCCCTCGAGCTTCTCCGCCGCGGTGAGCACCGCGCTCTGCGAACGCAGCAGCGCCACGCCGCCACCGGGCACGATGCCTTCCTCCACCGCGGCCTTCGTGGTCGACACGGCGTCCTCGATCCGGTGCTTCTTCTCCTTCAACTCGACCTCAGTCGCCGCACCGACCTTCAGCACCGCGACGCCACCGGACAGCTTCGCCAGCCGCTCCTGCAGCTTCTCTCGGTCGTAGTCCGAGTCGGTGTTCTCGATCTCGTTCTTGATCTGCTGGATGCGGCCCTTGATCTCTTCGTCCGAGCCGGCTCCCTCGACGATCGTGGTCTCGTCCTTCGTGACCACCACCTTGCGGGCCCGGCCGAGCAGGTCGAGGGTGGTGTTCTCGAGCTTCAGGCCGACCTCTTCGGTGATGACCTGGCCGCCGGTGAGGATCGCCATGTCCTGCAGCATCGCCTTGCGCCGCTCGCCGAAGCCCGGTGCCTTGACCGCGGCGGATTTGAACGTGCCGCGGATCTTGTTGACGACCAGCGTTGCGAGCGCCTCGCCCTCGACGTCCTCGGCGATCACCGCGAGCGGCTTGCCCGACTGCATCACCTTCTCGAGGACGGGCAGCAGGTCACGCACCGCGGAGATCTTCGAGCCGACGAGGAGGATGTACGGCTCGTCGAGCACCGCCTCCATGCGGTCCGGGTCGGTGACGAAGTACGGCGAGATGTAGCCCTTGTCGAACCGCATGCCCTCGGTGAACTCGAGCTCCATGCCCATGGTGTTCGACTCTTCGACGGTGATCACGCCGTCCTTGCCGACCTTGTCGATCGCGTCCGCGATCAGCTCACCGATCTCCGCGTCGTTGTTCGCGGAGATCGCGGCAACCTGCGCGATCTGATCCTTCGACTCGACGTCCTTCGACAGCGTCGACAGGTTGTTGACCGCGGCCTCGACCGCTGTCTCGATGCCCTTCTTCAACGCCATCGGGTTCGCGCCGGCAGCGACGTTGCGCAGGCCCTCGCGTACCATCGCCCAGGCCAGCACGGTCGCCGTGGTGGTGCCGTCGCCCGCGACGTCGTCGGTCTTCTTCGCGACCTCCTTGACGAGCTCGGCGCCGATCTTCTCGTACGGCTCCTCGAGCTCGATCTCCTTGGCCACCGAGACCCCGTCCTTGGTGATCGTCGGTGCGCCCCACTTCTTCTCGAGCACGACATTGCGGCCCTTGGGACCGAGTGTCACCCGCACCGCGTCGGCCAGCTTGTTCATGCCGGCCTCGAGCGATCGGCGGGCTTCCTCGTCGAACGCGATGATCTTCGGCATCCACTTCCCTCCGTTGGGTCTCGGGACTGTGTCGACCGAGTGCGGGTCTGGCACTCTCGATCGGAGACTGCTAAATCCAACCACGTCGAGGCGCCTTTAGCAACCGGGTGCGTCGAGTGCTAACCGCGGCGAGCTCTACGCCTGCGCACGCGGCGCCCTCGAAACGCCCGGGCGGACCGACCCGCTGGGAGGGTGGTCAGACGCCCGGGCGTCCCGGAGGGTTGCCCGCTTCCAGGAGTGCGACCACCTTCTGCGCGACGGCGTCAGGGTCGGCGGGCTTGGTGACGTAGTCGTCGGCGCCGAGCTCCCACGCACGGACCAGCGATCGCTCCTCGGCCTTGCAGCTGAACACGAGCACCGGCATGCCGGGAGCGAGGCCGTCGGCGCGTCGCCGCTCGAGCACCGAGTAGCCGTCGAGGCGGGGCATCATCAGGTCGAGGATCATGCAGTCGGGCGGGTGGGCGGCGAGCTCGTCGAGGGCGTCCACGCCGTCCTTCGCCTCCCGGACGACGAAACCGTGGTCACTCAGCGTGAACGCGAGCAGGCCCCGCACGTCAGGGTCGTCATCAACGATCAGCACCTCGCGCACCCACGGTTCATCGACCAACCGGCCCGAAACCCTGAGCACCTGGCCCGAAAACTCCGGGCGCGGACTCGGGCCGGCCGGCGTCAGCAGCCGGCTGGGTCCGGCGCGCCGCCCGCCACCGCCGGGATGATCGACACGGTTTCCCCGTCGGGCACCTTCGTGTCGAGGCCGTCGAGGAACCTCACGTCGTCGTCGGCGACGAACACGTTGACGAACCGGCGCAGCCCTCCGTCGTCGAGCACGCGGTCGGCGAAGCCCGGATGCGCGGCGTCGAGGGCGCTGATGACCTCACCCACCGTCGCGCCGTCGACCTCGACCTCCGACTTGCCACCGGTGAGAGTCCGCAGAGTGGTCGGGATCCGCACCTTGACGCTCATGCCAGAACCCTAACCCGGGCAGGGTGGCGGACATTCCGGTCATCGCTAACGTGCCTGGCGTGCGGTCGGTGCCCTCCACCATCGCGACCTTCGATGCCGGCGACTTCGACCCGGCCGAGCTCGTCGCGGCCAAGGCGGACCAGACCGTCTCGGTGTGCCTGCCGGCCCGCAACGAGGCGCCCACCGTCGGTGCGATCGTGCGGTCGATCCGCGAGGCACTCGTCGACCGCCACCCCCTCGTCGACGAGATCGTCGTGGTCGACGACCACTCGACCGACGACACCGCGGACGTCGCCCTGGCGGCCGGCGCGAAGGTGGTCGCCGCCGCCGACGTGCTCGCGGAGTACGGCAAGGGCCACGGCAAGGGGGCGGCCCTGTGGAAGTCGCTCGCCGAGTCGACCGGCGACCTCGTGGTGTGGTGTGACGCCGACCTCGTCGACTTCGACCCCCGCTTTGTGACCGGGTTGGTGGGGCCGCTGCTGGCCCGGCGGGACATCGACTTCGTGAAGGGGTTCTACGACCGCCCGTCGGCCGAGGCCGGCGGCCGCGGCGGGCGCGTCACGGAGCTGGTCGCCCGGCCGCTGCTGGCGGTGCTGTTCCCGCACCTCAGCCCCATCGTGCAACCGCTCGCCGGCGAGTACGCGGGCCGGCGCGAGCTGCTCGAGCAGTTGCCGTTCGTCGACGGCTACGGAGTCGACATCGCGCTGCTCATCGACATCGCCGACGAGGTCGGCGTCGACGCGATCGCGCAGGTCGACCTCGGCACGCGGGTGCACCGCAACCGCTCGCTCGACGAGCTGTCGCCACAGGCGGTCGCCGTGATCCAGACAGCGCTGAATCGCGCCGGGCACCGGACGGCGACGGTCGCGACGCTGCACCGGCCCGGCCTCGACACCGTCGAGGTCGAGCTGCTGGAGCGTCCGCCGCTCGCCAGCCTCGCCGGGCGGTCGCCGGTCCGCCGCGGCGCGTGACCCGGGACAACCGGCGTCATTTCCGCGCACCGCTCAAGTGGGCCGGTCCGGGTCCCGATCATGGTGAGAGTCGTGCGGGCGACTCGGATCGCGGGAGGATCCATGAGCGAAGCCGATGACACGCAAGGGTCGGCCTCACGGCACGGTCCCCGACTGGCGTACACGAACCGCCTCGCCGAGCTGATCGTGCACCTGACCGGCTGCGCGCCGGAGCGAGCACTCGACGCGATCGCAGCCGAGAACGTCGTCGATCCCGTCGATCCCGACGAGGCGCTCGAGATCGTCGCCCGAGCGATGGTCGCGGTGCGCCAGCTCGACCTGCGGGATCGGCTCGACCTGCGCGAGCGGCCGGCCCTCGTCGACCCCGACTCCGGGCTGCCCGCACGGCTGCTCTGATCCCGGCCGCGCGCGTACGCTCGGCCGGGATGGCCGATGCCGATCGCCCCTCGACGCCGCTGTGGTGGTACGGCCTCGTCGCCGTGGCGGCCGTCCTCGCTGCGCTCTGGCTGGTGTCCGCGGTGGTCGGCCTGTTGCTCGGGCTGGTCAAGGTGGCGGTGCTCGTGATCCTCGCGATCGCCATCGTCGGCTGGATCGTGAACAAGAAAGCCGACAGCTGACCGGCACTAGTCCGGACGGTGCCGAGCCCGCAGGTGGTCGCGCACCACGGCTTCGATGCAATCGGCAGTCGCCTTACGCGCCCGCGCCGGGCCGAAGCGTTCCACGAGCGAAACCGCCTCGACCCGCGCCGGCGCGTCGTCGTACACCTCGCCCGCCACCACCAGCACCGGCACGCTCGCGGCGCGGGCTCGTGCCACGACGCCGCCGACCACCTTGCCCTCGAAGGACTGCTCGTCGACGAACCCCTCGCCCGTGATCACGAGATCGGCGTCCTCGAGCGCGTCGTCGAGGCCGACCTCGTCGGCGACGAGGTCGAAACCGTCGAGGAGCACCCCGCCGACCGCGGCGAGGCCACCCGCGAGCCCGCCCGCCGCGCCCGACCCGTCGAGGTCGCGCACGTCGACGCCGTGCTCCTCGAGGTACACCTGCGCCAGCCGTTCCAGCCGCCGGGTCAGCAGCGCCACCTGCGTGGCGGTCGCGCCCTTTTGCGGCGCGAACACCTCGGCCGCTTCGACGAAATGGGTCCGCACGTCGCAGCCGACCTCGAGGTCGACGCCGCGCAACCGTTGCAGGGGGTACAGGGCCCGCAGCGCGCCGAGGCCGCCGTCGGTGGTGGCCGACCCGCCCATCCCGACCACGATCCGCCGCGCCCCCGCGTCGAGCGCGGCGGCGATCAACTCGCCGGTGCCGTACGTCGTCGCCGCGATCGGGTCGTTGCCGTCCGGTCCGCCCACGAGCTCGAGCCCCGAAGCGCGTGCCATCTCGATCACCGCCCGCCGGCCGCGCAGCTGCCAGCCGGCCCGCACGTCGTCGCCGAGCGGCCCGGTCACGAGCGTTGTGCGGTTCGGGCCACCGAGGGCGTCGAGCGTGCCTTCGCCCCCGTCGGCGAGCGGCACCTCGTCGCAAGCCCACCCTGCCGCCTTCGCCGCGGCGGCGATCGCGCCGGCGACCTCGGCCGCTGCCGCGGTCCCGCGGAACTTGTCGGGGGCGGCGACCACGCGCATCCCCAGTAGTTTGCTCACTCGTGTCCGAGCGGCCCGTCGTTATCGTCTCGAACCGCGGGCCGCTGTCGTTCCAGCGTGACGGCAACGGCAATCTCGTGGCTCACCGCGGCGCGGGCGGGCTCGTGTCCGGCCTCGCCCCGCTCGTCGCAGGGACCGGCGCGCTGTGGCTCGCGGCGGCGATCTCGGAGAACGATCGCGCTGCCGCGGCGAGCGGCGAGATCGTCGAAGCCGGCGGGGTCCGGGCCCGGCTCCTCGCGCTCGACCCGCGTGCGTACCGGATGGCCTACGACGTGATCTGCAACGCGACACTGTGGTTCTGCCTGCACGGCCTGTTCGACCTGGCCCGCCGGCCCCGCATCGACCGGCGCTGGCACGAGGCTTGGGACGCCTACCGCGTGGTCAACGACGCGTTCGCGGACGCCACCGCCGCGCTCGCGCCCGAAGGCGCGGCGGTACTGCTGCAGGACTACCACCTCGCGCTCGTCGGCCCCCGCCTGCGTGCCACCCGCCCCGATCTCGCCACCGTCCACTTCATGCACACCCCATGGTGCGACCCGGACGGGCTGCGGCCGCTGCCCGCGGCCGCCGCCCGCGAGCTGGTGTCCGCGATCGCGTCGAACACCGCGTCGACGTTCCACACTCACCGGTGGGCCGACGCGTTCGGGCGCTCGCACCACGCGTTCGCAGGCGAAGGGTTGCCGCCGCTCGTGCGAGTCTCGCCGCTCGGTCCGGACGCCGACGACCTGCGTGCAACAGCGCTGTCACCCGAGTGCGACGCGCGGGCGGAGGCGCTGCGGGAGCTGGCCGGTGATCGCAAGCTCCTGGTGCGCGTCGACCGCATCGAACTGTCGAAGAACGTGCTGCGCGGCTTTCACGCGTTCGACGAGCTGCTGACCCTGCACCCCGAATGGCGCGAGCGGGTCGTGTTCTGCGCACTGCTCTACCCGTCACGCGAGAACTTGCCGGAATACCTCGCGTACCGCCAGGAGGTGGAAGGCCTCGTCGAGCGACTCAACGCGAAATGGGCGACGCGGTCGTGGACGCCGATCCTCTACGACGCCGGCGACGACTTCCCGCGCTCGATCGCCGCGCTGCGCCTCGCCGATGTCGTCCTGGTGAACCCGATCCGCGACGGGCTCAACCTCGTCGCCGGCGAGGCCGTGCTCGTCAGCGAGCGCGACAGCGTGCTGGTGCTGTCGGCCGAAGCCGGTGTCCACGAACTGCTCGGCGACCACGGCGCCATCAGCATCAACCCGTTCGACGTGGGCGAGACCGCCGGCGCGCTCCACACCGCGCTGGCGATGGAGCCCGCCGAGCGGCGGCGGCGCCACGATGAGCTGCTCGCCGAGGTCGTCCGGCGAACGCCGCGCGACTGGCTGCAGGACCAGCTCGACGCCGCCGCGGCGCGGTAGCGGTCACTCGTCGCGGGCCAGCTCGCCGAGCAGCGCTCGCGCCCCTTCGGGCCCGTCGACCACCATGTCGGCCGCGTCGAGCAGCTCGGCGGGTGACTCGTCGCTGCGCACGGCGACGCGCACGGTCGCGACACCGCTTGCGGCGAGCTCGTCGAGCGCCGCGAACGCGGGGAGATCGCCACGGTCGTCACCGAGGAAACAGACTGCACTCAGCCCCTCGGTGAGCTCGCGGAGCGCGGTGCCCTTGTCCGCGTCGATCGGCGGGTGCAGCTCCACCGACATGCGCGCCCGCCGGACGGTGAGACCCGAGCGCGCCGCCTGCCGCTCGGCGAACGCCAGCACCTGCGGCTCGAGATCGGGCCGGCCACGGTAGTGGAGCGTGAGCGACAGGCCCTTCGGTTCGACCCGCATGCCGTCGGGTCCGCTGGCATGGGCGACGGTGACGACGTCGTCGACGACCTCGCGCCACATGCCGCCCAGCGGGTGATCGACGCGGACGCCGCCACGGACCACTTCGAGCCCGTAGAGCCCCGACAGCACGACCGAGCCCGGCAGCAACGCCTGCAGGAAGGCCACCGGCCGGCCCGAGAGCACCGCGACCACCCCGTAGCGGCGGCTGAGCTCGTCGAGCAGCTCCGGGACGCCGTCGAGGGGGCGGGCGTCGGCGGGCTCGTCGACGATGGCGGCGAGCGTGCCGTCGAAGTCGGCACAGATGCCCGCCCGCGAGCCGTGCGCGCGCACGGAGGCGAGGACCTCGACGCTCGAATCGGTCACCACTTCCGGAACGGTACCGCCGGCCCCGGTACGGTCGGAATCATGCGGCGATGGCGCGCGGCACCGGTGGTGACGATCGCGGCCGTCTCGGTGCTCGCCACGACTGCGTGCCGCGACGACCGCGTCCTCGTCGTGTACGCGCCACCGGCCGGGGCGTCCTACGCGTACGACGTGCACGTCGCGTCGTCGTCGACCACGACGATCCCCGGACGCCCGACGGCGTCGCCCCACGACGAAGTGGATCTGACCGCACACCAGCGTGTGCTCGACACGAGCGGTGGCACGACCCGGGTCGAGGTCACGCTCGACCGTCCAGGCGTTGGCGCGCGCACCTTCGTCATGCGCTTCGACCGTGCCGCGCAGCTCAGCGCGGTGGAGAGCGTCGAGGGCATCCCCACCGGCGCGCTCGGCGAGCTCGGCCTGTCCGAGATCTTCCCCGCCGCCGCGGGCGCGCCACCCGACCGCCGGCTGCGGCCCGGTGACCGGTGGGTGATCGACGACCTCGTGCAGCTACCGGGCATGGACGCGCCGGCGCGGCTGAGCGGCACCGGCCGTCTCGTCTCGCTCGGCGTCGAAGGCGGGCGCGACACCGCAACCGTCACGTCGACGACCACGCTGCCGCTGCGCGCCACCACCTCCGCCGCGAACAGCGTCCAGACGCTCGAGGGCACCGAGACCACGGAGATCACCGTCGTGTACGACCTCGCCGACGGCTCGGTCCGCCGGTCGACGGCGGTCACCACCGGCGCGTTCCAGGTGACGCTGGCCCCGCCGGGAGGGCAGACCACGGCCGCGATCCGCGGGACCGTCGACGTCGAGGTGCGCTCGAGGATCTCGCGCGTGTAGCAGGGTCAGTTGGCGGCGGCGGTGGTCGTGGTGGCGCCGCTGGCACCCGGTCCGCCGGCGACGGGTGCGTCGGCGCCGACCAGCACGACGACGTTCGCGTCCTTCGGGTCGCCGACGGTCGGCGGCGGTGGTACCGGCAGTGCCTGCGCGGCCGACGGCGCGAGACCGAGCTTCGCGGCGATGGCCTGCGCGTCCGCGTCGTAGCCGGCCTGGAAGTACACGATCGACGTGTCGACTGTCGCACCGTTCGCCGCGTTGGCGGGGTCGAGCGTCGTGTAGTTCGCCGCTTTCAACTGGTCCGAGGTCGCCTTCGCGATCCCGGTCTTGCCCGAGCCGTTCAGCACGAGGACCCGCACGGTCGCGGGGTCGTGCGCCTGCGCGGCGGGGGCGGTGGTCGTGGAGGTGTCGCTGTGCTTGACCGTCGTCGAGGTGTTCGACCCGGACCCGATGAACCCGTTGTCGCCGAAGCCCTGCGCGAGCAGCACCGCGCCGAGGGCGATGGCGACGCCGATCAGCAGCGCGCCGCGCAACGCGGCCGAGCTCGTGCTCATGCCTCCGGACCGCGGGCGGCGCGAGGCCACTAGGAGTTGCTCCCCCGCGTCATCGACCCACCCTCGAAGCGGGCACGCCGGCGGCGCTCGCGGTGACGCCGGAGGCGGCGAACCACCAGCGGGTCGTAGTCGAGCGCTTCGGGCATCTCGAGCAACTCGTTGAGGATCTCGTAGTACCGGGTGCTCGACAACTCGAAGCGCCCGCGGATCGCGAGCTCCTTCGTTCCCGGTTCACGCCACCAGGTTCGCTCGAAGTCGAGGATCGCCCGATCTCGATCGGTCAGGGCCATCCCGAGAGGCTGCCCCGGTTGCCCCCCACATGCAAGCACCCTCGGCCCACACGCCCGGCGCGACCTCTACGCTCGGCAGCTCCGGCCCGAGTAGCTCAGCTGGTCAGAGCAGGCGCCTTGTAAGCGTCAGGTCGTCGGTTCGACTCCGACCTCGGGCTCGGCGCGATCGACTGGTCAGCCGATGGCGAGCAGGTGGCTCGCCTCCGCCGCGGCGGCTTCCTGGAGATGCTGGTCGAGCTTGCGCTTGATGCGCTGCAGCGCGTTGTCGATCGACTTGACGTGGCGGCCGAGCTGGTCGCCGATCTCCTGGTACGACTTGCCCTCGACGTAGAGCTTGAGCACGTCGACTTCGAGTGCGGAGAGCATGTCGGCCATCGACGAGCGGATCGCGTCCATCCGCTCGCTCGACACCACGCTGTCGGCGGGATCGCCGTCGTGGTGGGCGTGCAGCAGCTCCTCCACCGAACGCTCGCCGGGCTCGTCGCCGCCCCGGACCCCGGAGATCGACACGTACTGGTTGAGCGGCTGGTGCTTCTGGCGGGTGGCGGTCTTGATCGCCGTGATGATCTGGCGGGTGATGCACAGCTCGGCGAAGGCGCGGAAGCTCGCCTGGTGCTCGGGGCGGAAGTC